>ENA-UOXV01000316-UOXV01000316.1-marine-metagenome-genome-assembly--contig:-NODE-316-length-67057-cov-7.107489_pt1 | contig 67057 bp, 59 predicted proteins | sample MGYA00238165_ERZ766961 | MGnify/ENA primary metagenome ERZ766961 (study PRJEB28924, sample SAMN03173240) | marine metagenome | biome: Marine; feature: Water; material: Subsurface seawater | place: North... | reverse complement strand
GGCCTATATTGGCCAACTCTGTGTCAGTCGGGTATTTTTAGAGGTGCCCTAATGTCGATCGGGAGCCAGATGCGTTCAACCGCTCGACCTGGGACATCTTATTTTACCTCATCCAGTGCCACCTTGAAGGCATCCAACCCAGCGTGAGTGATATCTACTTATCCGTGTCCATCTCTAAGGGCACGGCGATTAGCGGACTTGCGGAACTTGAGCGTAGAGGCGGGATTCGAAAAGTCAGCGATAGCGATGACAAACGACGACGCCTTATCACTATTTCATCATCCATTGCAGACGTCGTGCATGAATTCGTTTTGGAGTGTAAGGCCAAATTAGCGCTCTCAGGTTCTGTAGGAAATAAAAACCAAAATGAAGGTTCTGCGTCCGGGCCTGTTTCCGGTGAACCCCTTATCAATCTCCTGCATGAACTGAGCCATGAAGTTCGTACGCCATTAACAGCAATCATCGGGTTCTCAGAAATGATCGCAGACGAGGCATTGGGCCCCGTTCAGCCCATCGGCTATGCAGAATATGCGCGCGATATTGGAAAGGCAGCTTCGCATCTATTGAACTCGTTAAACGAACGCGTGGATTCAGCTTTGGCCGAACATGGCGTTGCCATATCGCTTGGCACGCTCGTGCCGATCGATTTAGAAGCAATCGTGGATGCCGTTTGCCGAGTGGGAAACGATGTCGCATCGCGCCGAGGTGTTGAGTTGCGCAGAAAGTGGGGTGCCAAGAACAGCTTGGTTTTAGCCGACACCGACAGATTGGCCCAAGCCATCAGAAAATTGATCGAAGGCATTATTTCTAAAACACCGCGCGGACAAACCGTCGATATCGAAACGTCCATCATTAACGATGGATCAACACCTTACGTATCTGTTCGAATTGTGTCTGTCCTCTCAACAGCCCCCCTTGATCCCACAATGCAAAAGCTCCGTTTTCGTGATGATCAAATTTTGGAACGAAGCATCACCCTTATCCGTGCCATTGCCGAGGCCCATGAGGGGTATGTTACCAGTGACACCGACAGCGACGCCCATAAAATCCATGCGATTTGTTTGCCCCTGAACCCGCAATAAGTTGTTAAGCCAAAGCACTCATTGCGTCTTTAATGATCTTAGAGCGAAGGGAGCATTCGTGACCGGATAGCGGTTCCATGTCGCCAACACCCCAAACAGGGGCTGGCCAGGCTGCATCATCTCGATGACGCGCAACGATATGAACGTGCAACTGTGGCACCATATTCCCGATGGCCGCTGTATTGATTTTATCAGCATCAAAGCCAACCTTAAGAACCTTACCCAACTTGCGCGCTAAAGCCATAACCTCGGCATAATCTTCATCGGTTAAGTCATGTAATTCAGAGACGTCGGGTATTTTAGGAACCACAAGAACCCATGGGTAACGTGCATCATTGATCAAACGAATCAGACAAAGATCCGTTTCCATCAGTGGGGAGCTATCTTTCTCCAACGTGCTGTTCAGGACAAACATCTACCGTCACCTCTATCTGAATAATTTCGTGAACAATATGACCGTACAGCTATCCATGCATTAAATTTTGTAATCCTCATAATAATTTTTCGAATTCGCCAAGACCTAACAACCCGTTTATTGATTGTCGCTGAACCTTCCGAGTAATAGATCCGATCATCATGGAAAACCAAACAGATAGTGCCGATAAACCATGGATTTCAGCGACATTTGCTGCGCTCGCAGCTTATTTCGTATCCATCGGCATTGCGCGGTTTGCCTACTCTCCGCTGATCCCTGCCCTGATCAAAGAAGAATGGTTCTCCGCCTCTGATGCGACATATTTAGGTGCTGCCAACTTAGCGGGGTATCTGATCGGCGCCATCAGTGGCAAGTGGATTGGCAACCGCATCGCACATCATCATCTCTTAGGGCTCGTGATGTTGATCGTCAGTGCCTCTTTGTTTGCGTCCATGTTTCCGGTCTCATTCATGTGGTATTTCGTTTGGCGCTTAGTCTCTGGGTATTGTGGCGGCGTTGTTATGGTTCTGGCAGCAACATTGATATTGCCCCGCGTCCCAAGCCATCGCTTAGGTCTGGCGAGCGGCCTGATGTTCACGGGCGTCGGCAGTGGCATAGCACTCAGCGGACTGCTGGTGCCGTTTCTCGTTGAAATTGGCCTGACCGAAACTTGGATAATTTTAGGCGCGATCAGCCTCGTTCTTACGGTCATCGTATATCCATTTTGGCCTCGCGATGTTCAATCGCAAACAGTCCCATCAACAGTACAAATTTCTATGATCAACCATGCCTTCACACTCCCTTTGAATAGCCTTTATGTATGCTATGGGTTTGTCGCCATGGCACTGACAGCGCACATGGTGTTTTTGGTCGATTATGTCGCACGTGATCTTAATCTTGGCCTTGGTGTTGGCGGACAGATTTGGATTGCCTTTGGACTGGGCGCTATGGTTGGGCCTCTATCAGTGGGTGCGCTGGCAGGATGGATTGGGTTCCGATACGCCTTGCATATACTGCTGTTGGCCATGTTCATATCCATAGGCATGCTGCTTGTAGATCATAGCCTGCCAACCCTTTATGCGTCGGCGTTAATCGTTGGCGCGACCGTCCCTGGTGTCGTCTCCGTCATCGCTGGCTCCATCCATGAACTTACAAAATCGGATAGCTCTCTCAATAAAACGGCTTGGAGTCTTTCGACCGTTGCCTTTGCCGTCGGTCAAGCCATCGCAGCATATGTTTATGCAGCGATGTACGCAGCATTTCTTGAATACACCCCTGTTTTTCAACTTGCGACAGCTATCGCGCTGCTCGCTTTGATAATCAATCTTTTCTCAGCACATTGGCAAAATCGGCCAAGTCCGTGATACGCGTCACTGCAAACTCCCTATAGACGCTATAATCTGCGTTCAATCGGAACAGGTGGTCGAACGGGTTTCGACGAACACGAACCATCTTGAGTATCTGGAAACTATCATGAACTTGTTTGAATTATTGTTTTCGTCGCCTGGGACAAGGCGCCGAGAAGATCGTCGAAAGCAGCGAAACGCGAATTATTCGGGCGTTGAGCGTCGCAAACAACCTGACCGCCGTGGATTACCTTATGGCATATCGTTTGAAACGTTCCGAGCGCTAGCGCCTCTTGAAGATTGGCTCGAAGATATGATGGCGGGCAGATATCGGCTATCGATTGAAGGGATATCCGACGACCTGGACTCCAAACACGTCCGCGTCATGTTTGCACACGAAGCAGACCGAGAGGCATTTAAAGCCTATGTCGCAGATTACATAGACGGTCGGCGTTAAATCAGCGACGCGCAGGCGCGTTGAATTCGCTCGCAGGCTTCACGTAATTCATCGTCAGATGCCGCAAATGAGATGCGAAAAAATGGCGACATGCCGTAAGCCCCACCGTGCACAACGGCAACGCCCTCGCTCTCCAGAAAATAAAGTGTCAGGTCCTGATCGGTCTCGATGACTTTGCCATCAGGTGTCTTTTTCCCGATCAAGTCAGCGCAACTTGGGAAAACATAAAACGCGCCTTTTGGTACAGGGCATTTTAGCCCGCGCGCCTGATTAATCATGGACACAACCATGTCACGTCTCTCTTGAAAACGGGCCGTGCGCTCTTGGACGAAATCTTGCGGGCCTGACAGCGCTGCAACAGCAGCGGCTTGGCTGATGGCGCTCGCACAACCAGTGGTTTGTTGCTGAAGTTTTGTCATCTGCTTCACCAATGTCGCGGGTGCACCACAATACCCCATACGCCATCCTGTCATCGCATAGACTTTGGATGCCCCATTCATCGTTACCGTGCGATCTTTGAGTTCCGGTGCAACGGCAGCAATGGTCGCAAATTCAAAATCATCATAAATAATGTGCTCGTAGATATCGTCACTAAAGATCGCGATATCCGGATACCGCACCAGAACATCTGCCAATGCCCGCAAGTCATCAGCGGAATACACAGCGCCGCACGGATTGCTGGGGGAGTTCAATATAAGCCAACGGGTTTTAGGTGTGATCGAAGCCTCTAGTAGCTCTGGCGTTAACTTAAAATCATTTTCTACCGCACAAGGAACGATAACCGGGATGCCACCCGCAAACTTGGTGATATCGACATACGATATCCAATAAGGGGCTGGGATAATCACCTCATCACCGGCCTCTACCGTCGCAACGAGAGAATTGAAGATGGCCTGCTTGCCACCTGTGCTGGCCATCACCTCGTCCTCGGTATAATCCAGATCGTTTTCACGCTTGAATTTAGCAATGATCGCTTGTTTTAATTCTGGTGTACCCGCCGCGTTCGTATAGCGGGTTTGACCTTGGCGCGCGGCCTCGAACGCCGCGTCGATAACGTGGTCGGGCGTTGCGAAGTCCGGCTCGCCGGCGCTCAACGCAATCACATCGCGACCTTCTGCCCGCATCGCGCGCGCCTTCTGGGACGCAAGAGAACTTGCGGATTGCTCAATTCGATTTAGGCGGTCAGCAATCTTGATACTGGTCATGATGGAATTGGCTCCTTGGCCGATATAACGGAAAATTGATTTCGTCGATTTTCGCGCCGAAGGAACGTCTCGGCAAGACGTTTAGATCACAAAATTTGGCCTGCTGATTTTACTATCTTCAAAATCAAATCTAGGGCACAGTTCCGAGCGAAATTCTGGGATGCGGCAGTGCAAACGCATAACGTTTTAGTGCAATGTTATGAGGGCCTTTATGTCTGCACCTACTCTTTCTATCTCGCGTCGCCTGCGCGGCACACCATTCACAAACCGTGTTTCCGAGGCTGGCGTCAAAGGTTATACAGTTTACAATCATATGTTACTGCCAACCGTATTTGAAAGCGTCGAGGCAGATTACCATCACCTCAAAAAACATGTACAGGTTTGGGATGTATCTTGCGAACGTCAGATCGAAATTCGAGGCGCTGATGCCGCCCGACTGATGCAAATGCTGACCCCTCGCGATCTCCGCGGGATGACACCAGGGCAGTGTTATTATGTGCCCATCGTTGATGAGACAGGTGGCATGCTGAATGATCCGGTCGCACTCAAATTCGCCGACGATAAGTATTATATTTCCATCGCTGATAGCGATCTGTTGTTTTGGGCCAAAGGCTTGGCATACGGCCTGCATCTTGAAGTTGATGTTAATGAGCCTGATGTGCACCCACTCGCAGTCCAAGGTCCCAAGGCGGATGAGTTGATGGCCCGCGTGTTCGGTGAACAGGTGCGCGACATCCGTTTCTTCCGATTCCACCTACTTGATTTTCAAGGCAATGAGTTCGCCGTCGCACGATCTGGTTACTCAAAACAAGGCGGTTATGAGATCTATATGGATGGGGCCCAAAATGGTGAGGCGCTCTGGGATGCACTCTTCAAAGCCGGTGAAGACCTCAACGTCCGTGCAGGATGCCCGAACGGGATTGAGCGCATTGAAGGCGGATTGTTATCTTATGGGAACGACATGACCCGCAAAAACACGCCGCATGAATGTGGGTTGGGACGTTTTTGCGATACTCAAACAGCTATTGGTTGCGTGGGTCGTGATGCGCTTCTGCGGGTTGCGACCGAGGGGCCAATCCGCCAAATCAGAAGTCTTTCGATTGAGGGAGATCCTGTACCTCCGTGCACCGACAAATGGTCTATCTTTGCTGACGGGGAACGTGTAGGTCGCGTGACGTCGGCAGCTTGGTCACCGGATTTTAATACCAATGTTGCGATTGGGATGGTCCGTATGACCCATTGGAAAGAAGGCACGAAGGTCGAGGTCGAAACCCCGGATGGTATGCGCTCAGCAGCCGTCCATCTAAAACCGTATATTTGAGAAAGTAGCTGCCCCTTAATTGATGACGCTGTTGCCCGTGATTTCGTCCTGAGCTTGTCGCTCACGCGCGCTCCAAGTTGATTTGATGAAAGACATCGCAGCGATGATCTCATCATCTGATAGAACACCGTCAAATGCGGGCATATCACTCTGGTAACCAGGTCCTGCGACATACTGCGGGCCATATTTTGTCAGATTAAACAATGACTTGTCCGCGTGATGCCAGGTATGCCCTGTCTCATCATGTGGTGGTGCAGGCAATCGGCCCGACGGTTTGCGTTGCCGCCAATTGGCTTCTCCCTCCAGGTTTTCGCCGTGGCAACTCGCGCAGTGTTCGGCGTAAACGATTTTGCCCTGCATCACGACGGCTGTGTTTTCTGGCTGGAACATGAAAGGGCTGTCAGCGCGGTCAGAAAGCAGGAACTCATAGCCCAAGAAACCACCCCCTATGATGATGGCCCCTAATAACACTGGCATTATTTTTTTCTTAGACACAAAAACCCTCTACTGCCGTTGATCGTTCAAGTTATCAACGTAAACATTCGACCAACAGGCAGGTCAACGGATAAAGTTCTCCACATAATCAGCGCCAAGGCCCACATCTTCGAAGTGCTTTCGACAAGCGTCTATGCGATCGAACACATCCGTCGTCCCCGTCGCCACGCCATCTTCATCGCAATAAATCAGCGCCCCTGTATTGTGGAACAAGGTGATCATTTCGTCGCAATCTTCGTCGACCACCAACGTGTGGATTTCGCCTGGTGGCTCAAACAAGTACGACCCAGGTCCTGCGACCCAGTCATGTTCCAGATACCGCCAAGAACCCTTGATAACAAAGCCATGCACAGGAGCAGGATGACGATGACGCGAGAGAAATCCGCCACCCTTTACCTTGGTCAAATGCACCCAATACCCTTGGCTGATATTCAGACACAACGGGCGCGACCATCGATCAGGTGACAATGGCACCCATAATCTTGGATCGTCCTCGGCGAAGGCATCTTGTATAAAAATTTCTGGGAGCGCACCTATCACATTTGGCCCTGTATACGGCGCAGGTATCTTAGGTTTTAAACCATCATCCATTATTCATTCCCTTCACTTTCTTTTTTATAACGCGCGAGAGTTTCTTCATTGGGTGGATACAACCCCGGCAATGAATGCCCGGCGTCGACCTGCTTGACGATCCAGGCTTCCAGTTGTTCCTGCTCAATTGCCGCAGTTGCAACCTCTGCCAACATCGCTTGCGGAATCACCACGGCACCATCACCATCCGCGACGATAATGTCATTTGGAAAGATCGCCGTGTCACCGCACCCGATCGGTTCTTGCCATCCGACGAATGCTAACGAAGCGATCGACGCAGGTGCGACGGCGCCTGCACACCAGGTCGGCAGTTCGGTTCGCTGCACCCCTTCGCCATCACGCATAGCGCCGTCTGTCACAATACCGGCAACACCACGCTTTTTCATACGCCCTGCCAAAATGTCGCCAAAGATACCGGCAGATGAAATCCCACGCGTGTCCACCACGCAGACACACCCAGCTGGCATTTCTTCGATTGCGGCACGGGTGGAATGGGGGCCCTTCCATGATTCAGGTGTCGCCAAGTCTTCGCGAGATGGCACAAACCTCATGGTAAAAGCGGGGCCTACGATGCGTTCACTTGTTGAGCAATAAGGAGCCGCGCCTGCGATCCAACTGCTGGGCACACCACGCTTCAACATGACCGTGGTTAAAGTCGCGGTGGTGACCAGTTCCAACGCATCCAGCATTTCAGAGTCTATCATCAGGGGCTCCTCGCTCCAATTTCAGAAACAATAAGACCCTCAATTCATCGGGGGATCAAACGAGATTGCGGTGCTCTGCTGGCAACTTAACGATAAGACCGTCCAGGTTGTCGGACATTCTGATCTGGCAGCCCAGTCTCGATGTCCGCTTCAAGCCAAAGGTCAGATCAAGCATGTCTTCCTCTTCTTCCTCTGGCTCATCTAATTTGGCATACCACGCGTCATCTACAATCACATGACACGTCGAACACGCCATAGACCCTTCGCAGGCACCTTCTAGATCAATCATGTTGCGATGCGCGACTTCTAGAACAGACAAGCCGTCAGGTGCTTCACACACCTGTTCTTTGCCATCAGGATGGATAAAGGTGATTTTGTTCATGAAAATAGTAACTCAATGGGAAACGAGAGAAGATCAGCTGAGACAAACCACTATCAAACGGAGAAACTCTCACCACAACCGCAACGACTTGCTTCGTTGGGATTAGTGAAAGTGAACCCACTGCGAAGCATGCCGTCTTCGTAGTCCATTTCAGCACCGACAAGGAACATCGTCGCCATCGGATCGATGAACACACGTGCACCATCACGTTCGATTTCTTCTTCCATGGGACGCTTTTCGTCTGCATATTCAAAGACATAAGATAGACCGGAACATCCCTTAGTCGAAATCGTCACGCGCAGACCTGCGACAGGGTTTTCGCTATTGCTCATCAATGAACGAACATGATCAGCAGCGGCATCTGTCAGCGTTATCAGCTGTTTTGGTTGCTCAGTCATCGCGCGTTCTCCAAAAAAATCGTCTTACTGTTAAATATCCTCTGGATAGGGGCTGTTCAACCCATCCCCAAAGCTAATTTTGCGTCTTCTGACATCCGTTCTGGGGTCCACTGCGGTTCCCAAACCAATGTCACTTCGATCTCGCCCGTGCCTTCGACGCCTTCAACGGCGCGTGCGACCATGCCCGGCATCTCGCCAGCTACGGGACAACCAGGTGCCGTCAGCGACATATCAATGTGGATATCGCCTTTTTCAAGGATGCTGAGACCATAGATCAGCCCGAGGTCATATATATTTACTGGAATTTCCGGATCATAGACTTCGCGGAGCGCTTCTACGACATCGTCCTCAGATGCAACGGCTGCACCCTCTGCCAATGGTTTGCCAGCGGTTGCCTTAAACTCTTCGTCTGGATCAACAGGCGAATAATCAAACCCAGGTATACCGCTAGGCGTGCCACCACCCATGCTGCTCGGCGGAACGAACTCTGGCGTTTCAGCACGCTTCAAATCTTCTTCGATCTTCGCCAAAGCTGCGTGATTGACACCATCGTCTGCCGGTTCGGCAATGGGTTCAGCGACAGGTCCTGCCAAAGCTTCATCAGCCACGTGGGTCTCAACAGCTGTTTCAGCAGGCGCTTCGACTTTGTCTTTCTTTTTAAACAAACCAAACATTAGGCAAACATCTCCTTAACCAGAACCAGCGAGTCATAAAGCGCATCAACTTCTTCTTTGGTGTTATAGAGGCCAAACGACGCGCGCGCCGTGCCCGGAATACCAAACCGATCCATCAACGGCTGTGCGCAATGGTGCCCAGTACGAATGGCAACACCCGCACGGTCAATGATCGTTCCGATATCAGATATGTGCGCATCATCCATCACAAACGATATGATCGATGCTTTGTCATCGGCATTGCCAATAATGCTCAAACCCTCAATCGATTTAAGACGTTCGGTCGCGTACTGCAGCAATCCAATTTCGTGCGCTGCAATATTATCGAGTCCGATTTCTTCGATGTAGTTGATGGCGGCACCAAATCCAACGGCCTCAATTATCGCCGGGGTCCCTGCTTCAAAACGATGCGGTGCGGGCTGGAATGTCGTTTCTTCGAACGTCACGCGATCAATCATTTCTCCGCCACCTTGATACGGGGGCATGGAATTTAGAATATCGAGTGGCGCCCACAAGACCCCGATGCCTGTAGGCCCATAGAGCTTATGGCTCGAGAAAATATAGAAATCGGCGCCCAGAGCCTGCACATCGATTTTCGTATGCGGCACCGATTGGCATCCATCGATCAGCACCTTGGCGCCAGCGGCATGCGACTTACGGATGATTTCTTCGACGGGCAAAACCGTCCCCAGCACGTTCGAAATATGTGGCACGGATACAATCTTGGTTTTGTTCGATAGCAGCGCCTCGAACTCGTCCATCAAGAAATTGCCGTCATCATCAATGGGGGCAACTTTCAGAACGATACCTTTTTCAGCCCTCAGCAACTGCCACGGCACGATGTTCGCATGATGCTCCATCACCGTGATCAGGACTTCGTCACCTTCGTTTAGGAATTTCCGTCCATACGTCGCAGCGACCAGGTTAATCGACTCCGTACCACCCTTGGTGATCACGACTTCATCAGACGTCAGTGCATTGATGAATCGAGCAACTGCTTCGCGAGCTTCTTCGAATTTTTCTGTCGAAAGTTGGCTCATCTTATGATTGCCGCGGTGCACGTTGGAGTAATAGCCCTCCATACATGCGGTCATGGCTTCGATCACCTGACGCGGTTTTTGCGCGCTGGCACCATTATCTAAATAAACCAACGGCTTATCATAGACCATTTGCTTTAAGATCGGAAAATCCTCACGCACACGATGAACATCGAATGCCTGCATTGAATTATCACCACCCATGGCTTTGAGGGTCGCCTGCTCGGTCATCAAGCGGTTTCCTTCCATTCTTCGGCGAGGAAACAATGCGCTGGCAACCAGCGGACGATCCGGTCCAATAGGACTGAGCGAACTGTCTCGTCAGAGATTTCTTCGAGTGCATCACCCAAGAATGACTGAACGAGCATGTTCCGCGCTAAAGCCTCGGGAATGCCCCGTGAGCGTAAATAGAACAGCGCCGTATGGTCGAGTTGCCCACTGGTCGCACCGTGCGCACACTGAACATCATCGGCATAAATTTCGAGTTCCGGTTTGATGTCGATCTCGGCGTTGTTCGATAACAACAAAGTTTTCGACAACATCCGGCCATCGGCTTTTTGGGCATCTTTGGCTACGTGAATTTTGCCTTGGAATACGGCACGGCTCTCGTCGTCCAGCACGCCTTTGTAAACCTGCTTACAGGTCGTATTCGGCACCAGCATGTCGACGAGAGATGTATTATCGCAGTGCTCTTTGCCGCGCATTAGATACGCGCCGTTTATCGCAGCATGCGCACCTTGGCCGGATAATTTAACTTTGATTTCTGAGCGCGAAAGTAATCCACCGATCGATAGCGCAAAGCTTTCGTACGTCGCATCTCGCGCAACATCGGCATAAAGCGTCGTTACATGCGTTGCATAGATGGATTCTGCCTGCACCTTATAATGCTTAAAGAATGCACCTGCCGAAACCGTAACCTCGGTGACAGCATTTGCAAAGTATCCACCAACACCGCGGCCATCATGATGCTTGACCAAGGTTGCTTGCGCCCCCTCATCAATCACGATCAAGTTCCGTGGGAAATACGCGACGGCACGGTCGGTCAGCCCACCAATGTAAACGACTTCGAGTGGTCGCGTCAGCACAACGCCCTTGGGTACATGCAATACAAACCCGGAATCCAACATCGCTTCGTTCAAAGACACCATGGCCTCGTCAGCGTCACCAGCAACCTTACCTAATTGTTCTTGGACCCAATCCGCATCGGCATTTAGCGCCGTATCGATGGATCCAAACCGAACACCATTTGGCAATTCGGACAAGTCAGATAAGTCCTCACGCAGACGACCATTGACGAATACCAAGCGTGCGAGTGCATTACCGATACCAGGAATTTGTGAAACCTCTACCTGACCATCAGCATCAGACACTGGGACATACTGAGTATCATCAAGCGGACGCAGCCGGGTGTATTTCCAGCTTTCCAGTTTTGGTGTCGGAACACCGAGCGCATCAAAGCGCGACAGACCAGATGCGCGACGTTCCTGCAACCAGGGAATATCTGCCCCCGGCAGGGACCGTGCAGCATCCACATCAGTCATGAACGGGATGACAGACATTAAGCAGCCTCCCCAACGAAGTCGGCGTAACCATTTTTCTCAAGTTCGTGAGCCAGTTCTTTGCCACCAGTGCGTTGGATTTTACCATTCGCCAAGACGTGAACTTTATCCGGCACGATGTAATCGAGCAGTCGCTGATAGTGCGTGATTACAAGGCTGGAACGCTCGGGCGAGCGAAGCGCATTCACGCCATCGGCTACAATTTTAAGGGCATCGATATCCAGACCACTGTCTGTCTCATCAAGGATCGCAAGCTTGGGTTCCAACACTGCCATTTGCAGCACTTCGTTGCGTTTTTTCTCTCCCCCTGAGAAGCCCACGTTGACGGCACGCTTGAGCATCTCATCGGACATATCCAGCTCTTTGGTCTTCCCGCGAAGCATTTTCATAAATTTGATCGCGTCGAGTTCTTTCTCGCCGTTGTAGCGACGCACAGCGTTCACGGCCTCTTTTAAGAAAGTCGAGTTCGGCACACCGGGTATTTCTACTGGATACTGAAATGCCAAGAAAATGCCCTTACCCGCGCGTTCCTCGGGGTTAAGCTGGGTCAGGTCTTCACCTTCATAAATGATGCGGCCACCTGTGACTTCATAACCCTCACGACCCGCCAACACATAAGAAAGTGTCGACTTACCGGAACCATTCGGTCCCATGATGGCGTGGATTTCACCTGGCTCAATCGTCAGGGACAGACCTTTCAAAATCTCGGTCCCGCCCACGGTGGCATGCAAATCTTTGATCTCTAACATTCGTTTATTCCTAATCAATCGCCGGATTAACCGACGCTTCCTTCAAGTGAAATTCCAACAAGCTTTTGTGCTTCGACTGCAAATTCCATCGGTAACTGCTGCAACACTTCACGGCAGAAACCATTTACGACCAATGCAACTGCCGCTTCTTCAGGGATGCCCCGCTGACGCAGATAAAACAGTTGGTCTTCAGAAATTGTCGATGTCGTTGCTTCGTGTTCGACGATGGCACCTTTGTTGCGACTTTCAATGTACGGCACCGTATGAGCACCGCATTTATCGCCAATCAACAACGAGTCACATTGTGTGTAGTTTCGAGCATCCACAGCCTTTGGCGAAATCTTGACCAAGCCGCGATAGGTCTGGTCTGATTTACCTGCCGAGATCCCCTTGGAAATGATCCGTGACGTCGTGTTCTTACCAATATGGATCATCTTGGTGCCGGTATCAGCTTGCTGCGCGTTGTTGGTAATGGCGATCGAATAAAATTCACCGACAGAGTTATCACCCTGCAAAATACAGCTTGGGTATTTCCATGTGATCGCAGACCCTGTCTCGACTTGGGTCCAGGAAATCTTGGAGTTTTTACCGCGGCATGCGCCCCGTTTGGTCACAAAATTATAAATACCGCCTTTACCGTCCTCATCGCCTGGATACCAGTTCTGAACGGTAGAATATTTGATCTCGGCATCATCCAGCGCGATAAGCTCAACAACCGCAGCATGCAACTGGTTTTCATCACGCATCGGCGCAGTGCAACCTTCGAGGTAGCTGACATATGATCCCTTGTCGGCAATGATTAAGGTCCGCTCAAACTGTCCGGTATTCATCTCATTGATACGGAAGTACGTCGACAGTTCCATCGGGCAACGCACACCAGGTGGAATGTAGACAAATGATCCATCCGTGAACACGGCAGCATTCAAACACGCATGCTTATTGTCCGCCATCGGCACGACAGAGCCCATATATTTTCGAACCAAATCAGGGCAGCGCTCTAGCGCTTCGGAAATCGGGCAAAAAATCACGCCGACTTCTTCGAGTTTTTTCTTAAATGTCGTCGCAACGGAAACACTATCAAAAACGTAATCGACGGCGACGTTCTTAACACCTGCCAGCAATTCCTGCTCGCGAAGGGGAATACCCAATTTTTCATAGGTCTCCAACAGCTTCGGATCGACCTCGTCCAAACTTTGAGGACCATCATCATCGCTCTTTGGCGCTGCATAATAGTGGTAGGCCTGATAATCAATTTGTGGAAAATCGACTTTTGCCCATTTTGGTTCTGGCATTTCCAGCCAACGGCGATACGCCTTCAAGCGGTATTCAAGCAACCACTCAGGCTCTTGTTTCTTGGCAGAGATAAAGCGAACAATATCCTCGTTCAGGCCCATGGGGGCCATTTCAGATTCGATGTCCGTGACAAAGCCGTACTTGTACTTCTCACCGGAAATCGTCTGTACCTGGTCAACTGTTTCAGCTGTCGCTACCATTCTTACTTTCCTTCACTCTCGCCAAAATAGGCTTTTTCGTTCACTTAACCCGCGACCGAGGCGGCATTCGTTACCAACCCTGCCCCGCGCAATTTTTCAACAGCGTTCGATATTGCTGCAATCGCTTGATCAATTTCTTGAGCCGTTGTCATCCGACCGACACACATGCGCACAGAACTGTGTGCATCTAAGTCCGAAAGCCCGATAGCTCTTAGTACATAAGATGGCTCAACAGAGGTGGATGTACATGCAGACCCGCTAGAAATCGCAACATAATCCTTTAGCGCATTCATCAAGGATTCTGAATCAACACCACGGAAGCCGATATTAATATTGCCCATCACACGCTGATTTTGGCTGCCATTCACGAATGTATCCGCGATCCGCTGCTGTAACCCTTTGAGTAATCGGTCGCGCAAATTGCGAATACGGGCAGCCTCTTGGTCTAAATCTTGACTGATAATTTCAGCTGCCTTGCCAAACCCAACCACGAGTGGTGCAGGCAATGTACCAGAGCGCATGGTCCGCTCTTGCCCGCCGCCATCCATTAACGGCTCAAAGCGTACACGGGGTTTTCTGCGCACATAAAGCGCGCCAATTCCCATGGGGCCGTACATTTTATGTCCACTCAGGCTCATCAGATCGATGTTCATCGCCTGGACATCAATCACAATCTTCCCCGTCGCTTGGGCAGCATCGGTATGTAGATACACATTACGATCGCGGCAGATCGCGCCGATTTCAGCAAGAGGCTGTATAACACCAATTTCATTGTTCACGAGCATGACCGACACTAACGCTGTATCGGGCTTAATAGCGGCAGCCACTGTATCAGGATCGACAAGACCGTCTGCATTCACATCTAGCCACGTCACATCGATTTCATGGCGCTGCATGTATTTGATCGATTCAAGAACACATTTATGTTCGGTCTTCAGCGCGACCATGTGGTTTTTGCGGCCTGCAAAGAACCGACCGACACCCTTGATCGCCATGTTGTTGCTCTCGGTTGCGCCTGACGTGAAGATCACCTCACGGGGATCAGCGTTGATCATCGTCGCAATTTGCTGGCGCGCCACTTCGACCGCATCACGTGCTTCCCACCCATAAGAATGAGATGTCGAATGCGGGTTCCCAAATGCCTGCGTGAAAAACGGCGTCATGGCGTCCATCACACGTTCATCAACAGGGGTCGTCGCTTGGTAATCTAAATAAATTGGGCGGGCCTCAGTATTCGTCATGCCGCCACCTCTGATGCCGTCCGGGCGCGCAATGCACGCCATGCATCAATGAATGCACCGACATCTGACGGATCATTGGCCCAACCCAGGGACATTCTGATCGTTTGCCCGGCGTCTTCATCCGACAAACCCATGGCACGAAGCACATGGCTGGGCTCAACCTTGCCAGACGAGCATGCGGACCCCGCACTAATCGCAATACCTGCCAGATCAAACGCCATCACTTGAGTTTCAGCAGACACACCGCGCATACCGATGCAGGATGTGTTCGCTAAGCGTGATACGCCTTGCCCATAAAAGACTGCATCCCCCGCAAGCGCGATTTCAATGCCATCACGCATATCAGCAAGGGCTTGGAAGTCATCAAATTCTGCAAGGGCAGCTTCGGCAGCGCCACCAAATCCGGCAATGCCGATGACGTTCTCAGTACCCGCACGACGGCGACGCTCCTGACCGCCACCTTTGACCAACGGCTCAAACGGCACCCCATCACGAACGATGATTGCGCCGATACCTTGCGGACCACCCAGCTTATGTGCGCTCAAAGAAATCGCGTCAGAGACTCGAACAATTGGCGCTAAATCAATTTTGCCCGCAGCTTGGATCGCATCAACATGAAGCTTTGCATCAAATTCACGAACGATTTCAGCAACTGCTTGAATCGGCTGGATAACACCCGTTTCATTATTCGCTGCCATAACTGATAAAAGTGTCCGGCCATCTAAGCCTGAAACAACCTCGCGCAGGGCATTAAGATCAATCACTCCATCGGCATCGACCGGTACAATCATTGCGTTCGGGACGGCATCCAGCACTGATGCATGCTCTACCGATGTCGTCACGATGTTATTCGCAGCTATCCCATGCAAAAGGGTGTTATTCGCTTCGGAACCGCCGGACGTGAAAATAACGTTCGCAGGCGCGCAAGCTGCAAGGGCCGCTACATGTTCGCGAGCGTCTTCAACGATACGTCTTTGCGCTTGTCCGAAACCGTGCACAGACGACGGATTGCCAGGCGCGTCCATTGCGCACAGCATCGCCCCTTTCGCTTCTGGTCGAAGCGGCGTGGTCGCATTGTTATCGAGGTAGAAACCGTCGCGCATCAACGTTATTCCAAAACCAACTGACGTATTATTCGCCGGCGACCATTTGCTGATCACGGCCCATGGCATACAACATGCCACTAGCACCCAACACTTTGCGGTCGACCACATCTTCAAGAGAGACCGAACTCAGGAACAGATAGATTTGGTTCCCCAACTCTTCCCACAAATCATGGGTCAAACATCGTTGCTGCCGACCATGACAACCGGATGGGCTACCTGGCGTACAACGCGTCGCCTTGATCGTCTCATCAACAGCCATGATCACATCAGCGACACGGATTTCAGACGATTCACGGGCCAGCAAATATCCACCACCTGGACCCCGGACACTGTTAACCAATTGCCCACGACGCAGTCTGCCGAAAAGCTGCTCTAGATAGGACAGAGAGATTTCCTGGCGATCAGCAACGTCTGCCAACGCAATGGGCTGACCATTAGAGTGTGTAGCCAAATCAACCAACGCCATGACCGCGTAGCGCCCTTTGGTACTTAGTTTCATTCTTCTACTCCTTGTTACGGCCGGTTCGCGTTTATGCTACCGAAGATTGGCGACCCGGCTCGGAATTGCCGCCCTCGTCATCATCATCCTTTGAGCGGGAAGTTTTTTCCTGCTCAAGTTCATCAATTCGTTTTTGCATTTCCGTCATTTGGTTGCGCATTTGATCCAGAATTTGCTGGACTGGATCTGGTACACCCTCAGGTGACGTTGCATAAGCGCGGAATTCACCAGTTTTTGATTTGTCCCGCGGCATGATCACTTTTGCAGGAATACCAACAGCTGTCATACAGGCTGGGATATCGGTTGTTACAACCGCGTTCGCGCCTACGCGTGCATGCTCGCCCACAACGATGGGACCAAGAATCTGCGCGCCCGAGCCTACAATCACACCATTGCCCAATGTCGGATGTCGCTTGGTACCGACCTGCGCTGCACTATCAACACTGGGGGCCACCCCACCAAGTGTCACATCGTGGTACAACGTCACGTTGTCACCAATTTCAGCGGTTTCGCCAACAACGACGCCCGTACCATGATCAATAACAAAACAGCAACCGATTGTCGCACCCGGATGGATTTCGATACCCGTCAAAATCCTGCCGATCTGAGAAATAAACCGAGCGATAAAACGCAGATTTTGGCGCCAAAGCCAATTTGAGATGCGATAAAATACGATCGCATGGAAGCCTTGGTATAGAATTGCCACTTCAAGACGCGAGCGTGCAGCGGGGTCGCGTTCGAGAAATGCGTCCAGATCTGCCTTTAATCGCTTGAAAACCATCACATTATCTTTATGTTCTCACGGCTTTGATCGCCCACGGGCAATAAGACCGTATGTTTTTACTAATCTTATCGTTTATATAATAAACCCGACTAAATTGGTCAACTATTTTGCCCACGTTTTATTGAGATATTCTATTCATTCTTCGGATTAACCAACTAAATTACTCGGCAATTGCCGCCGATCGCTTACAGGAGTCTAATTTCGTATGCCTGACGTCATTTTTAACGGCCCAGACGGTCGCCTCGAAGGACGATACCAGCACGCAAAGACTGATGATGCACCGGTGGCACTGATTCTTCATCCACATCCGCAGCATGGCGGAACGATGAACAATCGGGTGGTTTATTCGCTCTACCACAGCTTTGTACGCCGCGGTTTTTCAACGCTGCGCTTCAATTTCCGAGGTGTTGGACGCTCTCAAGGCGAATTCGATGACGGTCTTGGCGAATTAAGCGATGCCGCCGCAGCCCTTGATTGGATGCAAGGCCACAATCCCAACGCAACGGGCTGTTGGATTGCAGGGTTTTCGTTCGGTGCGTGGATTTCAATGCAACTGATGATGCGCCGTCCTGAAATTAACGGCTTTATTTCAATAGCCACCCCTTCCAGCATTCATGACTTTTCGTTTTTGGCGCCCTGCCCTTCCAGCGGATTAATGGTTCACGGTGACAGTGACGATATCATCCCTGAAGAGGCAACCGCCAAACTGGCAGACAAGCTGGATAAGCAGAAGAACATCAGCATCGATTACAAAGTCATCAAAGGCTGCGATCATTTCTTCAGAAACAGCCTTGAAGACATGGAAAAGCACGTCGAGAAATATCTCGATACCAATCTTTGAGCGATATTCTTTAGATCTAGGCTAAGGAAAATTGAGGATGCCGCCCCTTTGAGGGGTTGGCACGCCTGTTGTCGTCGGCAAACTGAGCGGCAATCCTTTTTCCGACCGTACGGCCAAGAATGCAAAGGCCTGAGCCTCTATTGCGTCGCCGTTCCAACCAACACTTTCAACCGGCTCAATCGGGCAGTGTAGCAGCATCCTAAGTCCTGCCATGATGGCAGGATTATGCCGACCCCCGCCGCTAACAAGCCAACGTAGGGGCGGCGACGGAAGAAGATTAGCCCCAAGCTTTACAGACATTGCTGTAAACGCCACCAACGTGGCGGCCCCATCCTCGACCGACAAACCATCAACAGAGGATCGGTCAAAATGATCACGATCCAACGACTTTGGATACGGCGCTTCAAAATAAGGATCATCAAGCAACATATTGAGTACGTGCTGATCAACTTTGCCATTACGCGCCAACGTGCCGTCTTTATCCATCGCAGCACCTGTGTGCTCGTGCACCCAATCGTCAATCAGGGCACTTGCAGGACCCGTATCAAAGGCAATCACTGCACCATCCGCACTTATCCAACTCAGATTGCCAACGCCGCCTAAATTCAGCACGCACAGAGGTGTATCGAGTTTCCTTGCAAGGGCAGCATGGAATAGCGGCGCAAACGGCGCCCCTTCACCGCCTGCGGCAACGTCGGCTGATCTAAAATCACTCACGACAGGAACGCCAAGACGGACCGCAAGACGCTTGCCGTCGCCAAGTTGGCACGTCACGCCATTTTTAGGATCGTGGAACACGGTCTGGCCATGGAAACCGATGACGCCAACCGTTGATAAATTAATATTTGCGCGTTTCGCGAAATCTTCGACGGCTTCGGCATGAGAATCCGTGATATCGTCGATCATTTCCTGCAAGTCGGGGCCAGCGACGGGCACGTGTCCAATCACACCCTGCAATGCGGTACGAAGGAGTTCAGTATAGGGGTATGATGCAAATGCCCCAAACTTGCGAACCGACTTTCCATCCGTTTCAATCAGCGCAACATCAATACCATCCATCGATGTGCCGCTCATCAATCCGATCGCGGTTGTCCATTTAGGATCATCACCAACTTGATTTGATCGCGCGGAAACATTGTCTGTATCACTCTGCATGTGCTAATGATCCGCGCCCCCAACAAGAACGGCAAGCGAAATTCATGACCGACTATAAATCCGAATTTATTCAACGCGTAACTGAGCGGCAGTACTTACATCAGTGCACAGATCTAGAAGCATTAGATGCCGAAGCTCAAAAGCGGCCTCTTACCGCATATATCGGTTTCGATTGCACCGCGCCAAGCCTGCATGCCGGATCGTTGGTTTCAATCATGTTGCTCCGCTTGTTTCAACAAAGTGGTCACAAACCAATTGTCTTGATGGGAGGTGGCACCACGCGGGTTGGTGATCCATCTGGCAAAGACGAATCGCGCAAGTTACTTGATGATCAGGCGATTGCCGCAAACATGGCTGGCATCAAATCGGTGTTTGAAAAGTTTTTAACGTTCGGCGATGGCCCGACTGACGCTGTTATGGTCAATAATGCAGATTGGTTGGATAAGCTAAACTACATCGAATTTTTGCGGGATTACGGGCCGCACTTCACGATCAATCGTATGATGACATTCGACAGTGTCAAATTACGGCTGGAACGAGAACAGCCACTGACGTTCCTGGAATTCAACTACATGATTCTTCAGGCCTATGACTTTGTCGAATTGGCGAGACGACATAGTTGCGATTTGCAGATGGGCGGCTCCGATCAATGGGGTAACATTATCAATGGGGTGGAATTGGGTCGGCGCACCGCTAACAAGCATTTGTTCGGTTTGACGACCCCGTTATTGACCACCGCATCTGGCGCCAAGATGGGCAAGACGGCTGACGGCGCGGTATGGCTTAATGCAGACCAACTCAGCCCCTACGATTACTGGCAATATTGGCGAAACAGCGAAGATGCTGATGTCGGCAAATTTTTGCGCTTGTTTACGGAACTTTCCATTTCTGAAATCGAAAAACTCGAAAGCCTCGAAGGCGCCGAAATTAACGATGCCAAGAAGATTCTAGCGGATGCGATCACCACCCTTTGCCATGGCAGTGACGCTGCTAATAACGCACGTGAGACAGCCGAAACGACATTTGAACAAGGCGGCCAAGGCAAAGACTTGCCAAGAATCGAAGTGCCCACCGCATCGCTGAATGACGGCATTGGTATTTTATCGTTATTCGCCCAGGCAGGCCTGGGATCGTCCAACAGTGAAGTTCGACGATTAATCAGAGGCGGAGGCGCAAAAATAAACGATGTCGCCGTATCGGATGAGAACCTCGTCCTTACAACATCCGACCTGAACGCCGATGGTGTGATCAAGCTATCGGCGGGGAAAAAGCGTCACGCGCTGGTGCAGCCCATCTAAAACAGCTTATTAGGCTATTGAAACAATGCCCCCTCTCCGGGGTTTGCAGGCTGATTGAACTCAACCGCACCATCTTGATTAGGTAGCGCGCCAAACAAGTTGCGTAAGATACCCGGGGTTAATGCAGAAAGCGGATTAACACTCATTTTGGGGTCTTCTATGGGGCCTGTAATAGAGAAGCTGGCTGCAAAAACACCGCCACCGTCTTCTGTTCCTACCAGCAGATTGCCAAGCAATGGAATTTTTCCAAGCAAAGAATTTACCGCATATGCAGGAACAACAGTTCCTTGGATATTCAGAACGTCTGCATGTGTATAAATATTCCCAGAAGCTGTGAACCCAATGGATGTGCCTGTTGCCTTGGCGCCATTAATCGTTATCTCTCCCTCGCGATGCGTAAAAGGAATAGACAACTCGTTGAAGTTTAACCCTTCGCCGGTCATTGCATCCACGATGCCTGTTAATGCCATGATCGACAGTACGCGAGTTAAAATCGGTGCATTCCGAACCCGGTAATTCGTGACCTTAACCGTGCCTCTGAGTGGTTGGTCTGGTGCTGCATCATCGTATCTTCCTTGGACGCTCAATTTTCCGCCATGCATATTGTCAAAAATTTCCAAGAAACGCAGCACATCGCCAGCATTTTCAGCTGTTACAGACATCATGCGATTGCCGGTATCATCGGGAAGAATGTTCACATCAAAATTGGTTTGGCCATTGATCTTGGAGTCGAATAGGACGGTACGCCAAATATCCTGCCGATGAGCAAAGGTGCCTGAAACATCAGTCATAAACCGCTGTTTATCTACCCATACCTTGTCCAGTTCGATGGCAACGGTCAGATCGGGAAGCGACATGCTTTCTCGACCCGGGCGATCATTGAACATCCGGTCCCATAGCGGGGTGATATCAATTTCACTACCTCTTAGGCCGAGTTCCCATCCGCCATCTGGTCGAGAGATCACTGCGCCTGACACATTCGTTCGGTCGAGAAGAACTTGTTTTAAATTGATCCGCTCAAGTCCAAGGCCAGCTGGTGCATATTTAATATCACCCTCAACAAGTAGATCCCCCGCGTTAACTTCAAATGAGGGGACGCTTTTGACCAAGCCATTCTCTATTAAAATAGTGACCGCCGCCCAACCAGAATCTCCGGAAGCCTTGCGCCAATCAATCATCGGCAATTTCATTTCTGCACGCACAAGATCAGCTTCGATCTCGACACGGCCAGAGCGCTCATCGAACATTGTATAGCGAATAGTGGTATCAACGCCGCCCTGCACGATATCATCCGTCAGCGAAGACACATCCACGCCAATTGATTTTATTTTCTCCACGTCATCAATACTGGCGCCAATTTCATACTGTGCCCGGAATGGCGCCTTATCGTCGAAATTCTCAGTCCACTTCAGATTAATTGGCAAATCGGTCATCAAGGCGACGCCGACAACATCCATTTTTGTTTTATCAACGGTAAGCGTTAAATCGCCTTGGGTGACGTCCTTATCGAAAACAACGTCCTGCATGGATACGGCTTTTAAGTCCGCATGCGCATGTACATCGACGTCATCAATCGACAAATCTTTGGCAAGCAAGAAGCGCAACTTCACATCAACAACAGCGTCCCCTGCCGTCAAAGTGGGGTCTATCCCCATCTCTTTGGCGAAACCAAGTGGCTGATTATCGATATATTTAAGTGCATCTGGCACTTTGGCGCTAACCTGCATCTCTAAGTCGGCATATTGATCAATTTCTTGCAGTCCCGAGATATGCATCGTGCCGGAATGTACGGTCAAATTTTCGCTGCTACCGCGATCAACCGCGATATCAAAAGTATCAGCATCGAATGCCATCAAAGCCGCCACGTCTTTGACTTCAGGCATACCCGGCAAATAACTTACAGTTACCCCATCGGCTGCCATCGTCCCATCCAAAGTAATGACGCTCAGCGATTCATCAGCACCGACATTAAACTCAAACTCAGCGTCCGCATGATGCAGCATTCCGTTTTTCATGTGGCCAGTGATCCAAGTGTATGCATCCGTGCCCAGGGATTTCGGCCAAAACTCCGGCACTTGATCCACGGGTACATTCACGAGTTTTCCCATGCCCACAATGTGATGACCACCGTCTTTGCCCTTTGTGATTTCGCTCGATATAGAAAGCGACGTATCTCCACTGGAAACAGTGAACTCACCAACTTTGACCTGTTCTGTTTTCAGGCCAAAGCTTCCCACTATTTTGGCGCCATCGATCTTAAACGTGTGATCAATAGGTGCAGGGATTGTAATTTTGGTCGCATCCTTAAGATCGATATCCGCATGATCGATCTGAATAATCCCGGTACTGCCATTGTATAGACCCCGGGCGCTGACACTCTCTGTCTCTAGTGCAGCCTGGCCATCAATTGGAATTCTAATCAAACCTTGTGTGCCGGTAACATTGAAGCCAACCGTTTCGATGCCTCGGTCCAGATCAAAGCCAATCAAGACAGTCCCACTAAGTGGTATTTCGATTGCCTTGAGAGGATCTAATTCGGTCAACAAAGAAGAAAATGATGACGGCAAAATATCACCAAAGGACACAGTTGTATCGACACGTCGCTTCTCAGATTGGAATGACCCCGTAATTCTTAGATCAGCAACTTTGTTATCAATTTCCAGAAGCAAGGAACCTTCTGCTAACAAGCCATGAGGGGCCCGATCTAATCGCAGATAGCCGACCGGCGCATCCCAGACACGTCCGATGGCCATATCTTCGTATGTCATGATCACACCCGTGACTTTGACCGTATTCAGATAACTCATCGGTGAGTCAGGCTCAGGTTTGCGCATCAACCAACTGACAAGCCCCGTTGCGAAACGTTCAGAGGCATCGCCTTCTTCAGCTACAAGTTCTACACCGAATTCACCTCGCGCATTTCTGCGCACGCGAATTTCAGGGCCCAACAGCTCTATGTATTCAGGGGCCAAAACCCCACGTATGAGGGCACGTCCACTAAGGGATAAGGACAACTCTGGGATTCGAGCGACCGCATCACCATCTTCACCAACAGCACGAACATTTTTTACGCGGATTTCCAGCGCACGATCCCAGCCAGCCCATGTCAGTGTTGTATCTTCGATCGCAAGACGGAAATTTTTGTGATTGCTGTTAAGCGCTTGCTCAACATATGGCGTCAGAAACGAGAGCGATACAGGGCCTTTATGAAACTGCCATGCAATCAGCAACAATATAATTGCGAGACCGGCGCCAAGGCCGCCTAATAACTGAACACAAGTCCTAAGAGTTCTTCTGACCAAATCAATACTCTAAACATGCAAACAATCGCTGGTGATTGGTTGTAATTTCCAAGCAATAGCTAAACACTATGCATAAAGGCCGCTTAACGGGCAGTAAACATCACAATTATGGCATTTCTTGGTGATAAATTTTGGGCGCACGCCCATTTTCCAGCGCCCGGCGACAAAGAGTCTGCTGAGAGAGGCATAGATTCGTTCGCCGACACGGCAGAAAGCCTCGTCGATACAGACGATGCTGAGATCTTACCCATCAACAAATTCGCCCATGAAATGGTGGCGGCAGACGATGGTAATTCGCTGTTGCGGGCTGTTTTCGGCAATAGCCCGTTCCTGACACAGTGTATCTTGCAAGACTTAACTTGGTTTCGCCATCTGATCGAAGCTGGCTCAGATGTCGTCGCGGATGAAATCATCCAATCTATACGAAATCTGAAAAGTCAGGATTTAGATGAAGTCGCAATAATGCGAGAGTTACGCATCGCCAAGCGGCGCATCGCCCTGACCATCGCATTAGCCGACATTGGTGGTGTATGGGCGTGGCCAAATGTAACCGCCAGTTTGTCACTGTTTGCCGAAGAAGCGATTGGGGTTGCATGCGCGTTTGTTGTTAAAAAGTGCGCCGCACGTGGGGGCTTTAAATTAGAATCCGAAGATACGCCGGAAAAAGGCTCAGGTTATTTCGTGCTCGCAATGGGTAAACTTGGGGCTCGAGAACTCAACTACTCAAGCGACATTGATCTGATTTGCCTGTTTGATCCCGACCGTATTGTCACGAATGACTATGACGGGTTGCAGCAGCACGCAATCCGAATGACCCGCTCTCTTGCTCGTATTTTGGATGAACGCACTAAAGATGGATACGTGTTCAGGGTCGATCTCAGGCTCCGCCCCGACCCAGCATCCACGCCGCTGGCAATATCTGTTTTAGCCGCGGAAACATACTATGAAAGTCTAGGGCAAAACTGGGAACGCGCCGCAATGATAAAAGCCCGTGTGGTTGCCGGGGATGTTGAAAGTGGCCGAATATTTTTAGAAAACCTTCGCCCATTTGTTTGGCGCAAAAGCCTCGATTTTGCCGCCATCGAAGACATCCATTCGATAAAGCGACAAATCCATGCCCACAAAGGCGGCGGCGAAATTGCTGTCGAAGGGCATGACATTAAGACTGGCCGCGGTGGCATCCGTGAAATTGAGTTCTTCGCACAAACCCAGCAATTGATTTGGGGCGGGCGTGAAATAACACTTCGCACACGTCGAACAATAGAAGCTATCGATGTGCTTGTTGAACTCGGACAAGTCACCCGTGACGTCGCCGAGGCTCTCGAGAAAGCGTATGGATTTCTCCGCAACCTAGAGCATCGCCTACAGATGCGAAACGACGAGCAAACTCAAAAACTACCAGATTCATCAGCAGATATTTCGGCCCTGGCAATTTTCTTAGGCTATCAGACAGGCGATGAGTTCAGGGCTGATCTTGTTCATCATTTATCGACAGTCCAACATCATTACGGTGAACTGTTTGGGGCCGCTCCGTCACTCAGCGCCAATAGTGAAATTCGCGGCAGCCTCTCCTTCACCGGTGCAGAAAGCGACACCGATACGCTTGAAACAATTCGTAGGCTCGGTTTTCAAGAACCAACCCGGATTGATAGTGCTATTCGGGCATGGCATCACGGCCGGGTCCGTGCAACGCGATCCACGCGTGCCCGTGAACTGTTAACGGAACTGACTCCGACAATTTTGTCTGAGATCGCCAAACAAGCTGACCCTGATGCCACTTTCGGTCGTTTTGATGATTTCCTATCCGGCTTGCCCGCTGGGGTTCAGCTGTTTTCAATGTTCCAAGCCTTCCCACGAATACTGGGACTGATTGCTGAAATCATGGGCGAAGCGCCTCGGCTTGCCAGTCATTTGGGGCGTCGGCCTAATCTACTCGACAGCGTATTGAGTGCAGATTTCTACGATCCACTCGGCAGCATTGATGAACTCGAATTGGAATGCCGGGATTTGCTCAACGATGCCCAATTTTTCGAAGACATCTTGGACGCAATGCGGCTTTGGAACGGTGACAAAAGATTTCAGATTGGCATTCAATTACTCCGTAAAACATTGGCACCCCGGGATGCCGCACGTCACTTCAGCGATGTGGCTGAAACAGCACTTAAGGTTCTTGTTCCTTTCGTCATAGAAGAGTTCGAGAAAAAGCATGGGCGCGTTGCAAATGGCCGGTTCTGCATTCTCGCACTTGGCAAACTGGGGTCTCGCGAACTGACGCCGGCAAGCGACCTGGATCTGATATTCATTTATGATTGTGATGACCTGGGTGGTGAATCTGATGGGCCGAAATCACTTGCAGTATCGCAGTACTATGGTCGGTTGGGACAACGGATCATTAGCGCGATTATGTCTAGAACGGCCGAGGGGACATTATACGATGCCGATTTGCGCCTCAGGCCCAGCGGCAACAAAGGTCCGATCTCGACATCGCTAGAGGGTTTCAAAAAATACTATGACGAGTCCGCTTGGACATGGGAGCACATGACCATGGTCCGGACCCGCACTGTGTTTGATACAGGTGATCTAGGTACTGAGGTTGAACAAATCATCAATCGACTTTTACGCACTCATCGTGATGCACAAACGATTGCATCGGATGTAGCCAACATGCGCGCGCGCATCCAAAAGCAGTACCCTACGCAATGCGCATGGGCGATTAAACAAATTCCAGGGGGGCTTGTGGATGTAGATTTCATCGCCCAGTACCTGGTCCTGGTTCACGGAGCAAAATCGCCAGAGATAATGAAAGAAATGTCTCATGAGATCATCGAAGCTGCAGCAAAGCTTGAAATCATTGCCGAAGATGACGGTAGCGCACTCATAGAAGCAGCTCATCTCTATCAGCAATTATCAACATTTCTCTCGCTGGTAATCGAAGGTGACCTAAATGATGATCGCGTCGCACAGTTTAGCCCCGCGCTCAAAAGGGATCTGACAGAAATAACCGATTCAGAAAATTTTGATGCATTAGAAAAACGACTGGTGGACACCGAGGGAAGCACACGCCATATCTTCGAGAGGGTTGTGGGTCCCGTCGGTGATGCGCCCGTCATCTCTGATGAAGAGTTCCCGGATATGGATTGAGTGGGCGTAAGCCCAATTTAAAATGGAGACGTTTGATGCTTGATGTTGGCGATACCATCCCAGATTTCGATTTACCGACGAACGGTGGCAACAGCCTGAGCCGTAAAGACTTAAGGGGTAAAACCGTCGTCATGTATTTTTATCCCAAAGACATGACCCCCGGCTGCACCACCGAAGCACAAGAATTTCGTGATCACATCAAAGCTTTTGTGAAAGCTGGAGCCACAATCGTTGGCGTCTCCAAAGATAGCATCAAACGACATGACAATTTTGTCGCCAAGCAGGAACTTCCGTTCCAACTGTTGTCCGATGAAGATGGCACATTGTGCGAAGACTTCGGCGTCTGGCTTGAAAAAAGCATGTATGGCAAAAAATACATGGGCATTCAGCGTGCAACTTTTGTGATCGATGGCAAAGGCAAAATTCTGCACGTCTGGCCCAAAGTAAAAGTCAAAGGCCATGTTGAGGAAGTATTGGGCGTTGTTCAGGCTTTGTAAGCGACTTAGGTCTCTGCCCTAATATCTTTTACTCGACTCACACTCCGCTGGCGTAATTGGCAAAACCAGATTTATCGTCCGGTTTCATATTAGTGTGGGTCTGCTATGCTGCGATTCTGACTGGGGCAAAGATGTGCAACACGACGCAGCAATTAGTGCTTCATCGAAAGCTGACAACGGCTCCAATACGTTGAGCGAGAATCAACCCAGTTCTTCAATTGATTTGGATAGAACTCGTCAGCAACTCGGCCTCAGTGATGATTTTATTTTCACTCTCCTAGTAGATTTCAACGAGAAGTATGAAACTTTCGAGGAAACATTGAGGGGGCTTCTTCAACAAGACGATTACAAAGAAGCACGAATTTATGTCCATACGCTGGCAGGATTAACAGGCACGCTTGCTGCGGATGAGCATCATGAACGAGCCAGAAGGCTGGAGGCTTCTCTGGCAGTTTCGGACGTTGATATCGATATCTCAGCCATTGTGGAATCTCACAATAGACTCAGAAGTCATATTTCAGCGATAACTGGCCGATGAATAATATTAAAACTTCCGCGCCAGCCCCTAAAAATACAGGTAATTCAAAGTGACGCTTCCTGATTCGAAACCAAAAATACTTGTCGTTGATGATGAGCCCATCAATGTGGACGTCTTGGGCGGTGTACTCTCATCCCTTGGTGAAATCATCACGGCCAATAGTGGTCGCGCTGCCATTGAGATTTGTGAAACGAATAAGCCCGATATCGTTTTGCTAGACGTTATGATGCCACAGATGGACGGCTATGAGGTTTGTGCAGCACTCAAAGCCAACGATGGCACCCGCGATATCCCTGTAATATTTGTAACCGCGCTCGCCGACGAGACCGACGAAGCACGGGGCATAGAAATGGGGGCTATCGATTATCTCACCAAACCCGTTAACGCGATCATCGCCATAGCACGCGTCCGAAATCACCTAGAGCTTAAAAAATACCGCGACTACTTAACCAAAATTGCTTTTATCGATGGCTTAACTGGCATCCCAAACAGGCGCCGGTTCGAAGAACACTTTGCCGCTGAATGGCAGCGTGCACGGCGAGCTGAAACAACAATGTCTCTTATCCTCATGGATATCGATCAGTTCAAAATCTACAATGACACATATGGCCATCAATCTGGCGACTCTTGTCTTACTCTTGTGGGGCAAGCTCTCGCCAAATCCACGCAACGCCCCGGTGACATGGTCGCCCGCTATGGTGGCGAGGAGTTCGTCGCTGTCTTGCCAGACACAGGCAAAGACGGCGTGATTAAAATGGCACAAACAATTCAAAAGAATGTTGCTGCCCTGCAAATCCCTCACGAAGGATCATCAGCTTCTGATTTTGTCACATTCAGCATGGGGCTCGTAACCTGGAAAATCACAGGTGAAAACGAACCTAAAATGATGGTAGAGGCCGCCGACAAGGCATTGTATCAAGCCAAGGAAGATGGCCGAAATCGTTACCTATTATCTCCCACCGATTGACACGTTCGGACTGAGCGCGTCATGCTATCGTAGTTTTAATACGTGGAGGTAATGTGACAAAACTCTTAGTCATCGAAGACGAGCCTATTGTTTTAGAAATGCTCTCGCATGCCTTATCCTCTGCTGGTTATGAACTCATTGTTGCCAGCGATGGCGAAGAAGGTTTAGCACAGGCGATCAAGAGCAAACCCGATCTTGTTATCACAGACATGAGTTTACCAAAAATGACAGGCTGGGATTTGATCAAGCAGATCCGCAGTGATCCCAACATCGGAAAAACCCCGGTGATTGCCCTTACGGCTCATGCCACATCAGAGGACCGCGTCGCCGCCTACGAGGCAGGGGTTTCTGCATACGAGTCAAAACCACTAGACATTAAAAAATTGCTCTCACGAATAAACGACATCGTCGGCGGGTGATTTCATGCGGCCAAGGCTTTGCCAGCCCTGCTCAGTCCTATACCCTTTTGGGAACCATTGATCTCGATATCAATTACGGGAGGCTCACCTCATGAGCGAAGAAACCAGCGAAAAAGCGCCAAAAAAATCCAAATCTGGCGGCAAGAAGCGCAAAAAAGCAAAAACAGGTAAAGCGACAAAGATTGTCATCATCGCAGCCGGTGCGCTTATTTTCGTTAGCGCGACGGGCGTTTTGAGTTTTTACATGGGCTGGCTACATTCGATTATGGGTTGGGAACAGCCCCAGACCGTCGCCAAGTTAGACCTTGGTGAGCCTATTCTTCATCCCTTCCCCGAAATTCGAACAGATTTAAAAACGGGGGTCTGCAAGGCACCTTTTATGCGTGCCGTCATCCATATCCAGCTTTTCCCCGATGACTTAGACCAATTGGTAAAACAAGAAGCGCAGGTTCACGACGCAATACTGACGCATCTTCGAGAACAAGAACGCCAGCACGTGGTCGGCAAAGAGGGATCAGAGCGGCTAAGGTTTGAGTTGGTTCAAGTCATTAACAATCAAATCCACCCTGCAAAAATACACACGATTTATTTTAAGGAATTGATCGTTCAGTAGCGCGCTGCTGCACTACCCAGCTATGTCTTGGGTGTCCTTAATTTTTGAGGCAAGGGCCGCTTCTAAGAACGCGTCGATATCGCCGTCAAGAACGGCACCTGTGTTCGACGTCTCGACCTCGGTCCTGAGATCTTTGACCATCTGATACGGCTGCAGCACATAAGAGCGAATTTGATGCCCCCAGCCGATATCGGTTTTGGTATCTTCAGTCGCTTGTGCGGCATCTTCGCGGCGCTTCAATTCCATTTCGTACAAACGTGCTCGCAACATAGTCATGGCCTGTGCGCGGTTCTTATGCTGCGACCGATCATTTTGACACTGTACCACGATACCAGATGGTCCGTGCGTGATGCGGATAGCACTTTCAGTCTTGTTAACGTGCTGACCACCCGCGCCAGATGCACGGTAAGTATCGACACGGAGATCTTTTTCGTCGATTTCTACATCAATGTTGTCATCGATCACCGGGGAGATCCAAGCAGATGCAAAACTTGTATGCCGCCGGGCTGATGAGTCATAGGGCGAGATGCGCACTAACCTGTGCACGCCACTTTCGGTTTTGAGCCAGCCGTATGCATTCTCGCCAGAAATTCGGATTGTCGCAGATTTGATGCCCGCTTCCTCGCCAGCACTTTCCTCAAGCCACTCAACCTTCATCCCATGCTGCTCCGCCCAACGGGTATACATCCGAAGCAACATTTCGGCCCAGTCCTGGGCCTCGGTGCCGCCCGCGCCCGCCTGAACCTGCATGAAGCAATCGTTCTCGTCGGCTTCGCCGGACAACAGTGTCTTTAGTTGTGCTTTGCGTGCAAGGGTTAGCAGATCATTCATCGTCGCCTCGGCTTCCGCGAGCACATCTGCATCGTCTTCGGCCTCGGCGAGATCAATCAACTCCGTTGTATCGCTCAGATCGCCGAACAACGTATCGACTTCTTTGATACCCGTTTCCAGCTTGGTGCGTTCGCGCATCAATGCCTGCGCTTTTTCGGGATCGTCCCAAAGTTCAGGGCTTTCAGAGAGCGCGTTCAATTCTTCTAGTCTGAGGACAGCCTGATCGTAGTCAAAGATGCCTCCTCAGCAGTTCTGCAGACTGCTTGATCTCATCGGCCATGGACAACATTTCGGCGCGCATCTTTATCCCCTACTTCGTTCAACACTGGATATGTAGCCGTGCAATGGTGTTCTCTCAAGCCACGATGTGTTCGTAACATGATCTATCGACAAAATTAATTGCCCAATTCACCAAATGCGCAATAATTCCATATGGAAATTGATATTGCGACATTAGGCGTATTTATTTTGGCCTCGGTGGCACTCTATATCTCGCCTGGGCCGGATATGATTTATGTTGCGTCCCGGTCCATTGGCCAGGGACGACGGGCCGGTATCGTATCATGCTTTGGCGTTCAAACCGGGTTGATCATACATATGCTGGCGGCCTCATTCGGTCTCGCGGCGCTGTTGGCCGAATTTCCATCAGCGTTCGAGATCATTCGATGGCTAGGCATTGGATACCTGGTCTACATGGGTGTTCGTACGATGACGGACAGAAACAGCGCCTTTGAACTCGACGCTCAAAAGTCGGCAGCATGGTCGGATCAAAAGCTATATCTGCAGGGATTGTTTGTGAACTTACTCAATCCAAAAATCGCGATATTCTTTTTGGCGTTCTTGCCACAATTTACAGACCCAGCGATGGGGGACCTAAGTACCCAGATGTTGTTCTATGGTGTGGTCTTTAACCTAGGCGGATTCCCGTGGATTTTGTTTATGGCCGTCTTATTTGGTGCCGCCGGGAATTGGCTGTCTGAAAGACCAAAAATGATCACTTTGCAACGCTGGATTACAGGATCATCGCTGATTGGGCTTGCCGTTTTCATGGCACTTCAAGACGCCTCACAACGTCGCTAGTACAAACCGCCTGTACCTGTTGAAGGTGCGGCCAAGAAACCGCCTTCGCCACTACCATCGCTCCACGTTTCACCCTCAATGACACTGGCACTGGTCGAGGGCTGTGTTCCGTCTTTAAATGCTTCTAGGATCACGTTCTTATCACCCGGGCGTGCCAGCACCCCGGTATTTGAATCGACCCTGACCAATCTGATACCCGGTGGTGTTCGGAACGGGGTTGCCGGCTGGTCCGCAAGAGCCCCTGCCATAAAATCGCGAAAGATCGGAGCCGCAACCGAAGACCCTGTCTCACGTCGGCCTAATGGCAACGGATCATCGAAACCGACAAATACACCCACCGCTAGATCAGGAGAGAACCCAACAAACCAAGTATCTCGCTCCTCGTTTGTTGTGCCTGTTTTCCCTGCCAACGGTTTACCAACGGCAGAAACGCGGCGGCCGGTGCCCCGTTCAACCACGCCCTTGAGCATGTTCACCACTTGGAATGCACTGGCTGGATCTGTCACTTGGGCCCGAGTATCAGGGATACGGGGAACACGTTGATCTTCCCATTGATCAACCCGACAATTTTCACAATTTCGGTCATCATGCTTGAAAACGGGGCGGCCCAAACGATCTTGAATACGATCAATAAAGGTCGGCGTTATGCGTTTGCCACCGTTAACCAGCATGGCATAGGCCGTGGTCATACGGATCAATGTGGTTTCCTTGGCACCCAGGGACATCGCCAAAGTTTCAGGCAAATCATCAACGATATCGAACCGCTCGGCGTATTCCGCGACCCGGTCCATACCGATGGTTTGCGCCAAGCGCACAGTCATCAAATTGCGGGATTTTTCTAGGCCCAAGCGCATGGATGATGCGCCATAAAATTTATTGCCATAGTTCGCAGGACGCCATCTCGGCAAGCCAGGGCCCTGATCTATGACAAAGGGCGCATCAAGAATACGTGTCGACGGCGTGTAACCTGAATCCAGTGCTGCCAAATACACAAATGGTTTAAATGCAGACCCAGGTTGCCGTGCAGCTTGGGTTGCGCGATTGAATTGACTTTGTTCGTAGGAATAACCGCCGACCATCGCCAATACGCGACCTGTGTGTGGATCAAGCGCAATAATCCCACCATTCACTTCTGGAATTTGCATCAAATCGTAGATGGGATCGCCAGGCGGCGGGATCACAGGTTTGCCATCTTTACCGACTTCCGGCTTCTTTCGTTCAACGATAATGATATCAGACGTCTTCAAAACATCGGATGGCTTCTTGATCGATGGGCCAAGCTTTCTTTTTGGTAGCGGCTCTCTCGCCCATTTCAGCTCGGCCAAGGTGATCGCACCCTTGGTGCCATCTTCGACACCGATCGAAACACGGTCGGCACTATCATCAACGCCCAGCACCAGGGCCAACTGCATTTCGCCTATTCCCTTTGGACGCGGTGTGACCTTTAAAAAAGTCTGCCAATCCAATGGCGTGTCGAAACGACGGCCTTCATCCGCCCGACCGACAACGCCCCGATATCCGTGGCGTCGGTCATAAGCTTCGAGTCCATCACGCAAAACCCCTCGCGCGATAACCTGCAATTTGGGGTCCAGTGTTGTGCGAACTGACAAGCCACCCTTATACAGTTGGTCTTCACCGTACTGATCGAACAATTCCCGGCGAACTTCTTCGGTGAAGTAATCCGCTTTTACGAATTCTGTTTGCTCTCGACGGGCGGTCAATAAAGGCTCCGAACGTGCCTGCTCAGCATTTTCAGCACTGATCCGACCATCCTCGAGCATACGACCGAGCACCCAATTGCGCCTGATCTTTGCAGCCTCGGTCTTTGTAACAGGGTGATAGTTGTTTGGTGCCTTAGGCAATGCGGCCAGATATGCAGCTTCTGCATAGGACAGCTCAATCAGGGATTTGTTGAAGTAATTCAACGCTGCCGCTGCAACACCGTACGAGCCGTAACCCAAATAGATTTCGTTCAAATAAAGTTCTAGGATTGTATCTTTGGTGAACGCGCGTTCCATCCGAACTGCCAAAATGGCTTCTTTGATTTTTCGTTCGAACGAAACAACGTTCGTCAGCAAAAAATTCTTTGCCACCTGTTGGGTAATGGTCGATGCACCAACCAGTCGGCGACCCGTTGCGATGTTCTTTAAGTTGGCGACGACCGCACGGGCGACACCCGTGAAATCAATCCCCGAATGGGTGTAAAAATTTTTATCCTCTGCCGACAGGAATGCATTAATGACGCGCTTAGGCATTGCTTCTATAGGAACAAATGTGCGTTTTTCGATGGCAAATTCAGCCAGTAACTGTCCATCACCTGCGTGGACACGAGTCATCACATCAGGCTCATAAACGGCAAGTTGCCGATAATCAGGCAAATCCTGGCCGTACTTATGCAAGGTATAGAGCGTGCCACCACCAATCGCGGCACCCGCGATGACGATAAGAACCAAAGAAACCAAAAAGAATTTTAGTAAGAATTTCATCTACTTTTGCAGCCCAATGTCTTCCCGTTTTGGCGGCGTTTCACAGCAATTCATAACATGACTGCCGATGGATACGGAGTCTCTAATAATCATGCAAAGGAAATATGGCATTGAGATGACCAAAGCCTGACCAAGCATCATTTTTCTAGGGTCGGCTAGCCGATTCAATTTTTTGGAAATACGCATCGACAGCGGCAGCAATTGAATGTGCCACCTTACGACGATGCGATTTAGATCGAAGCGCGCGCTCGTCATCGCGATTGGACAAAAATCCCATCTCAATTAGGACAGACGGGACATCGGGTGCTTTCAAAACCGCAAAACCTGCAAATCGGTGCGGATTCCGAAGTACTTTGACCCGTGATTTCAACTCATCCACCAACAATGAAGCCAATCGGGCCGATTGATTCATCGTTTCACGCTGCGCGAGATCAATAAGGATATTGGTGACCTCTTCGCTCTCGTGGCTAAGATCAATCCCTGCAATCAAATCCGATTTGTTCTCACGATCTGCTAATTCCCCGGCCTCTTTGTCTGATGCTTTTTCAGACAGCGTATAAACCGATAATCCGCGAATCTTTCGGTTTCGGATCGTGTCAGCATGAACTGAGAGAAATAGGTCCGCCTTGCGCTCACGAGCAATTTCTATTCGACCTCGCAAACGAATAAACACGTCCCGGTCTCGCGTCAGATAGACCTTAAATCGGCCTGTGCGCTCCAAATGTTCTTTCAAATCGCGAGCCGCAGCCAACGTGATGTGCTTTTCATAGATACCTGATACGCCAATCGCTCCGGGGTCTACACCGCCATGCCCTGGGTCAATAACGATGGTTCGTTTCTTTGATGCGACGAGAGATGCGGGTTTGGTGGGGACGCGAAGTGATGCGAGTTTCGGCGTCGATTTCCCAGGAGGTGCTACGACAGGCCGCTTTCGAACCGGCGATGCTGCTGGTTCTACGCTGGGCTTGGTCGGCTTCGCGACAACCACTTTTTGGCCTTGCGGCGTGGTGATCGTGGAATTGGACGGTGGTCTCGGCACTTCTGCAGACCGAATTTGCCCAGGGGTTGATTTGATGATGACAGGATCAGCCGCGACGGCTTGTAAGAAACGTGTGCCTGATGTCCGCGCCAAATCAATGACAAGACGATTTGGCTTATTTGACGTGGCAGGCAGAGCCAACGCCTGGTGAACCATTGATGGCTGGTTCAAATCAATCACAATCCTGGAGTTACCAGGCTTAAAAAGGCCATACCGTAATCGAGATAAAACACCGATTTTTGTCGGCAGCGGACGTGCAGGCAAACGCCATCCCACTTCTGGAAGATCAATCACGAGGCGCGCCGGTCCAGCCAGTGCGAAAACGCTGGCATCAATGGAGCGATCCACATCGATCACGATCCGCGTCGACAGCCCTTGTTTTCCGACACGAATGTCCGTTATTTCTGCATCAGCAGCATGTGCGACCTGACCAGTCACAACGACAGCCGACAGCAAACAGAACAAACTGCCGAATCGAAATGACGAAAAGATCAAATTTTTCAAAGACCCGGACAAAAATACTGCTCTATCTATTTGATTTTAAAGTTAAATATCCAGGAGAACGGATAACCGCCCTTCTACAAGCCCTAGATTATGACATTGTGAAACGAAATTCCTACGGTTATGTTAACGTATCGGTTCAGTAGAACCGTTCCAAGGCCGCCTTATTTTTAAGTTTTTCACAGAATTTGAGGGGTCGCTTGAGCGCCGATTGCTATCGATGCTCGCGTATTACTAGAGGTTTTTTCTCATGCCGGTGACGAACGCCCGCAAAATTGACATTCCTGACCATCGAAAGATCGCTCTTTCGATGTCATTGAGGGCTGCCGATTTCCGAGGCGCCGCCGGTCATTTCAACGCCAATTGGTGCATTTCCCTTTCTCATGGTCGACAAGCTGTCGCACCACCTGGGAGCCGTGCACCGCGGAGTTACAAGTTCAATGGCAACCAAACGTATGTTAGTGGATGCCTCCCACCCGGAAGAGACCCGGGTTGTGGTGGTGTCAGGGAATCGTGTCGAAGACATTGATGTCGAGGTTGAATCTCGTCGTCAGCTAAAAGGGAACATCTATCTCGCAAAAGTAACCAGGGTTGAACCGTCTTTACAGGCGGCATTCGTGGATTACGGCGGGAATAGGCATGGTTTCCTCGCATTTAGCGAAATTCATCCCGATTATTATCAAATCCCGATTGCGGATCGTGAAGCGTTACTCGCAGAAGAGCAGGATGCTCAGATCGCTGCGAGCGAAGCCGATGACGCCGCTGCGGATGATGGCGAAGAAGCTAGCGTCGAGGAACTCGGCGGTGGCGAAGACGAAATCGAAGAGGCCGAAGAGGCTCGTCGACCCGTTGCAAGTCGCAGACACTACAAAATCCAAGAAGTCATCAAGCGTCGGCAAATTCTACTTGTTCAAGTCGTCAAAGAAGAGCGTGGCAATAAGGGCGCGGCCCTGACGACTTATCTGTCTTTGGCAGGTCGGTACTGCGTCTTGATGCCAAATACGGCACGGGGCGGCGGCATTTCTCGTAAAATTGCATCCGGCCAAGACCGTAAACGATTAAAAACCATACTTGCCGATCTCGGCATTCCAGCAGGAATGGCGGTGATCGTCCGAACGGCTGGTTCGAAGCGAACAAAAGCCGAAATCAAGCGAGATTATGAATACCTCATCCGTTTGTGGGAGCAAATCCGACAACGAACGCTTGAATCCATCGCCCCAAGCCGCATTCATGAAGAAGGCGACTTGATCAAACGATCCATCCGCGACGTTTACACCAAAGACATCGAAGAAGTCGTGGTCCATGGCGAAGAAGCTTATCGCGCCGCCAAAGATTTCATGAAACTTATGATGCCAAGCCACGCAAAGCGTGTGCAGCCATACAAAGACACATCGATGCCACTGTTGCAGCGCTTCCAGGTCGAAGCTCAAATCGACAGTATGCACATGCCAGAAGTTCATATGAAATCTGGTGGGTATATCGTGATCAACTCGACCGAGGCATTGGTCGCAATTGATGTGAACTCGGGCAAAGCAACACGAGAACGCAACATCGAAGAAACTGCACTTAAAACCAACATGGAAGCCGCCGAAGAAATTGCACGCCAACTGCGCCTGCGAGATTTGGCTGGCCTTATCGTGATCGATTTTATCGATATGGAAGTGCACCGGAATAATGGAAAAGTCGAACGTGTCCTTAAGGATGCCATGCGTTCTGACCGCGCTCGGATTCAAATTGGCCGGATTTCACCGTTTGGCCTTCTAGAAATGTCGCGCCAACGGCTTCGCCCAAGCTTGTTGGAGATGCATTCAGAACCATGCCCACATTGTAGTGGCACTGGCATCCGTCGATCTTCGGATACATCCGCTCTGCATGTATTGCGAGCCATCGAAGAAGAGGCAACGCGTCGCCGTAATTCAGAAATTACAGTGCACGTTTCTTCCGAAATCGCACTTTATATACTGAACCAAAAACGTGATCAGTTGACCCGTATCGAAACAGATTATGAACTGCGTGTCTTCTTAGAAAGCGACGACAGCTTGATACCACCGGAATACCGGATGGATCGTGTGCGTAGCGATGGCAACGTTGTTGAAGAAGCCGAAGAAGATAACACGAATGCCGAAGAGCCAGGGCGTAAGCGTCGCCGTCGGCGTGGGCGTGGCCGCGGTAAGCGTGACGACGAACAAAATGAAAATGTCGAGGCAAACGAATCTTCTGAATCAACAACAAAGACTGACGACGAAGAAAAGCGCGACGCTGCAGAAACCGATACTGACAGTGACGATGAAAACAATAAGCCTTCTCGCCGTCGCCGGCGTGGACGTCGTGCCGGGCGTAAGCGCGGCAGAAAAGCTGAAGACGAGAACAATGTATCGGCAGAAGACGGCGAAGACACTGCTGCCGCTAATGCATCTGGCAATGAAGAAACACCAGCGGAAAAAAGCGCAGAACCTTCTGACGCCCCAAGCGATGGTGAAGACGCCGTAGAAGCGGAGGCCGAGAAAAAGCCTCGCCGTCGCCCTCGTCGTCGCAAGCCCGCTTCAGAAAAAACCGCTGAGGCGTCCGCAGATGAAAACGCAGAACCAAAGGATGCTGGCGAAGAAAGTCCAGCAATCGAGGTAAAAGTTGAAACGCCAGCGTCTGAATCCAAACCAGAACCCGAAGTGACCGCTTCGACACCAGAAGTGCCGCCAGAAACTGCACGTACAACGGTTATTGATGTTTCTGCGATCGCCGAAGAGGAAAAGCCTGCCAAGCGTGGTTGGTGGCGTCGAGGTTAGATCAGGACTTTTTAGCGCCAGATCAATTAGCCACAGTTCATTGGGGGCGGTTGCGCCAAGCGATAAGCTTTTCTGCAGCCGCCTTCATATCTTTGGTATCTCGCGCGAATGAAAACCGGATGGACTGATGCCCTCTGCTGGGGTCAAAATCAGTACCAGGAGTTGCAGCCACCCCCGTCTCTGCAAGCATCTGCTGACAGAATAAAGTACTGTCATTCGTCATCGCACTGACATCAGCGTAAATATAAAAAGCGCCATCCGCAGACGCCAATTTATCGAACCCCGCCTTTGGCAATTCCCGTAGAAGCAATTCTCGATTCTTTGCATACGTGACAACATGGCCGTCTAATTCATCTGCACAATTGAAAACGGCAATCCCTGCATGCTGCGAGATCGCAGGTGGCGATATGAATAAATTCTGTGCCAAGCATTCAACGGCGCGCGTCAATTCAGGCGGCACGATCATCCACCCAAGCCGCCAGCCCGTCATCGAAAAATACTTAGAAAAGCTATTTACGATGACGGCGTCCGGCCCGAATTTGGCGACGGTTTCAGCCGGTTCATCATATGTGATCCCATGATAAATCTCGTCAGAGATCATCCTGATCCGTTTATCGGCGCAATAATCATAGAGTGCCTTCAGGCCTTGAGCATCAATCATGGTCCCTGTCGGATTAGATGGGCTTGCAATGATCAGTCCATCAAGTGATCCATCAATGGCGTTGATCAATTCTGTTGTCGGTTGAAAATTGGTTTCAGGTCCAACCAGAATTTCCACCACTTCAATACCCAGGGCCGTCAAAATATTGCGATAGGCAGGGTATCCCGGCGATGCCAATGCGACCCTGTCGCCAGCGTCAAACGCTGCCAAGAATCCAAGGATAAACGCCCCACTTGAACCTGTGGTCACTACGATTTGCTCGACGGGCACGTCGACATCATACATGCGCCGATAGTGCCCCTGTATCGCAACGCGCAGTGCCATCAGCCCAAAGGCATCCGTGTAACCCATCCTGTCTTGATGCATTGTATTTGAAATTGCATCGAGCACCCCGCTCGGTGCGCCCGTTCCCGGTTGCCCGACTTCCATGTGCAGAACGGTCTCCCCGGCAGCTTCGCGCTCAAAAGTTGCGCGCATCACGTCCATCACGATGAACGGTGGGACTTGTCCCCGCTTCGACACCTTTAGTGGCATGGATTAATTTCCGCCCAACGCGATGCCATGGCCACGTGGATCAGAAGCACTGAGACACAGCATGCCCTCGTTATTTGGCACACCTGTAGGGCAATACACAGCCGCAACACTACCAATTGACTTCGTCAACGCGACAGTGTGGCCTTTTTTCTTGAGTGCCTCTATGCGCTCTTTCGGCATGTCCGCTTCGACAAAAACTTTATCGGGTGTTCCTGCATAATGGACCCGGGGTACCTTCATCGCTTCACGAAGAGACAATGGTCCGGCGGCTGCCCGCGCAATAACATTGATCATAGATGTCGGTGCCGTTACACCGCCCGTTGAAGCTGCCGCCATATAAGCGTGTTTGTGGTACTCACTCGTTAGCAAAGCGGGGCCAAGCGGTGTGTACGTACGTCCGCGATCATCAGGAGCTGCTGCCAGCATAAAGCCAAACCCTGGGACCATTTTTCCGGTACCAAAAATATTGTTCAGGGTCAGGGTGCATGCAACAGCACCGCCGAATGTGTCCATCACTGCAAAACTAACGGCAGCAGGGGTTTCAGGCCAATTAATAGGATTGCTGGTCAACTGATTGAGCGGGATCACCGCATCATCATCAATCCGATCCTCGACATCATCCAAATAATCTTTTTGAACAAATTGGGCGGCATCCGTGCCATAGGTGCCATCAGGCTTCATGTTCTTCATCCTATTAACGAAAGCGACCTTGGCTGCCTCAGCCAATAAGTGTTCTCTTTCATCAGGATCAGCAAATTCAAAGCGTTTATCGTGCATCAAAATCGCCATCATTTCAGCAGCGACGGCTCCACCTGCAGCGGGTGGGCCAGCGAAATGCCAAACTGTATTCTTTTCCCATGGAAAGGAAATCGGGGCCCTGAACGCAGGTCGGTAATTGCGAAGTTCTTCTATCGTCAAACTGCCGCCAGCTAATTGCACAGCTTCAACAAGACGTTGTGCCTCGGGGCCACCATAAAACTGACCCACACCACGTAGTCGAATCCGTCCTAACGCGGCAGCAAGGTCTGGTTGCCTCAACGCATCCCCTTCGCCGACGATCTTGCCATCTTGGCGGCGAAAGACGTGCGCTGCAGCTTTATCACGTATCAAAGGGTCCGCGACTTTGCCTAGATCCGTAGCGAAAGCACGCGAAACTTGAAATCCGAAACGCGCCAAATTCTCAGAGGGGGCAACTACCTGCTCCCACTTTAAAGTGCCATATTTGGAATGCATTAAGAAAATACCACGCGGCATCGCCGGTATCGCAGAAGGACGGGACGCTCCACCACTGGGAACTTGTGCCGCACGAGGCAAGAAATCGACAACATCTGGAATGTCGCCGCGATTGTCTCTGACGATGCACATCCCACCACCAGCCAAACTTGCAGCCGAGGGCATGGTTGCCGTTAATGCGAATGCTATCGCAGTCGCCGCATCCGCAGCAGTGCCACCCGCAGATAAGATGTCCCTAGCTACAATGGCTGATTGTGGTTCTTGAACAGAAATCACACCCAATGCACCTGAAACGAAGCCAATGGTGCCTCTTCTGACCTCAGGTTCATCATCGAATGGATTGGAACATCCCGCCGTCAAAAGAATTGCCAATGACAAAGCAGTAATTTGACGCCACCGATGGCGCTGACTACGCTTGGGTAACTCAATAAAAATCGGATGCACTTTGAAACGTTTTTTTATCTTTTGCATGTGCTGCGCCATTGTTGCCATGTTTACGAGCAAGCCTGTTGATGCCCAGGGTCTGCCGTTAATCCGCGATGCGGAAATTGAAGATACCATCCGTCGCATGTCTACGCCACTTTTCCAAGCGGCAGGTCTCGCGCCATCCTCAGTTTCTATTCATCTCGTTGCTGACAAATCATTAAATGCATTTGTTGCTGATGGACAACGTATGTTCGTCCATACGGGGTTACTCATGCGTGCGAACACTGCCAGCCAAGTGATTGGGGTGATTGCGCACGAAACAGGTCACATATCTGGTGGCCACCTTAGCCGCTTTGGCCGAGCTGGTCAGCAAGGCCTGGCAACATCAGTGATCGCAACCGTACTGGGAGCAGCCACCGCTATTGGAACCGGACGTCCTGACGTTGGCGGTGCAATCATCGCCGGTGGCCAGCAATTGGCACAACGAAATTTCTTTAGTTTCACGCGCTCTCAAGAAGGTTCTGCTGATCAAGCCGCTCTTTCCTTATTAGATGCCACAGGGCAATCAGCCCGCGGGTTATTAGCGTTCATGGGCATCCTCGAAAACCAGGAATTGCTGATCTCCAACAACAAAGACCCGTACGTCAGAACCCACCCGTTATCATCTGATCGAATTCAAGCCATAGAAGCGCATATCGCCAAATCACCAAAAAGCGACATCGCAACGCCACCAGATATGGAATTGAGATTTCAGCGGGCGAAAGCAAAATTAGTTGGTTATTTTGAGCCCCCAAGTATTACGTTCAGAGTTTATCCGGATACGGATCAATCGATACCAGCACGGTTCGCTCGTGCATTTGCATATTCCCAAGTTTCCGATAAAGACAAAGCCTTAGCGACATTGGATGGCCTGTTAAAAGACATTCCAGATGACCCATATATTCTGGAACTAAAGGCCCAGGTCTTATTCGAAAGCGGCGATGTCGCGGGGGCATTAGTTCCCTTTAATCGCGCGGTTAACATTATACCTGAAGAACCTTTGATCCGGTTCGAGTATGCCCGTGCCCTGATTGAAAGCCCTGCCTCGGGCGATTTAGAAAATGCAGTTGAGCAACTAAAATTTGCCTTGTCGCGAGAACCCAAATTTGCCTCCGGATGGCGTAATCTGGGGATTGCTTACGGTCGCTTGGGTGACAAAGGCCGTAGCTCTATCGCACTTGCCGAAGAAGCTATCCTTAAAGGTGATTTCGCCGCAGTTAATTATCACGCAGGACGGGCTGCAGAGATATTCCCTCGCGGTTCCAGGGAATGGTTACAGGCGGAGGACTTATTGCTCGCCGCTAAGAACACCAAAAAGTGATATCCAACCAACGAGCACGAATGCCTTTTCGACGGAATGTTTTGCTCCTCGTACTCACGATCATGACTGGGTGCGCTAAAACACCTGATCTTGTCGGAATTGGTGGGGCATACAACATCATTGGCCCTGATCACGATCTGGCGGTGGCTCTCCGCGCGGGTCAGCCCCCGATCCATTGGCACCTAAAAGGCGAACCCGGCGCTGATGCGTTGTCGGTGAGCGAGGCGGAAAATGTTCCAGGTTTAACCGTGCGCGCCGGTTCAACCGATTATTGGTTTGTGCGAGAACTTCATGCATCATTATTGGCAACGCCTTACCTGAGTTGGTCATGGTTTTCCAATCCACCAACTAAAGGGACGCATCCCATTCGACTGGTGATTGGGTTTGCAGATTTAGACAGCCCCCAAAAAGCATCGTGGTGGTCGAATATGTCATCAGACTTACCCCTTGCCGACAGGGTCGTTGCTATTGAATGGGCAGAAACAGCATTGGGGCGGGGAACCGTCCTTGGCCCGACACAAAGCCCCAACAATTATTCATACGCCCGCTATATCGCACGGGGCGGGAATGAATTTGGCAATCGGTGGTGGACTGACAATGTCGACCTGTCGTTACTCCATCGACAATTGTGGCCTCAACATTCCATCAAAAATGCAGAAATTCGGTTCATCGGCATCTGGGCCAGTTCCACTAAACAATCTGCACGCATGTATCTCGCAAATCTACGATTGTTTCGTTAGATGTTGCCCACATAACACCACGATCAGGGCTTGCTCCAAGCGTACTGGATCATCATCATGCAACAAAACCAATCACTTACTGGATAGCAGCTATGTTTAGGTTTCTCTCGATAACGTTTGGCATCGCAATCATCTTTGCGGCCAGTATATTCACCAACCTGAGCATCGCATCCGCCGATGAAAAGCAGGCATTATCCAAAGCTGAAGAACTTCAAGTTGAAAAGCTGATCGAGCGTTATCTTGATGAAAACCCCGAAGCAGTCGTACGTGCGTTTCAAAAATACCAACAACAACAAGAAGAAGCGCAACAATTGCGACAAAGGGAAAGCCTATCCGGGCTTCGTGATCTTTTAGAGAATGCTGACTCGTCCCCCGTAAGAGGAAATCCAAAGGGAGATGTCACGCTGGTTGAGTTCTTTGATTATCGATGTGGATATTGCAAACGTGTCCACGGGACGGTCACCGACGCCGTGGAATCTGACGGAAACGTGCGCTTAGTATACAAAGAATTTCCCATCTTAGGACCTGACTCTGTCTTTGCCTCGCGGGTATCCCTTGGGGTGTTCTTCACACACCCCCTGAAATACCCAGCGTTCCATGACGCAATGATGACGGCCCGCGGCCAACTCAGCCAGGCACGCGTGATGTCGATCGCCAAAGGTATGGGGCTCACACCCGAAGAGGTTGCCGCCGCAATGAAAGACCCACGTGTCGACGAAGAAATTCAACGCAATATGCAGTTGGCACAAAGCCTTGGCATCAATGGTACACCTGGGTTTGTGATTGGGAGCGAGATCGTCCCTGGTGCTGTCGATGAAGATGCTTTGAAAGAACTCATCGCGAAGGCGCGCCAAGGCTAAACCTTCAATTGGGAATTAACCGCCTTGGCCCGGAAGTTTGAAACTCGGCTCTGGTGCAGCCACGTCCGAAGCGACTGGCTGGAGCATATATTTAAATCCATCGGCTCGTTCGACCAGCATCAGCAAATTCGCCGAACCTGATTTCTTGGCAGCCGCATATGCTTTTAAAAATTGATCTGGTTTCCAAACGGACTTTTGATTGATTTGCGTCACGACATCCCCACGACGAAGTGGCGTGACACCGGCAAATTGATCGTCAGAAACCGTCACAAGAAGCCCCGTAGAGCCCCACCGAACACCAAGGCGATCTCGTAGTTTTGGTGTCAACGCTGCAAGGGTCAGTCCCAGTTCCGGCTGCGCGGCGAACGCATTTTCGCTTACCGTCCAGGATTCTGGCCACGATGCCAAAGTCATGTTGATAGTTTCTTGTTTCCCAGTGCGCCAAACAATGACATCGATTGCGTCGCCCACATTCCATTTCCCGGAAATCTGAAGCAAGCGTTCAAAAGTATCGATCTCTTTGCCCTGCATACTGACAATCAAGTCACCACGCCGCAGCCCCGCATTAGACGCAGGTCCATCGATACTGATATCTTTGATAAGAACACCGGACGAGCTCTCGTAGCCGAGAGCGGCCGCGATCCGAGCAGAGATACCCTGCACTTGCATCCCCATAAAACCACGTTCTGCCGACGATACAGGTGTCGACGAAAAGACCGCGATTACGATCACTGCCAACGCGATGAAACGGCTGATCCCAGTCAGACAAGACATCGGGTGGTCTGAATTAGCCATGCAAATGCCTCCCAAGCGTTTGCGGATTTAGCTTAACCTAACGATTCCAATAAGTTGGCACAACAATGATATGCCGTTGAGAAAAATTCAGCAGGAAGCATCTGACGCAGGAAGAACATCTTCAAGAACTTGATCCACGATCAAATCGTCAAAAATCATCTCAAAACGCGTGACGATGCCGTTCTCTAGGAATCGGAGGGTGATCTCGAACTCTGGGTTCGATTCCTGTGTATCGAGCCTAAAAAAAGCTAATTGGGCGCGCCACGGCTTGGCGCTCAACAATTTCGGATCGCCATTCAGTTCGTCGGAATTTGCTTTGGCTGGCAAGATGAATGCGGTCACTTTTTGCGGGCCGTCGTTATCCGATCCATCAAAACTCATCGCTTCACCAGCACGTTTTCCAGATTTCGCCAATTCGACCAGCCAATTGGTCAAGCCAACGTAGAAAAAAGTTCCATCGGGCAATGGCATTTCGATTGGTTCCGGGACGACAAATTCGGCCTCAGACGTGCCGTCATCTCGACGGCGCGCTGATCCTTTAAATTCTTCTTTATGTCCATTCGTAACACTACGGCTATCAAACGAGAACGTTTTGCCGTCCAAGCTTTCTTTGGCCTTGAAAGTCATCTCGCGGTTAAGCACGCCACCAGCAACGGTTTCCATACTCATCACGATTTGCTCGTTCACAACCCATCCCTCGCATTTTCGCTCAATTTGAGAGACTGCAGCACCCGATACTCCTGTGAACCGCGACGTCGGGCTTTTGGAAGATAACGACAACTTATAAACGGCTTGATGCGGTGTAACTTCAGCAATCGCTTGCGGCGTCGTGCTTATAACTGCAAGGCCGGTTATGGCGACCAAAAGGCCATGGAATAATCGACGCCGCGTTGGAGTTTTCATCTGACTTCCTTAAGTTCTCGTTCCCTTCACCCTATGCGAACCCCATTCGTGACAAAAGCCAAACTTGCGTTGCCCGATCACAGCCTTTATCCAAAGATGACGTCCGCAAGTATTCCGATAGTCAATCAAACAGGTTTCAGATCGTGCGCGTACTCTCTGTCTTCGGCACCCGCCCAGAAGCCATTAAAATGGCCCCAGTTTTGACCGCACTCAAAGCGTGCGGCGTTGAATCGCGTGTGTGCGTTAGCGCGCAGCACCGAGACATGCTGGATCAACCATTATCGCTTTTTGAAATTGTGCCTGACATTGATTTGGATTTGATGAAACCCAACCAGACACTTCACGGTTTGACGTCCGACGTCTTACTGGGTGTTTCGAATGCCATTGAGGCCGAGAAACCCGACCTGGTTCTTGTGCACGGTGATACGACGACATCTTTTGCCGCTGGCTTGGCTGCATTTTATCAACGCATTCCGGTTGGCCATGTAGAAGCTGGTTTACGTACTGGTGATATATACGCCCCCTTCCCCGAGGAAATGAACCGCAGACTGACGGACCGAATCACATCACTACATTTTGCGCCGACCGATACCGCGCGTGATCATTTGCTGGCAGAAAGCACGTCGCCGGAAACTATTTTTGTGACAGGCAATACGGTCGTTGATGCACTGTTTATGATCCGAGATCGTTTGCAGGATGATAAGACATTCCGTGATGCCGCACGAATTAATGTTCCTGAATTCGATCCAGATCGAAAAATGATCTTGGTAACAGGGCATCGCCGCGAAAACTTTGGCGCGGGCTTTGAAAACATTTGCCATGCCCTTCGTGATCTAGCGATGCGTGATGATGTTGAGATCGTTTATCCCGTTCATCTGAACCCCAATGTTCAAGCGCCGGTCAACGCACTCCTCGATGGATTGCCTAACGTGCACTTGTTGCCGCCCGTGGAATACCCGTGTTTTGTAGACTTAATGACACGATCTTATTTGGTGATTACTGATTCAGGCGGCATCCAAGAAGAAGCCCCATCACTCGGTAAGCCCGTTTTGGTCATGCGCGATGTCACAGAACGCCCAGAAGCGGTTGAAGCGGGTACGGTATTGCTCGTCGGGACTGATCGGGACCGCATTGTTCACGAAGCCACTGTCCTTCTGCAGGACGAACAGGCATATAACCGTATGAGCAAAGCACATAATCCGTATGGTGACGGGCAAGCAGGAATGCGAATAGCCAAAGAGGTTACCAATTATGGCTGTTAAGCACGTATGCGTTCTAGGGCTGGGGTATGTCGGACTGCCGACTGCTGCTGTGCTGGCCAGCCGTGGTATTCAAGTCACGGGCGTCGATACGAACCCAAAAACAGTCGAAACGATCCGTAACGGGAAGCCCCATATCGTCGAACCCAATTTAGACATGATTGTCCATGCTGCCGTTTCGGGAGGAAAGCTTACAGCGAACACAAGCCCTGTAACGGCAGACGCGTTTATACTTGCGGTTCCGACCCCATTTGATGCGGACCGAAAACCAGATTTAAAACATCTGCACGCGGCCACTCATGCAATTGCGGAATTCCTAAAAGCTGGGGATTTAGTCATTGTTGAATCAACAGTGCCAGTCGGCGCCACGGCTCAAGTTGGAGCATGGCTTGCAGATGCACGGCCCGATCTTAAGATGCCATCAAGTGACGCACCATCGGCGGACCATGACATCTGCATTTCGCATAGCCCTGAACGCGTCTTGCCCGGACAAGTTCTGTTAGAGCTAGTTAGAAATGATCGCGTGATTGGCGGCTTAGGGCATGATTGCGCCCAGAAAACAGCGGACCTTTATAGTGCGTTCGTTGAGGGTGAAATGCATCTGACCGACGCGCAAACGGCTGAACTCGTTAAGTTGTCGGAAAATGCTTATCGCGACGTGAACATTGCATTTGCAAATGAACTGGCGAATGTGGCCGAGCCTCTTGGCATCGATGTTCGAGAGGTCGTCGCATTGGCTAACCGACACCCACGGGTCAACATTTTAAACCCGGGGCCAGGTGTTGGCGGGCATTGCATTGCTGTTGATCCGTGGTTCATCGTTGCAACCGATCCAGATAATACGCCGCTTATTCGTACTGCTCGCAACGTGAATGACGGTCGTCCAGCAACGATTGCCGCTCAGATTGCTGATCTAACAAATACCAAAAATGGTGGTGTCATTGCCTGCCTGGGCTTGAGTTACAAAGCTGATATTGATGATCTTCGGGAAAGCCCTTCAATCCATGTTATCGAAGAACTCCGCAAACGCGTTGATAACCAGATTTTGATCATTGAACCGAACATCCGCGCACTTCCTGCATCACTCGATCACCTAGAGAACATATCCTTGGTGACATTAGAAGAATGCCTCAATGATGCGTCAGTTTTGGTGCTTCTGACTGACCACAAAGTGTTCGGCTCGGTATCTGACGATATTTTGAAGACAAAAGATATTCTCGATACACGGGGTGTGTGGCCACGCACGCAATCGATTTAACTAATCGATTAGGCCTCTTTCGTTTCGTCGTCTGTTTTTGGTTTTTCAGATTCCACGTCTTCGGCACTGCGACGTCGCTCGGGGCCGTTATAAGCCGGATCAGCTCGACGTCTGCGATCTGGGCCAAAGTATTCATCTGTTCGAATGTATTGGCGTGGTGAATCCAGGATCATCTTGATCCTTTGATAAATATTTTTCGCCGAGATCGGCTTCGCAAGAAACTCATTCACACCAGCATCGCGCGCCGTCACCACCCGTGTCATCTCGGTATGGCCTGTCAGCATTATGATGGGAACATAAATGTCAGGACTGTTTTCGCTTTTTCGAACTAACTTGGTAAACTGAATCCCGTCCATAGGCTGCATTTGCCAATCACAAATGACGATATCAGCATCAATCGTCTTCATCAGCTTTAATGCACTACTGCCGTCGTCGGCCTCTGTTATATTTCGTATCCCCAAAGCCATAAGGATTGAGCGCACCAACGTTCTCATATGACGATTGTCGTCAATAATGAGAACACTCAGGCGCGTTAAATCGTAATCGGCCATAAATTTTATTTACCAAAGACCCCTAGACATGAATCCGTTGATTATTCGCGTCGTTGGACAAGCGTCAAGCGCGGTGCTTGTCTACTGTCCTCTTTCACTTATGCTGTTCTCAATCAAATCTAATCATCGAGGCAATTATGATTCACCTACACACCTGGGCAACACCGAATGGGCGCAAAGCATCCATTATGCTAGAGGAACTTGGCCTAGAATACGAAGTCCATCCAGTTAACATCTCAAAAGATGAGCAGTTTGAGCCTGATTTTCTCGCTATTGCGCCAAATAATCGGATTCCTGCGATCGTTGACGAAGAAGGACCTGGTGGCGAGCCTTTGAGTATTTTCGAATCAGGCGCCATCTTGGTCTATCTCGCAGAAAAAACCGGCTCCGGTCTATATCCCACTGAACCCGTTGCCCGCGCCAAAGTTATGCAGTGGTTGATGTGGCAGATGGGTGGCCTTGGTCCAATGGTGGGACAAGCGCACCACTTCTTGTTCAATCCAAAAGAAGTCGTTCCTTATGGCCAAAAACGCTATCACAACGAAACCAAGCGGTTATATGGTGTGATGGACAAACAACTTGCCAACAACGAATACTTGGCTGGTGAAAATTATTCTATCGCTGATATTTCCTGCTACCCCTGGATTTCTCGGTTTGAGCGTCATCAAGTCGACCTTAATGAATTTCCGAATGTGAAACGCTGGTTCGACCAAATCTCAGAACGTGAAGCCGTTCAAAAAGGTATGGCCGTACCGTTTGCAAATTAGGCGAGGCAGGCAAGGCCATGTCCCATCTTGAAAGACCCACTGTTAATCGTGTCCGCGACGTGCTGGTCGGTGCTGGCCGCGAGGATACAATTATCGAATTGTCTGATACGGCGCGGTCTGCAGACGACGCCGCTAAATCCGTCGGGTGCGAACTCGGTGCCATCGTCAAATCTTTGGTCTTCACAATCGACAACAGATTCGTCATGGCACTGGTCGCAGGCGATCACAAATGTATCGAAGACAACTTGGCAAACGCACTTAAAATCAAGGGAAGTGTAAGACGACCTCAGGCATCCGAGGTCAAAGCCATTACTGGCTTCAGTATCGGCGGCGTTTCCCCAATTGGTCTTCTCCGGTCCATCCCAACGGTGATTGACGGGTCAATGAACGGTTTGAGCAGGTATACGCTGCGGCTGGGCATCCCCATTGTGTGTTTTCGACGTCTATTAGGGATTTGGTGCGAATGACTAGCGGAATAATTTCCTATGGAATTGCATCGCCAAATTCACCTGAATTTGCCTATTCGCCCTCATTTACGCGATCCAAGACTTTCGCCAAAAAATAGAATGGCCTGATACAACTCTTTGAATCAATTGAGGCTTTTTTGTTCATTCAACTGGATACGCCCACTAAAGAGGCATCCAGTCACCACGCCTTACGATATATCCCAAAAATATTGATGATTATATTTCATGGATGAAGTGAACATTTTTCAGCTTTTCGCTTGAATTGCGTGAGAATGCACGCATCCTAGGGCGCGTAAAATGCTGTAAGCGCTGAGTTTGTCTCGGTGCAATGCTCAGCAGTTACAAATTTTAAAAGCGTACAGGGAGGTTCCTAATGAAAAGACGCGATTTCCTCAAGAAAACCGCAGTTGCCGGCGCAGGTGTTGTTGCCGCATCAACAGTTATTAACAAGCCTGCAATCTCGCAAGGCATCAAGAAAATGGCTGTCGTATCCACGTGGCCTCGGGATTTCCCGGGCTTGGGTACAGGCGCTCAGCGCGTTGCTCAGCGCATCGCAGACGCGACTGAAGGTCGCATCCAAGTTGAATACTTCGCTGCTGGCGAACGTGTTGGTGCCTTCGACTCTTTTGACGAAGTCGCATCTGGTAACGCACAAGCTTATCACGCTGCAGATTACTACTGGAAAGGTAAGCACCCAGGTTGGGGTTACTTCACAGCTGTTCCTTTCGGCTTCACCTACACAGAGATGAATGCCTGGATCCGCTTCGGTGGTGGTCAGGAATTGTGGGACGAACTCGCAGCTGACTTCGGCCTCAAATGTGTGATGTCCGGTAACACCGGTTGTCAGATGGGTGGTTGGTTCCGTAAAGAAATCAACTCCGCAGATGACTTCAAAGGTCTCAAAATGCGTATGCCAGGCCTCGGCGGCGATGTGATCGCCAAGCTTGGTGGCTCACCAGTTTCGATTCCTGGTGGTCAGATTTACGAGAACCTTGTTTCTGGTGCAATCGACGCAACCGAGTGGGTTGGTCCTTGGAACGATAGCTTCATGAAGTTCTATGAAGCTGCCAAGTACTACTACTATCCAGGCTTCCACGAGCCAGGCTCCATGTTGGCGCTTGGTATGAACAAAAAGTTCTGGGACGGTCTTTCCAAGAACGAGCAAGTCATCATTGAATCCGCCGCTGGTATGGAAAACGATATGATGATGGCCGAGTTCAACATGAAATCCGGTAACGCGCTGACCAAGCTCATCAAAGAGCAAGGTGTTCAGTTGCGCCAGTTCTCGGATGATGTTTACGATAGCTTCTTCGAAGCTTCCGAAGAAGTCTTTGAAGGTGTGCGTGCGCACTCTGATCTTGCTAAGAGAATCGACTCCAGCTTCATAGCTGCGCGTAAAGATCTCTCTGGTTGGACGAAGATTTCTGACCAAGCCTATTTGGCTCAACGGAACCGGGTGCTCGGCGCCTAAGTTCTGGCCAATCTTTTGGCATGAATGTTGGGGCGCGAGACTAAAACGTCTCGCGCCCTGCATTCGTTAAAGTCGGCTTTTAAGTTTACCCCTGAAAGAATAAATTAAAAATATCTTGGGGGCGGGGAAGTAAATGTCACAGGGTGCACAAGTTAATAACGATACAGTTGTTAAGGCTCATGTCTCGGCTGAATCGCATGGCCTACTCGTCAGCACAGTTCGGGTTTTCGCACTGTCCATGACGGCATGGGCGTTCATGTTTATCATCAATAATGTTTTGAATTTTTGGTTCGATTGGCCTGGAACATTAAGCATTTTTGGCTCACTCGGCATGTTTGGCCAAGATGCAGCTAAAGACGGCATACCTACTCTTGCTTGGGTACAATTCGCCACTTATGCAGGCACACTCGCCGTCATTTTATTTGCTGTACTACGTTCACCGGACCGCTCCTTACATACAGATTCTGAACTCCTCGGCGGTGTCGCCGGTTACATCATTAGAGCAGCCTTCTGGGCCGTGCTCATGATTGGCCTAGTCGATGGTCTCATCTCTTTCCTTCGCGTTGAAGGTTTCTTGGCAAACATCGTCGGCAGCGGACTCGCCGAAGAATTAGGACGACCAACTTTTCGGGGTCACTTCGTTCACTATCCACTTATTGTTGCGGGCATGGTGATCGCCACCTTCAACCGCAACCTTGGATTTCACTGGCTGGCTCTTCTCATCGTGGCCGCAGAAATCACCATCGTGATCGCACGTTTCGTGTTTTCCTATGAACAAGCCTTCATGGCCGATCTGGTCCGCTTTTGGTACGGCGCATTGTTCCTGTTCGCGAGCCCTTACACGTTGATCAAAGAAGGCCACGTGCGTGTCGATATCATGTACGCAAGCTTCTCCAATCAAGGCAAAGCAATGGCCAATAGCATTGGTTGTACGATTTTGGGCCTGCCATTGTGCTGGACGATCATGACGATGGGCTTGTGGGGTAAAGCGAATGCCATCAATGGCCCACTGTTATCGTTTGAGGTCACACAAAGTGGCTTTGGGCTGTATATCAAATATTTGCTGGCGAGTTTCTTGCTTATTTTTGCTTTAGCCATGCTGGTTCAGTTTATGAGCTATCTTTTGAGCAATGTCGCCACACTTCTACATGAACCTGGTCACGAACAAGACCTAGAAGAACACGCAGCAATTTAAGCGCGGCAAAGGGATCTAAATCATGGAACTGTTTTTTCTTCTCGTCTTGATTGTGATTATGATTGCGGCGCTGGGATCGGGTTTTCCGGTCGCGTTTGCATTGCCAGGCTCAGCGATCATCACAATCGTACTAGCGGCCTCTACAGGTTTTATTTTCGAAGGTAATATTGCCGCCTATTTCGCACACGGTGACCCTATCCAATGGCTCAGTGCAGGAGTAACGAACCTTCGCGGTATTTATTGGGAACCTGAACGTGACACCCTAATTGCTATTCCGTTATTCATCTTCATGGGCATCATGCTCGAACGCTCCAAGATCGCCGAAGATTTGCTCGTCACTATGGGTCAATTGTTTGGCCCAATCCCGGGCGGCATCGGCATTTCGGTTGTCGTTGTGGGCGCGCTTCTTGCCGCAACAACAGGCATCGTTGGTGCGACTGTGGTTGCGATGGGCTTGATCTCATTACCCGTGATGTTACGCGCTAATTATTCCCATGCCCTCGCAACGGGGACGATCAGTGCGTCGGGGACGCTCGGACAAATCATCCCTCCGAGTATCGTCCTGATTATCCTAGCTGACCAATTATCGAACGCCACCGACCAGGCATTGGCCATTCGCACCGCGGACTATAAAGGCGGAACAGGTGAATTTGCGCTGCCTTCAGAATTCGGTATCAACTCATCAAGTGCAGGTGACATGTTCCTGGGCGCATTCTTACCAGGTATGGTGCTTGTTGGCTTGTACATCACATACATTCTTGTGATTGCATTTTTTCGCCCTAAAATGGTACCTCCTGCACCGCATCTAGGTGAATATAACAAGGCCTTTTGGATCAAGGTTGCTGTTGTCTTAATTCCACCCCTCACCCTGATTTTTGCGGTGCTCGGGTCAATTATTATGGGTATCGCAACGGTTAACCAGGCTGGTGCCATCGGCGCTGTCGGAGCGTTGATCATGGCTGGCTATCGTTTAGCAGAAGGCCAGAAGCGTCAGTATATACCTGCACTTTTAGCCATTATTTCATTCGGCATTCTGTTCTTCGCGATCAACACGTTCGATATCAACGTCAAGAATATCGAAAATTCAAACGATTGGCTGGGCATTATAATTGCCTCAATCGGAACGCTTGGTATGGTTGCCTCCGTGATCTGGAGCGGCCGGCGCGTCAACCGCCTGAATGAAACTCTCACGGGCGTGATGATCGAAACAGCGAAGACGACATCTTTGGTCTTCATCATTCTTTTGGGTGCGGCAATGTTGACGGCAGCGTTCCGCGCCTTTGGCGGCGAAGAAATTGTCCGTGACTTCTTGTCCGGCCTACCTGGTGGATTTTACGCTAAATTCATCGTTGTGATGGCTGTGATCTTCATCCTCGGCTTCTTCCTCGACTTTATCGAAATTGCCGTGGTTGTTGTGCCTATCGTCGCACCGATCTTACTTGCTGACCCATCCGCAAACATCTCTGCCGTTTGGCTCGGTGTCATGATTGGGGTCAACATGCAGACTTCATTCTTAACGCCGCCTTTTGGATTTGCGTTGTTCTATCTCAGGGGGGTCGCGCCAAAAGAAGTTCGTACAATTTCCATGTACAAGGGGGTCGTTCCGTTTATCGGCCTGCAACTCTTAGGCCTCGCGATTGTTGGATTCTACCCACCTTTGGTGAACTACCTACCGAATCGGGTTCAATTGACATCTGAGACCGCACCACCACCTGCAAACCCACGCCTGCAGGCATGCTTACAAGATCAGTTATTCCCAGTCTTTGAAGCCACCGAAAGTGAAATACGTTCGGCAATCAGTAATGCGAAGAAGATTGACCTATCAATGTTACCGAGCAATCTGAAAAGCGGCTTTGAAGCATCCTTGAAGTCAGCGGATGCAACATTTGATCGCATCTCGGATGTTAAGACAACGGGGCAGACACGGATAGACTTCGTGCCGAAATTCCAACCGTTACACGCCGAAGCACGTGCCATCCGCATCGATCTTGAATCTCATGAACGTGATATGAAGAGAACCCAAAAGGACCTGGATAAGTACAAGTTTGATGAGAATCCAGATCTTGATGACATTGACCATCTGAATGCTGAATTGCTGCAACTCACCAAGGAACGTGATGACTTGTTGGGCCAAACGCCAGACGGTTGGATCAAAGTTCGCGATGAATATCGTGCACTTGAAAAAGCAGAAAAAACTGCGGTGCGCATGTATCAGCGCACCGTCGATGAAGCTTACGAACAATTACCAAAAATTAGAGGTATCATTGAATCCGTCGATGCACTTGCGGCTCTTGAGGGTGATATTCGCGCTTTAGCCGACGTCATCAAAAACGACGACTTTGATCCAGCAATGGATAAAATCAAAGACGTCGAAAACTTGATCAGTTCAGTCGAAGGTGCGAGCTCTGTTAAATCATCAGTCTCGAAGGCACGACGCGCACTTCGCGGTGATTCACCTGATCGCGAGAAAGGCCTCAAAGAGCTCGATAAAGCACTGGCAAAGCACGCCAAAGAAGTGGCATGGCGCACAATAGCTGCTGAAAAGGTTCTTCCCGCATTGATCGTCTATGATGATGCCATCAAGAACACTATTGGTGCTCGGCTTCAGCCGCGTCTTCAAAAAGATCAAGCTCTCGCCATCGCCGCTTGTCGGTCGAACCACAAAGATATTTCTCTAAGCTTCTGATCATCAACTCCGGCGCCCTGCACCTGCAGGGCGCCGACGAGCTGGCCATCCCCTGCCGGAGGTTTGAACGTGCAAGGCATTACTCTATCTGTGCTCTGGATGAGCGGTGCACTGGCGTCATTCTTATCGATGGCATTGGCAGGACGTGAACTCAGCGCTGAATTAAACACGTTCCAGATTCTTTTCTTCAGAAGCGCCATCGGCGTGCTGATCATCGTCGCGATTTTATCAAAGGCGGGTTGGTATCAAATCAAAACGGATAGATTACCGACACATTTTATTCGAAATATCGCACACTACGTCGGACAGTTTGGCTGGTTCTATGCGATTGCCATTATTCCCCTCGCTCAAGTTTTTGCGATTGAATTCACAATTCCTATTTGGACGGCATTATTGGCACCTTTCCTGCTAGGCGAGCGGGTCACGCCGATGCGTCTGGCTGTCATTGTTATTGGATTCACGGGCATTTTGGTCATTCTACGTCCCGGCATGGTTCCATTTGAAATTGGTGCCATCAGCGCACTTATCGCCGCAATTGGTTATGCGCTTTCGCATACTTTAACAAAGAAACTGACAGCGACTGATTCGCCGCTCGCGGTGATTTTTTATATGACCGTGATTCAACTGCCGATGGGAGCGATACCATCGTTTCTGGATTGGACCACGCCCAGCATGTCCATGTGGCCGTGGCTAATTCTAGTTGGGGTAACAGCACTGAGTGCACACTATTGTATGGCCCGCGCATTCGCCCATGCGGATGCCATTGTGGTTGTCCCGATGGACTTTTTACGTCTGCCACTGGTCGCTGTCATAGGGCTCATATTCTATGGGGAACCGCTGGATCTTTGGGTCTTATTGGGCGCGGCCATCATTTTTGCCGGGATCATCATCAACGTGGTGACAGAGCGAAAGACAAAGTAACTAACTTAAAAATTCGACCTAGCTTTTCGCCTTCTCACTATTTTGTTAGACAGTAACTATGGCTTCTCTAGAAAAACAGTTCGAGCGTGCCGTTGCCGCATACCGCGCAGGCAAATATATCGCCGCGAAAAAAATGATCACAAAGATGGAACGCGAAGTAGGCGCTCATCCGCAAATTTTGCATTTAAAAGCTTTTATCGAGATCGAGGTTGGGACACCGCAAATTGCCCTCAATGCGTTGAACCAGGCGGCAACTCATTTTCCTGATGACGGCAATATTAATAATGCCATGGGCGTTTCGCTGCGCAAATTAGGACGATTTGCCGAGTCTGAAAAAGCCCATCGGCGCGCGATCGACCTTAATCCAAATGATGCTGCCTATCATCAAAACTATGGAAATTTACTCTCTGAATCTGGAAATTTAGAGGGAGCTTTGAATGCCTATAGTCACGCCTTGCAAATTGACCCCACTTTATCTGAAGTCGCCATCTCCTTAGCCGCAGATCTAACCCGGCTTGAGCGGAAGAACGATGCCGTCACTGTATTAGAAACCCAAATTCATCGAGCACCCCATCACATCGGACTACGCCTGCAATTGGCAAATATTGAACATCAATCCGCCAACCTGCCCGATGCATTAAAATGGTACACATCTGTTGCCAAGATCGAACCTGAGAATGCCAGTGCTGCAGGTGGTGTAATGAGTGTAGGTGTACTCCAAGGTAACGTAGAGAAAGCACTTTCGGACTTTGATCGCTGGCAATCTATGCACAGCCGGCCACATGAGTTAGGCGGCAGTTATGTCCATTCGCTCAATTATTCGCCAACTGTCGGTCTTACAGAACTTCGAGCTGCTGCCGAAGAGGTCCGTCCTACATTAAAGGTTTCAGGGCCGCCGCCCACAATTATCAGCGGAAACCGTCCAATAAGAATCGGGATCGTATCGAAAAGATTCGGCATGCATCCTGTGAATTTTTTCTCATCGCCGCTTATCGGCGCGATTGATCGGGATGAGTTTGAGTTTGAACTTTTTGCGTCTCATGTTCCGGACAACGCTGCATCACAGTCAATCAAGACAAAAGCAGTGCACTGGCATGACATTACCCACATGCAACCCGATGAGCGTGTAACATTTATTCGTTCCCGGAACCTGGATGTCGCCATATCCCCCGCAGGGCATGAAGAGTCTGAAATCCTCGATCTCTTTCGCCCACGGATAGCGCCTGTTCAGATCGCCGCTTTTGCTGTGTTTTGCACAACAGGGGTTAAACAAATGGACGGGTTCCTGACTGATAATCACCAAACCCCAAGCGGCGTAGAAAACGGCTATACGGAAGACTTGATCCGCATGCCAAATGGGTATGTATGTTTTCAGCCTTACGATTTTTTCCGCCAATCGGGCCTTCTGAATCAGAGGCTAAATCTATTACGACATTCGGCTCGTTCAACAATCTGGCAAAAATATGCGATGCAACGCTATCGCTATGGTCTTCTATTCTGCATGAGGTCAAAAATTCGGAAATCCTCATCAAGACCCATGCATTAAGTGATAGCGAAACACGTAAAAAGTTTTCTGAGCGGGCTCGTTTAGCGGGCATCGATCCGGACCGCTTAGTTCTTGAGGGGCCGTCTCCTCATGCCGACTTGTTAAAATCTTATTTGCGCGTCGATGTCGCTTTAGACCCGCTCGCATACTCGGGCGGGCTAACGACACTGGAAGCGTTATGGATGGGAACCCCCGTGGTCACCTTGCCTGGGGATACATTTGCCCGGCGGCATTCGCTTAGCCATTTGTCCGTTGCTGGATTACGTGAATGGGTTGCACGTTCACCAGAACACTACGTTCAGATCGCGGCTCAACTTGCAGCGGAAACAGGCGCGCGTGGCGATTTTAGGAAATGGTTGCGAGGTCAAATGGCAGCATCACCAACCAGTGATGCATCCACCTACGCACGCGATTTTTCACAATGCCTTCGAAATTTCATGAATTAGTTCGATGATTCTGATCTGATCCCGGTTCTTCGAAGTAAAATACAGGAGTGATCTTAATCCCTATACCATCGAACTTTAAGGAAACCGGCAAAGATGTTTAGAACTTTTACCCTCAATCGCTTCATGCAGATGTGTGCCCTGCTCCTTGTCGGAGTGACCTTCTCATTCAATGGCGCCAAATCTGACGAAGGCGCATTGTGGGAATCTCTCAAAAGCGGTGACCACTTCGTACTTATTCGCCACGCTCTCGCACCTGGTTTTGGTGATCCGGAAACAATAGATCTGAACGATTGTTCCACCCAACGGAATCTCTCCGAAGAAGGGCGCGAACAAGCCCGCAATATCGGAAAACTATTTCGCACCAATGGAATTACCAAGGCATCAATTATGACCAGCCAATGGTGCCGCTGCCGCGAAACGGCAAACCTCATGGACGTCGGCAACGTAAAGGATATGACGGCACTCAACTCTTTTTTTCAGCGCAGTCAAAACCGTACTCCTCAATTACGTGAGTTCGTGCAGTGGGTACGTACTACCGACCTATCCACCCCAACCGTGTTGGTAACGCACCAAGTTTTCATCTCTGCAGTGACCAATTATGTTCCATCGTCGGGAGAGATTGTTTTCGTGCGGCGCACTGATTCTAATGAACTGCGGGTCATCGGGACCATTGATACCCTTTAGTCATAGAATGGGTCTTCAAATGCAACGACTGTTTGAGTTCAACTCTCGATCTTAACTTGTTCTAACTTAACATGTTTTTTGGCACCAAAGGGCGGTTAAGTTTGGCCCTATGATGATAAGCGAATTCAGTGTGATCTACTCCGTATAAAAATTTTATATAAAAAACCTCGGAGGCTACTAATGACACTTAAAAGACATATGATGTCGCTCGGCTTGGCTGTTGCAGTCAGCATGGGCGCGACAGCTGCCAAGGCAGCAGATGAACTTACGGTTGCGTACTTCCTGGAATGGCCAACGCCAAACCAATTTGCACAAGCAAAAGAAATTTATGAAAAAGAACTGGGCGTCAAAATCAACTGGCGTTCGTTTGATGCGGGTACCGCAATGTCTGCCGCCATGGCATCTGGCGATGTTCAAATCTCATTCAGCCAAGGTATCCCACCATTCGTGGTTGCGACGTCTGCTAGGCAAGATCTACAAGTCGTCGACGTTGCTGTCGCTTACTCAGAAAATGACAACTGCGTTGTTCGGGCGTCTTTAGAAATCGACAAAATGAACGCCAAGGAATTGAACGGCAAACAAGTCGCTGTTCCACTTGGCACAGCTGCACATTACGGCTTCTTGAAGCAAATGGACCATTTCGGCGTCGATACGTCGACCATGAAAATCGTCGACATGGCCCCGCCTGATGGTGCTGCTGCATTCGCTAACGGCAGCCTCGACATGGTTTGCGGTTGGGGTGGAGCACTCCGTCGCATGAAAGAACACGGCAATGTATTACTGACAGGTGCTGAAAAAGAAGCTCTCGGCATTCAAGTTTTTGACGCCACAACGGTTTCGACTGGCTGGGCCAAAGAAAACGCAGACTTGCTTTCTAAGTTCCTCAAAGTCACCGCTGACATGAATGCTCAGTACGCTGGAGGCGGCATGAATGATATGATGCCTGTCATCGCAAAAGCGGCGGGTATGGATATCGACGCAACCAAGGCTACATTGGCTGGATTTGTATTCCCTACAATCGAAGAACAACTCAGCGACAAATGGCTGGGTGGTGGCACTCAGAAATTCCTGAAAGAAGTCGCAGACTTCTTTGTGAAACAGGGAACGATTGATAAGGCCCGCCCTTCATACGAAGGGGCCGTGGACGCCAGTTACCTAAAAGCTGCATCTAAGATGTAAGTTGCGGTTCGGCCGCTCAGGAAACTGAGCGGCCGATTTACTATTGGCATAAAGCCAAGACAAAATACCCAACGGCGGCTTTTAGGGGGATTTAAAACCGTGACAGGATTACTCATTGATGACATTTCAATGCGGTTCGAGTTGCCGAATGGCAGCGCGGTCCAGGCATTGCAGAATGTGACTCTCGATCTCAAAGAAGGCGAGATCATGGCTGTGCTCGGCCCATCGGGCTGCGGCAAGACAACACTTCTGAATATCGTAGCAGGGTTTCTGGCACCCACCGATGGACGGGTGGTGCTAAACGGTCATGATGTGGCTGGCCCCGCACCAGAACGCGGCATGGTTTTCCAAAAAGGTGCCTTGTTTGAATGGATGGATGTTCGAAAGAACGTCAGCTTTGGTCCCGACATGAAGGGGATGCCAAAGAAAGAGACCGACGAGATTGTTGACCATCTTCTCAATACCGTTGGCTTGGGCGAGTTCAAAGACAAAGCCGTATATGAATTATCTGGCGGGATGCAGCAACGTGTCGCTTTAGCGCGATGCTTAGCCAACGAACCCGATGTCATCCTGATGGATGAGCCTTTGGGTGCTTTGGATGCATTGACCCGTGAAAAAATGCAGGGGCTGGTTCTCAATCTTTGGAAAGAAACCGGCAAGACGATCATTTTGATCACACACTCGGTCGAAGAAGCCCTTCTTCTGGGTGAGCGCTTGGTCGTTATGGCGCCAAGACCCGGTCGCATTCACAAAGAATATAATCTTCCATTCGCAGAGCTTGGCGTCGGTGCAGACCTACGTGAAGTCAAAAAGCATGCAGACTTCAACAATGTTCGCGAGGAAATCCTAACGATGATTTGGGATATGGAAGAAGAAATCATGGGCCGTCAGGAGAGCACAGAATGACCATCCTGATTATATATGTAACTATTTTTCTCGTCGCGATGTTCGGGTACAGCCAAGTATCCAAGTTCATTACCAAGTCACGCGACTTTACCAGTTTAAAAACCGTCACATTCGGTGATGAAAGTGCCGTGACGGCAAACAGACCCGCCTCGATAATATCGGTCGTATCCATCTTTTTGATTTGGGGGGCGTTTACAGGCTCAAGCCTGACCCCCATCCATGTCCCTGGTCCTTATGTTGGCGATACGACATTCACCTATGAAGCCGAAAACGCCAGCGGCCAAAAAGACACTGCGACCGTTCACATTCGTGTTCACAAGGTCGGCACGACCGTCGAAGCCCCTACTATTCCAGCATCTGGCAATGACGGTTTTGCCAAGGATGATGTGATGAAGGTCGGCGCTTGGCGGTCAAGCAACCCAACAAAAGTCCAGCGCAACGACGAAGGCGGCGACCAAGAAGGTTACAAAATTGTCGGCGTTGGTGGTGAATCGATCGCACCGAACGGATCGGTCGACGTCGCAGACGGTAGTGTCCGCATGACCGCAAAAGGCAGCATCGTGTTCGAACCAAACAAGGGCTGGCAGATGGAGCCGATCTGGCTACCGTCACCCGAAGCCGTCTGGGGCCGTTTGATCGAGATCGCCGATGAAGGCTACCAAAACGTGACCCTGTCCGAAAACTTGGGTTGGTCTTTGTACCGCGTGATCCTTGGCTTCATCCTGGGCAGTATCGTCGGCATACCACTCGGCTACGCCATGGGACTTTCCAGTTGGTTCCGCGGTTGGTTTGACCCAATCGTCGAATTCATGCGCCCCGTACCGCCATTGGCTCTCATCCCGCTGATCATTATTTGGTTTGGTATCTGGGAAACAGGCAAGATTTCGTTACTGTTCCTGGCCGCACTTTGGATCATGACCATTGCAGCAAGGGCTGGTGTTTCTGGGGTGAATATCTCTAAGGTCCACGCCGCTTATTCACTCGGCGCATCCAAAACGCAGATATTGACGAAAGTCATCGTGCCAAACTCGCTCCCTGAAATATTCACGGGCGCGCGAGTTGCGATGGGGGTCTGTTGGGGCACTGTTGTTGCTGCCGAACTTGTCGCCGCTGAAAAAGGTGCCGGTAAGATGATCATCGCGGCATCAAAATTCCAAAACACCGACATCGTGATGATGGGTATCATCCTGATCGGTATCATCGGCTACGGCATCGATATCCTGATGCGCAAAGCCGAGGACTTCTTGGTTCCATGGAAAGGCAAAAGCTAACACTTGAACCTCTCTTAAAGACGCTAAATGCGGGTCCTTGTTTCGGCAAGGGCCCGTTTTCTTTGAAGGCTCAAACCAATCACATTTAAGCAAGATAGCTTTGGATAGTGAATGCCGAACGAAAGGGCCAAGAGAGCTGGTTCTACCGTATAATCCAAGCCCGCCCACAAAACGTCGCCAAGCTTACAACCAATGAGATTTTCGTAATCGTGCGCCTGTCAATTAGGCCCAGCCTTCTCACCGACCATCCAATCCAACGTATGTTTTAAGCCCGTGGCAAAAAGAGTCTCAGCAGTAATGTTTAAGCCCGATTTCATTTTACTCGCATCACCCAAGGAATGGCGGATGTCTCCGGGCTTCGGATCGGCAAATGTGACGTCCAATGAATGTGGAACAACATCATCAAGGATTGAGATCAAAGTATTCAGCGTGGTCTGATGCCCCGTGCAGACATTGAACACTTCAGCACCATCACCGGGGCGTTGCGAGGCAGCGATGAGCGCTGTGACAACATCATCAACGTAAATAAAATCGCGGCTTTGCTCACCATCACCAAAAACAGTGATCGGGCGCCCATCAAGCGCACGACGGGCAAAAATGGAGATCACCCCCGAATAAGGGGAAGCTGGGTCCTGTCTGGGCCCATAAACATTGAAAAAGCGCAAACCCGTGGTCCGCAAGCCACGGCTAAGACTTCCCGTTCTTGCATGATGCTCACAGCCAAGTTTATCAGATCCATACGCGGAAATAGGTTGTGTCCGATCAGTCTCAGACAAAGGCAACGCTGGATTGTCGCCATAAACGGCAGCAGATGACGCGTAAATAATGGGGGCCTTTGGATTTGGACTCTCTGCAATCAACTCCATCAACTGAACAAAGGCGCTCAGATTGACTAAGTGCGTGGCATGCCACGCTTCCATTGATTTTTGGACAGAGGCCACCGCTGCCAAATGAAAACATCCATCAATGTGGCCAATTTCGCTCCAGATGGACGAGAGGTTCAGAATATCTTCGACAATTATAGTTGCCGTTTCAGGCAGATTTTGACGATGACCGGTTGATAAGTTGTCTACGACAACGACGTCATGTCCATCGTTCAGAAGCCGATTTACAAGGTGCGAACCTATAAAGCCGCACCCACCAGTCACCAGATACCGTGCCACAAGTTATCCCCAACTCAACATGTCGATGAGTAGCCAAAAAGCCGTAGAAAAATGGCGGAGGAGAAGTCCGCTAATATGTAATCCAGCGTGATCCAAGTAGTATATTTTATCTCATATTTTTGGTTATTTATTGTCTATCTCGTTCAATAATGTCCAATCAGGTCCTATAATAATGGGGGACTGATTGGGGGACTATATTCCCTGCACATGAATGGATAGGCAAATGGCGATTCACAAACTCTCAGCACGCAAAGTCGAAACCGCACCAGCGGGCAAGTATGAAGACGGCGGCGGACTGCGGCTGGTGGTGAGCGCATCTGGCGCACGAAAATGGGTCTTTAGATACACGCTCTCAGGAAAGCGGCGGGAAATGGGGCTGGGGAGCTTTCCCACCGTTGAGCTGAGCGACGCTCGTACCAAGGCGGCGGAATGCCGGGCTTTGGTAGCTAGGGGAGATGACCCAATTAAAGCCCGGAGAGTTGGGTCCGAGAGAGTTCCGAGTTTCACATCCTGCGCCGCCCAATATATTCGCGCCCATAGGCGAGGCTGGAAGAATGCCAAGCACGCCCGGCAATGGGTGAGAACGCTAAAGACCTATGCCCGCCCGGTAATCGGAAGCGGGCAAGTGGATGAGGTCAGCACAGAGGATGTTCTGAAGATACTCACCCCGATATGGACCGATAAAACTGAAACCGCGAAACGGGTTCAGGGACGCATCGAGAACATACTTGACTTCGCGGCTGCACGAAAATACCGGGACCCAATCAACCCGGCGCGCTGGCGTGGTCACCTCGACAAGTTGCTTCCTAAACCCTCGCGGGTCCGAACGGTCACGCACCACCCGGCAATGCCTTACTCGGACCTCCCCGACTTTATAAAAGCATTGAGGGAAAACGGCAGCATTTCAGCACAAGCCCTTGCATTCCTCATTCTGACGGCAACGAGAACCGGGGAGGTATTGAACGCTAAGTGGGATGAAATAGACCTCGACACCCGAATATGGACGATACCGGAAGTCCGGATGAAGGCGCGGCGGGAGCACCGCGTTCCACTTAGTGAAGAGGCTATCACGATCCTTTCAGGTCTATCCCGCATCGCAGGGAACCATCATGTGTTTCCCGGTTCGCGCTATGGCCGCCCATTGTCTAACATGGCCCTGCTTCAGCTGATGAGGGGCATGGGATACGGTGTGGACGGCGCGAACGGGCCTTATGTTCCGCACGGCTTTCGGTCCAGCTTTCGCGACTGGTCGGGCGAGGTATCCAGTTACCCGCGAGACGTGGCGGAGATGGCGCTGGCCCACGTCATCGAAAACAAGGTCGAAGCGGCCTATCGACGAGGGGATCTCTTCCAGAAGCGGGCGAAGATGATGGAAGCCTGGGCGACTTATTTGTTTACCCCCAATAGTTCCTCGAAGCTCGTCACCTTAACGCGACAGCGGCAGGGTTAGTGCGCCTGTCCAATCAATGCGTAGAAGACATTATAACAAACCACATGTGTTCGCACATTGCCACTTCGCCAAATCAATGTCCAAATATGGCTATAAATGGCCCAGCTAGATGCCGCGAGATTGCGTCTGTTTATGATCTGCAAGCGGTCATTATCAGGCCGTAATGTCGAAGTCCATTAATGACCCGAAACGGACATCATCATTCGTTGTGTATGGGGTCAAATTGGCACCGGCAGTTGTGCTGTATTAGTTATTCTCTGATAATGGAAGGGAAATTGTTAGCTTGGGGAATCAGGTGTCTGAATTTAAATTGTTGCCTCGGTTATTGCGGGTTATTGAAATAGGGGCAGCGGTCTGGGGCCTTGTTGCTTTCGTATATTATTGGGATCCTACACGAGCAATTGTGAAACGTTTGATGGTGGAAAGCCCATACTTATATGAAGAAATCCATCCCCGATTCCTGAAAGTTCCAGTCAATGAACTGATAACCGTTCGTACACGTGCGGACATAATGGCTAGGCGCCAGTTGCTCGTCGATGTTATTTGGGGTGGTCGCCAATTCTCAGGTGCAGGAACTCCAGTCGCCATAAGTCCAAATTTACTGATCGAAGAGAGAAGATCAAACTGTTTGCTAGAAGGCGATGATGAAATTTTCTTTTCCCCAATTGAATGCAAGCTTGATGGTTATCGCGAGTTCAAAAATCTATCGAGAATTGCTCGACTGGAGATACCGGTAGAAACCAATTACCGGTCAGTTGTGGCTCTTTTCCTTCCAATGAAAAGCAATGGCAGGGTAGTTCTTTATCACCATGGATATGCGGGCACTTACCACGAGCAATACCGCCATCTCGAAAAAATGATAGAGCGGGGGTTTACTGTGGTGGCGTTAAATCTTCCCGGTTATGGCGACAACATAAAAGCGGATCGCTCTGGGCCGCTCCCAAAATCGGGTCTGGAAACTGCGCGTTGGGTTTTGGAGCCCGTAATAGTCTCATTGAATTACATTTCTTCCCAAATGAACCCCTTGCATATATCCATGATAGGATTTTCTGCTGGAGGCTGGGTAACGACGTTGGCGGCTGCGCTGGATGCAAGAATCCGCTCAAGCTATATAGTCGCTTCGCCATACCCCCTTGAATTTCGAGACACGCCTGTATCCGGTCCCCAAATTTCACGAATTAGGGAATTGGTAGAGGTGGCGAACCTCTACGACATTTTCATTATGGGGAGCTCTGGCGATGAAATTGGTCAACGTCAACAGATGCATATTTACAATCAGTTTGATAGATGTTGCTG
>ENA-UOXV01000313-UOXV01000313.1-marine-metagenome-genome-assembly--contig:-NODE-313-length-67130-cov-85.838479_pt1:10000-67130 | contig 67130 bp, 55 predicted proteins | sample MGYA00238165_ERZ766961 | MGnify/ENA primary metagenome ERZ766961 (study PRJEB28924, sample SAMN03173240) | marine metagenome | biome: Marine; feature: Water; material: Subsurface seawater... | reverse complement strand
CGGTAACCTTTGCATTGTAACTGTATTCCGGACTCATGTCATGAGAAAATTCATAAACGGTCTCATCAAAGGCAGTGCTCGTCCACTCAGCAACGTTTCCGGCCATGTTGTACAAGCCATAGTCATTGGGGCTGTAGCTTGTTGTCTCAACTGTATATGCGCCTCCGTCTTCGACATAATCTCCCCGCATGGGTTTGAAGTTGGCCAGGGGACAACCTTGCGCATTTCGCATGTAAGGACCACCCCATGGATAAGGGCTCAGATCTAAACCACCCCGTGCTGCAAACTCCCATTCAGACTCCGTAGGAAGTCTGAATCGTTGCACATCGGATTGTCCGTTCCCGGCTCTGTAGTTATTCATCAACTGCGTGCGCCATGCGTTGAAAGCCTTTGCTTGGCTCCAAGTAACACCGACTACGGGGTAATTGTCATACGCAGGATGCCAGAAATAATCCGCCATGGGCTCGTTGAAACCATAGGTGTAATCACGCACCCAAACCAACGTATCAGGATAGATGTTGATTGTTTCTTCTACGACGAACTGCGACCGATCGCTGTTACCACGCACGGAGTGAAGTTGGTTAAGGCTGTTCGTCTCACCGAACTCGAGGTCTTTTGCTCCTTTGCTAGCTGCAGCATCAAAATTCAACCACCAATACCGAAAATTCAATTTACGTGTGTCATACTGTCTGCGGTTGTAGTACTGGTCTGAACCTTGGAGGAAATACTCGTCATAGAGAAGATCGAAGATATCTTCGTCCTCCCAATTAATGGGGGTTTCCCAATTGAGGACATAGCCCTTGTCAATGAATCGGTCGAGTTCACGGCCTAGTGCATCTTCGGCGAAGAAATAGTCTTCATTGTCGTCTTCAGCGAGCGTATTTCGGTACAAGGAATCCTTTACCCAAGCACAAAATTGCCTGTATTCGTTGTTCGATATTTCATGCACATCGACATAGAAGGCGGGAATCGTTACCGTTTTTGAACGCGTGTTCATCGCAAAAGGAACATCTTGGTCACTTGGCCCCATGGTGTAAGAGCCAAGGTGGATATAATTCATCCCATACGGGTTGACTTGAATCCACTGTTCGCGTGGATAAACGCCCACCAATTCGCCTTGAGGTCCGGCAGTGCAGCCAAACAAGGTGGCTGCCGTGATGAGGATAATGAGAATGTTTTTCATGTTGCTTGCAGGCTAGGTATCCTAAGAGGATGTACGAATACTAACTTCAAATGGTTGCCATTTATTATCCTCAATTCAGAGGAAGCGGGGATTGGCATAGCGATTTGTAGCCGGTATAGATTCGAATTTAAAGCAGTAACTCAAGAAGACTTCGTGCGAACCATCTGAGTAATTACTCAATTCGGAAGTAGTGGAGTCGAAACTATATCCTAGGCGAAATACTTGCTGAGAAGTGCTCGTTCGGTCCTTGGACGTTGTGGCGTATTCGAATCCAACCGTAGGAGCGATGGCATCACCTGGTCTCCAGCTGACCCCGCCCCAAACCATTTGATTCCAAAGAACATTGACGTTGATGTCGGCAATGGTCGCGGCTAAGTCTGTCTTGGCCAGAACGTTTGTTCGCAAAAGCAAATAATCACCGTCCAGCGAATGCGTATAACCTCCCATTGCGTAGATATGACGACGGGGTTGAATTCCAAAAGATGACAATTCTTGCTCGAGGAGATGAGTCGCTGAAATTCCTGCGTAGAAGGAGCCAGGCTTGCGTATGAAGACACCCAGGTCGATGTCGATCGCACTCGAGCTTGATTTGTCGTTCGGAATCGCATTGTCATCCTGCCACGGGTCAATTGAGATCCATTCGTTGCCTAATTTTTTGGTGAACATGGAGGCGGAGAGACCGGCGCTAACGATTGCACCGTTCGAAAGAGGTTCCATGTGGTAGGCGTATCCCAAACGAGCCATCGTGTTCTCTTCTTGCCCGAGCGCGTCATTGTAAAACGACAGCAACACACCTCCTTGCAATTGGTCGACAAACGTGTGCGCTGTCAACATGGACGTGTTGGGGTCTCCATCCAAACCGACCCATTGATTGCGGTAGGTGCCAGAAATGCACGTCAGTTCGCTGTTTCCAGCAACCGCAGGGTTGAATGAAGCTGGCTCCATAAACCACTGGGTGAATTGCGGGTCTTGCTGCGCGTCCATGGACGTCGCGATGAGCAGACAAAGGCTCGCAGAAAGGAGAAGTCGAGTCATATTAACTGGTTGGTTTTCAACAGGTTGTTATTGAGGGTGTTTTCCCCAAGAACGCTAATATAGAGAAATTCTAAAACTTGTGAATTTCTTTGTGAAAAAAGTAGAATGAACCGGGCGGAGTTAGTTCAGTTTCTGGATGATTTTCCACCACCGATCGGGCATCTTTCCTTGACTCGCTTCGACATAGTCCTCGTAGGAACATCCGGCCAGGTGGGTTTGATTTTTGTTGCCAGGATATGGAATCTCCATCCACCATCGGTCGCTTTTCCCTGATTTGTAGAATGTCACGGCCTGTTCAATTTCCGAGAGGTCAACAACGTATTTAGCATATTCGGAGAGGGGACACTTTGGGTAGTCCGATTTCTGGGCATAAATGCCATCCAAGATGTGCCAAACCACCTGGCCGATTAATTGTGCGCCTAAGTCGCGGTTGTCCAAATCGGGATTGTGTTCAAAGACTCCGATTGCTTTCAGCTGATCACTCAATCCAGCATAGCGTGCGAGTTGGCAGATTGTTTTGGCATCTATGCCATTGGGCCCGGAAAATGCATTCGCTGCGTGGTCGCTACCGCGAATGACGCCGGTATCAATGGAAACTAAATCCGCATCTCGGAGGGTGGGTTCCATCCATTCCGGTCGATCGACGGCTTGCCCGAGTCGAATGGATTCGAACTGCATTTTCTCCAAAAGGTCGAGGGTGTCGGGATCGGTGAGGTATCCTTGGTGACCAATGTTTGTGTAGCTGAAAAGGTAATTCGGCTCGTGCAAGATGATGTCGTTCATAAAATTGCGCGATGTCCCTTGATCTGGATCGGCACCGAAATCCAATCGGGCATCCAAGGTGACCAGCTGAACAGGCTTTCCAAAGGGCTCAAGTGCCCGGTACATGGAAGTAGTGAGGTCCTGTCCACCGCCGAGAATGACTGGAACGATGCCTTGTTGCGTTAATTCGGACACCACGGATTGCACGGCTGCTGACGTATCTGCTTCAGTCACTCCGGGTCGGAGATCTCCAAGGTCTATCGTCGTTTGCCAATGCGCGTGGGGCGTGAGTTTGTACAAGCACTCCCGAATTCGCTGAGGCCCTTCGCTGCAACCTTCGTTGTCGCCACTTTTCCGGCCGTCCATAATCCCAAAAATAGCAACGCGAGCGCCCTCCAATTCTGGACGGTGGTCAAAGCTGTGCACATCAATGCGCTCAGCAATTCGCTGTGAACCTTCCGCATTGGAATAGTGCGGAGTCATAACGGACTCGAATAAATCATAGATGCCATCCAACATAGACGGCAATTTCGCAGATTCATTTCAGGTTGCAGTTCCCTTGCTGAAAGGTTGCTGACACGGAAACGGGGATTAATAGAGCTCTATGTTGCTACTGCCCATTGCTACTGCCCAAGACTCAGGTCGTTTTGCGTTTCCGGCCTTTGGGTCGTTTTGCAGCTTCTTCGATCAATTCCTGAGCACGCGCCCAATCAATGGACAAAGCATCTTCATCCTTGGGGATTCTGGCATTGACTTTCCCCGCCTTGATGAAGGGCCCCCAGCGGCCTTCTATAATGCGAACCGTTTCGTCTTCCTCGAATACCTTAATGAGTGCTTTTGCATCGGCTGCGCGCTTGGCCAAGACCAATTCCGTAGCCCGCTCCAATGTTACCGTGTACGGGTCATCTCCCTCGTCGACCTTCAGGGAGACAAACGAGCCATCGTGGCGCACATAGGGGCCAAAGCGTCCGATTGCGGCGGATATTACCTTACCGTCCAACTCGCCAAGCTTTCGAGGTAACTTGAACAGATCCAGTGCCTCCTCCATGGTAATGGACTCCAAGGATTGCGATTTAAGCAACGATGCAAATTCTTTTTCCTCATCTTCTGGATCTCCAATTTGAGCAAGTGGACCATACCGACCGATGCGAACGAGAACGGTTTTTCCAGATTCGGGATGTTTCCCAAGGATGCGCTCCCCCGATGCCCTTTCAGCGTTTTCTTGGGTCTCGTCCACATTCTTCTTAAACCCTTGGTAAAAGTCCTTCAGCATATTGCGCCAATCCATTTGGCCCTGGGCAATCACATCAAATTTTTCCTCGACTTCAGCAGTGAAATTGAAATCCATGATCTGGACAAAGTGCTTGAGCAAGAAATCATTTACGACCATCCCAATGTCCGTTGGGAAGAGTTTCGCTCGCTCTACGCCCGTGTTCTCCGTGTCCGTTTGATCCTTGACGCTTCCACCCTCCAACGTTAAAACTCGAAAGTCACGCGGTGTGCCGTCCCGGTCAGCCTTCTCAACATAACCGCGTTTTTGAACGGTGGAAATGGTCGGGGCGTAGGTAGAAGGTCGGCCAATGCCTAGTTCTTCGAGCCGCTTCACTAGGCTAGCCTCCGTATACCGAGGGGCGTGCTTCGAAAACCGCTGTGTCGCGATAATTCGCGTTCGATTCAAAATCTGCCCCTCTTTCATCGCCGGAAGGCGACCGTCTTGTTCTTGTTCGTCTCCTTCCTCATCTTTTCCTTCGAGGTACACCTTCAAAAAACCTTCAAACGTAATGACCTGCCCTTTTGCTGCAAAAAGCTCCGAGCGCGTGGACACATCGATTGTTGCCGTCGTGTTTTCCAATTCGGCATCGGCCATTTGGGATGCGACTGTGCGCTTCCAAATCAGGTCGTATAGGCGTTCTTGATCACGCTCTCCGGTCATGGTTTTCCGACTCAAATCGGATGGGCGGATTGCTTCGTGCGCCTCTTGTGCACCTTTGGATTTTTTGCCTTTGAATTGTTTGGGGTTGGAATATTCCTTCCCGTACTCTTGGGTAATGACGTTCTTCGCTTGTTTGACTGCATCATCGCTGAGGTTGGTGCTGTCTGTTCTCATGTAGGTGATCAATCCGCTCTCATACAATCCTTGAGCAACGCGCATCGTTCGAGAGACGGAGAAACCCAATTTACGCGACGCCTCCTGCTGGAGGGTTGAGGTGGTAAAAGGAGCTGTTGGCTTTCGTTTCGCTGGCTTCGTTACGAGAGAAACGACCTTGTGTTCCGCCGAGGTGCAATCCGTCAAGAATGCGTGGGCATCGGCTTCATTCTGAAAACGCTGGTTCAGCGGGGCCTTCACATTCAAACCATCCGCGATGAATTCACCGACAACGCGGAAATCCGCTTTGGATTGGAAGGCAGCTATTTCTCTTTCGCGTTCGACAATGATGCGAACTGCTACGCTTTGAACACGGCCTGCGCTTAAGCCGGGCTTCACTTTTTTCCAAAGGACGGGACTTAGGTCAAAACCTACCAGCCGATCCAAAATCCTTCTCGCCTGCTGGGCATTGACCAGGTTGATGTCCACCGTCCGGGGGTGTTCAATTGATTTCAGAATGGCATTTTTCGTAATCTCTGAAAACACAATGCGCTTGGTCGACTCAGGTTTGAGTTTGAGCGTTTCATACAAGTGCCAAGAAATGGCTTCTCCCTCGCGATCCTCATCCGTCGCAAGCCATACAATTTCTGCTTTAGCTGCAGCTTGTTTAAGCTCTTTGACCAGCTGCTTCTTGTCGTCAGCAACAATGTACTGGGGCTCAAACCCCTGCTCAACATCAACGCTTTCATTGCCTTTAGCAAGATCACGAATATGCCCATAGCTGCTCTTTACAACGAAATCTTTGCCGAGGTATCCTTCAATGGTTTTGGCCTTGGCAGGTGACTCGACGATGACTAAATTTTTTGACATGAGGGGGATTTAATCGGTTGCAAAGAAAAGGCCGGAATATTTAAGGCCGCAAAAAAGCTTTCCAACTGTTCAGGTTAAATTCACCGCGGCAACGAATGAAGATCATGTTTAATTCCCCAAACGAAAATCCGCAAAACGGATTCATTGCATCACTCCAGAGGTGGAGCAGATGGGGCTTTTGGGCGGGAGCTATTCTGGTTGTCTTTGCTGTCTATGACCTTGGTGGTGTAGCATTTAAGGACCCTTACGGCATGCATCAGTGGCGCCAATGCGATGCGTATTCCATGGCATTGAACTTTGCATTGGAGGAACGCGATTTATTCCATCCTTCCATGCATTTTTTGCATGGAACAGGGACCGGAGAAGCTGCGGGAGAATTTCCTTTGACTTACTTTTTAAATGGCCGTCTTTGGCGAGGTACGGGTATTTGGCCGTGGACACTGAGGTGGATGCACTTGGCCATGCTGCTCGCTGGAATTGGTGCGCTTTTCAGTTTATGCAGGCGGTTCATCTCTTTGCAATCGTCTCTTTTGGTGGCATGGATGACCATGATGTCGGGTTTGATGGCGTTTTACGGGCCAAATTATTTGGTCAACGCGGCAGCCTTGGGTTGGGTGTTTATCGGTTGGTGGTCGGCCGAGCGATGGCACCGAAACGGAATGGTGCGGGACCGATGGTTGGCCCTGATGTTGGGAGCATTGACTCTTGCGGCGCTGTTTCGGCCCACCATGGTCCTGGGTTGGATTCCTCTTCTGGTAGCCACGGTGCATGTGAGAAAACGTCGAATCTGGTTGTTGGCCTGTTTCCTTCCGATCTGTGTTGGTATCGGTTGGATTTTGTGGGCTAAAATGCTGAATGCGGCGAATGGAAGCGTGTATTTTTTGACAACCATCCGACCGGTTTGGGAGGCATTGGATCCGTGGACTGTTTGGCATTCCTTTCGAGAGGATGTTTTGCCGCAATGGCATCACCCATTCGTGCTCTTAGCCACCTTATTGATCATGGTCGTCACTTTGCTAAAAACCGGCCGTTCAGACAATCCTGCAGAGCGGTCAGTAGGTTTTAGTTGGCTCGGTATGCTGGTCGGTTTGATGGCTTATTTCGTTTTGTGGTTTGAGAACTTGGATGTGCACGATTATTATTTAATCGAATTCCAGTTGATTATACCCATCACGTTTGGTTGGATAATGCTGCGGTGGGAAGGGCTGCCTCCGGGTCTTTGGCGACGCATTGTTTTTGGAATTGCATGGACGGCTCTGGTGTTTCAAGGATTGGAATCGGCCATTCGGACTCGCATGAAGCATCAGCCTGTTGGAGGTTGGTTGGCCGAGACATTTATTCCACAGCGTGAGCGTGACATTTGGTCCTGGCACCATTGGGATCAAGAACGACGATTTTCAAATATTTCGGAATGGGAGGCGGTGCTGCGGTCATTGGGCATAGACCGATTAGATGGAGTCATATCCATTCCAGACCCAAGCCCCAATATCACGCTATCGCTCATAGATCAGCGCGGTTTTACGAATCTTTACGATGATGCATTTCAAGGCGAGGATCGCATCGCATTTTATGTTTCCAAAGGAGCAAAATATTTAATTTGCAATGACCCGGAAGCGTATGCAGCGCTTGGCAGTAGTCCTTGGTTGAGCAGAGAATTGACAAATTTGGGGAACTTCCGCGTGTTCGATTTGTTGAATTCTGACGCAACTTTGCACTCCCGTGAAAGAAACCAGCATCCTGAAGAATGAAGCCAAATTTTGGATTGGTTTGGACGATCGAACCTCCATGCGGAAATACGTGCTGAAATGAGGCTGAAATCAATCTTTTCGAGAGAAAAAGGGAAGGAGTACCGAGCGGTCTTCAAGCAGCAAGGCTTCAAGGGGCTTGTGAAGAAATACGGGTGGAAACTGATTGTTGCCGTCTTCATGTACTACCTCATTCGGGATTCGATTTTATACATCCTCATTCCATACCTGATTGCGAAAGGGCTCTTCAGCGAATGATCATGGGACTGACAAAGTGACAGTTTTCACGGCGAAAGCCGTAACTTTGTGCACCATATAGACCGAACGAATGAATCCGCTTACCTCTGCCGAACACGCCCATGAGCCATTGGATGAATCCCTCCAAGGACTACCTACCGTGGTCTCGGGTACGCCAACCAATACGCGAAAGCTGTACCTCGAAAGCTACGGGTGCCAGATGAACTTCAGCGATTCGGAAATCGTCGCGAGTATCTTAAACGACGCCGGTTTTTCTACAACCCGGAACGAAGCGGAGGCGGATTTGGTGTTGCTCAATACATGCGCCATTCGAGAGAACGCAGAGCAGCGTGTCCGCACTAGATTGCGTCAATTCAAAAAGGCAAAGAAGGACCGACCGCAATTGGTGGTCGGGGTGCTTGGTTGCATGGCTGAGCGATTGAAAGAATCCTTGCTGGAGCAAGAGAAGTTGGTGGACTTGGTTGTAGGTCCTGATGCATACCGGGACATACCCAATCTTGTGGATCAGGTGCAAGGAGGTCAAAAAGCGGTGAATGTGCTGTTGAGCCGAGAGGAAACCTATGCGGAAATCAGCCCTGTGCGTTTGGACACCAACGGTGTTACGGCGTTTATTAGCATCATGCGGGGTTGCGACAACATGTGCAGTTTTTGCGTTGTGCCTTTTACGCGTGGACGGGAGCGAAGCAGGGACCCACAGAGCATTGTGCGTGAGGCGCATGAGCTATTTGAAGCAGGCTACCGTGAAGTCACGTTGCTCGGGCAAAACGTGGACAGTTATAAGTGGAATGTCGACAACAAGGGCCAAGTCAAAAACCCGGAAGAACCTGTGGTTCGATTCGCGGAATTGATGGAGCGTGTGGCAATGGTAAATCCCGATTTACGTGTTCGTTTTTCCACGAGTCACCCCAAAGACATGACCGATGATGTGTTGCATGCCATGGCCAAGCACGAGAATATCTGTAAGTACATTCACCTGCCGGCGCAATCCGGAAACAGTGATGTGCTAAAACGAATGAACAGAGGCTATACCCGTGAATGGTACCTTGAACGAATCGATGCGATCCGCCGAATAATGCCCGTCTGCGCGATTTCAACAGATATTATTGCTGGGTTTTGCGGCGAAACAGAGGAGGATCATGCAGACACCTTGTCCATGATGGAATCGGTCCAGTATGAAATGGCCTACATGTTTGCCTACAGCGAACGCCCGAAGACCTTGGCCGAACGTAAGTTCGAGGACGATGTTCCGGCTGAAATGAAAAGCCGTCGATTACAAGAAATTATCGCCTTGCAGAAGGTGCACGGAGCCGCTCGAACAAAAGCACTTGTGGGGCATACTTATCGCGTCTTAGTGGAAGGGGTGTCCAAGAAAAGTGACGAGGAGTACTTTGGTCGAACAACACATAACGCCGTTGTGGTGTTCCCCAAAGAAAACGCGCAGCGAGGGACCTATGTCAATGTGCATGTGGATGATTGCACTCCGGTGACATTGCGAGGAAAAATAACCACGGCGGAAGCGATCATTTAAATTCCAAGGCATGGACGCAATTTCCATCAAAAGGCGATTTGGGGTCATCGGTACGAGCCATGCCCTTGACCGAGCTGTGACGGTGGCTTCGCAGGTGGCTCCGACTGATTTGTCCGTTTTGGTTTTGGGAGAAAGCGGAGTAGGCAAAGAAATCATGCCCCGTGTTGTGCACCACTTTTCAAAGCGGAAACACGGCCAGTTGATTGCTGTGAACTGCGGTGCCATACCGGAAGGGACCATCGATAGCGAATTGTTCGGCCACGAGAAGGGCGCCTTCACCGGAGCAACGGAATCAAGGAAGGGCTATTTTGAGGAAGCCAATGGTGGAACGATTTTTCTGGATGAAGTCGCGGAATTGCCGCTGACCACTCAAGTTCGATTGTTGCGCGTACTGGAAACAGGGGAATTCATTCGAGTGGGTTCCTCCAAGGTGCAAAAAACGGACGTTCGAGTTGTGGCGGCGACCAATGTCAATTTTGCTGATGCAATTCAGCGCGGTCATTTCCGAGAGGATTTGTACTACCGCCTCAGCCAAGTCCCAATCGAAGTTCCACCGCTGCGCGATCGGTCATCCGATATTCATTTGTTGTTCCGCAAATTCACCACCGACTTTTCTGAGCGATATCAAATGCCTCCGTTGTCTTTGACGCCGGATGCGATTGAGGTCTTGGAAAATTATCCGTGGCCGGGCAACATCCGTCAATTGAAAAACACAACGGAGCAGATGTCCATTTTGGAAACGGAACGTCGGGTCGATTCGGATAAGCTGCTCAGTTATTTGCCGGAATCCCATCGCACTCGCCTCCCCATTCGTGAACCGCAGGCAGACGAAGCGACCATGAATGAGCGTGAAATCCTCTACAAGGTGCTGTTTGATATGCGACAAGAGGTTCAGGATCTGAAGAAATTAGTGCACGATTTGATGCAAGGAGGGGATGCGGATGTGAGCACCGAATTGGCCCAGCGAATTTTTAATCAGCCGTCGCCCTCGCTCAAAGAACTCCCCCTCGGCCGGGGACGTGCGGAAGCGCCCGATGGGGATGAAACGTTTGAGTCAGATTGGGCTCCGCAGTCTTGGGAGTCACCTGCGAAATCGGTCTCCCATTCCGATTCGATCAATGAAGCAGAGGAAGTCGAAGAGGTCCTGTCCTTGCAAGATTCAGAGAAGGAATTGATTCGAAGGGCATTGGCCAAGCACCGAAATCGGCGCAAATACGCTGCATTGGAATTGGGGATTTCCGAGCGAACACTTTACCGCAAAATCAAAGAATACGGACTCAAATGATGGGGCATGTTCATGTGCGCTTGCTTTGGATGGGGACGGTTCTCCTCTTCCTGGTCGGCTGTGGCGTTTACTCTCCTTATGGCGCGCAAACGTCCGGAGCCTCGACCTACTCAGTGGATGCTTTTGAGATGCTTACCCCGCTGGCCACAGCCTCGAGTGCGCTAGCATTGGCCGAAGAATTGCGCGATCGGATGCAACGTCAATCGACGCTTCGCCTGGTCGATGCAGAAGGAGAGCTTCAGTTTTCGGGCGAGTTGATTACCTGGGAAATAACACCGGTCAATGTACAGGGCGATGAGACAGCTGCGGCGAATCGCCTCACAATTGGACTGCGTATTCATTACGAAAATACGCTAGATCCAGAGTTGAGTTTTGACCGAACATTCACGCGGTTTGCCGATTACACGAGCGACTTAGACTTGCTTCAGGTGGAGGATGATCTGGTCGCAGATATCGGAGCTCAGTTGTCTCAAGACGTATTCAACGCCTCACTCGGGAATTGGTGATTATCTTGCTTGCCTATGCAGCTCCAACGCCTTCAAGAATTGCTTCAGAATCCCGAATTGATTTCGGGAGAAGACCGGAATGGGCTGATTGCGTGGAGTGAGAAATATCCTTACGCTGCTGCAATATCCATGCTGTTAGCGCGCGCGAGTTCCGAAGGTGGGCACATGAATTCAGAACAAGATTTGCTGCGGGCGGCTTCACACGGCACGTTTCGTCAACCTTTATTTGATTTGATGTTGCGCACTCGGCTGCGGGAAGAGGCTGCAGAAGTGGACGAGTTGGTGGATGCATTTGACCTTCCCGATGCAGGGGACGCTGAAGGTTTCGTGCCGGACGAAGGAGCGGAGCAGCGCATTTTAGATCCATCCAATCCGCTGGAAAGAGAAGCGTTGATCTCTGCTATTGGGCGAACCATTGAGAATGAGGTAGAGGAGTGGAACGAGGACCAGGACGATTCTACGGATTCCCAAAAGACGGAAGAAGAGGACATCATGCGGATTCGGAGGGCCGTGGCCTCTCCGTTTGCCAATTGGTTAGCACAGCGCGCTTCCGATGTGGGATTTGGAGAATCGATTGAGACCCATTCGAAGGCTGTTCAAGAGGAACCTTCCGATGCACGTGCCTTGATTGATCGCTTTATTGCCACGCAGCCAAAGATTGGAAAGATGCGTGAAGTGGACAGCTCAGTGGAGCAATGGGCCAGAGAGAGTGTCATGGAAGACCCTACTTTGGTCACCGAAACCATGGCGCGGATTTATGCCAAACAAGGGAAAATGGGGAAGGCGAGAAAAGCTTACCGTCTTTTGGCATTGAAATATCCAGCAAAAAGCACTTATTTTGCATCCCAATTAAAAAAACTAGGTTTGACCGACAGTGGCCAGGCCAACTCGAACGAATAACAGAAAATCATGGGATACTTTTTGATGGTTGTAATATTGATCGTCTGCGTAATGCTCGGCGTCGTGATTCTCGTTCAAAACCCCAAAGGAGGAGGATTAGCTACAGGCTTCCAAGGAGCAAGTCAAATGGGAGGCGTGCAGAAAACCACGGACTTCTTAGTCAAAGCGACCTGGTACTTGACAGGTGCATTGTTTATTCTGTGCATTGTAGCCGGTGTCTATTTTGGAAATGCACAGCAAGAAACGGGAATTGAAAGTCGCACGGCGATGCCTCCAGCTACGAGCGCTCCAGCTGCTGAATAAGGAATAAAGATTTCGTGATATGAACACGATGAAGCGTGCTTCCCTGACAAGGGGGGTGCGCTTTTTTTGGGTCGAGTCCGAAAACATGACAACTTTGCTCGCTCATGATTCTAAAACATCTCAAAACCTGACACGCCGTCAGTAAGGCACCGAGATCCATTGCTTGGCATGGAAATCGATAACACCTCATACAACCAGACACATCAAAATCTACATTAATGTCAGTTAACATCCAACCCCTCGCAGACCGGGTCCTTGTTGAACCCGCTGCGGCAGAAGAAAAAACAGCCAGTGGAATCATCATTCCCGATACGGCAAAGGAAAAGCCGCAACGCGGTATCGTTGTGGCAGTGGGCCCGGGAAAGCCAGAAGAGCCGACCACTGTCAAAGTGGGTGATTCGGTCTTGTACGGCAAGTACTCCGGAACGGAACTCCAGGTCGCTGGAGTGGACTACATGATGATGCGCGAAAGTGACATCCTCGCAATCGTTTGATCTAAAAGCAATAAAACCCCATAGATATGGCAAAAGAAATTCAATTCAATACAGATGCGCGCAACGGTCTGAAGGCCGGCGTAGATAAATTGGCGAATGCAGTGAAGGTTACGTTAGGTCCAAAAGGCCGAAACGTGGTCATCGAAAAGAAATTTGGTGCTCCCTCGGTTACGAAGGACGGTGTTTCCGTGGCCCGAGAAATCGAGTTGAAGGATGCATTGGAGAACATGGGTGCTCAAATGGTGAAAGAAGTGGCTTCGAAGACGGCGGATGTCGCTGGAGACGGAACCACAACAGCAACGGTTTTAGCCCAAGCATTGATCGGTGAAGGCTTGCGCAATGTCGCAGCGGGAGCCAACCCTATGGACCTGAAGCGTGGAATGGACAAGGCGTCCAAAGCCATCATTGCGCAGCTGCAAAAGTTGTCCCGTGAAGTCGGTAACGACAACTCCAAAATTGAACAGGTCGGTACGATCTCTGCAAACAACGACGAAATGGTCGGGAAGCTCATCGCGGAGGCGATGCGTGTTGTAGGCAATGAAGGTGTAATTACAGTGGAAGAGGCGAAGGGAACCGAGACGGACGTAAAGACCGTTGAAGGAATGCAGTTTGACCGTGGTTACCTCTCACCGTACTTCGTGACGAACAGTGAAAAAATGGAGGCGGAATTGGAAAGTCCGTACATCTTGATTTACGACAAGAAAATCTCGACCATGAAGGATTTGCTTCCCAGCTTGGAGCAAACAGCACAAAGCGGTCGCCCTCTGCTCATCATTGCAGAAGACATCGACGGAGAGGCTTTGGCCACTTTGGTGGTGAACAAAATCCGAGGCTCGTTAAAAGTCGCAGCCGTTAAGGCACCCGGATTTGGAGACCGTCGCAAGGCCATGTTGCAAGACATCGCTGTATTGACGGGTGGGCAGGTCATCTCAGAGGAGACCGGATTGAAGTTGGAAAATGTAACCTTGGAAGATTTGGGCACCGCCGAGAAGATTACCATCGACAAGGACAATACGACCCTCGTCAATGGAAGCGGTGAGAAAGAACAAATCACGGGGCGAATCAATCAAATCAAAGCTCAAATCGAAACCACAACTTCCGACTACGACAAGGAAAAGTTGCAAGAGCGCTTGGCGAAGTTGGCGGGTGGTGTAGCGGTCCTCTACGTAGGAGCTGCAACCGAAGTGGAGATGAAAGAGAAGAAGGACCGGGTGGATGATGCGTTGCATGCGACGCGAGCTGCTGTAGAAGAAGGCATCGTTCCGGGCGGAGGTACGGCTTACATCCGGGCCGCTGAATCTGTGAAAGGAATGGAAGGGTTGAATGCGGACGAATCTACAGGCATTCAGATTGTTTTGCGGGCGCTCGAAGAGCCGCTTCGGCAGATCGTTGCCAATGCAGGCGGTGAAGGTGCAGTGGTCGTCAACGCGGTTCGGGAAGGCAAAGGAGACTTTGGCTACAACGCTCGAACAGAGGTGTACGAAAACCTTTTCGAAGCCGGTGTCATCGACCCAACAAAGGTGACGCGTGTAGCTTTGGAAAACGCTGTTTCCATCTCTGGAATGGTGTTGACCACAGAGTGCGTCATTGCAGACGAAGAAGAAGAAGTTCCAGCAGCGCCACCGGCCGGTATGGGCGGCGGTATGGGCGGAATGATGTAAGCGTTTTTTGACTGAAAAAATAGAAAGCCACCTCAATCGGGGTGGCTTTTTTTATTTCCTCGAGTGGAATCATTGTAACTTGCTCGCTATGTCGGTGACCATTCAAAATGTGAGTCAATACTTCGGTGAGCAGGCCGCTTTGAGCGATGTGAGTTTGGATGTGCCGAGTTCTCAAGTTTTGGGTCTCCTGGGCCCTAATGGCGCAGGCAAGTCAACTTTGATGCGGCTCATTACGGGATATATGTCACCGACGAAAGGAACGGTCGAGGTGTGCGGTATGAGCGTGACATCTGAGCCATTGGAGACGAAGCGCCGTGTGGGGTATTTGCCCGAACACAACCCGGTGCACTTGGATATGTACATCCAAGAATACTTGGATTATGTTGCTCGGATGCACAGCTTATCCGATCGCTCAGATCGGGTGCACGAAATCATTCATAAAGTCGGATTGACTCCGGAATCGCATAAACTAATTGGCCAGCTTTCGAAAGGATTCCGGCAACGTGTGGGACTAGCACAAGCCTTGATTCACGATCCGGATGTGCTGATTCTTGATGAACCAACTTCAGGTTTAGATCCCATTCAATTGGTTGATATCCGTGAATTGGTCAAGGAGGTAGGACAGCGAAGAACAGTCATTCTCTCAACGCACATCATGCAGGAAGTGGAGGCGATGTGCGAGCGTGTGGTGCTCATACACCAGGGACGGCTCGTGGAGGATGATACGGTTCAGTCGTTTTCCAATCAAGAGGGCGGTTTAGAGGCCGTCTTTCAATCGCTCGGGTCCGCAGTGTGATGGAAGGCAACCGTTCTCAAGGACGAGTGATGCGCTCTACCGGTTCGTGGTATGAAGTACTCGATGCAGTTTCCAATGAAGTTTGGTCTTGCCGAGCAGGTGGTCGACTGAGGTTAAAGGGGGACCGTTCCACCAACCCATTTGCGGTCGGCGACGAGGTGGTGATGCAACACGACGGCGAGGGAGATCCACCATTGATTGTGGAGCGGAAGGACCGAAAGAATGCGATCGTACGTCGTTCGGTCAATTTATCGAAGGCGACTCATGTGGTTGCAGCAAATTTGGACCGGGCATTTCTTATTGCAACCGTTTCGGCACCCGACACCAGCACGGGATTCATCGACCGTTTTTTAGTGACGGCAGAAGCGTATGGGATTCCGACCACTTTGGTTTTTAATAAATCTGATTTGTGCCCACCTGACTCCCCAGAGGCTGAGAGAGTCCACGAGCTGGAGCAGATTTATGAATCCGTTGGATATGACTGCATTCGTGCATCTGCCAAGACCGGTGAGGGACTGGATGTGCTGAGGCAATCCATGGCTCAGTCAGGTGTGAACTTGCTTTCAGGGCATAGCGGTGTGGGTAAAAGCACGTTGATCAATCGGTTGATGCCGGGTCTCGATCTCAAAACAGGGGATGTTTCTGCAGCACATAGCAAGGGCAAACACACCACAACGTTTGCAGAAATGTTCATGTTGCCGGGCGGGGGATTTATTATTGATACACCAGGAATCAAGGGGTTTGGCTTAGTGGAGCTTGAAAAAGAGCAATTGCATCATTATTTCCCTGAAATGTTTGCTCGGTTGCCAAATTGCAAGTTTCACAATTGCTTGCATCGGTCAGAACCTCACTGCGCTGTGCGCGCAGCGGCTGAACAAAACGACATTCCTTATCAGCGGTATGAGAACTACCTCGATTTGTATGAAAACTTTGATTTAGATCCCAATTATCGCTGAAAATCAGATTCGACTTGCGTACAGATTCCCGGTGCGCAAACTCATGGTATTGTACGATAAAGGTTCATGGGTGTCCCTGTCCCGGAGCGGCAATCCAATGCTCCGCAATATCCCATCCCCTGCAGCACAGTCCCATTCCATATAAGAAGCGCTGCGCGCGTGGACATCCGCTTCTCCGGTCAAGACTTGGCAAAACTTCAAGGCTCCGCTAACGGCTTCAACTGTGAAGAGGTCTGGGTTGAGGGATTCCGGAATCAAATACTCGGACGAGAGTGGCTCATTCCAGCTGGTCACCAACCGGTAAGGAGGCTGTGGTGGATTCGACCGGATGGGCTTTCGTTGGTCCAATTGGTTCATTTCAGCAATGAACGGATTGCTCCCTGCGCTTCCTGCATAAATAACTTCGGACAACGGGTCTGCGATGATACCCAGGACGGGTCCCGTGTGGTCACACAAGGCGATATTGACCGCAAATCCTTCGCGATGATTGAGGTAGGATTCCGTTCCATCCAACGGATCGACCAACCAAAACCAAGGCCATTGGGCGCGCTCTGCATAGGGAGGTAGCTCACCTTCCTCAGAAATAATGGGAATCTGGCTTGCAGACAAAACATGTTGGATGACCCGGTGACTTTCAAGGTCTACCGCAGAAACCAAGCTCCCGTCGCGTTTGGCGCGAATGACCAAAGCTTCATTTTGCTTGGATAGGTGTGCCAACAAGACTTTCGACCCGGCTGCTGCTGCTTGGAGCCCTAATTCTAAATAATTTTCAATGCGCGAAGTCTGCATAACGGCAAGATAGAGATTTGAATTACTTTTGCGCCATCGCAGGGGTGCCTCGAATCGAGCGCTGAGATTATACCCTCATAACCTGACCGGATAATACCGGTAGGGGAGCAAGGCATGGAAAGGATGTTTTCCATGATTCCAGGCCGCACTGCGTCATTTAGTAATTAAAAACTCAAACGACGATGCGCAAGACGTCTTTATTCTTTATTCTTTTTGGATGCCCGTGTATCCTCTTCTCCCAAGCGAAGTCCCCGGAGGATTCACCGCAACTGTCAGAAATTCAAGTGGATTCCATCTTGAAAACGGTAGAATTGTTGCCAGCAACGATTGCAGCCATTCAAAACCCGGAAAGAGCTCCGTTTCCAAGACAAACCATTGATGCGGTTGCATTAGCCAAGCGCGATGGTTCCATGGACATGCCTTTTTTACTTCGCTTTACCCCTTCATTGGTGGTGACTTCGGATGCGGGCGGCGGTGTAGGTTACACATCGATGCGCATCCGAGGATCGGACCAGACCCACATCAACGTGACGTTGAACGGTGTTGCGCTGAATGATGCTGAATCCCATCAAGTGTACTGGGTTGATTTGCCAGACTTATCAAGCAGCGTGGACGAGTTGAACATTCAGCGAGGAGTCGGAAGTTCATCGAACGGACCGGGCGCGTTTGGAGCCACGGTGGGCATGCAAACCATGCAATTTGATCGGAATCCAGGCGGAAAATTGCTGGTTGCAGGAGGATCATTTGGAACGCAAAGAAGCATGCTTAAATGGTCCACCGGCGAGTTGGGTGCTGGTTTCTACATGGAGGGAAGGACCTCGCGGATTTTGTCCGATGGATACATGGACCGGTCGGGAAGCAAGCTGACCAGCATGCAATTGGGATTGGGCTACCAATGGCAATCGGGTCAGATGTCCTACACCGCGATGTTGGGGCACGAACGCACGCAGCAAGCTTGGTATGGCGTGCCTCAGGTGTCGCTTAACGGAACGCCCGAAGAAATTTGGGACTGGGCTGCCAACTCTTACGAATATGGATACGGTGCGGATAGCACCCGAATATTGGATTTGATCTCCCGAGGTCGCCAGCATAATTATTACCGGTATGTGGATCAAGTGGACGATTACCGTCAAGACCATCATCAGATCCATGCGAGTCAACGATGGGGAGCATGGGATTTTGGAGCGACCGTTCATTATACAGCAGGAGGCGGGTATTATGAACAGTACCGGGAGGCGGATGATTTGAGCCTGTACGGTGCAGGCGATTTGGGACTGGCGGATACCACCATTTCTTCTGGGGATGTTATTCGCCGAAGGTGGTTGGGCAATGACTTTTACGGCGCGTTGATCCAGGGCACAAGAAAATGGTCATCGACAGCCTTGCAGTTCGGTGCCGGTTCTTTTCGTTACGTGGGCGACCATTTTGGCCAACCCATTTGGATGCAATATGGAGCGTCCCAGCTTTCGCCGCAGCACCGATACTACGATAACCGAGGTGAAAAGACGGATCGTTACGGATTCGTAGGCTTGGATCGGGATGTTTTCGGAGGCGATGTCCGCGTGCGTGTGGAAGCACAATGGCGGCAGGTCGGCTATCAGGTTCACGGCACAGACAACGACCTTCGCGTCCTCGATGTGGATACGGTGATGGCTTTTTTGAATCCTAAAGTGGGAGCAGATTGGTTGATTAATGACCAAAATCGTGCGTTCATTTCCGTTGCACAGGCGAGCCGAGAGCCAGTCAGAACCGACTACATTGACCGAGCCACCAGCGCCTATCCGCTTCCGGAGCACTTGACCGATGTCGAACTGGGATGGGAACATTCAACGTCGACCTGGAGCATTCAGGCCGTGGCTTTTTACATGCGGTATGCCAACCAATTGGTGCTGACGGGAGCCCTCAATGACACGGGCTCTCCCATTCGCCAAAATGTCGACCGCAGTTACAGAGCAGGCCTTGAATGGACCCAAGAGTGGAGGCCATTCAATGGGTTTAAATGGTACGGAACGACCACGCTGGCCCTCAATCGAATCGAGGCATTTGATGAGGTCTTATTTGATTATGCCGAGGGATTTGACCCCGTCGTCTCGGTGGCGCATGAGGGCACCGCTATCAGTTTCTCGCCCGGCTTCACAGCCTCTAGCGTGGCTTCTTGGGAGTTCTGGAACCGGATTTCATCCGAAGGTTTGGGATCGACCGCTTCGGTAGAATGGTCCTTTCGGCATGTCGCACGTCAGTTTCTTGACAATACCTCATCGGAAAGCCGTTCTCTGCCAGCTTATGCTGTTCACGATGCGCGCTTGCGTTGGATGAAGCACCGATCGAATGCGGGGCACATAGGCGTTTCTTTGTTTCTTAGGAATCTCCTGAATGCCCAATACAGCGCGAATGGTTGGACATACAGTTATTTGTATGGAGGCCTAGATGCCATGTCAACCGAGGTATACGTTTACCCTCAAGCGGGTCGCAATGGACTCGTCTCAGTGGAACTCACCTTCTGAAATCAGAGCTCGTTCATCCGGTTTGGCGCGCTATCTTTTGGTAGTTTTTGGGGTCGGGCAGCCAAGACAAATCTTGCGGGCGCTGCTCTATGGCCTGGCCGACAACGACCAAGTCTGCTCCTGCATGCCAAGCGGCATGGATTCCTGCGGCATCTTGGATGCCACCGCCGATGATCAAGGGCGTGGACGTGCTCTTACGGACTGCTGAAATGGCCGATACAGGAACGGGTTGTCCTGCACCGCTGCCTGCATCCAGGAAAGTCAGTTTGAGACCCAACATTTCCCCCGCGACAGCCGTTGCAGCGACGATTTGAGGTTTATGGAGGGGGATCGGTGTTGTTTGGCTGATGTACGCCGCTGTGCTCAATGGACCGTCACCGACTAATATGTAACCCGTTGGGACGACCTCCATGCCCATCTGTTTAATTCGCATGGCCGATTCTACGTGGCGACCAATTAAAAAGTCGGGGTTTCGTCCGGAAATCAGGGAGAGAAAAAGAACGCTGTCCGCACCGGGTGTTACTTGTTCAGGAGAGCCAGGAAAAATGGTCAACCTACCTTGAAAGCGAGCCCGCAATGGATGAAGCACATCTTTGACTTGGCGCCTGTTGAGCAAGCTACCTCCGATGAAAACATCCGTGACGGGGGACGCTGCCAATGCGTCAATGAATCGCACCCAATCTCTTCCGACGGGCAAGTCATCCGGGTCGAGCAAAGCGGCAAGCCGCTTAGTGCCTTCCATCTGATCTTGTACGAGAGTACTCAGCCAATTCATGAACGGAATATACGTTGAAAGGTGGGATCAAGCACCTCTTCCCTCAGCATTCCATGTCCTGAGGGTATGGAATGAAAGTGAATATGCGGTTGTTTTCTCGTTAGCCTTTTAAGGCGGTTTGCATTGGATGCGGGAATGATTTTATCGCGGTCTCCAAAGGCTAAGTCGATTCGGTTGCTCTCGAGAAACGCGCGACTCAACGCTCGGTGTGTTGGCCAGCACAACCGATGTGCACGCCAACCGTGCCAGACCATCATGCGCATTTCGTGTGATTCGATATGAAATTCACTGAAGGCATACAGGTGTTTTGACAACAAGCCAACGGCATGCAATCGGGCGTTCAATCTGCGGATAAGCGCGGCATTTCGGTCAATGAAAAACCAAGCCCATCGGCCAAGGCGAGTGTGAACTGTTAGGCGATAGAAAGGCGATTTTTTCAATCCGTCAGGTGCCATCAAAAGGGTGTGCGACCATTTTTGGGGGGTATCGTGGATAAGGGCCAGAGCCACGCGTCCACCGATGCTGTAGCCGAATAATTTGCGTTGCTTGGCCTGCGGTGCTTCTCGTTGAGCTATGGCTTCGAGCACTTTGTTCATTTCAGATGGCGAGATGGGGTGATCCCATGGAATAGAATCCGATCGCGGTTGGCTTTGTCCGTGGTGCAATAGGTGCACTCCAATGAAGCAATCAGTGGGAGCCCAGCGTTTCGCAACGGGCAGTAAATCTTCCAGCGGCCTTGCAAATCCGTGGAAACCAAATGTGACCGAGTCGATCGGGAATTCTGAACCTTGGGCGCTGCTCAATACCGCATATTCAATGGACCACAGTCCGTAGTCCATGTGTTTGCGATGTGTTTGCGTTTGGGTTGTTCTAAATTCCACAGAGTAAAGGTCGTTTTCATTGTTGATAGCCCGTGAAAATTGTGAAAGACTTTTTCCGAAAGGACCCAATCTGAGGTGTAATTTTGTTCGCGGAAATTACCCCAACTTCGTTGTACGCATGATTCCTGCTCATCATAAATGAGTGGGTAAAAAAAAAATGCCCAAAGACAAACGCATCAAATCGGTACTGCTCATCGGAAGCGGACCGATCGTCATTGGACAGGCTTGTGAATTCGATTACTCTGGATCGCAAGCGGCTCGCTCACTTCGTGAAGAAGGCATTGAGGTCGTTTTGATTAATTCAAACCCCGCGACCATCATGACCGACCCGGTTATTGCGGACCACGTATATCTGCAACCGCTTGAGCCGGAATCCATTGAGAAGATTTTGCGGGACCATCCATCCATCGACTCTGTGCTGCCGACCATGGGAGGGCAGACCGCCTTGAATTTGTGCATTCAGTGCGATGAAATGGGACTCTGGAGTGAATACGGTGTGAAGATGATCGGTGTGGACATCGAAGCCATTGAAATTACAGAAAACCGCGAGCGCTTCCGTAAACTCATGGAAGAGCTTCACATAGACATGGCCCCACAAGCCACGGCTAAGAGTTTTTTGGAAGGGAAAGAGGCGGCGCAAAAATTTGGATTCCCTCTCTGCATTCGTGCGAGCTACACATTGGGGGGAGCTGGCGCCAGTATCATCTACGATCCAGCAGACTTTGACGAAGCGCTGACCAGGGGATTGCATTTGAGTCCTATCCATGAGGTGATGATTGACAAAGCGGTCATGGGATGGAAGGAATATGAGTTGGAGCTTCTCCGAGACTCGAATGACAATGTCACCATCATTTGCTCGATTGAGAATTTTGATCCCATGGGCATTCATACCGGTGACAGCATTACGGTCGCACCGGCGATGACATTGAGTGATACGACCTTCCAGCGAATGCGGGATATGGCCATCAAGATGATGCGAGAAATTGGCGACTTTGCGGGAGGCTGCAATGTGCAATTTGCGGTTTCCAACGATGAGCATGAGGACATCATCGCGATTGAGATTAACCCTCGCGTCAGCCGATCATCGGCTTTGGCGTCCAAGGCAACAGGCTATCCCATTGCAAAAATCGCGGCCAAATTGGCGATCGGCTATCACCTCGACGAGCTTGCCAATCCCATTACGGGTACGACGAGTGCGATGTTTGAGCCAACGCTCGATTATGTAGTGGTCAAAGTGCCTCGCTGGAACTTTGATAAATTCAAAGGTGCGAACCGAGAACTGGGCTTGCAGATGAAAGCCGTGGGAGAGGTAATGGCCATCGGTCGCTCCTTCCAAGAGGCCTTGCAGAAGGCGGCTCAATCCTTGGAGGTGGGTCGAAATGGACTGGGATGCGATGGCCGAGAATTGAGAGATCAGGATGCTATTTTTCACAGTCTGAAGCATGCGAGCTGGAACCGGCTGTTCCACCTGTATGACGCCATGAAGTTGGGAATTTCAATTCGGAAGATTTACGAATTGACCAAAATTGATCCGTGGTTCTTGCGTCAAATTGAGGAGCTGGTGCATCTGGAAGAGGAGATCGGTCAATACAAGCTCGATACGATGCCGGAAACTTTGTTGCGCGAGGCGAAACAAAAAGGATATGCGGATCGGCAAATTGCGCACATGCTGGACTGCTTAGAATCCGAAGTGCATGAACACCGGCTGGGACTCGGGATAGTAAGGACCTACAAACTGGTTGACACCTGTGCAGCGGAGTTCCCCGCTCAGACTCCCTATTATTATTCCACCTTCGAGACGGAGAATGAAAGTACCGTATCGGACAAAAAGAAGGTCGTTGTTCTCGGCAGTGGTCCCAATCGGATCGGTCAGGGAATTGAATTTGATTATTGCTGCGTCCATGGCGTATTGGCGGCCAAGGAATGCGGCTACGAGACCATCATGATCAATTGCAATCCGGAGACCGTCTCGACTGATTCGGATACGGCGGATAAATTGTATTTCGAGCCGGTTTTCTGGGAACACATTTATGACATCATTTTGCACGAAAAGCCCGAAGGGGTCATCGTGCAATTGGGAGGGCAAACAGCATTGAAGTTGGCAGAGAAGTTGGAGCGGTTTGGCGTCAAAATCATTGGCACGAGTTACCGTGCTTTGGATTTGGCCGAAGACCGAGGGTTGTTCTCTGCTTTGCTGCGTGACCTCGGTGTGCCTTACCCAGAATTTGGAGTGGTGGAGACGGCGGACCAGGCCAATGATTTGAGCAAAACGCTCGGCTTTCCGCTGCTGGTGCGTCCGAGTTATGTGTTGGGTGGTCAACGCATGAAAATTGTCATCAATGAGGAGGAACTCGAGCGTCATGTGATTGATATCTTCCGAGATATGCCTGACAATCAAGTGTTGTTAGATCACTACCTCGATGGAGCTATTGAGTGCGAAGCTGATGCAATCTGCGATGGAGATGAGGTACGAATTATTGGCATCATGCAGCACATTGAACCCGCGGGTATTCACAGCGGTGACAGCTACGCGGTCTTGCCACCCTATAACCTAGGGGATTTGATCATGACCCAAATCAAAGAGTACACCAAGCGCATCGCACTGGCACTGGAAACCGTGGGGTTGATCAACATTCAGTTTGCTATCAAAGACGACGAAGTGTACATCATTGAGGCGAATCCCCGTGCTTCCCGCACGGTGCCGTTCATAGCCAAAGCTTATGGAGAACCCTATGTGAATCATGCGACCAAGGTGATGATGGGCGAGGCTAAATTGAAAGATTTGCCTCACAACCCGAAACTCGAAGGATACGCGGTCAAGATTCCGGTTTTTTCCTACGAAAAATTCCCGGAAGTGAACAAAGAGTTGGGACCTGAGATGAAATCTACGGGTGAAGGAATTCGGTTTATTCCCAACCTGAGTGATCCATTTTTCCGAAAAGTATACAGCGAACGAAACTTGTATCTTAGCAAATAATGTTTGCAGGTTTTTTTCGTACGCTGGCAACCATTTTCTTGGTTTGGTTTGTCTTTCGTTGGTTGGACCGCGTTTTCAGCGGATCCCGACGCAAGCAACAATATGACGGCCAAAAACCACCTCGAACAGGTCGGGACACAGCTGATTCAACTTCCCAAAGAAAGAAGCCTAAAGACGATGCGATCGGTGATTACGTCGACTTTGAGGAAGTTTCTGAAGACAAATAGATTTGTCCGAAGCCTTGGTAAGATCCATTGTACCTTGGGTTTAATTTGAGTGAGCGATTATGGAAAAAATCAAATCCCATTTTACACAGCACGGCATTCATTATGCCGCAGTCCTGATTTTTTATGCCATTGCGGCCATGTTTTTCTCAAAGTCCTTTGATGGCTATGTTGTGCGTCAGGGTGATATTGAAGGTTACATTGGGATGAGCAAGGAGGCGAGGGATTCGCGGGTGCTTTTTGATAATTCCGTGGGCTGGACCAATGCCATGTTTGGGGGCATGCCGACTACCCAAATCAATCCTGATAAAGCGCCTTTTGATGCGGTCTCATCCATCCGAAGGTTCATTAATTCCTTGACCGGATTTGGTGGAATTACGGTGTTTTTGTTGGCAATGATCGGGGGGTATTTGTTGGCGATTGCGTTGGGTGCTTCTCCTTGGATTGCGCTGCTGTGTGGCGTCGGTATAGGACTATCAACGTTTGAAGTCTTGTACTATTCTGCAGGACATAACTCGAAGGTGCATGCCATCGCTTACATGCCCTCTGTGCTTGCTGGCGTGATCTGGGCATATCGAAAAAACCTATGGATAGGCGCCGCTATTGCTGCCTTGGGTACGGGATTGCACATTGCATCTGGGCACCCTCAAATGACGTATTATTTGCTATTCTTGCTGGTCGGCATAGGCTTAACGGAAGTTTATCGAATAGGCGTTTTGGAGAAGGATTGGTCGAAGGCGCTTAGAATAAGTGGGATCCTACTCGCAGCAGGAGTCGCGGGTGTCCTGCCGCGGGCGACCCATCTACTCGAAACGAAGAGCTATGCAAAACATACGATTCGAGGCGAGCAGATCCTGTTTGCAGATGCTGCAGACCAAAGCACGGATGTTGATTCTGATCCAGGATTGGATCGGTCTTATATTTTGGAGTACAGCATGGCGGATGGGGAGTGGTGGTCCATTATGAGCCCTAACATCAAAGGCGGGAATAGCCCCTATTATTGGGGGGAGCAATCTTCTTCAGGTGGAGCGTTTTATTTCGGTTCAATTTTGGTGGCCTTGTTCTTCATGTTCTTGGTGGCTGGCCGTGATCGGTTGCGTTGGCCCTTGTTAGCTATCACGTTAGTGACCATTATTCTCTCTCGCAGAAGTGGAGGATGGTTGACGGATTTCTTTCTGGATTATATCCCCTTGTTCAATAAGTTTCGGGACACCAAAATGATGCTGATTCTCGTGTTGTTGACCGTTGCAATGGGAGCGGCACTGGGTCTGAAAGAAATGATTCAATCCATTGAATCCAAAGAAGGCATGGCCAAGCGGCAGCGAAATTTATGGTTGGGCAGCTTGGGTGCACTCATGGCTACTTTTGCTGCATTTTATTTGATTCCAGAGGTCTTTTTTGATTTTCAATCGAGCATCCGTCCAGATCGAGCCGTAGCGCAATTAGGCTACTCGGAATCGCTTGCTCGACGATTGGAAATATTCCGACCTGATGTACTCCGCACACTTGGATTGCTCGCGATTTTAGCAGCCGTGGTCTCAGCCATGGTATGGAAAAAACTGAAGCCAACTTGGGGTGTAGTGATTCTTGTTGCGGTTACAACGGTTGACCTTTGGCAGGTGGACCATCGGTATTTTAACGACGATAGCAATTGGGTCAAAAAAGTTGACCACGCGTTTCCTTTTTCTCCGTCAGCGAAAATGATGCAACTCTTGGAAAAGGACTTCTCCAAAACTCCCGAAAATCAAGAGAATGCGGAACGATTGTATGCGAGTTATCTCGAGCGAATGGGCGATGTGCGTCTGACCCGGAACGAGAAAGATCGTTTGCGGGTGGTGAGTCAATTCGGAGCGATGAGGTTTGCATCACCCTACCGAATTTTGCGATGGGAAAATCCATTTAATGATTCATCGACCTCCTATTTCTTTCAAAGTGTCGGAGGATATCACGCAGCTAAGTTGCGCAGGTACCAAGATTTTATTGAACGGGTGCTGATGCCAGAGCGCGAGCGGTTGGTTGAGGCCTTGCAGTCCGGGCAAGACCAGAGCGCCTTTGGACAATTGATCGGATTGCGTATGCTGAATACCCGGTACATTTTGTTTGAGAATATGCAAGATCCTTTTCCTGTCCCTGGTTGTCCGGGTGCTGCATGGGTTGCAACGGATTGGACATGGGCAGCGAATGATAACGATGAAATGGAGGGCACGGTCAACCTCAATGATCCGCGATCTGCGGTGATTCATGTTGATTTTGAAGATGAAATGCAGGCGTTGGAACCTGGAGCCTCAGGACGGGTTGAGTTAACAGATTACGCTCTTGACTTTTTGGCTTACGATGCTGAATTGGATCAAGCGGGTTTGCTGGTTTTTTCTGAAATTTGGTATCCCGAGGGATGGGAGGCGCAAGTAGATGGCGAGCCGGTCGAAACCGTGCGGGTAAACTATATTTTGAGAGGGCTTAAAGTTCCTGCTGGGTCGCACGAAATCACCTGGACTTTCGTCCAAGAGAAGTCGAATGCACTGGAAGTGGTGGTGAATTTAATTTTCGTTTTATTTGTTTTAGGTGCGGCATGGAGGGGGTTTAAATTGAATCATGAAGAAATCAAGCGGGTGTAGGTCATTTCCTCTGTCCGAAGGGGTAGAGGTAGAATGGGCTTGGGGGAATGAAGCGCTCCAAAACGTCGATTGGACGGAGTTGGATCATTTCTACGCAACAGAAAGGGCGTACTCGGTTTTCCTCGATACCCGGATGATTCGTGCGTTGTTGTCCAGCCCCGAAAGGCCCCTTGCCATCCTGCGTTGGCGCCGAGCTGGGCGGCTAATCGGAGTTGCAGCGGTTGAAGATACCTGTGCAGAAAGTGTTGGATTGGAGGCGCATATTTCTTCGGAACGCCCTTGGTTCCGATGGGTAAACCGCATGCTCCACGGCAAGGACAATCGTTTTCAATTCCAAGTCCGGGTGGTCGGGACGGTGCTTGGAAGCGGCACCCACGATCAAGTGTGGGCTTCTGATGTGAACGAAAACCATGCTCGTCGTTGGTTGAATGAAACCATTTTTGAAACCATTCAGCTCAATGGAAAATCCTCACCGCGTGTGGTGATGGTCAAGGATGATCCAATTTTAGATCATCAGCCTCGCAGGGTTAAACATCCAGGGTGGATTCCACTGGAATTTGATCCCGAGATGTTGCTGCATTTAGACCCGGAATGGAAAGATATTGAGTCGTACAAAGCGGCAATGAAAACGAAGGGGCGGACCAAAATCAACCGGATATTAGCCATTTCGGACACGTTGGAAATGAAGGCATGGGACCTCGGTGAAATTGAGCAGCAGGGTCACAAGCTGATCGCACTCTACCAACAAATTTATGAGCGATCGGGTTTTCGATTGGGTTCTCTCCATCACCGAGAATTCGTCGAATCCAAACGGGCTTGGGGAGACGATTTTGTGGTCAATGGTTTTTACTTAGTCGGTCAATTGGTCGGATTCCAATGCGCCTATGTGGGCGTGGAAGAAACCGAAGCTTTTTTTGTAGGCTTTGATCCAGAATTCATCAAGACACACGCGATTTACCAGCGCATGCTGGTGGAGTTCATTCGGATTGGTTTGGAGCGCGGAAGCAAACGCGTGAACATGGGGCGTACCGCCTTGGAAATTAAGTCTTCCGTGGGGGCTTTGCCACGCAGATTACAATGTGAAGTTCGGTTCAAAAACCGCTTATTTCATGAAGTGGTTCGAAGGTATACCCGGGGTTATGATCCCGTTCAACCTGTTATGCGACAACCTTGGAAACAAGATGCCTATCCGCCAAAGGCTCATCTAGAACTCCATTCCGCCTGATTCCCCTTGACCATTGTAATCACCGCGTCCCATTCCGGAGCGCCTCCGCTCTTCCAATTTCCCAATCTTCCACGTTGCGGTCAAAAACAAATTCTGTGATTCTCGTTTGAACCTGTTTTCTTGATAGAGGTTTGCAAAGTCGGAGATATACGACCATTCGCGGGTATTGAATACATCACTCAACTTTAAAGCCAATGTCAGGTCTCCATCCAAGAGGGAACGCTGAATGTTGGCATCAATGAAGGCAAATCCGTTGAACTGGCCTTGGGTGGTAATGGAAGGCCCCCGATACATTCCGTTGATTTGCCATTTCCAACGGCGGTCTTCCCCCCAAGATTGGTTAGCAAAAACGTTTAAGTTGTACGACCATCCAGTAGCGTCTGAGGCGAATTCGACATCACCGACGGTGTTTTGAAGGTGGTAAACAGAACCGGTCAAACGAAATTGACCTCCTTGGCCAAACGGCATCATGGTGATGACCTCGAGTCCTTCATTCTGTCGGCTTCCCTGATTGATCCAACTGGACGTTCGAATGCCTTCCTCACTAATCGACGAGTACCGTTGGATGATGTCATTGGTGATTTTAAAGAAGAGAGAGGTGGTCACGGACATGCGACCCCTGCTCCATTGGTGACCAATCTCCATGGAATTGGTGAATTCTGGCTGCAATTCTGGATTGCCGGTGCGGATGTTTCGGCTGTCGCTGTCGTCGATGAACGGCGAGACTGATCTGCCTCGCGGCCGATTGACTCTCCGGCTGTAGCTCGCAATCCAGCTGACTTCATCGCTGCGTTGCTTGGAAAGATTGAACGAGGGATAGACAGAGAAATAATTGTTCTCAAAAGATTGGTCCCTTTCCCATTGAGCCGCTGTGAATACCTGTTCCAATCGCATGCCTCCTTGCACGCCCCAGACTCCAAATTTTCGGCCATAAGTGGAATATATCGCATGGACATCTTCCCGGTATGAAAAATCAAAGGAGCGGCGTTGCGGATTGATCGGGATGTACAATCCTTGCTCCCATTCCGCGGAGTCAGCAGCTAAGTAGGTGAATTCATCGTCTTTCAGAGAGAGGTTCGATTTCCACCCCCATTCCCACTTGCCATCGTGGGCAAGGGGTTTTTCGAAATCAATTTGTGCGACCGTGCGGGTTGAAGCGTTTTCTTGCAGGTTGGTATCCCGCACGGAAAGCTCAGTGGTGGCAATTTCTTCGATGAATTCATCGGACGCTGAAGATGAATTGGAATGCCGAATTTGAGCCGACAGGAAGTGGGAAGGATTGTTGTCGAACTCTTTGCGGTAGCTCCCGTCCAAATCCCAACCCGAACCGGAAGTTTTATTCCTCGCCTCGCGAACCGTCTCAAAGACGGAACCTGTATCCCACTCCTCGAAATTTTCGATGTTATTGAGGTTATCTCCAGCGTTCTCGTTCAGGTTGATGTTCCATGAAAGAACCTCCGACTTCGATGGATACCATTCCATGCCGAGTCGTCCGCTCAGACTTGCCCGCTCTCGGCCACCGCTTCTAATTTGTTCCGTAACCGAGGTGCTGTCTCCGGTCAAGGTGCGGTAAGTTTCCCCTTCGCGAAATTGATCCCGGTAGTTCCAGCTTCCGCTGCTGAACACTGAAAACTTCTCGCTCTTGTAATTCAATGACAGGGATGCATTGTGGTTATCTCCCGTGCCAGGTGTGATTTGGGCTTGGCCGTGAAATCCTTGGAGCTTGTTCTTTTTGAGGATGATATTCAAAATGCCCGCCATGCCATCGGGATCGTATTTCGCAGAAGGGTTGGTGATGACCTCAACGCGGTCGATGGAACTCGCAGGAATCTGTTCCAAGAATGCATTTTGCGAAGCACCGCTCAGTCCTGAGGGGCGCCCGTCGATGAGAATTTGTACCTGGGACGAGCCCCTGAGCGAAACGTTTCCATCGATATCCACGGTGACAGATGGCACATTTACAAGCAATTCACTTGCTGTACCTCCGGCGGCCGACAGGTCATTTCCCACCCGGAATACTCGGCGATCGATTAACATTTCGAGGGAACTCTCTTCCGCGATGACAAGCGCTTCCTCGAGGTCATTTACCTTGGGGTTGAGGGTGATAACCCCCATATCCCGAACAATGCTCGTCCGCGGCGATAGGATGAACGGCTCCGAGATGAACCCCTCGAATCCCATGAAATTGACCTGCAGGGTATACCGACCAATGGGAAGTTCGGTGAGCTCAAATGCACCTGTTTCATCAGCCAATTGACCGGAGGTGATGGAGCTGTCCTTCGCACTGATCAAGGCTATGGAGGCAAAAGAAATACCCCGACCGCCTGATGCATCCATTACTGTGCCAAGCACGCTGCCAATGGCCGGCCTTTTGCCTGCGCCATTGGGAGGTCCACCGGGTCTTTGGCCCCAAGCGCTGTTCAGCAGGCCACCTGCGATGAAGCACCCAACGATCGCCGCTGATGCCATGACTCGGGAAGAATAGGAGTGTTTCGACATATGAAGTATAAGACGATTGCCCCCCTGATTTGTTTAATGGAGCCTCAATTTCTCTCTGCAATTTGCGTTGTAATACACGGACTTCAATGGCTTGAATGCATATAACTCAACACAAGGCCGTTATCAATTAGGCCATTCATTCTGCACAAGGACTCCCCGAGAAGTTTCCACCCATTCGGAGCCAACCCATTCGGCTTGAGCGACCATTAGGGCTCTCCGACCGGCCAATTCTGCCTTTGCATCATCTGCATCATACAGCAAAGTGACATCTGTTTTGCGGTGTCGAATTCGCATCCAATGCGCTGGCTGAAGGGCAATCCAAGCAGTTGACGTGTTCCAGATTGTAGGCCAATCTTGGAGGTGACACCACCAACCCACACAGCAGTTGATCCCATGACTTTTGGGTAAAACTGGATGAGATAGATCCTGAAAATGCTGAAAAAACCACCCTTTCATCCAAATGTGATGCGCATCTACTTGCCACTTGCGTTCCGCAAGCCACGGCTGAACCTCTTCTCGCTGAGTCAACTCGATTTGCCGTTGAAAAACGGTCAATTTTTGGTCAAGGGAATCCTTGGGGTCCAGGCCAATCCAGCTCGTCCACTGGGACGAACGGCGAGCACTCAGATAAAACTTACAGGCCAATTCAAAGTGAGTCCACTCTCCATTGCGCTCAGCGAGAAGGTCGATTTCACCCGCGGTTTGCTTACCCAATTGCACCACTTCGTTTTGCGCATGCACGGTCCATTCTGGATGTTCGTGAAACCACCACTGGATCAACCGTTCGAAGCGATGTCCGAGGCGCATGGCTTTCGACCCGAGAACCTCGGCTTCAGCCCGTGGTGTTCGCTCGGCGTCATGGATCCACTGATCGAGGTCAAGCCGAGCGGCTTCAAAGAACCCTGGGGTCAAATGACGTTCAATTCCTGGAGCTTGACATCCCATTAACGCGGGGCTTCCGACCGCCCAAACCAGCTCTTTTTCCAGCGGAGAAGTGCACGCCTCCAATAAATGAGGGAGGGTAGGAGGCCAAGCGGGGTTTTTTTCCATGGGTGGAAGGCTATCTTCGCGCTCAAATTAAGTGAATAGATGCGAACGATAGCGCACATTCCCCACCCCTTGATGCGGATTACCATCAACCATTGGAATGAAAAGTTCCAATTGCGGTATGAGCTGGACCGATTTGAGCAGACGTATAAATTTGATGACAGCGAATTCACCTTGTCCGATCTAGAGCGCGCAGGTAATGCTATGGCGGATCAGGTGCTGCGGATTTTTGTCGAGATGCGCAGCACATATCAGCAGAACACTTCACCGAACCAAACAACGTAACACCCTGGAAGATGAATAAGCAATTGACAATGGTATTGATGGTTTTTTTGGCTGGCTGGTTGGCCGTGCTAACCTTCATGACCCTGGACACCGAAAATGCAGAACTTTCACCAGCACTCGAAAGAGGTAAGGCCGCCACGATAGCCTTTGTCCATGGCGACTCCATTCAGGTTGGCTACGCCTTCATTCAAGATCAAGAGCAGACGCTGTTCAAGGCAGTTCAGCAATCACAGTTCGCCCTGGAACGCGCCGCCGTGCCGTTGCAAGACGAAGCACAAGAATTGATTGCCTATGCCAATGGCCCTGATGTGACCAGGGATGAAATCCAGATTGCCCAAAACCGCTTGTATGAAATCGAGGCCCAATTGGCTGAAATTCAGAATCAATCCCAGAGCCAATTGATGCAAATGGAGAATCAACTTCAATCCGCAGTGGCACAAAAACTTGCTTCAGAGGTAGCCGTTTTTGCAGAAGAGAATGGCTTGGAAGTTGTCCTGAATTGGGGGTTGTCGGGAGAGGGTGTCTTGTATGGCTCCCCATCCTATGACGTGACAGTGGAGCTGTTGGCATTTTTGAACGCGCGGCACATGGAAGCTGCGCCGGCATCAGAAGAAGCGACCGAATGAGCACGACGGCGGCAACCAAGAAGCTCACCCACATTGTGGAATACGTGCTGTATGTGTGGCAGATGGAAGATGTCGTGCGTGCCACGCAGTTTTCGGCTGAGACAATTCGCGCGATGTTCCAAGGTCAGGAAACCCCTGACTTGGACTGGTTGCTGGCATTGTCAGAAAAGATGAAGGTGGAGCACCTCGAAGAAAAAGGTCATGTGTCGGATGTACTCGAGGTTCAAACGGAATTGGCCTTGCTGCATGACTTGCTCACGGGGCCCATGGAAGATGAGGTGTATGTTAGTTCGTTTGAAACAGCCCAACCCGTTTTGCGGGAGTTTGAAGAGAACAAGATGTCGACGGGACTGCGACACCCCACGGAAACAATGCTCACTGCACTTTACGGCTGGTTGGTGCTCAAAATGAAGAAGGAAGAAGTCTCACTGGAGACCCAAGCAGCGCTCCAGCCTATTCGAGAAATGGCGAATTCTTTGGCCCGCGGCCATGTAAAGGTTTACCAAGGAAAATAATGCGGTGAAAGCCCGTTATCGGTTCTGCAATCTTCGCACATGGCGCACACGGCTGCTCATCATGCGAAGTACATTTGATTCGTTTCGCAACCGATCAATAATCGTCGTAGAGAGCGTATGCGTGTTCATTTGAATCGTGCCTTGCGGCCATTGCTCGATGTTCGAGTCCCCGATCACCAGGCAACGAAAGAACTCATGCCTTTCAGCTGCTTCCTTTCCAAAGGACTTCAAAGATTTGAGCGCAGCACATGCTTCATCCACAACCAACAAACAGGTTTGGTGTTGTGCGATGGATTGCATGAAGTTGGAATTACTTAAGTCGGAAGCATCAATCAGACGGGGCTCTGAAAAATCTTGGATGCGCTCCATGAGACTTTGAGCTTCAGATGCATTCGCATAAGCGATATAAATGAGAGGTGTTGAATTAAAAGGAGTCATTCGTACATGTCATGATGCCTTCTGGAATACGTAAAATGGCTATAAAGGTTGCAGATTCTCACATTACGCGTGTTCAAAACATCTGAAGCTTGCAGTCAGGGAACGCGGGATTCCCGCGAAATTGAGCCTTTCAACGTGATGAGTTCTGCACCCAAACCATACGAAACACACCCTGAAGTTTTCCGGCTGGATTCTTCACCGAGGCGTAAGCTCTTTCAAGAACGAAAGCAGTCAACGTTGAATGCCCATGTTGTGGATTCTTTGGAAGATCAAGTGGCTGAATTGCTGATCATACGGCAGCCTAAGTTGAAAGCGCAGCCTGAAAAATTAGCATCGGAAATCCGCCGGGAAATCGGTCCGGACGGATGGGACGCTTATGGCGTGTGGGCCTGGTTCCCTTGGCGGGCAACGTGGGTGCGGTTGTTGCCAGAATCGGCATTCATTGAAGTGCGTACCAACCGAAATCGCAACAAGATCAATCAGGAAGAGCAAGACGAATTAGGGGGGAAAACGGTTGGGATTGTCGGGCTTTCCGTTGGAAGTTCACTGGCTGTGACATTGGCAATGGAGCGAATTTGCGGGCGTCTGAAACTTGCAGATTTTGACACCTTAGAATTGTCCAATTTGAATCGGATTCAAACAGGTGTCCATCATTTAGGTATTCCAAAAACAGTCGCTGTAGCGAGGGCCATTGCAGAGGTTGATCCTTTTTTTGAGGTCGAATTGGTTTCTGAGGGGTTTACCTCTGACAACGCGAAGGAATTTTTTGAAGGTGTGGATTGCGTTGTCGACGCGTGCGATCAAGTTCAAGCAAAAGCAAACTTGCGCTGGCACGCACGAGAAGCGGGGATTCCTCTCATCATGGAGACTTCCGACCGTGGGATGCTCGATATCGAGCGTTATGACCAGTCGGGTCAGGCCTTTCTGCATGGCCGGATTTCGGATGATTTGCTGCAAGAAATGCGCAGCGCAGCAGAATGGACGCCGGCTTATTTCGACGCCTTCATAGATGTTGCAGAAGCATCTGCACGGGGCGTTGAGAGTTTGCAGCAGGTGGGTGAGACCCTCGTGGGCTGGCCGCAATTGTATTCAGATGTTGCAGGAGGTGGGGCGCATGCGGCCCAAGTGATTCGTAAAATTTTTCTCGGCGACTCCGTTTCGGATGCTCGCCATTATTTGGAATGGAATGAGCAGCTCATTGAATCCGTCAATTGACCGTACCCGCCGAGCAGAACGCATATCAGAGGCGGAGGTTCGTGTGTTTCGTGCGGATCGGCATCCTGACATGTGCCATGAGCTGGTGGATGGTCATCAAGCCGTATTGCAAGCGTATGGGATCAAGCAGTTGACCACCTTCAACCGCGATTGGATTGGAAACCCTCAGATTATTGTGATCGCTGCTGTAGGGCTGGGCTCAGGCATTGACGGACGAGGAGAACGCGTGTTGGGTGGCGCCCGGATGCACGGTGCCAAAACTGTGAGTGAACTTCCGCTGATGAAGGCCATTGGAAGCCAAGATCCCCGCTTGTCAGAGCACATGGCGCCGTACGTGGAAGAAGGTGCATTTGAACTGGGAGGCATGTGGAATAGCATCGAGTTGGCTGGTATGGGGGTGGAGGCGACGTTTCTGATACAAGCGGCCATGGCCACCTTGACCATGATAGGAGGTCGGCATTTGTTTGCGCTTACTTCGCCGGTCACCCGACGCATGCAGCGACCGTTGGCATTTTATACCGAGGAGGGCATTGGAGAAGATGGTTTTTTCACCTACCCAACGCCCAAGCTTCGCGCTACCATTGCCCGATACACCTTTCCCGATCAACTTGATGCGGTCGAAGACCGTGTGAGAGAATTGTTGGAGGGGATTTGGCAAGATCCGGAGGGGATGTCTCATTCTGTTCATGGCCCGAAGGGCGAATTGAAACTTAAGTTTAGGCTAGACGTGTGATGGGGTGTTCCATTCGAATACGCGGACTCCGCACCGCTTGGATCGGGGTGTTTTTAGCGATGATTTCCACGGTTGGAGCTCAAGAATTCATTGGAACCCGCGTTGAATCTTTGGATCAATCTCTGACGCCTGCATTAATGGGTGTAGAAGCCGTGGCGCTTTCAGAAAATTGGAGTGCCCATACTGACCGTGTTCCCAATTTGGGGTTAAGCGATGATGTCCAATGGATTCGGGTGATTTTGGATTCCAAGACAGAAAATGGAATGCTCCTCGAAATCCAGAATGCAGGGATTGATGAGTTGACTGGGTATATGATTTGCGACGGTAAAGTCACGGCCTCGTTCGAGCGAGGCGTGATCGCTTCATCCCATGTGGAGTCCACCATGGGAACCTATCCGACCTTTCCAATTCCCTTGACGGAATGCGATGAACTGACGGTGCTCTTTCGATTGAAGTCGTCAAAACCTCTCCTGCTGCCCATGCGCATTGCGGGTCCGCGAGAGATCATTGGGGATTCGCATCAACGGGACGTTCTCTTTGCAGCCTATTTTGGTGTGATTCTCGTCATGCTGTTGTACAATCTGTTTTTGTTCTTCAGCGTTGGTGACCGCAGTTACCTCGAATATTCGCTCTTCATTCTCATGATCGGTGGGACGCAGCTGGTATTGAACGGCTATACTTCTTACTTACAAATCCAATCGTTGCCCTGGTTAAACCTCCGAATAACTCACTTCTTTGGGGTGTTCAGTGGCCTGACAACCATTGTCTTTGTGCAGAATTTTTTGCGGCTAAGTCGGTACGTGCCTTGGCTGCATAAACTCCTCAATTTCTACTTTGTCATTTACCTCATTGCATTTGTTCTGGCAATTTTTGGTCAGCTCATCTGGAGTTACAATGTGATTAACTTCTGCGCTGCAGCGATTTTCTTTTGCATCCCCGGATCCATCATAACGATGCGCAAGGGATACGCTCCGGCTAAATATTTTCTCCTGGCGTTTACCATTTTCATCATCGCCGTGCTGGTGTTTGTTTTGAAGGATTCCGGTATCATCCCTTACAACGCATGGACGTTTTTTGCTCTCCCGTTGGGCAGCGCCATTGAAATGGTCGTTTTGAGTCTTGCCTTGGCCAGCCGAATCAATCAATTGAAGAAGGAAAGCGCAATTGCGAGGGAAGAACAGATGCGCTCCTTGCAGCTGAATGAGCGCTTGGTGCGCGAACAAAATAACGTATTGGAAGATCGCGTGAAAAGCCGAACAGCGGATTTGGAGGAAATGAATTCCACCATGCGCGCGACGTTAGAAGAGTTGCAGTCGGCTCAGCAGCAATTGGTTCAAAGCGAAAAATTAGCATCCATCGGTCAGCTCACTGCGGGCATCGCCCATGAACTAAATAACCCCATTAATTTTGTGTCATCCAGCGCTCAATCGTTGCGGCGAGATTTCGAAGATCTAAATGAGGTGGTAGACGCGGTGAAAACGCTCGACCCAGCAATGGAGGACATTGGGTCGAAAGTCGAGGCCTTAAAGTCCAAGCTTGCCAAACTGGATATTGATTTTACCCAGCGCGAGATTGACGAACTGCTCAAAGGAATCGAAGACGGAACCATGCGGACGAGTGAAATTGTGAGGGGGCTGAGGATCTTCAGTCGCATGGACGGGGATAATTTTATTCAGGCCCAGGTGAATGAACTGATCGAATCCACGCTGATCGTATTGCGCAGCAATTTGAAAGATGTGGCCACCGTGCGATACACGTTGGCGGATAACTTGCCCTTGGTCACGTGCCAGCCTGGCCGATTGAATCAGGTGTTCATGAACATCATCACCAACGCAGCCCAATCCATGGAGGGGCTAGAGCGCGAGTTCGAAGATAACGAGGTCTATATCCAAACAGCCTTAACGGAGAGCATTGGTCAGTCGTGGATTGAGGTGCGAATTAAGGACAGCGGCGTCGGAATGCCAGAAGGGGTCAAGTCCCAAATTTTTGATCCATTCTTTACAACAAAACCGGTGGGCGAGGGGACAGGTCTTGGGCTGAGTATTGTGATGGGCATTCTTCGGGATCACAATGCAGAAGTTGAAGTCGAGTCCGAGGAGGGCTTAGGTTCTGAATTTATAATCCGATTTCCATTATGATCAATGTGCTTTACCTCGATGACGAGGCCCACAACTTGACCGCATTTCGCGCAGCGTTTCGCCGTGATTTTCAGGTGCATGTAACCACTGAACCGACGGAGGCAGTGCGGATTTTGCGCGAGCAGCCTATTGAGGTGATTATTTCAGATCAAAAAATGCCCAAGTTGAGCGGTGTAGAATTTTTTGAGCTGATCATGCCAGACTACCCGAATCCGGTGCGCATGTTACTCACGGGACACGCGGACATCGATGCTGTGATTGATGCGATCAACAAGGGACAGATCTATAAGTACATTTCCAAGCCATGGAACGAATCAGAGCTCAAGGCTTTGGTTCAAGAGGCTTCTGATTTATTCCACCATCGGCAGGGTATGGCGAGCGAAGGTGCAAAGCTCATGCAGCGCATGAACGAGGCCCGTCTGCACTCCACCCGCATCCAGCGCCTTACCGAAGGTCAGGTTGAATTAAATGCTGAAAAAACGGAGGATATCGCTCGCTTAGCGCGCGAAATCACCCAGCTGTTGGATTCGAATTAATGGATGTACTTGAAGTCCTCTCCGGGTTGAATCTTCTTTAACGTGGCGAGGATTAATCGAATGCAATTTTCGACATCATTTCGGTGGACCATCTCCACGGTCGTGTGCATGTAGCGCAATGGAAGACTGATGAGGGCACTGGCAACTCCTTTATTGGAGTAAGCGAATGCGTCGGTGTCGGTTCCTGTGAAACGGCTCGCTGCCATGCGTTGGAGCGGAATCTTTTCGGCGTCAGCCGTGTCGATGATCCGCTGGAGCAAGTTGTTTTGAACCGCAGGTCCGTAGGTGACTCCAGGCCCCTTGCCAGCTGCAACATCGCCGTTTTCGATTTTATTCATCATCGGCGTTTGCGTGCAGTGGGTGACGTCGGTGACAATGGCAACATCCGGCGAGATGCGTTCGGCAATCATTTGGGCCCCGCGCAGTCCGATTTCTTCCTGAACGGAATTGGTGATGTAGAGGCCAAACGGCAATTTGGTTTTGCTCTCGTGAAGCAGGCGAGCAACCTCTGCAATCATGAATCCACCGGCTCGATTGTCCAGTGCTCTTGCTACGAACCAATCTTTATTTAACACCATGAAGGTGTCTTCGTAGGTCACAACACAACCGACGTGGATGCCCATTTTTTCGACTTCCGCTTTGTCCTTTGCACCGACGTCGAGAAAAATATTTTTCATGGACGGTGCCTCCTCTTTTCCAGCGGTTCGCGTGTGAATGGCCGGCCAACCAAAGACACCTTTGACAATGCCTTTCGGGGTATGAATGTCGACGCGTTTAGAAGGTGCAATCTGATGGTCGCTTCCGCCATTGCGCTTCAGGTAGATGTAGCCATCGGACGTAATGTAATGAACGAAATAGCTGATTTCATCAGCATGCGCTTCGATTACGACTTTATAAGGCGCGTCAGGATTGATGACGCCGACGACCGTCCCATAGGTGTCTACAAAGTGCTCGTCGATGTAGGGTCGGATGTAATCCAACCAAAGCTGTTGTCCACTGCTTTCAAATCCGGTTGGACTTGCGTTATTGAGGTACGCTTCGAGGAATGCCTCCGAAGCCTTGGTCATAATCTTCTTTTTTGCCATGCCTCAAAATTACCCTGTCCACGTCGAAATAACGGTTTGGGAAGTAGAGGATTTCAACAAAGATTTAACGCATCTCGGTTCGCGTTAGAGCGCATAGGCATTCTTCTCAATTAAATGCTGGGCGATCAATTGCCTCGCAGCTTTTGTGTTGAAGTCTTCGGTTTTACAGAAGCGTTTCATGCCCATGACCATCATCTTGAGTTCGTCCCCTTCCGCAAACGAGAGCAGTGCCTCTTTTCCAGCGCTGTGAATCCACTCGCTTGCCTCGTACGTGTACACTTGCATGATGGCCATTTGAATGCTCAGTTCATCTGTGTTGCCAGCCTGTTGGGCTAATTTTTGCACGCGAAGCACGGTAGATTCAATGGTGTAGAGCCAGATGGCCATGTCGGCGATGTTCATGAGGATTTCCTGTTCCTTGCCGAGGCTCATCATGAGCTTCTGAGCGGCAGAACCCGCCACCATGAGAATGGCCTTTTTCATATTGGCCACATAACTTAACTGACGTTCGAATGGATCGGAGGAAGGAGAGGTGAAGTCCGGAACACCGGTCAGCTCGTTGGCGACTGCCATAGCGGGCGTCATTAAGTCCATTTCCCCTTTCATGGCCTTTTTCAAAATCATATCCACCGTGAGCATGCGGTTGATTTCGTTGGTCCCCTCAAAAATGCGGTTAATGCGCGCGTCTCGATAAGCCAATTCAGCGCGGGTTTCCGCACTGTATCCCATACCGCCATGAATCTGAACAGCTTCATCGACGACAAAATCAAGCACTTCAGAACCGAGGACTTTCATCATCGCGCATTCAGGAGCGAAATCAGCGATGCCCTTGAGGGTTGCTTCTCCGTGCTCCATGCCGTCACTTTTTAAGGCCGCGATGGCATCATCAATGTTCTGTGTTGCTCGGTAGAGTGCCGACTCCAACGTGTACAATCGAATGGCTCCTTCGGCAAGTTTGTAGCGAATCGCCCCGTATTTCGAAATGGGTCGCCCGAATTGCTCACGCTCATTGGCAAAATGAATTGATTCCGTGCTGGCATCCTTCGCTGCGCCGAGCACTGCACCGCCGAGTTTAATGCGACCAATGTTGAGGATATTGACGGCGATCTTGAATCCTTGTTCTCGCTTGTAGAGCAAATTTTCAGCTGGAACGTGAACGTCATTGAAGAAGATTTGGCGGGTGGACGAGCCTTTGATTCCCATTTTCTTTTCTTCGGGATTCTTCGTGATTCCTTCCGCATGTCCGTCAACAATGAACGCCGTTAAATCTTCATCGTCGTCGATTTTGGCAAATACGATCATGACATCGGCAAAACCGCCATTGGTAATCCACATCTTTTGGCCATTGATGACGTAATGTTTGCCATCGTCAGTTAGGTGCGCTTTCGTTTTCCCACTGTTAGCGTCTGATCCGGCGCTCGGCTCTGTCAAGCAATAGCAACCTTTTAGTTTACCTGAAGCCAATCCAGGAATCCATTTCTGCTTCTGCTCTTCGTTTCCGTAGTATAAGATGGGGAGCGTCCCAATTCCGGTATGCGCACTGAAGCTGACGCTGAAGGAATGTGCACCTCCGATGGCTTCGGTAATTAGCATGGTTGTTTTGAAATCCAAGCCCAACCCGCCATAGGCCTCTGGGACGGAACTGCCTACCAATCCCAATTCACCGGCTTCTTCCATAAGGCTCGGTACCAATCCTTCTTGTTGGTTTTCAATTTGCTCGAGTTGAGGAATGATCCGTTGCGCCACAAAATCGAGCGTCATTTGTTTCATCATCAACTGTTCTTCCGTCCACTCTTCGGGGATAAAGATGTCGCTGGCTTCGGTTGGTCGAATTAGAAATTCCCCACCGCGGATCGCATCATTTTGGTCTGACATTACTTCACTGGTTTAGGCGTTCAACATTTCGAATACGCCGGCGGCTCCTTGGCCTGTTCCGACGCACATGGTGACCATGCCGTACTTGGCTTGGCGCAACTTCAATTCATTCAAGAGCTGCACGGTGAGCTTGCCTCCTGTACAACCCAAAGGATGGCCCAGGGCAATTGCTCCACCATTGGGATTCACGATATCGGGGTCCAGCCCCAATTCATTCATTACGGCGACGGATTGAGAGGCGAATGCCTCATTGAGTTCGATGGCGCCCATATCGCTGACACGGAGGCCAGCTTTTTTGAGCGCTTCAGGTACGGCGTGAATGGGCCCCACCCCCATGATGCGCGGTTCCAGACCACTCACATGAAAGCTGGCCAATCGAGCAATGGGCTCAACGTTGAGTTCCTTTAGCATGCGCTCGGAGACAACGAGAACAAATGCTGCCCCATCAGAGGTTTGAGAACTGTTGCCCGCCGTGACCGTTCCTCCTTGTGCAAATACGGGTCTGAGCCGGGCTAGCCCCTCGGGTGTGGTATCCCGGCGAACCCCCTCATCGGTATCCACAAGGTGCTGACGTTCTTGACGTTTCTCATTTTCGTCGAGGTACACTTCATTGACGGTGATGGGAGCGATGCCTGGTGCAAACCGTCCACCGTCTATCGCCGCTGCTGCTTTTTGATGGCTGTGGAAGGCGAATGCATCTTGGGCGTCTCGCGACACCTTGAAATCTTTGGCGACTGCCTCGGCCGTGAGTCCCATGCCCCAATACCAATTGGGATTGGATTTAGCAATTCGAGCGTTGGGCACGATGCGCCATCCTCCAAATGGGATAGGAGACATGGTCTCAATCCCACCTGCCAAAATGCAGTCGGCCATCCCGGCATGAATTTTTGCGGAGGCAATGGCGATGGTTTCTAGTCCAGATGCGCAGTAGCGATTAACGGTCATGCCGGGAACCTTGTCGGTGTCCAACCCCATGAGGCTGACCATGCGACCGATGTTCAGTCCTTGCTCGGCTTCGGGGGTTGCGTTTCCGACGATCACATCGTCGATGCGTTCTTTGTCAAGTTGTGGGAAATCCGACAAGAGCCGACGGATGACTTGCTCTCCGAGATCGTCTGGCCGGACGAACCGGAATGCTCCTTTGCCCGATTTACCAACCGGTGAGCGGTACCCTCCTATGATGTATGCATTCATGGCGTTAGTTTCTTAAGATTTTCCCCTTCTGAATCAGGCTTTGCATGCGTTCGAGCGTTTTACGTTGCATGCAAAGGGAGACAAATGCTTCTCGTTCCAAGTCGAGCAAGTACTGTTCGGAAACGTCTGTTCGGCTGCTCAGATCGCCGCCGCACATAACAAATCCGAGTTTTTCGCTAATGAGTTGATCGTGCTCTGATATGTAGTTTCCGCTCTTCATGCTGTGCGCACCCACGTAAACGATGCCCAGACCTTCTTGCCCTGCAACCGTGATGTCTTTGCGCTGCACGGGTTGGGTGTACCCTGCTTCTGCCAATTCAACCGCCGCGCGTTTGGCCCGCGCGATTTGATCTCGACGGTTTACCACCACCTCGTCGATTCCTTCCCGCAGGTAGCCATATTCAAACGCTTCGTTCGCCGAGGTGGCCACTTTGGCTTGTCCAATGGTCAAGAATCGGTCGCGGAGACGGTTGATGCGCATGTCGCCGTCGTGCAGTTCATCGTTCAAACGGAGGACGAATTCCTTGGTTCCCCCACCAGCCGGGATGACGCCAATTCCAAATTCAACGAGTCCCATGTACGTCTCGGCATGGGCAATGACCTTATCCGCATGCAGACACAATTCACAACCTCCTCCTAAGGCCAGCTGATGCGGTGCAGCTACCACTGGAATTCCAGAATACCGCATGCGCATCATGGTGGTTTGGAAGACGCGCACTGCGTGGTCCAGTTCCTCCCATTCTTGTTCGACAGCCAACATAAAGATCATGCCCACATTGGCACCAGCGCTGAACTGTGCGCCTTCATTTGAAACGACAATGCCTCTCCAATCGGAAGAGCTTTCTGCCAAATCAACGGCTTTGTTCAGCCCCTCAATAACTTCTGAACCAATGGAATTCATCTTGGTGTGAAAGGCTACATTGAGTATGCCGTCTCCCAGGTCCTGGAGGGTGACCCCTGAATTGGACCAAACCGTTGCAGATTCAGGAAGCCATGCCAGTGTAATGCGTGAATCTTGCCCTGGCAAAGCCTCGAATGATTCGGTGGTCGGATTCCAGCATTCGCGAACACCGTTGCTGTTGCGGTAGAACGCGGTGTGACCAGCCGCTTGAAAGGAGGTGATCCAGGCAGGCACGGTCAGGCCTTTGTCGGTAATGGCTTTCAAGCCTGCCTCAAACCCAATAGCATCCCAACTTTCAAAAGCTCCTAGTTCCCAACCAAACCCCGCTCGCAAGGCGTCATCGATTCGGTAAGGTTCGTCAGATATCTCGGGAATTCGATTGGCTACGTAAGCAAATACATCAGCGAAGATGGATCGGTAAAACGTTCCAGCTACATCTTTTCCATTGAAAAGAAGCTGTGTTCGTTTGGCTAAATTATCGACTCCTTTGGCCTGATCAAGCGTGGCGAATTTGACTTTTTCTTTGCTTCGGTATTCGAGTGTCTTCAGATCAAGGGCCAAGATTTCACTTTTGCCCTCGGCATTTTTGATCTTCTTGTAGAATCCCGCTCCGGATTTAGAGCCCAGCATGTTGTTGTCGACCAAGTGCTGCACGTAGTTGGGAATGGCAAAAACGGATTGCCGCTCATCCTCTGGGCAATTGGACGCAACGCCATTGGCGACGTGAACCAAGGTGTCCAATCCCACGACGTCGCACGTACGAAACGTTGCGCTTTTCGGGCGGCCCATGACCGGTCCAGTGAGCTTATCCACGGCCTCGACGCTCAATCCCATTTCGCTTACTGTATGAAACAGCGCTTGAATGGCGAATACGCCGACCCGGTTGGCGATAAACGCGGGCGTGTCTTTGCACAGCACCGCTTGTTTACCAAGAATCCGCTCTCCGTAGTCCATAAAAAAGGCCAGGACATCCTCTTGCGTTTTCGGTCCGGGGATGACCTCCAGCAGGGGCAGGTAGCGTGGCGGATTGAAGAAATGCGTTCCGCAAAAGTGTGCTTGAAAATCCTCCGAGCGGCCTTCGCTGAGCTGGGCGATGGGGATGCCCGAAGTGTTTGATGTTATCAGCGTTCCTGGAGCCCGGTGCTTTTCGACCCGTTCGAAGAGCTGCTGCTTAATATCCAAGCGTTCTACTATCACCTCGATGACCCAGTCGCATTGAGCTAGCTTCGGGAGGTCGTCGTCAAAATTCCCCGTTGTGATCCGCTTCGCGAAGCGTTTGGAGTAAATGGGGGACGGATTGGACTTCAAAGCGGTCTTGAGGTGCCCGTCTGCAATCGAATTTCGAGGACCTTCGGATGAAGGAAGGTCCATCAGCAATACTTCTGAGCCGGTCTGGGCAAGGTGACACGCAATGCGTGAACCCATTACGCCAGATCCGAGGACGGCGACTTTCTTGATGCGGTGGTAGGGGATGGGTGTACTGCTCATGGATTCATGATCTGATGTCAGGGATAGGAGGTTGGGGGGAGATCAACACATCCGGTTGCTCCAATACTTCGTTGAGTCGTTTCAATTCATTCAGCAAGCGGTCCACTGATTCGCCTCCAAGCAGGTCTCGCAGACGCTGATTTACGGTGACGACCAAATCGCGCGCCTCTCTGCGCGCTGCAATTCCGTCAAGGGTCAGGTGAACACGGACCATGCGTTTGTCGACGAGGTCCGGACGTCGTTCAATCCACCCCAGGGTTTCAAGCCCGCGCAATGACCGCGATAAGCTTGTTGATTCCATGCCCATTTTGGGGCCCAACTTGGTCGAAGGGGTGCCTTTTTTTTCGGTATGAAGAAGAATGAAGACAAAGGAAAATGGAATGCCTCGGCGCTCTGCTTCTGCAGAATAGAGTTTGGATAATTTGGTCCAACCCCAACGCAAATGAAAGTCAATCGTATCCTGCGGCTTCATGCGGACAAGATACGGTATATTTACTATGCACGCATAGTAAATGGCATTATTTTATGCATGCATAGGAAACTGCAGGTTCAATGAAATTTTACGAGGCCACGAATTGACCATCGGCCATATGAAGCGTGCGGTTTCCTCGCTTTGCCATGGCATTGTTGTGGGTGACCACCACGAAGGTTTGCCCCTCCCGATCGCGCAATTCTTCGAACAAATTGAACAGGGAATCCGCATTGCCCGAGTCCAAGTTCCCGGTGGGCTCATCGGCAAGGACAACGTCAGGTTGATTCATGAGTGCTCGTGCAGCAGCCACGCGTTGTTGCTCACCGCCGCTGAGTTTGTTGGGGGCGTGGTGCATTCGGTCTCCCATTCCGAGGTCCTTGAGAAGGCGCTCAGCACGCGCTTTTTCGAGGCTCCCATCTTGCCCGGAGATCCAGGCCGGCATTAAAACATTTTCCAAGGCGGAAAATTCAGGGAGCAGTCGATGAAATTGAAAAATGAAGCCGATGCGCTGATTGCGAAAAGCCGCTAATTCGCTTCCTTTAAGCGATTCAATGTGCTGATTCCCGATTCGGAGCTGGCCTGCGTCCGGTGAATGAAGAGTGCCCAGTATTTGGAGCAGGGTTGTTTTACCAGCGCCAGAAGCACCCGTGATGGCTGTTATTTCGTTCCGGCGAATGTCCAAATCAATGCCGCGAAGGACCTCGAGATCTCCAAAGGATTTGGTAAGTCCCCGTGCTTCAATCATGATTTCATTCATGGATGCAAACTACAAAGGAATCGCACCGTCTGTTCCCTACCTTTGCCCCGCATTTAGAAAATGATCTGTTGAAATGAACATTCACGAGTACCAAGGGAAGTCAATATTGAAGCGTTTCGGTGTCGCCATCCAAAACGGATATGTAGCAGATTCTCCTGAGCAAGCTCACGAGGTTGCAGTGCAATTGGCGGAGGAGACGGGAACGGGTTGGTTTGTGGTGAAAGCGCAAATCCACGCTGGAGGTCGCGGCAAAGGCACGGTGACAGAGACGGGTTCTCATGGAGTGGTTCTCGCCAAGGGATTGGATGAGGTAAAGGGTAAGGCACAGGGCATTTTGGGCGGACATTTGGTTACGGCTCAAACGAGTGCACAAGGCAAGCAAGTTTCCAAGGTCTTAATTGCAGAGGATGTTTACGGTCCAGGTGATAGTGAGCCCAAAGAAATTTACATGAGTGTGTTGCTCGATCGTGCAAACGGTTGCAACCTTATTATGTACTCGCCGCAAGGTGGAATGGATATTGAGGCCGTTGCAGAAGAAACACCCGAATTAATTTTCAAGGAATCCATCGATCCAACTGTCGGTCTGCAAGGGTTTCAGGCCCGCAGAATTGCCTTCAACTTAGGTTTGTCAGGAAAGGCATTCAAGGAAATGGCCAAGTTTGTTGTGTCGTTATACAATGCATACGTCGGAAGCGATGCGACCATGTTTGAAATCAATCCGGTCCTGAAGACTGCAGATGACCGCGTCATTGCGGTGGATTCGAAGGTTTCGTTAGATGAAAATGCGCTTTACCGCCATTCGGATTATGCCGCAATGCGCGATACTTCTGAAGAAGATCCAACGGAGGTAGAGGCCGATGAAGCCGGGTTGAATTATGTGAAATTGGATGGCAATGTCGGTTGCATGGTGAACGGAGCGGGATTGGCGATGGCGACCATGGATATTATCAAGCTCAGTGGAGGAGAGCCGGCGAATTTCTTGGATGTCGGGGGAACAGCCGATGCAGCTCGCGTGGAAAAAGCGTTCAGGATCATTCTCAAAGACCCAGCAGTGAAGGCCATTCTGGTCAACATTTTTGGCGGTATCGTCCGGTGCGATCGAGTGGCACAAGGCGTCGTTGATGCTTACCGGAACATGGGAAACATCGAGGTGCCCATTATCGTGCGATTGCAAGGAACCAATGCAGAAGAAGCCAAGCGGCTCATCGACGAATCTGGCCTTGAGGTGAAGTCTGTCATTCTCTTGAAGGAGGCTGCAGAAGCTGTCGCCGAAGTAGTGAGCAAGTAAACAGCTTCAGCGCTTCGTTTATTCCGTAACGCCTAGTTTTTCGACCATCAAAATCCCATCTCGGATAGGGAGTAAGGTCGTGCGGACGTCGCTTCGACCAGCCAACCACGAAGCTGTCGACTTCATAATTTCTGCCGTCGCATCTGTTTCGGCATGGCTTGGAAGGACTTTGCCCCACCATAAAACATTGTCCACGAGCAACCAGCCACCTGGTCGCAACAGAGGAAGGCAAGCATCTGCATACAATCGCGTGCGCGGTTTGTCGGCGTCAATCCATATAATGTCATAAAGTCCGGAGAGATTGGGCAGTACCTCCAGCGCTTCAGCGTTGAAGCGATTTACACGTTCGATGATCCCCGCTTCTTGCCAGAACTCTTCCTGAATCGAATTCAGTTCATCGTTGGGTTCTACCGTGTCGATGACCCCGTCGGCCGCAAGTCCGGAGGCCAAGCAGATCGTCGAGTATCCGGTGTAAGTGCCCAATTCCAAAATGCGTTTTGGACGCACCATGCGACTCAAATTCTGGAGGAATTTTCCCTGAATGGGGTCGCTGAGCATTTGGGGGGTGAGTACTTTTTGCCACGTGCGTTTGCGCAATGCTGACAGGATAGCGTCTTCTTTCGTGCTGTTTTGAACAGAATACTGAAGCAATTCATCGTCCAGTTGATGGGGCATATTGGAAGATCGGCTCATTGGTCGGTAAAGGTCACACCAATTTAGCCTCGGACCAACTTGGATCAGATTCAAAAGCAGTACAACCCGAATTCAGACAGGAACGTCAATAAATCTGAGGCGCCCACGACGCCATCGTTATTGAAGTCTGCCTCAGGAAGGCAATTATCACTGCAATCAAACGTTCCGAGGAAAATGAGCAAGTCGGCCGTACCAATGATTTGATCGTTGTTCATGTCAGCCACGCAAGTGGTCAATTCACTCGGACTCAACAACCCGTTGCAATCGTTGTCATATCCTTGATTGGTGCCTTCTGCACCGGGATAAATAACGGGGTTGTTGTCATTGCAATCGCACAGGTTGGTCCACGCGTCGGCATCGGCATCCACGATCCCTGCGCATTCATTGAAACCCGCTTCGCAATTTTGCAATGCACACTCAGCACATGCCTCTTCGGTTCCAAAAGCGCAAGGGAAATAGCAGTTTTGAACGACACACACCACTTGTTCTCCGAAGCAATCAATGCAAGGCAAGGTCAGTTCCAATTGCTCAACCATGCATGCTTCCAAGCATTCTTCTCCCTCCGACAAGCAAGCCAGTCCACAATCTGCTGCGATGCCTTGGACATATTCCGTGTTCTGGCAGATGTACTCCAAGTCCAATGACGTGCAATTTCCTTGAGCACGTACGACCCCAAATGCGGCTACCGCTGTGACGATGAATGTGGCTAGGATGTTTTTCTGGACCATACTAAAAGATACAAAGATTTTAGTTGAAACACAAATAATAAATGGGGCTTCTTTCTGCATCGAGTACCTTCGCGACGCCATGGTAAAGCGGAAAATCAATCGACGCGTCCGACCTTCGGGCGATGGGATGGTGTTTAGCACGCAACCCGGCTGGCAACCCGCCGCATCAGAAGACGATTCAGTTGTGGAACGTGCTCCTCACGAAGAAACGTTGTATGTGAGTTTAGATCGCAAGCAACGTGCAGGAAAACCGGTGACTGTGGTCGAAGGGTATACGGCATCGGGAATGGAGCTCCTGCAATTGGGTAAAGAATTAAAGACGCAATGCGGAGCAGGAGGGGCTGTGAAGGAAGGGGTTATTTTGGTTCAAGGCGATCACCGCGAAAAGGTCATTGATGTTCTCGTGAAAAAGGGATTTAAAATTAAAAGGAAAGGAGGATGAATTCGGAACCGGAAACCACATCAGAAAATGGCGTTACGCCGGCTTTACCGCTCTATTTTGTCAAGACCCTTGCTGGATTTGAAGGTTTCTTGGAGAAGGAATTGATTTCGTTGGGGGGGACGCATGTTGAACAGGCCAAACGCGGGGTGGAATTCCAAGCAGATATGGCTACGTTATTTCGTGTGTGCTTGTGCAGCCGGTTTGCGCTCACCGTGCTTCGTCCTGTTTTGACCTTTGATGCTCAGAATCCAGATGCACTGTATGACGAGGCCAAGCGATGGGATTGGGGGGCGATCATGACGGCGCAATCTTCTTTTGCTATAGACGTCACCGTCCATTCGGCTGTGTTTACACACTCCCAATTCGCCATGCTGCGATTGAAAGATGCCGTCGTGGATCACTTCCGAGAATTTTCAGGCCTTCGGCCGGGCATCAACCGCGAAGAGCCTGACTTGAGGATTCACTTGCATATCGCCCACACAACAGTGACCATTTCGCTGGATGCGGCGGGGAGACCGCTCAGTCGCCGAGGGTACCGACCTGCCGGTGCGAAAGCGCCATTGAACGAAGTGTTAGCTGCGGGATTGCTGGCCCATGCAGGTTGGAAGCCGGGTATTCCGCTTTACGATCCCATGTGCGGGTCGGGTACGTTTTCCGTCGAGGCTGCATTGTGGGCAGATGGTTTTCCGATCCAGTGGCACCGCCGCAAATTTGCGTTCATGGATTGGCGCGGATACGATGAGGACGAGTGGTGGGTGGTTCGCGATGAACTCAAAGAGAGCAGGGAGCCTGTTGCCACAAAGATTTTTGCCTCAGATCGAGATTTCGCGGCGATTTCGCAAACTCGGCAGGCATTGTCGACGATGGAACTCGACGAGCAAGTTCAGTTGGGTCGCTCAGATTTTTTCAGGCTGAAGCCAGAAACTGACGAGGGGATCATGGTACTGAATCCACCGTACGGAGAGCGAATGCCCTTGGAGGATGCGCCTGCATTCTATGGGAAAATCGGGGACGCGTTTAAGTCGAATTGGCCCGGTTTTTCTGCCTGGATCATCTCAGCAGATGTCGATGGGATGAAGCAGGTGGGGCTGAAAATCAAGCGCCGAATCAAGTGCTTCAATGGCGCGATGGAATGCCGATGGATGGGGTGGGATTTATACGAAGGGAAGGGAGAGGAAGCTCCCGAGACTGAAACCACGGCATAAAAAAAACGGTCCCATACCTGGAACCGTCTTTCTTTTTCTAGGATTCAGTGATTACTGAATGCTGAGCTTCGTGTATGCTTTTCCTGTTGCCGTGAGCCATTGGACATGGTAAACACCCGGTGACAATGCGCTTACATCGACTGTCGGAAGCATCCCCTGGATGGTCTGGTGCAAGGCGGTTCGTCCCATGGCATCCATCACAATAAGCTGTCCGGGTTGGTTGGTGCCCATGCGAATAACATCTTGAGCTGGGTTGGGATAAATGGTCAAGGGCTGGGCCGGGAGCCATTCGCTGATCCCATTGATGAATCCCGTAACAATGTCTTCGGCCATTCGTGGCTCCAGCTTGTACTCTTCAAAGGTGTAGTGAATGCATCCAGTGATGGAATACGTTTCGTTGAGGACCCACCCGTCTTCAGGCAAGTACATGTAGTCGTTGGTTTTGATTTCACCGCTGCCATCGTCGAACAGTGCTTCGCCATAATCCGCATCGGGGTTCGTGCACACGACATTGACCACCTGAACCAGGCATCCTTCGTAAGCTTCGCTGGTCGCAAGCTCGCCACTGGAAACAATGGAGGGTGTGGGCACGTCATTGCCCGTGCTGACGGTCTCAAAGTAGCTGACATTGCCCAATTCGGTGACGTCATAGTATTCTTGAACTTCCGCCTCAATAATGACTTCATCCCCAATTTCGGGTGCCTGCGTATTGTCATAGACAAAGACTCCGTTCCAGGGACCTTCTCCGTCTTGAACAAAGTAACCGATGACGCCTGATGTAGCCGAAGCGACGTTATTGGCCGTGATGATTCCGGAGGTGGTGACCACCTGTCCGACGAGGGGAGAGCTGAATAATTCGCCTTGAATTTCGGCAATGGTGTGGGTGGTGGCTTGGGCGCTTGCTTGATTTAACGAAAAACCCAGCAATGCGACGAAGAGCCAAGTGTAAATGTGTTTCATGGAGAGGAATTTGTGAATGTACCTTTGAATAGCAAAGAGAAATGAAAAATCACGAAACACAAAACAACCGGGGCACGATGTTCATTACCGGCGCTACTTCGGGTTTTGGCGAAGCCATTGCCAAGCAAGCCGCTGCCGCGGGATTTAAATTGATTCTGACCGGGCGACGGGGGGACCGCCTAGAGCAGATTCAGCATCTTTTAGGAGACAAGGTGATCAAAACCCTCTGCTTTGATGTGCGCGATTGCGATGCAACACGTCAGGCTATTGAGCGTTTAGGTGACGATGAGATTCCAAGGATACTGGTCAATAATGCCGGACTTGCGGTTGGTAAGGGACCAGTGGACAAGGGGATCTACGATGATTGGAATCGGATGATTGACACCAATGTCAAAGGGTTGCTGCATGTCACGCGGGAGTTAACACCTCGGATGACTCAAGGTGCCCGGATCATCAACATAGGCAGCGTTGCAGGAAGGCAGCCATATCCCGGTGGAGCGGTTTACAATGCATCGAAATTTGCCGTGGATGGATTGACCCATGCCATGCGAATGGATCTGTTGCCACGGGGAATTCAAGTCGCTCAAGTGGCGCCGGGAGCTGCAGATACGGAGTTTAGTCTGGTGCGATTCAAAGGCGATGAAGAGGCGGCGGATGCAGTTTATAAAGGATTTGAGCCGCTCACGGCCGATGATGTTGCAGACTCCGTACTTTTTATTGCGACTCGTCCGCCGCACGTGAGCGTTCAAGATATTTTAATCATGCCCGCTGCTCAAGCGAGTGCATATCATTTCCATACATCATGAGAATCATTTTGGCTTTAGCGTGTGTCGCTGTGCTTGGAGGATTGGGATGCGGTTTCAAATCGGAGTCAGTCGACTTGATTGTTCACAATGGAATCATCCTCACGCAGGACTTTCAGAACAGCCGAGCCCAAGCCCTGGCGGTTCGAGGAGGTCGCGTCATTGAAGTAGGCGCGGATCGCGCGATACTTAATAAGTACCGAGCTGCAGAGTACACGGATTTGCGGAGCGCCGTTTTAATGCCTGGATTGATGGATGGTCACGCTCATTTTGTGGGATATGCTGACGGACTGCTGGAAGCGAATTTAGTGGGAACTGCATCCTGGGAAGAGGCAGTGGAAAGGTTGAGCGAACAGCAGCGGGCCTGGCCAAGCGAATGGGCCGTTGGCCGTGGATGGGATCAAAACGATTGGCTCACCCAGGATTTTCCTGATCGCAGCCTTTTGGATAGCTTATTTCCAAATCAACCAGTGGTCTTGGAGCGCATTGATGGACATGCCGTGATTGCCAATGCGGAGGCCTTGCGCCGAGCGGGATTGTTCAATGCCCAAAAACGATCCGTGGAAGGAGGAGAAATCCTGAGAGATAAAACAGGCATGCCATCGGGTGTTCTCATCGATCGTGCATGCGAATTGGTCGGGCGCATGGTGCCGCCTCATTCGAAAGTCAAGCGATTGGAGGCATTAAAAACAGCGCAAACGAATTTATTGAAAATGGGCGTCGTGGGTGTCACAGACGCAGGCTTGTCTCCAAGGGCTATTGAGCGGCTGGATTCGCTGCAGGACGAAGGTGTACTCAAATTGCGAATTAATGCCTTGGTTTCTGCCTCGGACGAGAACATCGAATGGCTCATCACGGAAGGGCGTCGCATGACCGACCGATTGGTTGTTAACGGGGTTAAGTTTTATATGGACGGTGCATTGGGCTCGCGCGGTGCTCTGCTGCGGTCACCGTATGCCGATCGTCCCAATTGGTTTGGACTTGCTACCCAAGAATTGGAAGCGTATCACCGTCATCTCGAACTTCTGCACCAAAATCAACTGCAGGCGGCGACGCATTGCATCGGTGATTCTGCCGTTCAACTTGTCTTGGATGCCTACGGGGAGTTGCTTCAAGGAACCAACGATCGCCGCTGGCGAATCGAGCATGCCCAAGTCGTCTCGGAATCGGATGTGGAAAGGTTTGCCGCAAACAGCGTAATTCCTTCTGTGCAACCGACGCATGCAACAAGTGATATGTATTGGGCGGGAGAGAGGCTTGGGCGCAATCGAATTCGACGCGCTTATGCCTACCAGGAGCTGCTTCAAACGATAGGCATGCTGACGTTAGGGACAGATTTCCCTGTGGAGGACATTGATCCCCGAAAGACGTTTGTGGCTGCTGTGGCTCGAACTGATGCCTCGGGGTACCCGACGGGTGGCTTTCAGTCTGAGAATTCACTGACCCCCGAACAAGCTTTGCGGGGCATGACCCAATGGGTCAGTATGGCCCAATTTCAGGAAGCAGATTTTGGGACCATCGAGCCTGGGAAAATAGCAGATTTTGTGTGGGTCGACCGCAATTGGCTCGAAGTTGATCCAGCAGAAGTAGGCAACACGCGCATCCTAGGCACCTGTATTAATGGTGAATGGTGCTACCTCGAAAAACCACGGCAATGAAATCCAGTATTCGATCTCCTTGGTTTTGGCTGGCCGCAGTCTTCGCTATATCCGTGCTAATCGGGGTGGGGATCTTGGCTCCTAACAAAGCGCTCCCTATTTATCAGCCGAGTCAATTGAATCCCGCGCTGGTCGACCCTGTTGCGTGGGAAGAAGAGAATCACCGTATTTCGGATTTTGAATTGGTCAATCACCTGGGGGATTCCGTTCGGCTAAACGATGTGAAAGGTGAAGTATTGATTGTGGACTTTTTCTTCAGCCGATGTGCCACCATTTGTCCCATCATGACGACTAATTTGACCCGGATTCCCCGCGAGTTGGATTCATACGAAGGCTGGAAAATCCTAAGCCACAGTGTGACGCCTGTTGCAGATACCCCTGAAGTGCTGCGCGCGTATGCTGAGAAGATGGGGGCGGAAGATCGTCGCTGGTGGTTTATTACTGGATCCAAAAAAGAAATTTACAGGCTGGCTCGCCGCAGCTATTTTGCATGCTATGATGAAGCCCAAGGAGGAGACGGCGGTTTACAGGATTTCGTGCATACAGAGAACGTAGTGCTTGTGGATCGCCTCGGTCGACTGAGAGGTTTCTATGATGGAACCAGCGAATCGGCTATGAATCAACTGGTTGAAGATGCCCGTTGGCTGATCGAAAAAAAAGATTGAATTATTCGTGACTTCCTTGCTTGTTAATCACAAAAGGCACTGTACATTTGCGCCCGCTTTCGAAGGAAAGCAAGTTCATTGAAATGCGAATGACAACTCCAAATGAGACCTGATTTCAGGTCGATTTTAGAGAGTCGAAAAAAAACTCTTGCAATTCATTGCAGGATGAAATTTTCTGACTACCTTTGCGCCCCCTTTCGAGGGAAGTTCTTTACAGAATGTGGCGTGAAAGATTGTTGAAAGGTTCCCTTCAGAAACTTTTGAAAGGATTTAATCAACAGTATATTTGTCACCCGCTTTTTACAGAGCATTTGAAGAAACCAGCTTCGGTTGGTGGATTTCGATAAACGTTCTTTGACTTGATGCAGCAGCCCGGATTCTTCTTCGGAAGAATCCATTTAAAAATCCACTTTCCCCCCGGAAAGTGGTGTCTTATCCCGCAACGGATAAGACGTTAGATTCCCTGAGATTCTCAACAGATTAAACTTTTTACAATGGAGAGTTTGATCCTGGCTCAGGATGAACGCTAGCGGCAGGCCTAACACATGCAAGTCGAGGGGTAACAGGGAAAAGCTTGCTTTTCCGCTGACGACCGGCGCACGGGTGCGTAACGCGTATGCAACCTACCTCTTACTGGGGTATAGCCCAGAGAAATTTGGATTAATCCCCCATAGTACCATGATATCGCATGATATTTTGGTTAAAGATTACGGTAAGAGATGGGCATGCGTCCCATTAGTTAGTTGGTGAGGTAATGGCTCACCAAGACTTCGATGGGTAGGGGTTCTGAGAGGATGATCCCCCACACTGGTACTGAGACACGGACCAGACTCCTACGGGAGGCAGCAGTGAGGAATATTGCGCAATGGACGAAAGTCTGACGCAGCCATGCCGCGTGCAGGATGACGGCGCTATGCGTTGTAAACTGCTTTTATTTACAAAGAAACCTCGGGACGTGTCCCGAGCTGACGGTAGTATTTGAATAAGCACCGGCTAACTCCGTGCCAGCAGCCGCGGTAATACGGAGGGTGCAAGCGTTATCCGGATTTATTGGGTTTAAAGGGTCCGTAGGCGGATGATTAAGTCAGTGGTGAAAGCCCACAGCTCAACTGTGGAAATGCCATTGATACTGATCATCTTGAGTACGATTGAAGTTGGCGGAATAGATCATGTAGCGGTGAAATGCTTAGATATGATCTAGAACACCGATTGCGAAGGCAGCCAACTAAGCCGTAACTGACGCTGAGGGACGAAAGCGTGGGGAGCGAACAGGATTAGATACCCTGGTAGTCCACGCTGTAAACGATGATTACTCGGTATTGGCTTCGGTCAGTGCCCAAGCGAAAGTGATAAGTAATCCACCTGGGGAGTACGGCCGCAAGGTTGAAACTCAAAGGAATTGACGGGGGCCCGCACAAGCGGTGGAGCATGTGGTTTAATTCGATGATACGCGAGGAACCTTACCAGGGCTTAAATGCAGAACGACCGGGGTGGAAACACCCCCTTCTTCGGACGGTCTGCAAGGTGCTGCATGGTTGTCGTCAGCTCGTGCTGTGAAGTGTCGGGTTAAGTCCCATAACGAGCGCAACCCCTATTTCTAGTTGCCAGCGGTTCGGCCGGGGACTCTAGAAAAACTGCCAGCGTAAGCTGTGAGGAAGGTGGGGATGACGTCAAATCATCACGGCCCTTACGTCCTGGGCTACACACGTGCTACAATGGTAGGGACAGAGAGTTGCCAACCCGCGAGGGTGAGCTAATCTTCAAACCCTATCTCAGTTCGGATCGGAGTCTGCAACTCGACTCCGTGAAGTTGGAATCGCTAGTAATCGCATATCAGCCATGATGCGGTGAATACGTTCCCGGGCCTTGTACACACCGCCCGTCAAGCCATGGAAGCTGGGGGTACCTGAAGTCGGTAACCGTAAGGAGCTGCCTAGGGTAAAACTAGTAACTGGGGCTAAGTCGTAACAAGGTAGCCGTACCGGAAGGTGCGGCTGGATTATCTCCTTTTTAGAGAAAATATCGACTGGTTATCTAACAGGGCTGCTGCATCATTCTTACTTCCGTCTTATAACTAGTCCTTTAGCTCAGTTGGTTAGAGCGCTACACTGATAATGTAGAGGTCCGCAGTTCAAATCTGCGAAGGACTACGGATTAAGATGGGGAATTAGCTCAGCTGGCTAGAGCGCCTGCCTTGCACGCAGGAGGTCATCGGTTCGACTCCGATATTCTCCACTAGGTAAGTTCTTTGACATACTGGTAGAAAAAATAATCTTTATAAGTAATTAAGAGCAATTGGCGGATGCCTTGGCTCACAACAGCGATGAAGGACGTGATAAGCTGCGATAAGCTGCACTGAGACGCAAATAGTCTTTTAGGTGCAGATTTCCGAATGGGGTAACCCGGCATGTTGAAGACATGTCACCGAAAGGAGCAAACCCGGAGAACTGAAACATCTAAGTACCCGGAGGAATAGAAAACAATTAGTGATTCCCCTAGTAGTGGCGAACGAACGGGGACTAGCCC
>ENA-UOXV01000313-UOXV01000313.1-marine-metagenome-genome-assembly--contig:-NODE-313-length-67130-cov-85.838479_pt1:0-7500 | contig 67130 bp, 55 predicted proteins | sample MGYA00238165_ERZ766961 | MGnify/ENA primary metagenome ERZ766961 (study PRJEB28924, sample SAMN03173240) | marine metagenome | biome: Marine; feature: Water; material: Subsurface seawater | place... | reverse complement strand
ACCCAAAAGCTTATAAAGGCAACTTTTTCTACCAGTATGTTCTCATTTGATGAGACAGACCGAGATCGCTCGGAATCCCTGTCCATCATGTCGTTTAGGTGTCTATTGCGGTGCGGTCCACCTCTTCCCATTCCGAACAGAGAAGTTAAGCCCACCAGCGCAGATGGTACTGCTACTGCGGGAGAGTATGTCGACGCCATTCTTAGGGCCCTCGAAAGAGGGCCCTTTTTTTATGCCTTATGTCGAATAGTCTTTGCTTTGATTAACGAACTTCGCTGCTCTTCAAGTCATCATCCATGAACAACCTTATCGCAATCGTCGGTCGTCCCAATGTGGGAAAGTCAACCATGTTCAATCGTTTGACTGAGACCAAGGACGCTATTATTGATCCCACCAGTGGCACGACACGCGACCGAAAGTATGGGCGTGCGGAATGGTCTGGACGAACGTTTACAGTCATCGATACTGGCGGGTGGATTACGAAGAGCGATGACGCCTTTGAATCGGCGATACGGGCGCAAGTTCAAATTAGTTTGGAGGAGGCCGCAGTAATTCTGTTCATGGTGGACGGCCAAACGGGTCTAACAGATTTAGATGAGGACATCGCCCGGATAATTCGTCGAAGTGACAAGCCGGTAATCTTGGCATGCAATAAGGTCGATACCAGCGCACATGATTTGTTGACTGGTGAGTTTTATCGTTTAGGATTGGACAGTGAGGTCTGGCCTGTGAGTGGATCAAGCGGATATGGAACAGGTGATTTCCTGGATGCAGTGATTGCATTGCTTCCGAGTGTGGGTGACAACGAGGACAGCGGTCTGCCTAAATTTTCTGTCGTGGGCCGGCCCAATGTTGGCAAGAGTACGCTCATCAACACGTTGGTCGGGAAGCAGCGCAATATTGTGACCGACATAGCGGGTACAACGCGTGACAGCGTTCATACCCATTTTAATTTGTACGGTTTTGATTTTGAATTAATCGATACAGCGGGACTGCGCCGAAAAAAGCAGATTGAAGATCAGCTTGAGTTTTACAGCACAGTCCGAACGATTCGTTCCATTGAGCAAAGCGATGTTTGCTTGTTGTTGCTTGACGCGCAAAACGGCATGGAGCGTCAGGACCAGTCCATTTTTTGGCAAATTGTGAACAGCTACCGAGGTGTGGTCATTTTGGTCAATAAATGGGATCTAATCGACAAGGATCACCAAACAATGGGTGAGTTTGAGGCAGCGATCCGCGAACGAATAGAACCGTTTACGGATGTGCCTATTTTGTTTACTTCGAATTTGACAAAGCAGCGCATTTTGAAGGCATTCGAATCCGCAATGGAGGTGTATGAAAATCGAAGTCATAGGATTCCGACCAGTCAGTTGAATGACTTCCTGTTGCCGATAATGAAGAACCAGCCTCCTCCCATGTACAAAGGGAAAATGGTTCGGATAAAGTATGTCACCCAGATCACGTCGCAAACACCCACATTTGCGTTTTACTGTAATTTGCCCCAATACGTGAAGGAGCCATACAAGCGGTTTCTTGAAAACCACATACGCTCGGAATGGAATTTGACGGGGGTGACGATTCGACTATTCTTCCGAGAGAAGTAGAATCACGAGACCACGCCGTTAGCCAGGATACGTAGAGAAATCTACTTCGCCAGTGGCCACGTCGTACACGCCTCCTACAATTCGGATCGCACCTGATTCTGCCAGTTCTGCTAGGATTTGGCTTTCTCTTTTGATTCGCTCGCAAACGAGCTGAACGTTGTTTGCAACAGAGAGGCCAATTGCTTCATCCGTGGCCTCTGACCCATGAGTTTCTCGCACGGGAGCAACCGCGGGTTCGATGCGTTCCAACAACCCTGTTAAATTCCCATCTTTTAGCGAGGCATATGCTCCCTTGACCGCACCGCACTGCGTATGACCGAGAACGAGGACCAATTTGGAGCCCGCATACTTGCATGCATATTCGATTGAGCCGAGGATGTCACCGTTCACGGTGTTTCCAGCAACGCGTGCAACGAACAAGTCACCGATTTCTGCATCGAAGATTTCTTCAATTGGAGCGCGACTGTCAATGCACCCCAAGACGGCTGCAAAAGGAGCTTGTCCCTGTGCGGCACCCTTGAGTAAATTGGTTCGGCTGCGTCGCTTGGCACCTTTTTCTTCGATAAATCGCTGATTTCCAGATTGAAGCAATTCGAGTGCATCGTTGGGGCTTAAGGAAGATTGAAAGTCTGCTTGAACAGAGGATTCGAGGGCGAGGTATGCTTGAGTTTTGGACATGGACGTATTTTTCTTGGAGGTGAAATTAATCCGTAAAACTCGCTTTATTCTCTAACGAATGTCAAATTTTGGATCGGTTGTGTCAGAAGATCTCACGCGCGATTTTCGCCGTAGGCTGCGCACGGCCCATCGTATAGAAATGAAGACCCGGAACATTGGCAGCTTTGAGCTCACGGGCTTGTTCGATGCACCATTCCAAACCGATGGCTCGCACATCTTCTTTCGATTTGGCTTTTTCAACTTGCTCTACAAGCTCATCGGGAAGATTGACGTGAAAGTTTTGAGCCAATGAAGTAAGCTGTCCTTTGGTCGTTAGGGGCTTTAGGCCGGGAAAGATTGGGATGTCGATTCCTGATTTTCGGCAGTTTTTGACAAAATTAAAATAGGCTTGGTTGTCGAAAAACATTTGGGTAATGATGTATTCAGCGCCGTCCTCCACTTTACGCTTGAGCCAACGCAGGTCGCTGGCCATGTTGGGAGCTTCAAAATGCTTTTCAGGATAGCCCGCAACGCCAATGCAAAACTGTGTGCAGTTGGTATTTTTTAAGTTGACATCGAGGTAGCGGCCTTGATTCATATCGGCCACTTGGTTTAGCAGGTCAATGGCATAGCTGTGCCCGTCGGCTTCTCCTTTGAACCGGCCTTCACTGCGAATGGGATCTCCTCTCAGGACGAGGACGTTTTCCACGCCGACGAAGTCGAGGTCTATCAGTGCATTTTCCGTTTCCTCTTTGGAAAAACCACCGCAAATGATATGCGGTACCGTATCTAAATTGTACTTGTGGCTGATAGCCGCACAGATGCCAACCGTTCCAGGACGTTTGCGCACCGTGCGTTTTTGAAGCAATCCACTTTGCACTTCCTGATAAACGTATTCTTCCCGATGGTACGTCACATCGACAAAAGCTGGATTGAACTCCAACAAAGCTTCGACCGTTTGGTTGATTTGATGGATGTTTTCTCCCTTGAGCGGAGGCAGCAATTCAAAGCTAAAAAGCGTGTCTTTCGCTTCCGAAATGTGTTGTGTGATTTTCATGCGTCAAGCAGATTGGCGGACAACCAACGCTTCATGCTGTCGAGCGAAATGCCGCGACGTTGAGCGAGGTTCTGGACTTGGTCGTCCGCGATGAGTCCAACCCCTAAGTATCGGGATTGAGGGTGGGCAAAATAGTATCCGGAAACTGCTGATGCTGGCTGCATGGCCAGTGTTTCTGTCAGCGTGGCAGCAATCGTATCCTCGGCATTCAACAAGGTCCAAATGTGCGTTTTATCCAGATGGTCTGGGCAAGCGGGGTATCCTGGGGCAGGTCGGATGCCTTGGTATTGTTCTTTGATCAAAGCGTCGTTGCTGAGCTGTTCATCGGGGGCATATGCCCACGTTTCACGGCGCACTTTCTGATGCAGCCACTCCGCCAATGCTTCTGCGAGTCGGTCACCTACCGCCTTGATTAGGATGGCCTCGTAATCATCCCCTTGATCGACTTGCGCATCGGCGAGCGGGTCGATGCCGTGCACGGCCACGGCGAAACAACCGATGAAATCGCTGGCGGATTGACCTGGGGCGATGAAGTCCGCCAAGGAACGTTGCACGCCGTCTCTTTGGTCAATCTGTTGCCTCAAAAACTCAAATTGACCGCATGCATGAGTTTCATCGTTGAGATCAAATAAGGTGATGGTTTCACTTCCCGTGCGCGCTGCTGGAAAAATGCCGTGGATGGCCTTCATCTCAACGCCCGAGGGATTGAGGCTCCATGTGTCGAGCACGCGGATGGCATCGTCGAAGAGTTTTTGGGCTTCCACTCCAACGATTGCATCATGCAAGATGCGAGGGAAAGCCCCCGCCAATCCCCAGGATCGGAAGAATGGAGACCAATCGATGAAGGAACGAACCTCAGCGATGGTTGGTTCATCCAAGGGCTGGATGCCGAGTTCTTTGGGAACCGCGACGTTGCTGAAGTCCAGCTGGGCAGCGCGGGCTTGGGACTCTTCCAGAGTGACTAACTTTTTCCTTGCGCGGTCCCGCTGGTATTGGATGCGTACCTTGGAGTAATCAGCAGCCACGGATTCTGCGAATGCGGCTTGACGTTCTGTGGAAATCAAGGCAGATGCGGCTGGAACCGCCCTTGAGGCATCGTTAACATGGACGACCGGAGAATCGAGGTGAGGTGCAATTTTCACGGCCGTGTGCACCCGCGATGTTGTCGCCCCTCCAATCAACAAGGGCGTTTGAATGTTGCGGCGCTTCATTTCCGTGGCTACGTCGATCATTTCTTCCAAAGAAGGCGTGATGAGGCCACTGAGTCCGATGATGTCCACCTCTTGCCGCACGGCTTCGTCCAATATTTGTTCCTTCGGAATCATCACGCCCATGTCGATGACCTCGTAGCCATTGCAAGCGAGCACGACGCTCACAATGTTTTTTCCGATGTCATGCACATCTCCTTTGACAGTGGCCAGCAACACCTTGCCGGCTCCTTTTCGGGCACCCGATTTTGCTTTTTCAGCCTCGAGATAAGGGGTCAAATATGCAACCGCTCGTTTCATGACCCGGGCGCTTTTGACCACTTGGGGTAAGAACATTTTACCCGATCCGAACAGATCTCCAACGACGTTCATGCCATCCATCAGAGGTCCTTCAATCACCCGAAGGGGCGAACCAATGGCAAGTCTTGCTTCTTCAGTGTCGTCTTCGATGTAGTCGGTGATGCCTTTTACAAGGGCGTGCTCCAGCCGTTTTTCAAGGGGCAGCTCGCGCCATGCATCCGTTGTTTTTTCACGCTCATTTCCCTTGGATTCTACAGTCGCAGCAAAGGCAAGAAGCCTTTCGGTGGCATCCTCTCGACGGTCGAGCAGAACGTCTTCGACACGTTCGAGTAGGTCGTTTGGAATGCTGTCGTAAACCTCCAGCATGCTGGGGTTGACAATGCCCATATCCATTCCAGCTTGAATTCCATGATAAAGAAAGGCAGAGTGCATGGCTTCCCGCACGCCCGGATTCCCGCGAAAAGAGAAGCTAACATTGGAGATGCCTCCACTGACGTGGGAACCGGGCAGATTTTTACGGATCCACCGTGTCGCTTCGAAGAAATCAATGGCATTGCGTCGATGCTCATCCATTCCCGTGGCCACAGGGAAAACATTGGGGTCGAAGATGATGTCTTCAGGCGGGAATCCAACATGTTCGGTGAGCAACGTATAGGCGCGGTGGCAAATTTCAACCCGACGCTCATAATTGTCGGCTTGCCCTTGTTCGTCAAACGCCATGACGATGGTTGCGGCACCATATCGCCGAATTAAGCGAGCTTGGCGGAGAAATTCAGCCTCGCCCTCTTTCATGGAAATGGAGTTTACCACGCATTTTCCTTGTGCCACTTTGAGGCCCGCTTCGATGATGGACCACTTGGAGGAGTCTATCATGATGGGCACCCGAGCGATGTCGGGTTCTGCGGCAATCAAATTCAGAAACGTGGTCATGGCGAGTTCCCCATCGATGAGGCCTTCGTCCATATTGATATCAATAATTTGGGCGCCGCCCTCCACCTGCTCCCGTGCAATGGCAAGGGCCTCATCGTATTGCTCTTCTCGGATGAGGCGGGCAAACCGACGACTGCCCGTCACATTGGTGCGTTCGCCAATGTTGACGAAGTTGGATTCGGGCGTCACAATCAACGGCTCAAGGCCGGAGAGTTTCAGCGGTCGATGGGCTTTTGATGTGCTCATATCGCGTCGCTTAATGAGGAATTCAGGCTTCGAGGCGTGAACGACTGTGCTACTTCCGAGATGGCTCGGATGTGCTCCGGCGTTGTGCCGCAGCATCCGCCAATGATGTTGATCCAGCCGCGCTCCAAGAATGGAAGCACAGCATGGGCCATGGCCTGGGGATCTTGATCGTATTCGCCCATTTCATTCGGAAGTCCTGCATTGGGATAGGCACTTACCCGAAAAGGGGCCTTGTTCGCCAACACTTCCAGGTAAGGAGTCAATTGTTCGGCTCCAAGTGCACAATTCAGGCCAATGCTGAACAAAGGCATGTGCTCCATGGAAATTAGAAAGGCCTCGGTGGTTTGTCCGCTCAAGGTTCGCCCCGATGCATCGGTGATTGTACCAGAAATCATGATCGGCAGTTCGCTTCCTACTTCGTCGAAGGCCTCGTGCACGGCGAACAGTGCTGCTTTTGCATTGAGCGTGTCAAAGATGGTTTCAATGAGCAGCAGATCCACTCCGCCGGCAATCAACCCCAATGCTTGTTCACGGTAAGCCGCTACCAATTCGTCAAATGTGATGGCTCGGAAACCAGGATTATTGACGTCGGGAGAGAGAGAAGCGGTCTTGTTGGTGGGTCCAAGGGCACCAGCGACGAAGCGCATGCGCTCGGGGGTGGAAATGGCATCTGCAGCTTTTCGAGCAGCTCGAGCGGATGCTTCATTCAATTCAAAGGCCAGTGCTTGAAGTCCGTAATCGGCTTGTGCAATGGAGGTAGAGCTGAAGGTGTTGGTTTCCACAATGTCGGCGCCGGCCTCGAGGTAGGCTCTGTGAATGCCCTCGATTACATCGGGCTGCGTAATGGATAACAGGTCGTTGTTTCCTTTGAGCGGATCGGAATGCTGGGAGAAGCGCTCACCCCGAAAATCTTCTTCGGTTAGGCGATGCTGCTGAATCATGGTGCCCATGGCGCCATCCAAAACGAGGATGCGATTGGACGCCGCAGCATGAAGCAGCGAGGTGCGTTGAGCAATGGATGCTGCAGAAGGGAAAGCGGTGGTTGATTCCGAGGAGGCCATGTGCATTTTAATTACAGGATGCTTGCACAAAAGCCGGACGGCACGCCGTCTAGTTAGCTCATCTTTCCTTCGGACTGCGCCTCAGGTAGGATGTGGCACCCGGCCTTATTCCCGGGTTGCCAAGACATCATAGGGCCTAATTCCCTCCGTCTTTCGCGATAAGCAATGCAAAGTTACAGCGAAACATTGACCAAACGGCTTTCGCATGGTTACTTTTGCATTCATTACCATGAGCTACTTCTTTACTTCCGAGTCCGTTTCTGAAGGACACCCAGACAAGGTCGCAGATCAAATCAGCGATGCCTTGATTGATCAATTTTTGGCCTTTGACCCCACCTCAAAAGTGGCTTGCGAAACGCTAGTCACCACGGGACAAGTCATCTTGGCGGGCGAGGTCAAGAGCAGTGCGTACCTCGATGTACAATCCATCGCTCGGC
>ENA-UOXV01000309-UOXV01000309.1-marine-metagenome-genome-assembly--contig:-NODE-309-length-67393-cov-8.672562_pt1 | contig 67393 bp, 51 predicted proteins | sample MGYA00238165_ERZ766961 | MGnify/ENA primary metagenome ERZ766961 (study PRJEB28924, sample SAMN03173240) | marine metagenome | biome: Marine; feature: Water; material: Subsurface seawater | place: North... | reverse complement strand
AGGATTTGGCAAATATCATGGAAGTTTACTCAGAATCAGTAAAAGAACTACCTTTAGAATCTTCAAATTCATGATATGAGCAAATACACACACTTAAAACGCGATCAGTTTGGGAAGATGAATCCCCAAAAAGTACTTGAAGAGTATGAAGTAGGGCATCTGCTGTACGACCCTCTGTCTAACCCAAACGAAGCGGCTGCCTCAGAGTTTTGGGATAACAAGTATGGATCATACTCTAGCCCCATAGAAAAAAGGTCTGAAAGGGGTCCTATACAAAGAACTGCTTTAAATGTAGAAGGACATCCAGGCAAATACTATGATGTAGACGAGACAGGCAGTAAGACAATAGGGTACGATGCAAATTTAGAACAGATGCAGAACTCCGCAAGACCCTTCAGCAGAGATTTAGATTCAATGGAGGGGCGTAGTTTTGAAGTAGAAGAGTTAAAAAAGCACAACGAAGCTAAAAAAAACACCGAAAGATATAAGGCTCAACTAGACGAACTTAATAGCATCCCCGAGAATGACAGGAACCTTCCATCTGATTACTATGCAGATGAGTTCTCAGATTCGGGAGATTACCCAAAATACGGGCACGGATCCGAACAAACTGTTGAAGATTTACGCAAGCAAACAATAAAGAGTCTAGACCACCAAGCACAAATCAGAGAACAAAATGACGGAGGAAAAGCACACTACGAGGCGGCAAGAGAGAGAGCTGCTAAATATCACGGCAGCTTAACAAGTGATATAGCGAAACAGAGAGGCAACTACTTTAGAGACTTTGCAAGATCAAAGACACCTAGACTTCCAGTTGTCGGACCGTTAATGTTGGGCGGAGCTTACATGACCGCAGCAAACGAGAGCCAGGCAGCTGATGGGTCTCCAAATTATAACTTTAATAATCCAGCAGTAGCCGAACTAGCTTCGGAAGAACTGTACGGATTGGGCGGCGGAGTTGCAGCAGCAGCCCTAGGAACAGGAGCTGTCGGTTCACTAGGCGTAGGGGCAGCAGCAGCAATGATACCAAGCATGGCTAAAGCACAACAAGAGTATCTAAGAGATATAGCACCTCCAGAAAGACGTATGGATAAGGTGTCAAGATTACACCCTAATATGCACGGCACCCCCGAAGCGTTTAAGAGAGCGATGGAAGGTCCCGTAACTGAAGAGAGAGAAATGCCTTTTTACGAATACTATTAATATGCCTGGACCAACACCACCCCTCGAACAGTTTAAAACTGAAATCAAAGCAGTCTTCCTAAGATGGTGGGAAGAATCCGATCTAGACGAAGAAGATATGACAATAGCCATAATAGAAGTAACTGAAGACTTTTGCGACAGTTCCGTAGATTTTGAAGCAGACTTTGACCTAGACGATGATGATGGATGACCCACAACAACAATTTTTAGACCTTGTCCGCATCGACCCCGAGGTGTGGTTTAGCAGTTTTGCTGTCATCAAGGATAAACGGGGTAAGAATATCAAACCCATACCTAACATCCTACAAAAGCGGATGTTTGAACACTACCGACAATGTCAGATAAAACAGCTCCCTTGCAAGATGGTGATTCTAAAACCCCGTCAAAAAGGAGCAAGCACATGCGCTCAGGCCCTGACTTACCACCACATGCGGAAGAACGAGAACTTGAGCGGAAGTTTGATGGGGGACATAGCGGGAACCTCGGACAAGGTATTCGAGATATATCGGAGATATGCGGAAAACGACGACTTCCCCTGGGACGATACAGGAACAAACCTGGCGGACAGTGGCAGTCTCGCGGATGCGATCAAGCTAAACACCGGAAGCGTGTACGGAAAGGAAACGGCGGGAAGTAAGAACGCTGGTCGTTCAGGCACAATTCAGGTAGGAAACATGACAGAAACAGCTTTTTGGACTACCACAGGACGTGGAGACCCAGCACTAGCGTACCTGCAATCACTGTATGACGGGGATAGCGTGTCGCTAGTTGTTGCAGACTCCACACCTAATGGTCCATCCGGTTGGTTTTACAATACATGGGTACAGGACAATGAATGGGCTAAGATATTTGCAGCCTGGTTTGAGTTCGAAGACTCTAAAATACCTTTTGAATCAGAAGAAGCCCTGGAAGAGTTTAAGAAAACTTTAACAGACGATGAGCTTTCAGAGATCGAAAGGTTCGATCCTGGATGGGAAGCCATGCACTGGAGAAGGAGAACCCTTCAAGACAAGTGTAATGGTGATATTTCCAAGTTCAGACAAGAGTATCCTTCAGATCCTGAGGAATGTTTCCTTATGTCTTCACGTCCCAGGTTCCATATTGATGTTCTAAAGAAGATGGCAAATGCTGCAACAGAACAAAAGTATGACGTTGGTACTGTAAATATCCAGAATGAAGGAGAAACAGCGACTTTTAAGCCAGATGCACGTGGATTGTCTAAAATCTGGAACCATCCACACGAAGACGACAAGTATATTATCGCAGTCGACACTTGTACGGGCGAAGACCAACAGATGCAGGGCTTAGCTGCAGATCCTGACTGGCATAGTGTTCAGGTTTGGAGATCTGGATATGAAGATTTTCACGGAGTATATCATGTCTCTAGACTGGTTGCACTACACCACAGCAGAATAGACATTGGATATCTAGCTGAGGAGATACATGCACTGTCTTTATACTATGGTAAGGCACTGGTCATACCTGAGGTAAACAACAGTGGACTTGCTATCGTTAGATATCTTCTTGATTACGGAGTTCCTTGTTACAGGCGTCGAAGAATGAACGACTCGAGTGGTATGGTAGAAAAGAGTTTTGGTTGGAGTACAGACAAGATAACCAGAAAAACGGTAATAGACCATCTGGCTTCTGAAATTATCGAAGAAAATGTAGATATACCCTCTGAGGAAGTGTTACAGGAATTGAAGGTTTTCATAGTTAATGAAAAAGGAAAACCCGAAGCAGCTCCTGGACATCACGACGATCACGTCTTAGCTGCTGCAATTGCACTATATAATATAGACGGTGCAACTACCTTCAAACCTTTTAAGAAAAAACGCATAAGTAATGAAATGCTAAGAAAAAACCCTAAGCTCATGTGTCCCGATGGGTTCATGCGAGTCCCACCAGGACAGTTTGCAAAACAGCGTAATCAGTCATCTAATTACAAGCGTTTGCAAGACATTGTTGTATAACATTTAATTCAGAGTTTATGGATGAAATATTAAAACGACAAGAGGATCTTTTCGAAAAAATGGTGAACGGGACCATTACACCAGAAGAGAAAGAAGAGTGGAGCAAGACACAAGAATCTCCAGAGTTCAAAAAAAGATTTGAAGAACGCGAAAAAGTATCTAACGACGTTTTTTCTAACATAGACAATAAGGAGACTGCACCGACAGACTCAGGCCCTCCCAGTTTTGACGGAGAAGGAGAAGGAGGAGGAGGAGGAGAAAGAGGAGGAGAAGGAGAACGCGCACAACAAGAAGACATTCAATCTGTTTTATATCCTAACATGAACCTCGCTACTCAGAGGGACAAAGATGGAAATTTAAAATACGGTGATGTTCAAAGAGTTCAAAATGAAGAGCGCTACGGAAGTGCTCCTGGTTTTAAAGCACAGAGTCCAAACTTCAACAACCCATATCGTATAGATAACGGACAAATGTCTGGTGTTGATGTTGCTGAGAACGCAACAGTACCTAATTTAGAAGATGATGCTACTGACGTAGACATAGCTAACAGGGGCAGGATCTTAGAACAAAACGCAGCCCTGGACAAAAGAAGGCAAGATCTCAGCAAGAACATGGCAACCTCAGAAATGATCAAGGGAGGACTTGCTGGAAGAGGATCAAGAGTTCAAACAGAAGGCACTGTTGGACATGGAGGGAAGACCTACGGCAACGACCGACATATGTCTCCCGAAGAGATTCTAGGACACAACTCCGAACTTAGACATCAAGCTAGGATTGCTAACAATAATCGTAAAACAAATGATAAATTTGATGATTTTAGAAAAAATACCAATTTAAACACGGCAGTTGGAGACTGGGTTAATCAAAGAATTGAAGAAGCTGGAGAAGACGGACGACTTGCGGGCCGTAATTTCAATGACATTTTAAAGAACGATCCAATGTTGGCTTTACAGCTTAGAGATCAGTTTAAAAACAGAAGTGCTTCCGACGCTGTTCGTAGGCAAGAGAGACTCAATCCAAAATACACCGAACAAGACGTCCAGCAATACAAAGACGATAACGGCTTTACCACTATTAATGACGGCTCAGGAAACAGGTCAGTAAACAAAGAACAAGGAGCTGCTTTCCGAGATCAAGTAGGAGTAGAAATGACAGGTGCTAATGGCGGAATTTCCCGTCAGCAAAGAGATTCTAACGGGATCTTGCTGGGTCCAGACGGGCAACCTCATGGTCAAAACCCTTTTGGTAACCTCTACAACGGTCCAGAAATGAACAGACAAGCTGACAAAAGAAGACAGCAAGAAGCACCAGCAACTCCAACTAATGGCCTTTCTCCAACACCAACAACAGACCGGTCAATGAGCCAGTTTGACAGCTTACCTCAGCAAGATCAAATAGGAGTCATTAACAGTTTTAGAGGACACCGAGGCGAAGCACCTATAGGTGGGCAACCTCAAATCCCTCAACAGAACATTGGGATGCAACAAGATCAAAGATCTCAACAGCCTGGCCAACAGAAAGGTCCTGTAAGTCTTGATAACCTTGATGGACTGCTGGCTCAAAACCCTCAACTCTCTAAGACAAAGACTGCAGAAGAAGAAGAAGAGGAAAGAAGGAAAAGGATGAATCAGCAAAACCCTGTCCTTTAACATGGACGAAGAAGAGTTATACGGCAGCCAGCCCGAGTACGGCAGGCCTTCAGCCACGTTTTCTGAAGAAAGCGCGGCTTCTTCATATGCTCCTTCAACAGATAGACATTTTAAGGGATTCCAAAAGAACCAGGAAGTCTTAAAAGCTGCAGACACTAGCTTTCGTTCTGCAAACAGTGCCGCAGACGAGAATGCTAGACAGCTTGAAGACTGGGGTGTAAAGAATTTTTCGAAGTTCTATTCAAGAGGCAATCCAAACATGCAACCAGAGAGTGGCATGAAGGCTCAGGACTTGTATAATGCCGTTGAATCGGGCTACCAGTTCTCATCAACTCCCGTACCAGAAGACTGGAACCAAGCAAAAAGAGAGTGGGAAAAGAGAACTCAACAACAGTCTGTCTTTGAAAAAACCAGAAACACGACTGGAGAGTCCTATCGCAACCTCAACTCTTTAAATGCACAGATATCTCCAGCTGAAAGAGCTGCATACGAAAGTTGGAAAACATCTTCTGGCGGAAAGAAATTAAATGGTAAGAACAGTGCTTACATGGATCCTCAGAAAGCCCGTGAAGTTCTGGATTTCATAGACTATGAAGCTCCTGGAATCATGGACACGCACTACGCTAGTAGTGAAGGTGGTCTTAAAGACATCGATCCTAGACATAAATTTAAAGGACCCTCTCAAGCAACCGAACGTCTAAACGATAAACAGAGAGAAAGACGTAAAGCCATCATGCAAGGCGACATGCAAGCTATGTGGGGAGAGGTTTCTCAAGCTAAAAAGTATAAAGCAGCTGGCTATCAAACGGCACCTTCCTGGTTAAATGCTGTAGGAGGAGTCAGTCGTATGGTTGGAGGAGAAGGAGAGCCTGAGCTAGTACTAGCTACTGTAGCAGAAAAAGCAGGGATTGACTATTTTACAGACGACACTGGCAATAAAGTAAGTGTAAAAGACTATATCAACACTTCAGGCTATTCAGATGAAGAAAGAAACGCCTTAGTCTTGATGAACAAGTTAGGTGAAGCCAAAGCTTTACACAGCCAGATGCAAATCGACTTTTGGGGAGACTTTGATAACTTAAAGAACGAAAGAGACGAAGACGACCTTTGGGGTAAGATGCAGCTCGAAGCACAGAAACGGGACTCTTTGATGAAGCAGCTCAGCTCAATGGGCTATGGGCGTGAAATGATTAACCGTTCAGAATCCGTGCGTGACATGGAAATGCTTGGAGGAGCTTGGAAACAAGGTTCTCTCCAAGGAGACATCTCTGACTTTTCAATGTCTCTATTCCGAGACGATATGAAAGCAGAAGACTTCCAATCTCTTTCACAACTCGCAGAGCAACAGCAGTTCCTTTCAGAATATCTAGCAGCCAATGACGAATCCCCATTAGCAAAAATCTCCAAGCTCAGTAAAGAACAGCAAGACGGCTGGTTAGCAGCAGCTGGTAGGTGGGTCGGAATAGGTGACGGATCTAGTGCTACTGACGGAATTGAAGCTTTAGCTGAACTCACCGTAAATCAGCTTTCTGGTTTTATGTGGGAGTACGCAGCCAACCTTCCTGAAACTGTAGGAGCAGGAGCCTTAAGTGGTTTTGCTGTAGGTGCAGTTACAGGTCCAGCTTCAGGAGCTTTTGCAATGGCAGGAGCTGGACACGGTGCCAGACTCAACTGGGGTATCACTTCAGCTGCAATGGAATACGCTTCTACTATCATGTCTTCTTTACAAGAAGAAGGTGTTGACGTACACAACCCTCTTGCTTTCACGGCTGCCTGGCAGAACGACGAAATCAAAAACAAGGTTAGAGAAAAAGCAGCTAAGAAAACAGGGATTGTAGCGTTATTTGATACAGTAAGTGCTGGCCTAGCAGGCAAGTCTATGGCTCTTTTAAAAGGCCCATCAGCCGTCACTAAAGTACCAGGATCTCTCAACCCTTTAAATCAAAATTTAAAAGGTCTTTCTAAAAAAGAGACCAGAAGATTGGCTGAGTTAAAGAAGGGCAAGCGAAAAGGAAAGGTACAAAGAGACTCTGAGCTTGAACAAGAAATGATGTCTCTTGAATCAAAGATCCAAAAAGGCAAGTTTGGAACTGGTCAGCTTGATAATGACTTTAAAAGAGCTTTACACAGGTCCGATTCTACGGTTAACCGAACTACCTGGAAGCACAGGGCTCGAGGAATGGTTACAGAAGCTGGCGTACAAACCGGCCTTGCTGGTGCTGGAGAAGCGCTTAGTCAAATATATTCCGATCCAGGTGCCGAGGTAGACAAGCAAGCTATTTTTGGAGAGATGATGGGGGAGATCGCAGCTGGACCTGCATTAGCTGGTTATGCTGGAGAGCTTGGGAAGAAGCCTGACTTTAAAAACTACGAAAATGCAGTGGTTGAAAGCGAAGAAGAAATGCAACCTGGAGACGCTAGTGATCCGTTCGCTTTATCTGAGTCTGGAGGAACAATACAGAACGTAAATATTGCAGGTTGGAAGCATCAAAAGATGAGCTTCAACACTCCAAAAGACGCAGTTAACAGTCTCGCAAAACAGATGGGGATGGCTCCTACGGTAACGAACAACAAAGGTAAAGAAGTTACAAACCCCGAACTAGTTTTCCAAGAGGAAATCGTTTTTGGTATACAAAACTTAATGAATGCTAAAGGCATGAAGCTCGAGTTTGTTGTTTCTGACCGTACTCCCAGTACCACAGAAAGCCCTGGCGAGATGCAGTCTGAACCAAAAAACAACAAATATGTAGTTTATTTAAACAAGAAAGTGCTCGAGAAGAATGGAGAAAACTTAACAGGTGTTCTTCTACATGAAATTGCACATGCATACTTCACTGGGATTGTAGGAGACTCAAACACTTTAAAATTTTACAACGAAATTTCTGATGAGCAAAAGAAACAATCTTTTGCACACTACATGTTTAAAGATAAGGCGGAATTTACCGACATGGAAAGCATGTCCGTCCCAATGCAAAGAGAGTTTACTAAAGCATGGAAGAATCAAGAAAACAAAGAAAACGAACTCCAACGTGCTCATGAGTGGGCTGCTTTTGAATTTGCACGTATTTTAGGTGGCTCTCAGAGAGACTATGCCACAGGCCCAGGGAGTCCCCAGCAAGGAGCTGATTCAAAAGTACCAGTTGCTCTTATCAGCGGTAGAGGTACAGGAAGCAGGCTTACCAATCTACCTGGAGGAGAAGCTGCTAATGTAAGACTGTTTATTGATAAATTCATCCACCCAAAGATTAAAAAATGGGCTGGTTCTGGAACACAAAAGATGGCCCCCAACCGGCCAGTTGGAGAAGACGTTTCTGGCATCCCAATGCAGGACGGAGACACAGGCACTCGCTCAGAGAAAACAGCTCCAGAAGACATGGATGCTCAGATTTTAGAGTGGATGCAATTTGCAGTAAGTCCAAACAACCAACTGGTCTATAAAGGACCTGGTAAAGCAGATCGAAGATCCCAACAAAGTGACTATAATGCTTTAGGTAGTATGAGGAATAAACTTCTCAGCGAAGAACAATTTTTAAAAGACATAGGTATGGTTTTAAACACCGATGCCATGTTAAAAGACAGAGTTGAAATCACAGCAACTCCTGATCAGTTTTCTCCTCTAGGAGAAGCATACCGCTTAAAACCCCCAGTAAACGCAGACGACGATCTCGGATTACTCCAGGAACAAGATGTAGAACAAGCTATTGAAACAGGCACTTCCAGGATAAGAAAAGAAAGACTTGGAAAGGGTCCGAGCGAGCCACAAGCGTACACTGAAGAACAGCGAGCAACTCGTAAAAGGATCATCCTCAATGAGATGGCCAAGTCAGACAGAAAACAGAAGCTCAAAAGTTTAAAGACAGACCCTACCGGTTTAGAGGGAGAGCCTGCAGAAAGTACTTACATAGATGCTTTACAAAACCAAAAAAAGTTAGAGAAAGCTATCAAGGCAGCCGCTCCTACCGAGTCTAGAGGAGCAAAGGACATACGCTTCAAAGGCGAAATCTATTCAATTGCAGAAGCAGTACAGCTTCAAGAAGATTACAAAAGCACCACAACTGGCTATGAACAAGCTGCTGACGAAAGAATTGCACAGGAAGAACTAGATTTTAATGTTGGTCAAAAGTATGACAACAAGACAGACACCTTTAAACCAAAGACGTCTAAGAACAGAGCAGGCCAAAAGGTAGCAGACCCAAATGAAGAGGTCGACTATTCCGAGCAAAGGAATTTAAAAATAATAGCCGATATCGAAGGAACGAACAAACTCCTAAAAGAACAAGGGAAGAGTTTTAAAGACGTTGATAGGGCTGTGAAAAAGATCATAGAAACTAGCGATAAAGAGCTATTAAATGAGTTACTACCTGATGTTGAAAAGCTATTTCAGAAAAAAGGAAGGGTAACTACAGAAGAAATCTTTGAAATGGTTGCAGACAAAGCTGGCCTTACTGCACTAACAGACGCTGCCCTTAGCAGGGCTAGAGGCGCTCTTTCTGATTCAGATTCTATTGATATAAAATCAATAGAAGAAGCCTACGAAATGTACGGCAATGAAGAAATGGGTAAGAAAGTCGAACTCTTACAGGATAAAATGGAGAGCCTCGAAGCCGGAGTTGCTGCTGAAAGAAAGCTTATCAAAGACATGGAGGAAGAAAGTACTGTAGATTCTTCTGAAGGAATCGCTAAAACGGTAACTTCTTTAAAGAGTGCTCTTGGTAATTTTAAACTTGATGAAAAAGACGCATTAGGCACAGGCAGACAGTTGGAAGATTTTCTTACAGACACTTTAACGGTCTCTAAAGATACGGAAATAGAAGAAGTTTCAAAAGCTCTATCTAAGTTTCTAAGCGGCCCTGTGTTAAAAGAGTTAGACTCTAACGAAGAAATTACTGGTTTTGTTCCTAAACTGGATTGGCTAGTAAAAGAACCTGGTGGAAAAGGCCAGACTTCTAAAAATGTTCAAAAAGCACAGGCTTTAATAAATGATGTAGAGAATCTTAAGCCACTAGTTCAAAAGATAACTGGGATTAAGAACAGAAAGACTAGAGATAACATCGCTAGAGCTAGAGAAAGAATTGAAACAGGTGTTAAGAAAGTAGAAAACATAAGAGAAGTAAAAGGTTCTATGGGAGCTGCAACTGAGCTCATTGACATAAGAAATACTCCAGTTCTCATTAACTTTAAACCAGACGACAAAAAACTAAAAGGAATCAATTTTGGAGATCTCAGGATTGCAAGTAGAGACGGCAAGCCAGGAGACATGATTACACTTTCAGATTTAGCTTCTTTTGATAAGTTAAATGTTGTTTATGCTAAGGGCGAAAGCAAAGGCACTTTTACCATAAATGGAAAACAAGAGCTCGCTAAACTAGCAGACAATTTTGATTGGAACATGCTTCCCGAAAACGCTGCCGAATTTCAACGTGAGACCGGCCAGGATTACAACGTCTATCAAGCCCGCATACTCAGTGCTCTTGCAATGATGCGTGCAGGGGAGACTATTCAAACACAATACGGTCCAAAAGAATCTTCTTACTTTAAAATAGATGAAGGTGCTACTGTGACTGCGGTTCTTTTAGAAAAAATTAGCCGTATGAGTGGGGTGTATACGAGGCTTAGCGATGAAGTAAAAGATGACCCGAAAAAGAAAAGTGATCTTGAAAAGAAATACGGTGTTTATGGTCTGATTACAGAATATGAAAAATTTGCTGAAAGGAACAAGAACTCCAGAAGAAGAAGAGTGCAGAAACTTCCAGCAATGCTTGAGTTTGAGCAAAAGCAAAAAGAAATCCTCAAAGCCTTAGGTTTAGAAAAAGCACCAGGTAAAAAGCAATCTCTTGTTAAACTATCTAACACTACTGCTGCTAACCTGGCTGCGAAAAAGAACGACATCCAGACTAAAAAAGTATGGCAAGCTATCAGAAGCCTGACAAAAGATAAAAAGTTAAGGAAAAATGTAACATTTGCTGACCTGGAGTCAGAATTAGGAGTTTCTACAGCTGACAGGAGGAAGATTATGGACACGGAACCTTCCATACAAAAGACAGAACTCCTACCCTCAACGCACCTAGCTATCAATTTAACGAATTCTAGAATAGCAGAAAGAATGGGTGAAATAGACACAGAAATGGTGGGAGGTTCTAGGTACAACAACACCGACCGGTTTGTTCTTGATTATGCACTTTATACAGAAAGAGAACTCATAGAAAGTATAAATACTATTCAAGACGGGTTAGACAGTGGAAGGGTTGCTCCAAAGAACTTTGCAAAGGATGTTTTCTTTAAAAAGGGAGAAAAGTTTTATTTTGGAGGAGAGTTATACAGTGCTAAAGATGGTTTTACTGTAAATTCTTACAAAGCCTTTGACATCTTAGCATATGCAAGCCCTGCTAGTTACAGGGTTCAGAGAGTAGGAAAGAACCTAGTAAGATCTAAAGTTTTTCCTTTAGTTGAAGAGGGAACAATTCCTCTAACTGATGAAGCGAGGAAAGAAGCACTACAAAACTTACAACTCTTAACAAAAAGATTAGCTAAGCTACAAAAAATTTATGGTTTTGAGATGAGCCACTCGGATTTATCCTCAATGCAGCCTAAATACAAGAACCAAGCAGGAATGCTTGAAGGGCTAGACATTACACTAGATCCAACAAGTCCAATTAATACTTTTCTTTCTGGAGGCCCCGTTCCTCAGTCTATTACCACGCAGGAATACAGACACGTTCTCCAAAGAATGCACGAAGAGATTGCATTAAGTGGAAAAAACCAGGCTTTTCAAGATGCCCTAAAAGGTGGATACACCACCGGAAAGATGTTTGATCCTTACAACACTGCCAGTGTTCAGGCCGCAAAAGGAGCGGATGCAAGGATGAAGTTAGGAGTTAGAGAGTTAACCCCAACTTCTGATAAAAAAATCATAGACACCCTTGTTGACACTGTCTTGCGTGTAAATAGGAGGAAAGAAACGGAACAAGCTTTTAATGACTACGATCCAAACGGATTAGATTGGGCAATGGATCTCGGAAAAGAGTACGTCGAAATGCTTGCTGACGGAGATCTCAGACTTCCACCGAGCAGAAGAGGGATCCTGTACAAAGGTAGATGGATAGACGATCTAAAAACAATTTTAAACACTCCCGCGTATAAAAAGATTTGGGACGAACAACAGGCGGAAAACCGTAGGCTTGCTGAATCGACCGGACTTCCAATGGCCTTAGACCTACACGGCGAAAAATCCGATGTTGTTAGACGGGCTATCGAGATGAATTTTGAAGACAACAGACAGATCCACCACGATGTCCGAAATCATTTAGAAGGAGAGATTGCTCAGGAAAAGAAAAGGTACAACAAGGACGGCCGTCTTGAAGTTACTGTTAACCCCGTATCTAGAACCAAGCTGCTGAAGGGAACTAGAACAAAACTGCCCAAAGATGAATCAGGAAAGGTCAGGGTCTTTTGGAACCCAGAATTAGAGGTGCCTAGAACTGCTTATATAAAGGAAGCTGTTTCTGGAACTCAATTTGTCAATGAAGTAAAAGCATCTCTTGCAAGAAACGATGCAGTGATCATAGCAGCTAGAGAAAAAATCCACATAAATGGATACACATACACTGCTAAAAGAAACATAGACATCAGCTCTCAGGAAGCTAAAGATATCCAAGAAATTTTTAATCAGCACCTTCAACAAGGTTGGGTTAGGGAAGAAGCAGACATTAACCAAATCGTAGGAGTACTTGAAAGACACTCCAGTTTTACAAGAAGCAAAAAACGTGCTCATAACGATTCTAAGAAGGTAACTATTTATCACAGTGAAGTAGAAAACATAAAGGATCGTAAGATTGCTTTAATTGAAAAGCTTAAAGATAGCGGAAAAAATACCTTGGCAGTCAATGAAGGAATAAAAGAGCTTGAGCTTGAACTCGAGGTTTTAAAATCTTTTAGAGAAGGGAAATCCACTAACCTTAAAGACTGGAGATTTAGATGGTTCCAAGGCAACGAAGTTATGGAAACCACTCTAGTGAAAGAGGGAAAAGAATTAATTATAAAGATTAACGAAAAAGGTTCTTTCGAAAAACTCGGCAAAAATGGCCGGTATTACAAGGTCTCAGAAGAGGTAAATAATAGCCTGCTAAGTGAATACGCTTATTCGAACTATATAAAACCAGAAGAAGAGGTTGGCCGAACTGTTGGTGGAAAAGTAAGAAATGACATTTCTCTTTCCCAAACTATAACAAACCTATCTTCTCTAAAATTAACTGCTCGCCAGCTCGTGCAAGCTATTATTGAAATGGGCGGTATTAAAAACATCGGCTTACTCGATGGATCGCACAATAAATACTACGCCGATGCTCAAGGTGGGATTGCTCTATTAAAGTATATCACTCATGCACCTGACATCTTACTAAATAAGCTAGAAGAGAGTGGCGCCTTAGAAAAAGCACAAGAAAGCCTCGAAAAACAAATTAAATTCTTAGACAAGAAAGAACTTAGAGAAAGCTACGGGGTTAGGCGTGAACTTGCTTACTTAAAGGAAAGACTCGCTCAAGTTGTAACAGACAGAGAGTCTAAAATCCCTCTTAGCACCAAAGTTCTTTTAAACTACGTTGCTTCTTTCAGGCTCGACCAAGCAAAGAAGATGAAGCCGGTAGTAGCTGAAAAAAAAGGACTTGGTAAAAAAGACATCGACGCAATCAATACTTTAATTCAAAACCAAGCACAGGAGAGTCTTTATGTAGCAACTCTAGAGAAAAAATATAGACACGGACAGGTCATCAAGGTTGGAGTGATTCCGGCTGAAAAAGACGACAAAGGAAAAACAATAAGGAAAGCATTTCCCGCATATGCACGAGTCCATGTTGATGAAAACATGAAGAGATCTGAAAGCATTGGCGATTCCAAGCATTCAAAGTGGTCTTTCTCAGACTTTACAAATCAAGAAGAAAACGCTCCTAGAAATATTGGTGGTTTAGAGGTTAGATGGCCCGCTTACAAAAAAGCACAGAAGGATAATAAAGAGGGTAAACAAGAAGAATCTAAAGATAACGAAACCGAAAAAGAGAAGCCCGAAACCACTTTTGCATTTCCTTACAGGCTGGAAATTATATATGACGAGTCTCAAATTGAATCGACTTTCAGGCAGGCTGAACAAGAGAGCTTCCTTTCTTTTGAAAAAGGAGATAAAGCCAGATTAGAAACAATAAACGAGCTTCTCTCTCAGTTAGAAAACACGGACATGGCTTCTGCGGAAGCCAAGCAATTACAAATGCAATCAAAGTTTGCTAAGAATCTATTCTATTTAGAATCAGACAACGAGTTTTACAACAACATCATGGGCGACATGAAAAAGCCCAATTCAAAATACATGCAAGCAAAGCTACAAGCCTTGCAAGATGCTGTATTTAATATGGGAGGTCTACAGCTAACCAGTGCAGAAGACATGGCGGCATCAGAAGCGAAGACAATAAAAGATGCCCAAGTGAATAGGGGAGTGGACGAACAAGGGTTTAATGAAGACGGAACAGAACAGGAAAATACAGAGGGAGAAGTTGTAGACCCCGAAGCGAGTCCTGGTTCTGACACCTCAGATGCTTTTGGTAGTTTCGACAGTGTAAACCGTGATAAGGATGTAGGAACGGCTCACGAACAAGATAACTATTTAGGAAGTTACGAATCTAAAATGTTCTCACGACCTGGTTCACTAAACGCTCTTAGTAAACTAGCTTCTTCCTTTACATCCAAATACACTGAGTGGAGAGAAAAAGCCAAGAACCCAGTGACTCCGCCAAATGAGCTTGATATAAATATTGGGCAAAGAGGTCCTAAAAAGTTTACAGGTGTTTATGGAAAACTAGTCGAACAGTTCGGTCCTTGGATGCAAGCACAAGAACATATAATAGAAAAGCTTGGTTACGATAAAAAAGGACAAGATGCAAAACGTCTTCGGCTTTACGACACTTTCTACTCTCAAATGGGCGTTGCTGGTGACCTTCTGGACGAAGGGCAAAGGGCTTACATCAATCCTATCTCTGACGCTCTTTACGACTCAAAAGCTGAGTTGGAAGATATTGGTTATTACATGTATGCTTTAGTAGCACCGCAAGCAAATGCAGCTATTAGAAAAAGCAGACAAGACCTAGGAAAAGAAGCTTTGGTAGATGACGAAGGAGCTGACACAGGCTCTGGAATGTCCAACAAGGAAGCTAAAAAGATAATTCAGGATCTTGAAACAAAACCAGACCTGGTAAAGTTTATTAAACATCGGAACAACCCAGTAAAACTGATGTTTGACATGCATAAAAAGTCTCTGGATTTGCAGTACGAGGCTGAGATGTTAGACAAGAAATCTAAAGAAAGAATGGAAGCTGCCGCAACTGTAGCAAGTAAAGGATACGACAAAGACTTGCACACCATAGAGGGGCTTAATTTTGGAACTTTTAGAAGACTTCCCTTACAAGGATTCTTGGGAATGGAAGATCAGTATGCGAGGCAAGAAGAACAGCACGACTTACTTGGATCAGGTGATGCAAAAGGTCGTGGTTTTGACATGCCACACGGAGCTGTTTATCAAAAAAGCGCTACAGGTAGGTCAATGCTGGCTGATCCACTTACTATCTTTGCTCACACTACTCAAGGGTATCAAGATGCTGTCATTAGGTCTACACGAGCAAAGTCAGCACAAGCAATTAATCAAGTGCATACAGAACTTCTTAATGCAAAAATTGAGAACAAAGATTCCGCAGCTGGAAAGCTCTACGATGTTCTTTTCAGAGAACCGAAAGAGGGAATAAAAATGACCTCAAAACTTATAGAGAACAGCGATGGGGAAACCCTCTTCGACATACAGGAGATGAAGTTTTCTGCTGAGGTTTTAGATTCTGGACGTGCTCTATTTGTAAGAGAAGACGGAAGGCCAAAAGTCATTATGTTTGCAGACACAGAACAGGGGAATCTACTTGCCTCTTCTGCTAAAAACATGACTTACGAACAGCTAGGTCAAGTCCTTTCAACGGTTAACATATCTACAAAATATCTTTCTAAGATAAGAACTTCCTACAGTCCCGAGTTTTGGTTAAGGAACCCGCTTCGTGATGTAACCAATGCCTGGTTTAATCTTGATTCAGATTCAGAGCTTAAGGTTATAAAAAACAAGGTAGCTAACCCAATAAACTTCCACAAACATGCTGGAGATATTTTTGCTTATGAGAAATCTTTAGACGAATACGGTAAGGCTCCAAACGGCTATGCGGAGATGGATAATGATTCGCTTTTCCAATTAGCTAAATCAGATATGGGAGCCGCTTATCACGTTCTCAAAAAGCTGGGCGGAAAGACTGCTTTTTATAAATTTAATGAAATAAGAGAACTACTGAAGCAAAACGAAAAAGCTTCTAAAACACCAAGAAAGGGAGGCAAAATAGTAAAACCAATTCGTGTTATGACTTCCTTTGTGGACAACCTTAACACCTCTTTGGAAAATGTTTTACGTGCTAGGGTTATTATGCACGGTCTTCAGGAGGGGATAGACATAAAAACACTCATCCCTGCATCCAGAAACGTAACCGTAGACTTTAATAAAAGAGGTACTTGGTCTCAGCAACTAGGAGTACTTATCCAGTTCTTCAACCCAAGTGTGCAAGGTAATAGAGTGTTTGCAAAGTCTCTTAAAAAGAGAGGCTTACAGTCATCTCTTGTACTTGGAGGAAAAGTTATTAGATACAGCCTTGCATACAATTTGTTGATGAGAGCTCTTACAGGTAGAGACGATGACGAAGAAGACGATAAAAGCACGTATTTTGACGACGTCTCCGAGCACGCAAGATATACTAGTGTTGTCGTGCCCCACTCACTGTTCAGTGATGACAAAACTCCTGGACATACAACAGTACCCATAGGCTATGGACCTCATGGGCTTTGGGCTATGGGCGACTTCCTTTCAAAGCAATTAATGACTGGAGGTAGAGACATTGTAAAAGATTCTCTACAGTTCGTAAAAGTTATGTCTCAGACCTATTCTCCATATGCACCAACCAGTCTGTCTGAATCTGTCCCCGTTCCAGCGCTTCAAGGGCTGTTCCAAATTGGAATGAATGAGCAGTGGAATGGAAACACTGTATACAAAGAATTCTCTGGATCTGAAACTGCATCCCCCTCAATTCTATCTAAGAGGAACACTCCACAGATTTATAAAAATATATCTGATGGAATCAACTCTGCGGCCGGAGGCAACAACGTAGTCCCTGGAAACTTACTTTCAATGATGACTTTTTCTGATCCTCTTAAATATGTTGGAACAGAATCCCTTACTCTCGGAGGAGGCTGGAGTGGATCAGGACTTCAATGGTGGACTGATTTCCTCGGAGGCTCTTTAGCCACAGGGTTCATGAGTACATTAAACATGTTTACTGATGATCCTCAAGAAATGCAGCTTCCTGTAGTAAAAGGTATAGTTAAGATGAGAGGCTCTTCTTTTAAAACATACAACGAATACAACTCGCTAAAAACCAGAGCCCAACAAGCAAAGTCATCTCTAGATTCCATGGATCCTGCAGACAAGGCGCAATTCTTAAAATCTAACTCGCACTACTTAAAGATAATTAAAGCTTTTGAAGCTAGTGAAAATGCAATGAAGATGTACAGAAGGAGAAGAGAAGCTCTTGAAAAACAAGACCAAAAGGACGAACGCATAATACAACAGATGGATAAACTCGAGGATATGCGTGATAATATACAACGTCGCTCTATCGGCATGGCAAGAGATATGGGAATCGCACTATAATGAAATCAACTAATTTTATACTAAACGAAGAACAGGAAAAAGAACTTGTTGAATATGCATGCGACAGAATAGAACAGCTCAAGACAGACAACAAAGAGCGAATCGATGTAGATAAGGGTGCATGGAATGTTTACAACAATGAAAGGAATGACAGAGCAAATAATGATTCTATTTACGATCGTTCTAATGTTCCGATACCTTTAACTAGTTTAGTAGTAGACCATTTCTTAGCTAGGGCAGAAGACGAAATAACTGGAACGTCTCCTTATTTTAAGTTTGTTCCTCAGGGAGCTCAAGACCAAGGAATGGCTGATATGTTTGACAAGTACTTCCATTGGAAGTTGGAGAAGATGGCCAAGACGAGAGAGCGTCTAGAGGAATGCTATATGCATCTTTTTATTCAAAGGGCAGCTATTCTTAAAGTCACATATGAAGAAGTCGTTTCTGAATGGCTAGACTTTGATAAAAAAGCGTTATTTAATAATGCAGACGGAGACTTCGAGATGTTACCTGGAATGGGCCCAGTAGTTGAAGGAAACGCACAGTTTCAACAAGCTATGGGACCTGACGGAACTCCTACTTTATCTTTAGTAGATGACCCTTCTTTTTTCTTAGACCCTAATGTTCATACTTTTGAAGACTTCCCACAAGGCGTTCCTGCAAGAGAAGTTAAATACTCTGGCCCAAGATCTAGGATTATTGACAGCGATAGGTTTTTAGCACCTTCAAATGTTGAAGACATCGAGGATGCTGATTTTATTGCCGAATTGTATGACAAAGACACGGGTTGGGCTCAAGAAATGTTCCTTGAAAGAGGGTGGTTTGATTTCGAAAAATTCTTAGCAATTATTAAAAAAGATGCTAATGGTAGAACTAAGTCTGAAGCTAACGAAAATTACAAAGAAGACCTTAGTTTTGACAATTTAAAAAATCCAAAGATTCAAGTGGTTGAATGTTGGATAAAAAGAGATGTCCTTGGAACAGGAGTGCCTCAAGATTTCTGCCTTTTTATTGAGCCAGAGTCAAAGACTGCAATTTTTTACGAATATGTAGCTAAAGTAACTCCAGACAATAGAATACCTTTTACAGCTGTTGCTATCGGAAAAGCTAAAAATAACTGGTGGGGTCCAAGTTTACCTGAAAAAATAAACATTTATCAGGAGTATATAGACCGTCAATTCAACAGCGAATCCTATAGAAACGAGATGTCAGCTAACCCTATTATAGCGGTACATCCCCAAGCAGTAGAGGATGAGCCAGATGATATTGAGATACATGCGGGAAAAATATTCCAACTTAAAGAACAAAATCAGCTTGCAGATTTTATTGAGTTTGCTCAGATACCAGCCGCAGACGCTAAGACACAAGAGCTTATTGATTTTGTATTTGGTATGGTTCAGCTCTGGCTGGGTGTCAGTAATCTTGCGCAAGGCGATTATCAAGCTCTTGCTCCGGCCAACACGGCTACAGGTGTCGAAGCGACTCTCAACGAAGCTTCCAAAATAGGAAGACGTTGGATGAGACGTATAGTCAAGGGTTTAGAAAACCACCTAACCAAGATGGTCAAACTTTCGATAGCCACGATGGATCAGGAAGAAGTGTTTGAATACATGGAAGGAGAGGTTTCCGCCCTTGCAACAATGACTCCAGAAATGGCAAGAAAGCTAGAAATTAATGCCATAGTCGTTTTATCTCAGGACCAAGGGCAGAGGGCTATAGAAAAAGCAAACCTAGCACTTCAAGTACAAGAACGCTTTTTTAACTACCCTCCGGAAATACGACCGTTTGTCAGACCTATGTTAAAACGCATACTAGATGCTATGGGATTCGAAAATTCAGACGAACTATTGCCTCAGGAAGCTCCAGCAGATCCACAACAACAAGCAGAACAAGCCAAGCTTATGGCTGACGCTCAAGGTGGATCGGGTGAAAGCTCAGGTGGAGGGCAAGTTCCTGAAGCCAAAAACGGAGTAGATGCTCAAGTTCAAGGTATGGGTAACAGCAATCCTCAAGGTCAAAATCAATTTCAACAAAGGGTATAAAAAGTGGCACAGCATATAAAAGTTTCTTGGTTACAACTCTCAGAAGACGTAGATTCTTCTGAGTATTTAGTCTATCTTCTAGATCTCGGATCTACTCTGGTTTACGGAGTCACCACACCTACCAACAGGCTTACCCCTCCAGGTAAAGGAAATACGGCTTCTTGGGCAGTGCCTTCAGTCCCAGAAGGAAATAAAAGAATAGCAGTAGTTGAAGTAGGCCAAGACGGAAAAACTAGGTTTGTTATCAACACCACAACCTCTATTGCTGCTGGCTCTCCTGGATCTTTCTTAATACCTAGTAATGAACTTGTTCCTCAAAGCTCGCCCAGCCCAGTAGATTCCGATCAAGATTCTACAGGTAATGGTGTCATGGACTCTCAAGATCCTAACTTTGTTAAAAACACTATAGTTTCTACTATAACAGACGCCCTCGGAAACACTTTCATAGTTGTTACTTTGGCTGGCGGAACCGGCACAGAAGAGCCAAGAACTGTTTACACTTTTGGTGGAGACGTTGCAGGACAGCCACCTAACTATGGTGGAAGTGGGTGGCCACTGGTTAAAGTTCAAGGCACGATAAACGCAGTGCCTCCTATGACCGCAACTGTCAGCTCAGACGGGAATGGCAATTTACTCATAAACGGGCTTCCCGTATATCAATATCAGGGAGATACTGGGCCTCAAGGCCAGGGAGGAGTTATTGCAAACTGGAACACCCTTGACAGAACTGGATCTCCTCAAGGAGTGAACTATGTAAACACCAACAATGACGATATAGACGGAGACGGAATACCGAACATCATAGATGCTGACTATCCCGGAAACGACACAGAGCCAGACACAGACGGTGATGGAATTATTGATTCAGGCGATCCTGATGATGACAACGATGGAATTTTAGATGGAGACGATTTAGATCCCCTTGATTCAAATGTGGGAACTACTTTATCCGACACAGACGGAGATGGGATCTCGGACGATCTAGAACTTCAAGGTGGATCAGAAACTCTTTTAGATAATGGAACTGGAATCACCGTAGGAGGTAGCACAATACCAATCACAGGAGAACTGAAAACATTCCTTGATGATCTCGCAGGATTTAGTGATGGTGGGAGTGGTGCGGATATAGACATCACTAAAAACCCAGCAGGCACTGGCCAAGAACATACAGTTCCTGCTACCTCCGTACCCGGAATGCCTCTGGTTTCAGGGCTTTACGATCCTGCGACAGGGCTTACTACTATCATAGCTCCTGGAACAACGATCACGATACCTCCAGGAGGATTCATTATAACAGGTGTTCCTAAAATACAAACAGGTGGAGGGTTCCAAATTGGAGGAACACTTAACCTCTATCCTACAGGAACTATAATAATAGGTGGAGCTAGTGGTAACGGTGAACCCGACGACATACTTCTTTCAGTTGGAGACAACGACTTAACTGTTATACAGAACAACTCTTCAACCTCGCAAACTGTTGTAGTTCCTGGAAGCGTATCAACTGACGATATTTACGTCGTTTGGAATCCGCTTACTGGTGACGAAACGGTGGCAATCCCTGGAAGTACGATCACACTGCCTCCAGGATACATTTTAATAGGAGGTAAAAAAGACCTCCCCGTTGCAGTTTCAATTCCTAGCGTAAGCCACAGCCCGAATGCAATAAGCACTTTAGCTGTAGCCCACGATCCAAGTGCAGTTTCTACACCAACCGTAGGGGCAGATCCTGGAGTCGTTAATAACTTTACCGTCCAACACGATCCGAATTCGATCACTTCTACGACTGTAGGGAAAGATCCAGAAGCTCCAAGCACTGTCACAAACCAATTAATGAACCAGCCTTTTATGGTATATGGTAATGACGGAACAAACGGAGTAGGTTATTACTACCCTTTATATCAAGCCTCAACTGCTCTAAACAATGTTCAAAGTTTAGTAATAGATGGAGTAACTTACTATTACGATTCTACAGACATTACTTTCGGAGGAAGTCTCCAACCTTCAGGATTCACGCTTGCACCAAACGCTCAGGCGCTTCCTAATTTTTACAATTGGAATTATGCATATAAAGCATACTACGAAGGCCAACCACAGGATATCTTAGGATTTACTGAAACCACAGTTACTCTATCCGAGGCTGGAGTCGTTTCTTATACCGTTTCATCAGATTACTCATCCGCAGGAAACGCTGGAGGTAACAGAGACGACTACACTGATGATTTAAATACAGAACTTGGAACCAGTTACGACCTAACTGCTTATTATTTTGGAGATCAACTACAGCAGATATTTAAACAAAAAATCGTAAATGACAGCTCTCTAGTCCCAACCCAAAGAATGGTTATAGATTCAGACAGGTTTCCAATCATCAGCGCAGATTTGGATGAAAACCCCAACTGGACATGGAGTTCTCACCAGCAAGAATTGTTTGAATACTCGATTGATACCTCAGATCCCTACAGTGTCCTTTTTTATCAAGACCATCAAACCACAACTCTTCAGAACCTTTTAAATCCTGTTTACACTAAGGACTCGAACAATCAAATCACTTCATTTACGTTAACGGTTGGCGGTAGTGGCTGGGATAGCAACACTAATATGCCTGCAGGAACTCACACTTTTACAGCTACGAACGACGATGGAACTAATTACGGATCTGCTCCATTATATACAGATATTGGGTTCCCTGAAGGAATTGTAGCGGGAAGATATAAATCAGGCTATCTTCAAACAAGTTCAGGTGGTGGGTCGGCATTATATTTCATTTCATTTACAGACCCGAATAACTGGTATAGTAATGTTTATCAACCTAAAGAAGCCTACCTTTCCAGGTCTGGTGACAATTTTAGAGCAGGCGGAATCTTTGCATGGAAAGATAAATCAGTTTCAGGCATGTTAAACAGTTCTTCTGGAACCTGGTCGATCCCCAACAATTGGCTAGATAACAACTTACCTTTAGCTGTTTACAAATTGACGGATGCAGTTGCAGACCCGCCAGGCAACTATTCAATACCAAGTACTGGACTAACTCCAGCAGACACCAGTTTAGATGCAGAAGCACACAACCCTGTGGGTACTGTATTCTCCTGGGACCCTGTAGGAGGTGCAGATCGATACGAAGTCTTAGTTCGATGTTATGGAGACGGTGGTAATGCATCTAACTATACCAGTAATCCTGGCAGTTGGGGCTCTACCTTGTTCTCAGATAAATTCGACACAACCACTACTTCTTTTACTTTTCCTGATGATCCCTTTGCTAAGTTTGAAGGTCTTTACTATATATCCGTTAAAGCTATAAACGACGCTACTGGCGATTACATACATGGTCAGAATTTCACACTATTGGTCAGACTGGATACAGATAACGACGGTACATTCAATGTTTCAGACACTGACGACGACGGTGATGGAGTACTTGACACAAACGACAGTTTCCCACTCGATCCAAATCGAGCATCTGGGACTGACACCGACGGAGACGGCATAGACGATGAGTTCGACACCGACGATGACAACGACGGCGTACTTGATACTGCCGATGCCTTTCCACTGGATGCTTCCGAATCAGCTGACACCGATGGTGACGGGGTTGGAGATAATGCAGACATAGCTCCAAACAACTCTAGCATTTCAGGCCCTCCAGTTGAAAACACCACTGCAGTTACAGTTGCCGAAATGTCCAGCACCAAGACAGCAAGTCCTTTCGCCACTGCCGCAGCTGGAGGATTGTCTAAAAACGACATCCAGGTAGATGTGGCAGGAGCAGAGTATGAATACCTTCCAGCTATTTTAATTTCAGAACAAAACACTGGTAGCGGTGCAAAAATAAGAGCAACACTGACTAATAAAACTATTTCTGATCATTCCGTGACCGACCCTGGTAATTCGTATCAACATTCAGATACCGAACCATACATATTCGGTGGAGCAACTCCGATTAAAAGAGCTTTTGCTGGACATGAAACTAATGACGTAGTTTACGGAGTTTCTCCAGGCTTTAGTTCTGAAAATCATTGGGAAATTTATAAGAATAAAATATTTTCAACAGCTCCAAAAACCTCTTCTAATTCTCTACTCAGTAGAGATCTAGTATTAAACGCAACTTCAGCTTCTAATACTCCAGATGACCCTAACTACAGTTCCTTGAAAGCATTTTGGGTAGATACTTCAAACTATATCGACAACACTTCTATGCCAACTGCATATAACGGTATAATACAAGTAACTTCACATGAAGATAAAGGAGGTACTGCAAAACAACAGGGTATTTTCATTGTTAGTCACGGAAACACAGGACTGAAAACCGACCTTTGGTTCATAGGTCATTACAACTGCTTACAAGATGTGGCGGGATCTGCGGGCGGAACGACCGGTCTGGGCGCACAAGGAGTCGATTGGGATACAACCTCTCCATTAAAATTAATAGACGGGGGAAAGCCTTCCGATAACACGATAGGCTGGGATAAACAGTATTTTGCACTCTCTGGAGGCAGTATGCTTTTTCAAGAAGGTACGAACCTTCACGGATCAAGCACCAGTTCAGGTTTTGGAAGTGTTGGATCTGGTACAGGCTCTAATTACCACACTTACCTCTCTTCCCCAAGAAGCAGCTCGTCATTCCAGGTACTTACTAATGATGCCATCTCAGGAATGCACACCTTCTATTGTGGTCATGAGTTTAATCTTTTCTACAAGTCAGACAAAAAACTCTATTTCATGGGCAGGAACCATTGGACTGCCTGGGCCCCAGGAGGAAATCTTCGAAATCCTACTCCAATTCTTGCAGGAGGCTACACAGGTTCTACAGGAGGTGCGACCACTATCGACTATAGTGGTAAACTGAATCCAGGAGTCTTCGGACCCATGAATTTTAGGTTCGTATGGCATCCTATAATGACTTGGTATGACGAACTGGATTCAGGAGGAGCCTTTATAGAAAAGTCTGTCATTAGACCTCTCTATTGGGGAATACATTTTACCGGAGCAGGTGTTGGTGACTCCATAGACACTACTGTACCAATTAAGAAATGTTTCCGCATAGGCACAGACCACAACTCAGGAAAAAGTGTCCATGATTACGCAGACAACACTTCTGTACCGACAGCCTCCGATCAAAACGGATATGTTACTACTATTGGAATATTGTATGTTGACGGAACTGTAGGTGTTATCAACTTCCCTCAAGCTCCTTGTGATCTGTACAGCAATTGGAGATCAGCAGGATCTTTTGGAAATCCTTTAGCTACCGACCCGACTTTAACTGAAATTTCTGCAGCAATACCTTCTGGAGTCGATTCCGTAAGTGGAGTAGATTATGGAGACAGTAAAATCGAATTTGTAGACGATTCGGGTACTGTTTTTGTAAAACGAGACGGGGTAGTAATTACTTTCAGTGCTAGCGACAACTCCTGGTACAGACTACCAACCACATCACACGCATTTTAATGAGCGACATTATAATATATGACAATCTTTCTGATATGAAAAGGCTCATTAATAGTGAGTCCTTTCAGATTATTGAAAGAGCTTTCCAGAAAGAAAAGGAAAGATATTTAACTAAAATGTTAAAAGCAGACACTTCTGACCAAGAAACTCTTAATTTAAAAGCAGTGCTTAACGCTCTTGATTTAATGTCTCCTACAAAGATTGCTGAGGCAAACTTGTCTAGGGCTGCTAAAAAAACTAAAGCACGCCACCCTGACATGTTTAGATGATTGCACCCTTGGAAGATAAAGTAGACGGTCTGGTAGATCGAATATTACCCTACGGGGATGAGCTAGCTGGTCTTTCCGATAGGGTAAAACCTTTTGGTAAAGTAGATCCTCTTGGAGCTCCTCCCAGATATGCTGGGCCTTTTCTTCCAGGACCTCCTTTAAAATATGGAGTCCTTGTAAATTTTCAGCCTAATCAGCCTCTCGTTCCTGCAATTCAATTTAGTCCAAATGCAGCTGCTGTTACCATTTCAGTAGATCCAAATGCAACACTAGCACCTGTTATTAATAACACTCCTGGTCAACCAAAGCCCATTGGTGTTATAACAGATCCCATTGCTCCTGGGGCAGTGGTCGTTGGGCAAGACCCAAAAGCTCCCGCTGTTACAACAGTGGTTCAAAGTCCAAATGCACCTGCTATTACTGTCGAACACCAGCCCAACAAACCTCTTGTTGTCAGTTCTGGAAACAATGTTCTTATGCCTGCAAGCATTACGGTTCAAAGCGATCCAAACGCAGTCACAATTACTCAGGCAGAAGCTTACGAAAACAATGCTCCTCATATCGGACTTTGGAGATACTCCTCTGTGCAAACAGATTACATCTCAATTCTCGTACCTTTTGGATTTGCGAACTCACCAAACGAACCAGACTATCCTCTCGGATACGAGAACGAAATCGTTAAAATTCAGAAATACCTTTCTTCCACAGGAGGTCCGTTTGATCTTTTACAAACAGATGACGGCTTAATAGGTGGAACTGAAACTGCTCAAATATTTGAACTTAGTGACAGGGGATCTACATGGGAATACGTTGAGTTTGCAAACACTCCTTTAGCTTCTGACTACAGCTTGTATCGAGGAATCACAAGACCTCCATTGGCTCCTGCATTTGTAGGTATTGCATCAGAACCAAACGGAGTTGTATCTGTAACCATAGAGCACGACCCGAATGCAGCTCAATTAGTTACATCCGAACATTCTCCAGGCAGAGTCTCTACCGTAACTCTTTCCAAGTCTCCAGATCAGACTACGATACCTGTAATAGTAAGCGATCCAAACGCTCCTGTTATAGATCGAATAATACACACCCCTCCTGTTGCAGTACAGATTCCTGTAGCTTCTATAGTAACCGCTCCAAATCAGGTAGCTCCAATAACAGTTTCTACTATACCTCAACCTGTAGGTATCGTAACAACAATAAAACTCCTTTCAAGACCAGGAATTCCGGTCATTTCTCACAACCCGAATGCGCCTCAAGTTGTAACAGCTGGAGCAAGACCTGTGGCTCCTCAAGTTCCTGTTCTTTCTACAGCTCCGAACAGTATCTCTATAATATCTGTAGACCACATACCAGAAGCTCCAGCGATTGTAACCGCAATAAGCAAACCAGTCGCTGTTACTACACCTGTTATTACAGTTTCTCCTAACGCTCCTCAGGTAATAGAAACAAATCCAGGAGCTCCAGCAGTTGTAAGTACGCAACTAATGTTGTTCGCACCAAACGCTCCTCAGTTCTTGACTTCGGTAGTAACTGTGGGAATGCCAGCTCTTGTAACTGTCGAACATTCTCCAAATGCAGCAACCTTAAAGGGTTTGCTTGTTATACAGAAATCACCTTCAGCACCGCAAATAGTGACTTCTGGGGAAAGTGCCTCAGCTCCACAAATTCCTGTGGTATCTCACACTCCAAACACTCCTCAGACAGTTTCTGTAGTGGGAGTGCCAAACCAAACACTGGTTCCTACGGTACAGAACTCTCCAAACACTCCTCAGACAATCACAGTTGGAGGAAAACCAGGTGCAGTAGACCAGGTGTTCGTAGCTCATGGACCTGGCCAGGTTTCTTCAGTAACTTCTGTTTCAAACCCAGCAGCACCAACACTCAACTCTATATTCTATATAACAAAATCACCAAGTGCGCCTCAAGCACCTGTGATTGGAGTGTCCGCAAGACCTACCGCTCCTCAAGTGCCAGTAGTATTAGCAACACCAGTTGCGCCTCAAGCACCAGTAATTGGATTGTTCGTAGGACCGAACCAGACATTGGTACCTACTGTATCTTACGATCCAAACGCGCCTCAAATACCTATTATAAATACTGCCCCAAATGCAGTTGCCGCAGTCAACACTACTATCACTGGTCTTCTCACTCCAAATGCACCCAGAACTCCAATAAGAGTAGGAGCATTTCCATATGCAACTTTCCCACCCACAGCCGATTTTATTTACGACGAACCAGTAAGATGGCAAAACAAGGAATATATTAGAGAGGGCTCAGAGCTGTTAGTAAACGGAACACTTGATGCTGTCCAGCAAATCGTGGCAGACCCTCAAAACGATGGGACAAATGGTGGAGCAGGGGATGCTCCTGTGAACATAATTGTCTTGGATCCATTTGCTTTAGGTGACCCAAGCATCGTATTTCCTGTTGGCACTGTTTTACATGGAGTCGGAGGCGGAGGGGGTGGAGCACTTCAAAGGATGGAAGACCCAAATGACCCACGGGATTATCCCTATTGGTCAAGCAATCAAAACACAGGAAATTGGGAATGGGTAAATATGTCTGATCGTGGGACAAAATGGGAATACGCTACTCCTCCGAGTACTTCACCTTTTGAAGCCCCAGTAGGTTGGACTAAGGTAACCGGAGCCGCAGACACTGTAGGGCTCTATTCAGGGTTTTTAACAGGCTATAATACAGATATAGTTATCAAGCAAATGTTTTCATCTCCAGTAGGAGCAGGAACTTACACCGTAGTGTTCGAAAGACCTTATGCAGATGTTGGAATACTTCAAGTAGCTGCTCTTACTTCGACTGGAAATTCGATTACATTGCCCTGGACAGGTTCTACTGGAACAAACAATACTCAGAACTGTACATGCATAAATACTGCAAGCGTTGAAGTGCCTTCTGGAACTCTTATTTACGGTTTAAAAGTCCTCTGCTTTAATGGTAGAACAATAAACTCTGTTTCTTTCTTTGAAGGAGTAAAAGCCGCTGGTGTCGTCACCACTTACCCAGGAGGAGGTATTGAGAAAACTGCTGGCCCTAATGGTTACAATACTGGAGCTTCTTCAGCTCAAACAATGTCAGGTAACAGAGACGGGTATACTCAGTTCCAGGTAGTTCTTGGGAAGTCCCTTGAGGTAGGACTTACTTACAAAGACGTAGATTTTGGAAATTTTCAACCATATTGGCTTTCAGTAAATGGTAACGGATCAGTTAATGCTCCTGGATTTCCTAGCACGGGTGCACACTATTTGACCGCAGGTGATTGGCTTAGAATTAGACATTATTCCGCAAGCAATCAAATCCAGTATCAAAAGAAACAACCCGTTGACGTGGAACAGCCAAATGATGCTTTGACCATTGGTCAAAAGGTGCTTATCAAAAACTCTTTCTCAACCGGTGCAGGAGTGTATTATGTTCAGGGAAACTACGCTCTTGTCGAGGGAATTTCAGGATCAGGACAGCCTCTGCTAAGGAAAGAAAATTCAGCTGCAAGCTCTTACCTGTCAACAGCTATTCCTAGGGGTTACTTTTATGAAGTAATAGAAGAAGTTGAAGATTATGTAACTTTTCATACTGCCAGTAATCCTACAAATGGTTCAGATCTAATTATAGACACCTCGTTATACTATATAGGCTCTAGGCTTTCGGATGTGACGATAAAAACTTTCTTTTAAAAATAATACAACCGATCCTCAAAAGAGGGCATTAGGTGTTATTTTATAGTCTTAACCATTAACCTTATTTTATCATGGCTACAGTACAAATCGCATTTACAGACAACTCGGACAACGAGGATCTTTTCACAATTTATCGTTCCGCAGACGGAGCAGCAGTAACAAGTGCCGCTGCCACCGAAGCAGTTGCTACAGTTACTTGGAACACTACTAACTCTATTTGGGACATCGCTTCTGGAGTAGTAGACTCAACCGCATCCGCAGCTTTCGTTGGAGCAGCTCCAACTGCCGATCCTTCTACAACGAATTCTTTTACTGTTCAGTACGAAGAATCTAACGCTGGAACTTATATCTACGGAGTAGAGGCAGAAAACGGTATCGGAAAATCTGCAACGACTTCCGCTGCTGGCGCAATAACAATTACCTGATTTTAATCGCATGACGGATCTCCTAGTAATGGGGGCCTCGTCTGCTTTGGGCTTTGTCTTTAGATTTATGGCCGAAAGTCGCAAGGCTAAGGACGAAGCCCTAAAGCGAGCGATAAGTGCTCAAAAAGCGTCAGACGAAAGTGCTGACAAAGCTGCCTCGCGAGGGGGTGTCGTAGTACGACGTTTTATTGTTATAAGCGTAGTTCTAGCGGTCATAGGATTTCCCTTCTTGGCTTCTTTCTTTTCTGTACCGACTTTCGTTGAAATTAACGAACAGTCAAGAGAATGGCTTTTTGGTCTTATTGGAGGTAAGGATAAGATTTCTTACCATCAAGTAGACGGGTACTTATTAGTTAAAGAAAACAGAACCGTATTTTTAGCAGTATCTTCTTTTTACTTTGGACAAGCAGCCGGAAAATGAGTGCATACGACATAGTTGATATCTTACTTGGTATAGTTCTCGGTCTATTCGGATTTATAATGAAATATATGACCGGAAGAATCCGAGACAATGAAGTCAAGATTGATAATCTTAGAGTCGATATGGCTAAACAGGGACAAGAAAATCAGGAATTGTATTCTAATGTAAAACGCATTGATGCAAATCTTTCAGAAATATTTAAAAAATTGGACGAATTAATCATAACAGTCCGCAGCAATAACTTAAAATGAGTAAAAAAGGATGTTCAGCACCAGGGGGTAAATGTATTAACCCAAAAACATGTCAAAAGATCGGTAAGTGTATTTCCGAGAAAGCTTCTAGCGGGAAGCCCAAAAAACCAGGTCAAGTGACCGGCAAAAAAGGTGGCTACTAAAAGGAAGCCCAGTAAACGGATCCCTAAAACCACTAAAGGTAAGGGAGCTAACTACCGCACCGCTAAGGCTGGAGCCGGCATGACGAAGAAGGGAGTGGCTGCGTATCGCAAAGCCAACCCTGGATCTAAACTCAAGACTGCCGTTACAGGTAAAGTCAAAAAAGGTGGAAAAGCAGCAAAACGACGTAAAGCATTTTGCGCTAGATCTAAGAGCTGGAACGGTGAGAGAGGCAAAGCCGCTAGAGCCAGGTGGAAGTGTTAAAATAATACAACCGGTCGAAAACATCCGTAAACTTTGTTATACATAGTTCATGGAAAACGAAACCGGGGTGGTTGACTCCCCCCAAGATACACCAGCAGTAGAGGACGCGTCTACAAACGACCTCCGAAACTTCTTAGCAGCGCAGACCGAGAGCCAGGTTCCCCAACAGGAGCTTAATCTCGAGACCCAACCAGAGGGGGCGAACCCTCCAATGGAAACGGCAGAAGTTATAGAAACACCTGTTGAACAGGGAACGGAAGAGGAAAGACTCGCCAAGAGGAGAATCCGGCCGAAAAGTAACGAAGACCAACAAGTTATCGATTTATATCGAAGCGAGGGGTTTGATGGATCTTTTCAAGCAGCCGCGAATATCATCTATGGACAGTCTGAAACTTCCCAACCAGTCCAGCCCTCTGCGGAACCTCCCAGAGACCCTAATCAGGAACAGGTAGATCAAATTAGCGGAATCCGTGGAGAGATCGACGACTTAACCAAACAGGTTGAAGAAGCTTCTGAAAATTTAGACACCGTTCAGGCTCTTTCGCTTCAGCGAGAGATAATGAACAAGGAACTAAATATTCAGAAAATTGAAACCCGTCAGGTTATTGCTGAAGATCGTATGCAAGCAGAGTTCAAAACCACCCAGAGACAAAAGTCGACGGAGAGTAGGGAGAAGGCAGTTTCCGAATACCCAGATCTTAACGATAATAATTCACTTTATCGTAAAGAGTTTGATAATTTCGTAACCCAGGCTTCAAATAACCCTGACTATTCGCCAATCTTTCAGTCGCCAAAATGGCCTGAGTTGATGGCAAGGGAATTCGGAAATATAAAAGGCAAGCAACCCCACATGCAACAGCAAGTGGTACAGCAAGCCTCTCAACAACTTCCTCCCTCTGTCGGAAATCAGGCTAGAGTTTTAACCTCTGGGAGCACGGCACAACCGGTAAACACTAATCAATCTGCTAGTGATGTCACCCAGCTGTCTAATGAACAACTTTATCAATATTTAGGACAGTCAAACGGCCAACGAGCACCTTTAAGATAGATTAGTGTGTTTTTTCTAACAAACACTTAATTATACAATACAATGGCTAAAACCTTAGGCGGAGTTCCCGCCAACTATCAACTCGGAGGTGCTACAAACGTAGACCTTATTTCTAACGCTTCTTCCTATGCAGGAACTATAGCCCAAGATGCAAACTTGCGCACTCAGATTTGGTCTGAGCTCGTAAAAAGAGATGCACGGGAAAAAAACGTCCTCAAAGACTTCATCGGAGGAGAAGGCAGCGGTAAACCTATCGTTGAAAAACGTGATCTCTCTGCTGGAGGATCTGACAAGGTAACTTTCACAACTGTTGCTCCAATTCGTGGACAAGGTGTACTCGGGGAAGCAATCCTCAAGAACAGCACCGAATCTCTGAAATTCGGAACATTCCCAGTTGAAGTTGACTTAATTCGTCACGCTGTATCCTGGACGCAAGTTCTTAAACTTATGCGTTTCACAGGCAAGACCCTTGACCAACTTTCTTCGGAAGTTATGTCTGAGTGGTATGCCCGTAAGGAACAAGACGACAGTCTCTATGTTGCACGTCAAACCTGTATCTTAGCTGGAGAAGCAAACACCTTGGACTCTTATGGTTCAATAGGTGGACTTCTTAGTTATGCAGCTGATGGTCTGTCAACAGACTTACTTGAGCACATGAAACAACGTCTTATTGCCGTTGGTGGTGAGCCTACAAATCTTAAATCCGATGCAAAAAGCGGACATGAGATTCCAGGTTATCTATTCTTTGCTCCTGACGCTGGACTTCGTCCTCTTCGTGGTGACACAGATTACTTAAATGCTATCTACAATGCAGACGTTCGTTCTGGAGACAATAAGCTCTACAGTGGTGAATATGCAATGTGGGATAACATTATGGTTTATTCTCACAATAACATCGTCGACACTGCAAATGGTCGTCAAGGAAGTCCAATGGCTCCTGTGTACTACTTGCAGACTGGTGATGCTCTAACTGTTGGCGCAGGTGCGCAAACTGTTGGACAAGCTGGAACTGGTGATTGGTTCGCAAATTGGCATCATGCCAATCTCGATCTTATCTCTGGTGATACTCAGTGGGATGACGCTGCTGGTACCCATGATTTCTTGGCAATCAAGATGACTGGTCCTCAGCGTGGACGTGTTAAACACTACACGTATACTGCTATGCAAGCAGATCGTTCTAGGCTCAATGCTGTAAATGTTCAAGCTACTGCATTCACTGCTGGTGCTAATGGTATCTCTGCTTTAGCAAGTACTGTTGCATTTGGTCCAGGAGATTTAATTGTTCCTGCTGACTCAAACGGTACTCCAATCTGTTACGGTCTCATGATGGGTAAAAATGCTCTCTACTACGCCAAAGGTGCAGTCGATGCTGAGCAAATCTTCCATTATGACGATTTCGCTAATAGCGGAAACGACGCACACTTAAATGCTATCGGCATGCAAGGTGTTCGTGGATGGGCTGCTTACAAGGATACGAATGGTCGTATTCCTGGTCTTCAATTGATCAAAATGGTTCGTCAGGTCCCTGGTCTGGCTTCAACCTGATGATTAGCGGAAGCTAGCTTCATTTTAGGGGCTCCTCTTTAGGGGGGAGCCCCTTCTTTTTAACCCTTAAACAAAAAATTATGGAAATCAAAATGGTAGGAAAAACAACCGGTACGGTTGGTAATAGTACAATTCAAGTACGTGGGCCTTCTGGAAAGAAGTTTGCATTTAAAAAACGCTCTGGAAAAGGCTACATACATGAAACGGATGACACTAGAGACATTCAAGATATCTTTCAATCTCAGAGCCAGAGATATCCTTATTTCTTCACTCCTGTATTTTCTGAAACTTCAGAAGCAGTAGAAAAAAAAGAAATAGAAGCATTAGATGGTAAAACTCTAATAGAATTAAAAGAAATCTGCAGAGGCTTAGGTATAGAAGTACTTCCTCAGGACAAAGAAAGATCTTTATCTAGAATGATAAATGCATACAAGCTAGGTTCTGGGCAGTAAATTTTACAACCGTTGGCAAGAGTAATCTTACCAATGTAGCATAGGGACATGGCAGAAAATTTAACATACGGAGTTTCGCCGACCCTTAGGAACCTTAAAGATCAGTTAGCTACTCTTTACGGAGCAGACGGTGTTGATGACTTGTCTCCCATAGATCAACAAAGAGTCGGTATATACATAAATCAAGCATATAGAGAATGCTACGCTCCTATTGATGGAGGTAGACCCGAATGGTCTGTTGCTAATTACGGGTTTGAACTGCCTGCTAAAAAAGAAACAATAGCAACCTGTACTGATGGATTTAATGTAATAACCTTAGACGACCCTGTAGATCCTAAATATGTAGGGTCTTATATTGAAATAGAGAAAGAGTTTTATGTTATTGCAGAAATTGAAAACGACGACATTAAGACTTTAATTCCTTGGTCAAACGGCACTGGGCAAAAACCTGCAACTATATACCATTCTTCATATCAGTTAGATCGTGAAGTAATAGATGTATGTGACAGCCCTGAAATAGTAGGCTGGGGTAAACTGTCTGCCATGCACGGCAAGGAGCAGGAAATAGAAATGAGAGCCTCTTATGCGGCGGACTTCATGCCTTACCCTTCTCAGCATTACGGAAACGTCCCCAGCATAGCTTCTAGGGGCAGAGACTTCCATGTAGACCGTCCGCTTTGGTACTATGTAGACAGTTCTGACTTGCAAGTATATTCAGAACAAATAGACACTACTGATTTAGATAAAAAAGCTTTGAGGAATCGTTTTTGCGTATATCCATTGCCTGATACAAAACAGCCAATAAGGATGAGGGCTAACATCCTACCCTTAGAACTTACCCATGATGACGACGTTGCTAGACTTCCTGGAAACATCGTGTGGGACATTTTATTTCCTTTAGCTTCTGCTACCCTTGCTCTTTCAGATCCAAGGTACAGTGGAGACAACAAAGAGATCGTCTTTAAACTTGCTGAGAATGCAAGGAACAGGCTCAAGTCGTTTGGCAGTAGTCAAAAGAAAAGACCTATTAGGTTGAAAAAACGATTCGGGTGGTAATATGTCAGACGCAGTAATCAGATTAACTGGTAGGCCGAAGATAGACCGAGACTCAAGCGGTCTTCGTCGTATTACAAGGACATACATTGTACAAGGATCTGCGGTAACTGAAGGTAATGTTGAGGCTCAAGTATTCCTTCCTTACGGAACTGCTGATGTGGAGTACGATGCTACGATCACTCAAGACCTGACCAACGGAGGTTTAACAAATTCTGAAGTAACTGGAGCATATCTAGTAGAGCAATCCATTACTCCTGGCCAGAGCATGAATGAAGCTGGCCTCACTCGAGTTTATCAAGAACTCGATGCAAGCAATGAACCAGTGCAGATAGGTTCCGAAAAGATCGTTAGGGGTGCTCAAGACAGACTCACGGTCACTAAAGTATTTATTGTAAAGAACCCTCATGAAGCTCACTACTCGGCAGGGAGAATAGGAGTTGTTACCATAAACGTGGCAGGCTCTGTGTGCTACCTTGGAACAATTCAATCTGAAAAAAATGAAGTCTTTACACAGTTTACAGAAGTTTATTTTGAAGACGGAGTTCTCTCAGAAAGTGTGTCTTATAAATACGGCCAGTACCCGAATCACAGGCTGGAAGTACGTACGCTTAGATCAGTTGTAGATATCCCTAGTCCTCCCAACACAGAAGGTCCTGGAAACGGATCTTGGTTTAGAGTTGATGAAAAAGAAGGCCCAGGTAATCAAGATTTTGGCCAACTAGGGAAGACCGTACAGACAGTCGTTTTTGCAAAGGGCGAAGGGCTATTGTCAGTAGATGCAGAGGTTAAAGGTAAGCCTCCAAACACAGTTGAGGTAACTACTGTAAAATACATTACAGGAGAAAATGGAGCAGTTCCAGCAGCCGACATACCTGCTTTTACGAGAAGGACTTTTGAAGGTAAGGAAGAAAAAGACGGTTGGGAATTACATACCATACGGGGCGTAGTAGTAAATACCGATAACGGTGTGGTAGATGTAGACGTTCAATACAAACACGGACAAAAACCTAACCATAAGTTAGAGGTGGCAAAAGCAATCTCTTACGGAATAGCTCCTGACGCTTTAGACGTACTTAGTTTTGTTTATCCCGCTGGAGACAACTCTAGCCTTGGGCCTTATGTCTTGGTCACTGAAAGAGAAAATACTACTGGTGAATACGACGTCTTCACATCAACTTTTGCCAGAGGTAATGGAACAATTTCTGAAACTGAAAAAAAGGTTGGGTTTGCTATAGTAAACGAGACTGTATCTCTCCACCCTCCAGTTCCCGCACTCCCGATCTCAATTCAAGCTGGCGAGCTTACTAGAAAGGTAGAACTTCTTGACGGTTACCAAAAACTAACTGCTTCTACCACAACCGAAGACAGTGGTCTAGTTGAAGAAAAGACAGATACAAAAAATAACGGTGCTCTTGTAATAAAGACACTTATGCAATTGGGCACAGTTTGGGACGCTACAAACACTCCTGCTAATTTTGTAGAGGTCTCTATAAGAAAACATCGATACGATGTTTACCCTGCGATCACAAAAGTTTTTGCAAAGGGCGTTGGGCTTATCTCTACAACAAAAAGAAAAGAGGGACTAGCTACGGTTGTTGAAACCGTAAGGCTGTTTCCTGACACGACATTTGTAGACACCAACCTACAGGCAAACGAACTAAAAAGAAAAGTAGATGAAAAAGACGGATATAAAATCCTTTCAATTTCAACCACAGATCAAGCTCTTACATTAATTGATAATAAAGAGGAAGAGTTTCACAACGGTAACCTTACTATCATAAGCCGTACTTCTTTGGGAGACGCCTGGAATGCGGCTAACACTCCTCCTGGGTATGTTGAAGTGTCTCACAGAGACCATACATACAAAGAATATGCCGCAGTAACTAAAAAGTTTGCAAAAGGAAGCGGGTCTATACAGGTAGGGGAGAGAGAAGAAGGCCTTTTTTCTATCCAAACCCATGTAATTTTAGGGCCTACCGTTCCTCCAAGAGAAGCTGTTAACATTGTTACCTCTGAAGAACAGGGCTATCAAAAAACCAAGTATGAATTAAAAGTAGCAAACCTTACAAAAGAAGATTTTAAGTCTAACTATTCTAGTGGTATTTTCAGCACTACAAGATCTAAGATCAACCATAACTATCCAAATTTAGACGCTGCTGGAGGTAGGTCTATAAAATGGTTAGACGGCAGAAACTACATCGGAGCTGCAACAGATATAGAGCCTACTCTTTCAAAAGAAGTTTCTAAAAGTTTTGGAGGTGGGGTAAAAAGAATATCAACCACTGAGATTGGAAAGACCAGTGCTAACAGTTATGCAGACGGTGGTGCGGTAGTTCAGCTGGCAGTAGATGTCTTTAGGAACACTACGATCAACATAGACAAGGCACATTTAAGCTCTCAAGACACCACTTACGGATCTGGAATAAAAACTGTTAGGGAAACTACCATAGACAGTAGTGCAAAAGCATTAGGAAATTCAGGAGGTTCTAGTGAGCAAATAGGTAATGTAATATTTAAAAACGCTACTAAAAACATCTCTGCTTCTGTTTATACAGATAGAAACATTAACTATGGAGGAGGTGTTAAAAAAGAAACACAGACCTTTATAGGAAGCGCATCACAAAGTGTAGGTAACTCTGGAGGCAGGGTAGAACAACTTGCAAGTAATATATTTAGAATAACTACGGTTAACGTATCTGCTTCTCAATATGAAGACGAGTCTAAGTCTTACTCAGGAGGAGTATTAAGAAAGTCTGTAACAAGTGTTGGATCTAAAGGAACCCTTGGTAACTCGGGTGGAAAAATAGAACAAATAGCTGATAACATTTTTAGAAACACTAAAGTAGATGTCGCAGCTGCTATTTATGCAGACAAAAATATAAACTACTCTAGAGGAGTGGTCAGGACTACTGAAACATCAATAGACGGAGGTACTAAAGCATTAGGAAATTCTGGAGGAAAGAATGAGCAGTTAGCTGATAACATTTTTAGGAACAGTAAAACAGAAGTCGAAGCCGCTCAATACAGCGACATATCTGTTAGCTATTCTACTGGTAAGAAAAGAACCAGTACCACATTAATCAGTAACGCTGCGATCACCCCTCCACCCAATATTGGAGGAGTTTCTGAACAAATTGCTGAAGATGTATTTAGAAATGTAACTATTGATGAAAGTCAAGCTGGCTATCAAGCAAAGGATGTAAGTAATTCGAAATGGTATAAGCTTACAACGACTAGGAGTGTAGAAGCTGGCCCAACAGCCATAGATCCTGACTTAGGAGGATCTTACTCTCAAATTGGTGAAAGCTTGTATGTAACAAGCGAACCGAAATTTAAGCCAAGCGATAAGGAAGATACAGTTATAGATTTTATTGGAAGTGGTGCAGTTAAGGTAACTAAGACAACAAGTATAGGTGGAGGGATCGGTGATTTTGAAAGTATACAAGCACATATTCACCCAGCATTAGATGACCCGCTCGAGACTCAAACAGAATATACTCTGAACAAGCTCGAAGGGGAGTCTGTAACTCTTGAAAACGGTATTAGTAAAGTAACTACTACTACTTCAGTTGTAGAAAATCCTGACATGAATGATGCGTTCGGATCTACCACACAGTTAGTAGAAGGTTTTTATGTAAAGAAAACAAAAGCATACGAGCTCTGGAGCGAAGTAGATGGAAAGACAATAAGTGATCGCACATATCATAGACTTGGTGTGGACTTTCATGAAATAGTTTCATGGGGCACGAAAGTTGCACCCAGGGGAGATGAAGTAAGTCATAAGAAGGAAACCATAATCGTACCTGAAGGTGCGGCAGCTATTACTATCGATAAACACACCACTACAGGAGCAACTTTTAAAGCAAAAACATGGTATACATATGAGGTTAGGAATTTCTCCTGCCCTGGAGTTATTGATAGACGGAAAGAAGGGGTTATCGAAATTCCTCCAAAAACAACCCCTCTATGGTGTAAGATTAAACACCAACTCGTACAGGTTCCCGGATCAAATTCACTTTCATACACGCAACCATCAGCCTCTTTAAGTATGACTGTTGGTTTTAGGGATAGAGTAAAAGACTATTCATTTACAGGTGGTGGAGGAAACTATGTAAGTAAAGGATTTTCAAAAGCAGTTCCTAGGGATGGAGATAAATTTCAAGGATCTACTGTTCTTTTTTGTGATTTGGAAAAAGAGGGAGACGCTTACAATGCGTGGACTCCTATCAACAAGGTATTCGCTTCAAGTACCGATTTAATATACACGGCAAAGGATTTTAACGTATATCATCAACAAGAAGTCTCTGCTAACGCTAAGCCTGTATTATGATAAATGATGAAATCCCAGGGGAAAGAATATCCCCAGCAGGAAAAGTTCAAGATGTTCCTTTTGGAATGGGGTCTCTAGCTAGAAGAGGGTCTCCTACTTTAAAAAGAGACCCTGTCATTATTTGGCTAAACTCTAGCGATCAAGACTCCCCTCCTAATCCTTGGAAGACTGGAAATGATGACGGAAAAGGGTATTTGTGGGGAGACGATACCATTCAGGATTTTGCACAGAGATTGGTTGATTCACAGTATTTTGATGATGGGAATGTTCAACAACCAACCCATGGTGACATCATTGCAGGCCTAGATAAAGGAGACACTACAGTAATACTTAAAGTCACCGTCCCAGTCCATGACGGTGAGTTAAATGAACAAGACCCTGCTCCCGACGACTTTAAGGAATAATGAAAGTTTCAGAAGAGGTCATCTTACCTGAAAAACCTGGGATAAGAGATCAGGACTTACGCATGGAGCTTGTAGATTACGGCTCTACCTGTAGTAAAACGGCTTCAATAGAACTACCAAAAAAACTTGGGACAAGAGACCAGCCTTTAAAGTTAGAACTGTCTGCAATTGGAACTCCTACAGACATAGCAGCTGTTATACTGCCTAAAAAACTTGGGATAAGAGATCAGGATTTAAAATTAGAACTTGTTCCTATCGGGTGCGATTCCGGTGGGCTTTCTTACTGTACGTGTTTTGTTGGAACAGTTAGTGGGGTCGGTAATTGGGGAGATTTCAACCACTCCTACTCACAGTCGTTTTCCGAGAGCTGGTCCCAAGGGCCTCCTTCTTACGGCAACAGCTACTGGTCTAGTTATAGCCTTACTACGAGTAAGACATACTCTCACAGCAGCACTTCACACATAAAGACAACTGACTGGCTTCTTTTTAATAGCACCGATAATGGAAGCTTCTCAGATGCGGGCGGAAGTGACAGTTACAGCAATCCTGGATCTGATGAATATTGGATGAGGAATACGCAGTCTGTTATAAGACAAAGAGGCAATCAATTTTACGGGAACCCCTGGTTTTTAGGAACTGACCTAGAACTAAACTACAGTCTGCATTTTAATGTTCAACTAACTAATAACAGGGACAATGGTTTATTTATTGGAAATAGTTATTTTTTAAATAAAAGAATTGGCCTGTCGGATGAAAGAAAATACCAGACAGATTATAATAGGAATGAAAGATATTTGGGAGGCGGATTTTCAGGACCTCGAAGTGCAGTACTTTCATCTCAGAATAAAATAACATTAGACGACGAGAATTTAGACTTTACTTCGTTTATCTCAACTTGCGACTTCTTTAGCCCGGCTGATTTAATCATAGATGGAGTTACATTAGACGAAGATACTACTGGCTATTCATCTATAAAACATGGCTTTATGGGGTTTAACGGACTTGGCTCCGCATGGCGTACCTGGGACGGGCTCGCGCAGTCCCAAGGCATCAAGTCATCATCTGGTAGTGAAACAATAAAGACTATGAAGAAGGTATGGCCGTCTGACGTTTGGGTAACTGGGCCAACCAACACCTGGAGTGGTAATTTTAAGGGTATGCCAGATGACGCATATTGGATAGCGGATGGTTTTATAGAAAACAACGGCCTAGTACCCGTAAGTCACAACTCATATTGTTTTGTACTACATTTAGGAATCCACATTCCACATAAATATGAAGCAGAAGACAGTGTAGCTAGGCCCCAGACTAATGGAACTGTAGATGATGCAAACCTCTTTGCTAAGATGTCCGTAAACTACACGCAGGTACCAGACCCTGATAACTTCTCTGTTGGATGGGGTTTATATGTGGTGGGGTGTGAACAGGTGTACGGGCCTTTTTCTGTTTCTGGGCATTTAACAAAATACTATGAAGAAGTTCCAGATACTTATTACAGGAGTTTGAAGAATGACTCTGAAGCCTATGTAAAACACGAGTTAAAAGAAAAAATCCTATTTTCAGATAATGAGAATGATATTGATATTTTAGAAACTCTTATAGAAGACTTTAATAAATCTCCTCAGGAAACAAATTTTACACAAGTCCAACCCAGAAAAGAGTTGGGGGGAATGCCAATATTTCAATCTCAGCATTCTGACTATGAATCTATAGGGGGCACTCCCACACGATATAAATGGGCAGTACACACTAAATTTTACGATACTGATTGGTTAGGAGATCAGCCTTTTAACTTCAGTGCTCCTAAAAAACGCTGTGAGCATATGCCTCCAGACACATGTCCGAACTTACGTCTTTGGGTTTACGCACTAGACGCAGATGGTGCAACCTATCCACGTGGAGGTGTTGTTAGAATGGATTGGAGTTTTACCAATCAACAATGGCAAGCTCAACATGAAAACCCTGCAACCTTCCTAGAGAGATGGAAGGACGGTAGTTATATAGATACTCCAGTTCCAGAAGACCTTCTATCCAGTATAACCCTTAAATTAGATGACGACGAGTGGGTCTTCACATATGTAAACGGAGGAAACAAGACCTTTAACCACAACACGGACCAGTATGGACGCGACTTTGAGTACAATAATCATTTTTATAACCTGCGTGATGATGACAATGCACCAGCCCCTCTCCCTCTTTCAAGAGATTTGAAAGAAAAGCAAGAAGATAGAGCCAGCCCTATTGGGAACTGGCATCTCGATGGAGATAAAAGTAGACCGAAGCTTTTCAAAATATCTGATATAGATCCGGACTGCGACACTCCTTTCGATCCAGTTCTTTGCCCACCACTAATAGCACGACATAAGGAATGAAAAGTAAAGGAGCAGGAGATACCGTTAAAAAAATAATGGATAAACTTGGAATCAAGCCGTGTGGTGGGTGTAAGCAACGTCAGGAAATACTCAACCGATTGATACCATACAAGAAAGGAGCTAAGATAAACAAGTGAAGCATTATAGAATACCTACATTTACTGGAATAGAGAATCATCGGCAGGATACAGACAGAGGAACGCTTCGTTTGTGTGAAGGTGCAGTTCTCGGGGCAGTGGGCTCTGTGCGATCAGCACCGAGGTGGGATAATGTGTTTCCCATGGTAATACCAGAGGTGGGGAGTCACGTAATAACTGCACAGGACGATGAGTTTAATAAGTATGCATTCACTTCAGTGGATGGAATAGTAAATTCCACTAAGATTTTTACAAATGAAAACCCTGTCCCTTCAAGATTGGGCGATTTAATTGGCATGCAACATACGGTACTTACTGTAGACACTCCAGCTTATATAAATGATGTTGGGTCACGGAGAGCAATTGTTGGTAATGGGGTAGACCAAAAAAAAATAATAGAAGGTGCTGGACCGTTGGTCGTAGAAGACCTTTCAGCAGATATTGAAGACATATATAAATTAGAAGTCACTCCTTTTCCAAACTGTAGCATGTTTGTCATAGGTCTTAATAAATGTATCTATGCAGCAGGAAATGCAGAGAACCCACTTAGAGTTTATGTATCAGAGCCTACGAATACAGAAGACCCTTTAAAAGAAGGTATCTACTCTACTCAAATGTCTGTTGTTGATATTCTAGCAACCAATGCTACTAAGATTACAGCTCTAAGTACTTATCAAAACTATGTTGTCGTACACACGGACGCTGGAGTTGTCTTACTATTTCAAGCAGAAACACAGCAAGCGAGCACTGGCTTTAGGGTTGAGCAGACCACTGCTGCTGCTAACTCAGGTGCTATTAATCCAAACTGCGTGGCTGGGTCTGCAATCATACAGCCTTATTATTTAGGTGTAGATGGTCAGGTATATAAAGACAGTTCCGCTAGACGTGGGCCAGAGAACAAGCCCAGCTTTTCGGATGTCGAACAGGTCACTGCAAAGGCCAAAGGGCTCTGGGATAAGACCGTAGACCGAAACATAGAAGGTTCCTTCTCAGCGTATGAAACTTTTAGTGGTTTGTATAATTTTTACATGCCTGCACAAGAGTCAGAAGAGAATGACGGAGGTAGGTTCCAAGGATTCTATTACTCTGACATACAAAACGCTTTAGCTGGACCTGTTTTATATCCAAGACTCACATCAGTCACATCAGTAGGGGACACTTCAATATTACTCGGAGTTTCAGAAAACAATCAACTACTATCATGCGACATGGAGCAAATGAAAGAAGCTAGGGAGCTCGACTCTCCTCTTTTCGATCCGTGGGAAAGTCCTGACAACACAGACCCTGGAGGTATGTGTGTTTCTTTCTCTCCGTCTGGTAACTCCTTTAACTCCAACGGAAGAACCTACAGCAGTGCTATGGCTGATTCCGCTCCTGGAAATACAATACAAACCGATCCTATCTATTTCGAAAACTCTTACCTTTCAGTAATAGAGACTTCTTACGAAGATTTAGGAGGCCCACATTTAGTAAAACAGATTCATGAAATCGGGCTAACTTTTCAAGGAGGTTCTTACGGGCATGTTTGGGTTTACGCTCAAGGAGAGGGTTCTTTAATTAAAGGACGGGCTCGAGGAACTCTATTTGGTAAAGAACAAATAAAAACTTTTATGAACCTAAGGAGTAGGAGAGTAAGGGTTCGGATCTACATAGCTAGCCATGTAGATTACGACTGGGTGCTTACCGACCTTTCGATTGGCTTCCTTGAAGGGAAGACTCTGACTTAGGAGGACGTCCAGGTTTCTTTTTATTAAAGACCTTTGTTTTCCTTAAAGTACCTCTGACCGATTCTTCTGAAACACCTAACAGTCTGGATATCGTTCCAGGATGCCAGCCTTCGAGATATCTTGCTACAACATATGGCGTATATTCTTTCATCCTTCGACGTATTCTTTTTTGATCGGTTCCGCAAAGATAATTATTAGTAACAATTCGACACCCGTCTACAGAAGGTTCTTGAGGAAAACCAATCGTGTCACGAACCTCTTGCCTAGTTAAACCTATTTTTTTTAGAACTCGACTCACTCTTCAGACAGCTCAAGTTCAATAGTGGCTTTTTTGGCCGGAAAAGTAACAGAGCCTTCCCCTTTAACTGCAACTCCAGAACTTAAATCAAAGTCTAGGTTAATCGTCACCGAGGTTTTATTATCGTTCTCTAAAGCAGCCAATCTAATTTGAGGCATTAATAGGTCAAGTAGGTCTCTACACTGCCTGCCTAACTCTATTAATAGGTCTTTTTCTATTCTGTTCTGAGTATCTAGCCAATCTTTCATACTTAAATTTAAAGGTTACAAAAGGGTTATTTAAATAACGTATAACTTAATGTATAACAATGTCACCCTTACTGCAAGTCATTAATTAACAAGACTTAAAGAATGGTGGTAGGGGTCGGATTCGAACCGACGAACGCGCGAAGCGGGCGGATTTACAGTCTGATATGATACCACAATATATAGTGTTGTTATACGCTAAGGAGTTGACAATTAAAGTATATTGGCCAATATGGTCTATTACTGTATAACGTAAAAGAGTTAATAATGGGTTACATAAGAAAGACCACTCCAAGGAACAATAGAATATTTAAAACCAGTGAAGATCAAAAATACTGGAACTTTAGAAAAAAGAAAAACGGAAAACAATATTATTTCAATTTAGGACCTCTGCTATCTACTGCAAAAACATTAGCAGATCAAATAGATGCGTTCTGTGTCTTCAACAAAATAGAAGACGCGGTTGCCAAGTTTAATCCTAATAAAATCCACTATGGAAACGTTCCTACTGTAGAGGAGTTAATTAAAGTTTTTGAAGCAAATAAGGACATCCTTGAAAAAAAACCTAGGACTGTCTCTTCATATGCAAGCGCCATAAGACGATTAGTAAAGGTGGGTCTGGGTAAGAAAAACCCCAGCTGTGCAATCAACTGGAACGCTTGCTATGTTTCTTACACTAGGAAGATGCTTGACGGTGTTGAAGAAGAAGAAGACATCCTTGCAAGGAAACGAACAATCAATTCTGTACTTACTAATGCAAGGTCTCTGGTGTCCGAAGAAGCAATGCCTATTTATAAAGACTTAGACATGAGCTGGGTTCCAAACATGCAAGCACTTAAGAAGTTTAAAAAGGTACAGATTTTCTACACACTGCCTTCCGAAAAGTTAATTCTTGATACGCACGACTACCTTGCAAATTTAAAGTGTAATGTTAAATTTACCATGTTGGCTCTAGCTTTGCATGGAGGTATGAGAAGGAGTGAGATCGCTCACTGCCGTAGAGAATGGTTTGATCTGTCGGGAGATGAACAGAACATAATAAAAATTAAACCCGATAAAAAGTTTGATCCAAAAGGAAAGTCGGGGTCTACCCATCTAACAGCAAAATGGGCTCAAAGAGTTTATGCTAGAGCAGACGGAATCGACTACCTTATTAACTGTAATCTCGATACTTTTAAGACAATAGACACTGCCTTCGAACCTCTGATCGCTGATCTTAGGGCTTTGGGCTGGACGAGGAATTCACCATTACACGAATGTCGTAAACTCTATGGTGCTTTTTTAGCGACAACTGATTCGCTGTATAAAGCTCAGAAATGTTTGAGGCATTCAAATCCTCAGACTACTAGCGACAGTTACGCAGATATCATACTGTCAGATAAGATAATTAAGCGCTGGGCTTAAGTTCTAAAAAATGACCAGTCATGGCGCCAACATTCATATTGGCCTTTGCTAGAGTTATTTTGTGGATAAAGCCAGATTGCCTTTCCCTTCAATGCAGTCATTGGAATATTGTACCAACACTTGTAAGGTTCTACGTAGCAACTAAGGACATCCACTACCCTCGAGTCTACCATTTCTGTTTTAGAACTACCTGTTTTTGCAGTTATTTGAAAACGAGTGCAACCGTTGTTTTTTAACTGACACCTCGTTCCTTTTACTTGTACCCGTAATGTCTGGAGATTATCTAGCCGAGTTACTAGATAATCCCAGGGCATGGCAACGACCGGTTGAGACGGTACCATTTCTTTTCCTAAGGCTTCGGCTACGAAAAGATGCTCGTATCTTACACCTTGAATTAAATTGTGAGAGATATTTACTATATGGCTTTCTTTATCACCCACTCGTTCTTGCCTTTTTTACAACTACGTCCTATCCAGTCGCAGCCTGCTTTTTCTAGGTGTCTCAAGCCCCAACCCAATCGGTTAGGGGTCATGTCCTTAATTAGGATCTGAGCCTTTTCAATCTTAGAGAGTCTCAATAATAGGTCTGAAGGTGTTCCAGCCCAGTCGGTCTCCTCGGAATTGTTCTTGTCGTAGTAAACTTCCTTAAAGATCCTCAGTAAATCGGCAACTGCTGACCATTGACTGTCTGCGGATACGACTTCTTCTATTGACTTGTCTATGTAAGCTTTGACTCCGAAACGTAGGTCGAACAGTTCGTCAGGTATCTTGTAATCAAGTAGGTATCTGCAAAAACAAGGAGCTTCAGCCATGACCTGATCCAAGAATTCCTCAGTGAATTCTTCGTACTTTGTCATCTTGTAAATCATCAGCTTGTCACGAATTGACATGTCAAGATCTGGCAAGATTCTAAGATTGGTAGAGTCATCATTGAGCGTGATTGATATTCTACCTAACCACTGAGCCCGTCCAGGTTGCTTGTTCTTTCCGTTCATTAAAAACTCACTGTTGGCCACATGCTCTTTGATCTTACCTGTAAAGGTGTTTCTAAAAGCACGACTGGCTGTAGGAGTTGTATCATCGATCGTCCACAGATATTTCTCGAACATATAGTCGTTGAAATTATCACTCTTTCCAGTGAGATAAGCTGAAGCCGGTTGCTGTCCTCCAAAGATGTGAGGAAGTAAATGCTGGTTGTATAAAGTCTTACCAGTATCCACACCTCCGACAAGGAATTGTGCTTGCCCCTTCTTAGGCTTACCTTTGTACGCATTTGCGTACGCATAATGTAACCAGCTTAGTTGATGCTTCAACTGCTCTCCAAAGATGACCTCAAACCAATGGGCAATTTTTGGGAATCCTTCACCCCAGGCGCAGGGCTCAGGGTGTGGCTCGAGACATTTAACAATTGATGTGTTAAAATAAAAGTTACCTTCGTACTTTATTATACGCTCTTTCCTCATTGAGAAAGGCAAGCCAGCTTTTACTCTCTTTTCTTTGTGGATAAGATTAAGACCCTTCTCCAGTTCTGAGAGATTATCACCCTTGTCTGCTGTTTTCTTAAGCCCGTGGTCTGCTCTGAGCGCTAGCTGTGCTTCCCTAGGACCAGCGATCGTGTAACCCCCATCATCTTTTCTAACCAAATAGTTCTGCCCGTCAAAGTGGTATTTTTCTATAGCAGCTCCTATGCGATCTGACTCAAATTTAGAGACAAATTTATTACCTAATATCTCCTTCCATGAAACAAATGGCTGAGGTCCTGTGAAACATCTAATGCCAGTCTTGAATACAACAGCTGCACTTTCGTTACTAGCACCTGAGTCCCAAAACCTCTTACCTCTCGAGCGTTCCTCAAAAGCACCTCTCCATTGTCCTGGATATTGCCGATCCACTTCCTGTTTTACTACCTCTAATGGAATCTCTGTGGCCTCTTTTTGGAAATCCGAGGTAACGCTAGATTCATATTGCCATAGGTGTAATTCCTTTGTGCTCACGGTTTCTTTTGAAATCTGAACCCAGTCGTGCCCTAATAAATAATATTTACTAGGATCTAAGAATGCTCCCCAGTCCATAGACGGTGCAATACTATCAGCTTTTATTTCCTTACCCAATCTCTTGAGGAACCTGATGGTGCCGTCGTTTGTGTGACATAGAACAGGGACTTCGAAGAACCACAACACGTGCAGTCCACCACTGCAAGACCTACTGATCCACTGCGGTGAGTGGTCGAGATCCATCGCTCTGTCTAAGCATTTCTTAAACTCGTCAGAGTCTAGCTCGCAATCGTAGTCAGCAACCACACCCATCATACGAGTAGCAGTGTTTCCAGACTTTACTCTCTGTGCTTCGTCGCCTCCAGAAAACGTCGAATAGGCAAGGTACTTAGTCTCTTTTTGATTAGCCCACTTTTTCAATTTCAGTGGGTCGTCAAACTCAGGTACTTTAAAATCTTGCCATATACTCCACGGCTCTTTGGGAGTGACTACCTGACCTCTTAAATTATCTATCGTAAAAACCATTATTGAACCACCTCAAGCTCGGGATCGAGTAGGCGTTCCATCACAGCTCTTACGGCACATTCTAGGTCAGTAGTTATCGGTGAGATGTTGGCTACCCAGTGATCAATTTTTGTAGGATCTATGCCTGCTTCTGAGGGGTGAGTGCGCCAGCAAGAACTCCCTTCGTCTTCTAAGAAGGGTCTATCAACCCCAATAATCATACCTCCCTTACTTTTTATCCAATCGACCTCATTCTCGTACCGTATGTCGTCAATCACTACCTTGCGGTGATCGACCTTCATTAAGTCTAATTCAAAACTAAGAGCGTTGACCCAAGTGTCTTCATTATTTGCTCTCCCCCAATTATGTCCGAAGCTCTGTAGTAGTTTCCTTCCAGTAACCCCCAACAACGGAATAATTTCTTCCTTATCCTCATGTAAATAGTTAGCTTCCACATAAGGTAGAGCTGCTAATATTCCTTTTCTTATTGCACCTGCCATAGCGTATTGTAAATAGCCGTACTCTCTTACCAACACGTTTGCTACACTTGACTTGCCACTTCTTGCTTTTCCCACTAATCCAATCATCATATCGTTTTCTTCTGTTCGAGTTTGTTATACATTTATTAATTTATTTAAAATATTTATCCGCAATTACGCAGTCAGATGCTAATGGAAGCTTGCCCCAAGGTGGAGAGGTGGTCATTACTTCCTCAATTAGCTTTGCTTTCTCTTCTACTTCATCCTCTTTCACTTCAGCAACAATTTCATCATGGACATGCATGATAACCTTAATGCCTTCCTCGTGCAAGCGATCCAAATGGAAGGCAAAAACATCACGAGCAGTGGCTTGTACTGACTTCTGATAAAGAGACGCGCCGTACTCACGACGACGGTCTTTACCACCCTCTACATGCTTGCTTGAAATTCCCTGCAACTCTCCCCTTGGTTTAAAAAACTTGATTGACCTTCCACTAAGTAGTGGGATCTCGTAAGTCTTGTCTGAAGAGGAAGCCTTGGCATAGTTCTCCGAGTGCTCCTTCCAAAGTGCCGTGATTAGAGGAGACTTCTTTCTATAATCCATTACTTGGAACCAAGCATTGACCATGCACCTCTTCTCATATTCGTCTGCCACGTCAAACATGTCGACTATGTGGTTTTGACTAGGTACGTTTTCTAGAAAGCGTATAAAGTTGTTCTCGTCAAACTTGTCATACTCTCTGTCAAACACTCCACCAAAACCAAACTGTCTGGCCCGATCTAAAAACTTAACCCAACCAACGCCGTACCCTAGAGAGAGCACCCTCTCTTTCGCCAAACTGTAGAGTAGGGGGTCTTCTTTTTTGACCTCTCCTCCCGTCCAGTTCATGGTTTCCTCAGCATGGTATTGATAAGGATTCGAGCCTTTAAAGTAAGCAGCCAAAGCCTCGGCGTCGCCACAGATCATTGCAGCACAGCGAGGTTCAATGTTTCCGAGATCAGAGACTATAAGTTTGTACCCCTTGGGAGCTCTTACCATGGCACGGATGTCTACTCCATATTTAACTTCCTTTGGAAAAGCGTTCTGAACATTCCAACCTCCAGCACCTTTCCAACGCTGAGTCGAGGGGACACCGTATTGCAATAGCGAATACGAGAATCGAAACCTGTCGTCCACTCTGTCCATCAGCTTCCTGAGAGTAGCGTGGTGTTTCTTAATCCTCACCAAGGTCTGAAAATCAGATACATAAGAACACCTGATACCAAAATCGTTTATCCACTCATCGCACTCGGTTGAATCTTTTGCTGTGGACTTAATAACTGGGAGCCCTTCCTTCTGTAGGTAAGTGTTAAGACCTTTCTTACCAGTCAAGGCATAGGGTTTCTTTGTGTCGGGGTCTACCTGATCGTGCCAGGGCATCCTCTGAGTGATCTCCCATATCTGCTTGTCCATCTTCTTGAGAGCTTTTCTCAAAGCAGGCACGTCAATAGGGAGGCCTTCCCAACACATCTCACGATTTATTGTAGAGAGTCTTCTCTCCATCTCCGGCCACTTCTTGTACAGTTTTTTGTACAACTTCCATGTCCATATGACATCGTCGATACCATACTTCATCAGCTCCTCGTCTTTCCCTGCATCCACAGCATCCTGCCATGTCTTTCCCTTCATCCAATTCCTCATCTCTTTGGGCATGTCGTGTTTGAATACGACTTTGACCGCTTGGGCTAGGGCTCTGGGCAATTGGAAATAGGTAGTCATATCTGCTGAACAGATAAAAGTAACTCTTATCTTTGGTACTATACCCCTCTCAACCATGGATATAAATACTGCTTCATCGAACGAAGCGTTGTGGCAAATGAAGGTGGCGTCTTGGTACTTAAACCAATCTATGTCTTTCGGGTGAGCCCCTTCTGTAAAATCATCATTAGCAAAGGTACAGAGATAACATTCGAATCTCTCGTCCTCTACGTACTGTCGTGTTCCTTGTATTACTATTGAGTGTTTGGGGTCATACTCCGTCTCCGTGTCGAATGCGCAGACTATTGGTTTCTTCTTGGTCTTCTTGGTCATGCTGTAAATTAAATCGTGATATAGGTTTCAAGCCGTGGCGGGTTAACCACTTATAATAGCCATAGCGACTGACGCCACCGACAGCTTTTACTGCTCTACTTATGCCCACGTTCTTGCTAAGTTCGTGAACTTTTTTAAAAGCTTTTGCTTTTTTTTCTGGTCTCATATGAAAATATAGGGAGCCGGGCTAACATACCCCATGAAACCCGACTCCCCAATGAACACGATTAAGCGAACTCGCTTAACCAAGAAGAAAACTCAGGGTCGTTACGCTTACCTTTACGTACGGTAGGTACCATAACAGTGTTGGGACCAAAGGTTCTCTTCGTGGTATCAACCCGAAAAGTACCTTTGCGCAATCCGTCACGGTAGTACATAGAAGCTGCTGAGAATATCTCAACGGCAGCTGACTTGTAAGCCACACCTTTGATCACCCATCGAGCAAAGGTAAACTTACCTTTTGATTTAGGAGCTTCGAAAGGGAACGCTACATCCAGCTGGTCTTTGTCGATACCTTTAGGAGCTTCGATACAAACCATTGCATCTGCTATAGCTCTCCATGTCGGTCCAACCCACTTGCCACCGTCACGATGACCTTCAGTTGTTCCGCCCAGTTTTAGAACCTCCTCCTTCGTGTCAACAATACGAGGGATGTCGTCACCGTCATAAGGGACTACCTCCTCGAACTGCTTACCAATCTGGAGAACTGTGATCTCAACCCCATCACCGTTTCCGCCGATGCGAGTTTCACCATCAAGGATGATGTCACCTTTTTTGAACTCATCACGCTCGCTAAGAGGTCCAACCCCTTGAACTATTTGAATCTTTGGGAAGCGAACGTCTTCACGATCTACCTGTCCCACTACTCCGGCATTAGTCATAGTTTGGAGGGTTCCCGAAGGAGCTCCTGTTACTATTTCTTCTGTGCCTATTGCTTCGTCGATACTCATTGTGTCTTTACTCATTGTCTTTTTTCTTTTTGTTATATAGGAAATTGATTTGTTCTAATTTGTTATACGTTGTAGTTGGCAATGCGTCAACTAACTTTCTTTAAATATGGTGATTTATCTACATCATCGTCTTTTGGGATGATGTCTTTAGCCATCAATGCCAGTTCAATAGTGGGCCTTGCGCTTTTCTTCTCACCTCTAGGTAGTTTGTTTGAAAGTGCTTTAGCCAACTTAGCTATGCTCACATCACAAACTTCCATGAATTCTTCAGCATTGAAATGTTCTTCAAGTGCATCAAAAGCTTTCTGTGTATTTTTGATCTTTGTTGCTGGGTTTTTATATCTTACTTCATACCCTGGAATTTCATCACCGGTTTCAGTAGCTATTTCCAACGCCTTCGCCTTCGCTGCTTTCGCCCAGGCCTCCATGACGGGAGCGACTTCAAGCATACGAGATAATATTTGAGGGTCTTCCACAGCTGATGGGCTGTAATTCTTAAGGAGATCAATAGCAAAGTTGTTGGAGTCATATTTTTTAGCAAGCGGTAATAGTTGGTCGTGAAGGGCTGGACATGAGACTTTGTTTTTACAAAACCTACACACCTCAGTTCTCGGGTTCAGTTTAGGTTCGGGCTCTGTGGCTCTTTCAATAATTACTTTTACTCTAAGCCGGTGCCATTCAAGGTCTTTCCTATGGTATGTGTGCTTTGTTACCTCGTCTAGGCGTGGAGTAATGAAGTGTACGGTTACCGTTTTAGCCCAAGGGTACATGTCAAAGGTCCCTACCATGTAAGCATGTCCTTGGATGTTTTCCTCGGCATGAGTTACCCTAGTTCTACCAAACTTATAGTCAGCTATGTCGACATGCTCTTTGGCTTTTTTGAGAACGGTTACATCAACAGTCCCAAATATCTCAGTAATTAAATCTGCGTTCATACTACTATCAGTATTATTGTTTTAAAAATCATAATCTTATCGTTACTCTTTGTTCTAATATTGTTTCGGAATCTTTATCTTCAAGGCTTTGCTTGTATGCTAGCGCTTTAGCTACCATGACTTCTTGTTCTTCCTCCAAGCCTGTAAAGTTTTCTGTTTCCGCAGCTTCGTGCATTTTAGTACCCTCAATTGTAAATACATTGTCCTCGTTGGTACTTCTGAAGCCTGGGCACACCTCTACATTTTTAAGTGTAGAGGGGCCCAATTTATGATGTGCGTCAGGTCCGCTCATGCTGGCTCTTTAGCTAACTCCTTTTCGAAGTCTTCCTTTGCCTGGGCGTACATGTCGGGAAGAGAAGCTTTAATAAGGGTATGAACCTTAGTCTGTACTTCTTCCATCTCTCCAAGAGTCAGATCCAGTCGAGTATATAACTGAGCGATGTGCATCATTATAAACCCTGGCAGTTTATTACCCTCTTCATCTCCTTCTACGCTGGGGAAATCGTCGAAACCTTTTTTCAAAAGTTCTAAACGTTCTTTTACCAGTTCCTCATAGCGAGAGAGCTCTTCTTCTCCTACTTCTTCTTCTTTTTCTTTTTCTTTTGTCATGTTATTTGGTGTTTATTAGGTCTTCTAGACAGGTGTGTATATTGTTGATTTGCATTTCGAAGAAAGCTAACTGTTCTATACTAGCTGTCCTCCAAAACGCGTCTTCTGCGGCTTCCGAGCCTTCTATAGTTGTGATTCCAATCACAGACTTTAGCTTGTCAGATCTTTCCTTGATCCGAGTAGCTAGAGCTAACGATCTTTCGACCAGCTCTTTGTATATCTCGGGAGGTAAGTCTTCCAATTTCTTTAAAGAAATTTTGTGGAACTCTCCGTCCCCTCCTTCGCTTTCTTCTTCCATTCTATAGTATCCCATATTATTTTTTTTTCTTGTTAAACAAATGCTTTCTCCATGCGTCGAAATAACGCCATAATTTCGACATGTGCTTGGTGTCATGTTTACGCGGTAAACATTTATTAATCTCTTTGATTGTATCTAGATCCCACATGGTGTCACGTCTCTATCGTTAATTAGGTCAATATTATTGATTTTCGCCTTAACTTTTCGGTACACGTATTCTTCTACGGTATTAGCAGCGAAGACTAAATTTTGTATTACAGGTGTCATACCTCCGGCGCGGTAACATCTACCTAAAGCCTGCTTCATGTCGATGGCTGAAAAGGTAGGGCTCATTATCGTTCGCCTTGGATGCCCACCATGAACATCGTGTAAATTAATTCCAACACCACCACTCTGTATTGTGGCGATAAGCATTTTGCTTTTGTTAGATTGGAATAGTTCTAAACTAGCTTGTCGCATGGTTGAACTCTGGCCGCCATAGACCGTAAGGGGATTGACATCGTGCATAGAAGACATGGTCGCTGCAAGTTGTTCTAAAGTGTCGGTGAAATTTACAAACACTACGACTGAGTTGCCTTCCTTCAAATACTCCTGAGCCAAGTCAGCAAACAGATCTACCTTGTAGTGTTCGATCTCTCTACGCTCATCTAGTATCTTAGTAATAGCTAACCGATCGTCTTCCTCGTCTTCTAACTGTTCTATTTCATCCATGATGTCCTCATATAACACATCTATGTCATGGACATTCTTCATCTCGTATATGTTTGGAGAAACTAAATTGTCAGGGAAGGTGCCAGCCGGTAGATCAGCAATCGAAATACGTGAGCCTTTAGCATAGATCATGTCATGCAGTTTTTTCTTATGCTCATCTCCACCAAAATACTCGAGCCCACCCCACTGACCTGGACGGCAACGGTTTTGCTGACACCATGACCAAAAATCTGAAGAGACGTGCAAGTCTAAAGCATAACCCAAGGCTTTCATGTCGAGAGGAGAGGAACATGAGGTCGCACCTAAACATAGAAGCTTATAACCCTGACGCTTAGCTGCTCGAAGCATCTTAGAATTGAGAGACTTTTCTCCCTTGCAGTAATGATCCTCGTCAAAAACTATGACCAACTTATCACGGTTGATCTGCCACTCATAACCCTTGCCCTTGCGTTTGATATATAAAGTCTTTCCTCCCTTTAGCTTTTCGTAATTGTGTACGACTTGAGAAGGGTCGAGGTAGGGGAAGAGTTCTTTGACCCACTGACTCCAGCTTGGAATAACAGCCTTTGGGCAAATGACGAAGGGCGCTAGGCCTAGGTCTTTGATTACCTTAACTGCTACAACAGTCTTGCCAGTGCCTGTGTCAGAGCCGTCCTTTGCTACCCCGTACTTAGATAAAGAATCGTGGAGCTTTTGTGCATGACCTTTCTGCCACGAATATAATTCTACTTTAGAGGTCGTCATAGTTCGTCTCCGTGTTGCGAAGCAGATCTCTTAAATCTAACTCCCATCCAAATGCCTGTTTTATATAACCTCTTAGATTATTTAGTGCGATGTCTTGGATCTGGCGGATCCTTTCACGACTTATGCCAACGTAATTACCTATCTCTTCAAGAGTATAACCTCTACATTCAAGCTCACCCGTTACGAACGCCTTCTCGCACATCTCTGCCAGCCTTACGTCTACTTCGGGATCGCAGTTGTGGTGACCCTTGTAGTGAACGGTCGGGGATTTCGCATAGCGAATAGCCGTGGGTACGTTTTTCCACAAGTTCTTTCCAGGCTTGAAGCCCTTCAAGTTCTTCTTCGAGATCTCGATAAGACTTTTGGAGCTCGATAATGTGCTTGTTGGTGTACTCGGAAGTAGAGAATCTTGTTCCACAACGTGGACATTCCCTCCTGCGGTGTACGTAGTTTTCCTTCTTACGTGAATCAACGGTGTTCGTCTTGTTTTTACCACAAATAATACATTTCATATGTTTAACAGATAAGCACTTAGTTATACACTTATCACACAGAAAGTGAATAAAATAATCAAAAAAACCGAAAAAAAACCGGAAACCCTACTCTTTACAGCATTTATGGGAACTACTATCAGAGTTTTTAGTCTTTTTTAGTACAGACGATCCGGCACAAGCAGGATTTAATAAGACCGTACCCACGAAGCACAGTCCTAAGAACCACAGTAAATAGCGATACATTGCTTTTATTGGTTTCGGGTTTAACAGACTTCATTGTATGTCTCCAACTATAGTTGGGAATGTAGGTGTCAGCACTGGGCTCAGGAGGAGCCGAGTAGCCAGGGAACTTAGAAGTACCCATCTTTTTCTTTGGTCTTTTTTTCATGTCATCTTTAGGTAGTGGTTTAAAATTAGTAGGGCGTCCGCAGTTGCTAGCGTAACCTTCAAGCCAGGATACAGTCTCTGCGCGTGTTCCTTTAAAAGTTTCTTTCTCTTGTGTCCAGTAACCCCCTTCAGTCCAGGAATCGAGCCTTGCCATTTCTGAGGGCGAACGAGGTCCACCGGTATATCCAAGCCCTTGATCGCTCCAACTTCGAAACCCATGTTGTACCCCAGTGTAAAGCTGTGAGAGGCCATCATCTGATTCCCTATATACTTCGGTACATGTTCTACGACTGCTTGCTCGCATTCTCCATGCGATTTTACGTAACTTATGAATTCGTCTTCGTCGGTGAACTTTCGAAGAGTTATCTCCCCGTCCCGGTAATACGCCATGCCTCCAGAAACCCCTGGATCTACGGCTAAAATACAGCTTTTCATTCCTGTATAGAGGCCTCATCTAAATAGAGCTTGAGTTCGGATGGTCTAATACATACACCCAACCCACTTACCTTGTAGGTCTTCAGGCCTTGGGCTCTGAGCTTACGCCAGGTCTCTTTGGACGCTATATTATAGAGTTTCCTCAATGGGGTAAGAACATCGAGAACGAAGAAAGCCGTAAGGGATTCGGCGTCGGGCTTACTTTTTCCTACCATTGATGTACCTTATCAAAGCTTCTCGTATGATTTGAGAAACGGAACTAGTGACAGAGTCAGCTAACTTACTTACCTCTGAAAACAACTCTGAACTTAGTCTTACATTGACTTGCCTGTGTAGTTCTTTCTTAGGGTCTCCTGAGTGCATAGTTTTGTTATACTATGTAATACATTGGGGTGCAAGAATGAATAAGTGGTTTTTTTTATAAACGTTAAGTCGTTGGTGTGTAAGCAGTAAGCTATTTATGTGTCGTTTTTATGCATAACATGAGTTGACAGTGTGTAAACTTTACCCTAATGTTGAGCTATTAAAGGAACCCTAATATCTATATAACACATGAATGAAGTAAAAAACGTAACTTGTGCTGTACGGCTGGACAAGCCCCTATATGACAGGTTAATCGATATATCGCAGAAGTCACACAAGACACTGTCCGAAATAATCAGGTCGGGAATAGTCGCTGAACTGGAAAAAAGAACCAAGGAAGTTCTTCAAAGCGAACTAGACATGACTGTCCTTGAGCAAGAATTAGCTCAAGTACGGAAATTAAAAGAAGAAATGGAGGCCCTGTTAACTAAACGTGCCTAACGTTTGCTCTATACATTTAGGCAAAGCTACCTCACAAGGGTAGCTTTTTTTTTGGTCAAAATATTGTTTCTCGTCCAAAAATATTGTTTCTCAGGAAAAACGATATTCCATAAGTCGTTGGTATTCAAAGGCTCAAGAGGCCATATATTGTTTCTTGTTTTTTTTTATGTATGAATATAATAATAATAATAATAAAAAGAGGAGGTAGGGGAATGTGATTGTAAATTCTCTGTTGTACGCTTAGTACTAAAAAAAAACAAGAAACAATATTTAAGTGCGTACTTGGTGCGTAAACTGCTGAAAAACAGCGGTTTGGGGTTGCCAAAAACCTTATTGTTTCTCCATAAAAAACAATATTATGTTAAAAAGAAACGATAAATGCGCCCAGATTCGTGTGAATATTTCTCTGCCCAAAGAATTTCATAAAAAACATGTAAAGGTGGCTTTTGAAGCTCATATAAGTTTTAGTGCTTATGTGAGACTTTGCCTCGAGCGTCCGCCTTTGATCGAAAACCTACTTCCTCTTGAAAGACCGATTCTTCCTCTTGGAGATGACAGCTAAGTTTTTACTCCTATTGTCTTTAGTGTTCCGGTTCTTGTGATGGACGTCTTTTCCATCTCCCTTTGACGCCTTACCAGCTTTTACCATCTTAGCCCTGGCAGTGTTGCGGTTAGCCCTACGCTTTTTCTGCTTAGGCTTTTTATGGTAGTTTTTATACTCTTTGGCATAGTTCCTGGGCATGACTGTATAATAAACTTGACACATGTTATACGCAAGCGTTTGTATTGGCCGAACAACTATCATCACCGATGCAAATGCCTTAGTGATGTAAGTTTTATAATTATTTTTTGAAGATTTATTTATTAATTAATTAAAAAAAAAGGTTTTGTATGAATATGAAGTTTGAAATTGATGACTTGAAAGTGACTATAGGTGGTGTTGATGAGGTTGTGTATGTATCCGGTGAATTAGAATTCTCGGTGCATAGCGAAGGTCAAGAAGGTACGTATTGGGATCCGCCTATGGATGATGATTTTGGCGTAGACTGTGTGTATTACGAAGATATTCTAAGAACATCTAATGTAGTACTGCCCAAAGCAGCGCTAGAAGAACTGCTCGACGAAGCAGTAAAAGGTTGGTTCGAAGGTCCTAAAGGGCAAGACCTCCTGCAAAGCCAAGCAGATGCCGAAAAAGATTCAAGTTATCTTGAGTACCAATTGTATCATATGAGTTTTGACGATTAAATTTTCTGTATAACAAATAATAACAAATAACAACATGCTACATAGAAGTAAAGTAATACAAATCATCAAAGCACTGGGCAACCAGATCTTCGGTGTTACATTCATCAAAAAGAATGGTGATGTAAGAATAATGAACTGCAGAGCTCGCGTGCGTAAGTATGCAAAAGGAATAAATCCTGGAGGTTCAGCAAAAATAGACAATAGTCAGTTCACTGTATATGAAATGACCGGTAAACGAGGACCTGAGAACTACAGATCAGTAAACCTTGATACTATCACGAGTATAAAATGTTACGGCATCAAAGCAGAGATCACACCCGATCCAATAATACATGCAGATGCTTCAACAGATTATTCTCAAAAGCAACTAACGCTACTTGATGTTGCTTAAATGTCATATGCAGAAGCCAGAGAGCTGCTGCGTAATGCAACTCGAGGAATTAAAGAAAGACCTTGGGAAGTTCTCAACGCATCTCTAACGGTAAAAAGAAATAGAGAAATGGTTAAATGTCCTACTTGTTCAGTAAGCCAAGTAATGCGCTTCCAAGCAGACCAAGGACAATCCTGTTACATGTGTACAACAAATAAAAATGCTTAAGTTCCAAATAGGTAACGCAAAGTTATCAGACAGAACTATTCATTTCAGTCTTCCGTCAGGTCATACCTGTTGCGGTGCAAAAGATTGTTTGAGTAGTGCAGATCAGATAACTGGTAAAATAACAGACGGCTCTGACACCAAGTTCAGATGTTGGGCTGCAAGCCAAGAAGCAAGATCTCCAGCTCTTCGTAAGAATCGTTGGTCAAATCTGCTTCAGCTTCGTGCTGCAAAAACAGTAAAAGAAATGTACAAACTGATTTATGAATCACTTGTACCAATACATGACGAGTATGTAGTTAATCACGACCAAACGCCGTTCATTAGACACGGAGTAGGTGGTGATTTCTTCAATATAAAATACTTCGAATCATGGTTAAAAATATGTGAGACGTTTCCGTTCACGAAAATATATGCTTACACAAAAGCTATACCAATGTGGATCAAACATCTCGAAACACTGCCTTCCAACTTAGTACTTAATGCTTCATTAGGTGGTAAGTGGGACAACGATGTTTACGACCTAGGTCTTAAATATGCAAAGGTAGTGTATTCTGTAGAAGAAGCTAAAAGACTTAATCTAGAAATAGATCATGACGACTCGTTAGCTCGAGTAGATGGTCCATCGTTTGGATTGTTGTTACATGGCACTCAGCCAGCAAGTAGCAAAGCTTCAGTAGCTCTGCAGAAATTAAGAAAAACACGTGGATGGAATGGTTATGGGAAGACACATAAAACCGCTATCGAAGACATCGAAAAAGCGTGTGCGTAACTTCTTTGAAAGTATTCAAGAACATGAGGTAAACACTCAAATTGAGTACTGGCAAAAGAAAGCACCAAAGACAGAACAAGAAGTAAAGAACAGATGGGTATTTGCATACACAAGTGTTCACACGTCTTGGGATAAAAATGTAGTTCAATACGGTCTGTTAAAAGACCAACCACTGAACAACATACTTAGAATAACACACCAACTAATACTATCACGCGGAGGTATGCAGAATCAAAAAGCAGCTGGAATATTCCATTTCGGAATAAGTTTTAATCAAAACAAAGAGCTGTTTCTAGATGTACCAACGTGTCTCCGAGGATTAAGAGACGACTTAGCAAAACAACTAATACAAATAAATTACGCTAAAGTTTCTTTTGCACTAGAAATGTGCAATCCTCTCACCGCAAATGTCGTTTGTTTAGACCGACATATCCTAGGTCTCTATGGTCATGACAAGGAAAAAGCCCCAGGCAAAATCCTATATCATGGAATGGAAGACTATTGGCTGCGTCTCTCACAAGAAAGAGACGTGCCACCTTATATCGCTCGTTGTATCTATTGGGATCGAGCACAAAATCAAAATAATTCCCATTATTGGGCAAAAATATTATGAGCATAACTGGAGCAATAATAAACGACGAAAGCATCTGTTTCTTCTATAACGGAACGATGCACCACGTCACATCAGGTAATATGAACTTCCAAGCTATTAAAGTAGCTATCTTGGAAAAGAAATATTCTGACATCGAATGCATGTTAAATCCCATGGACATGATTGCAAAACAATCAAATGGATTACTAAAAGCAGAAGGTAATAACGTTCTTTATAAAGAAGACGTTCTTGCTGAAAGCTTAGTCAAAAGACTACTGGACATCATATCATCAGGTCATGCTGACCTAACCATGTATATAAAATTCATGGAAAATACGTACAACAATCCCTCGAAAAACTCGAGAGAACAGCTGTATAAGTTTATCGAACATAAAGAAATGCCTATCACAGAAGACGGCTGCGTACTTGGCTACAAGGGTGTTGCACATGACTACATGGATAAATATTCAGGTAAGTTCAGTAACAAACCTGGAGAAGTAAATAGCATGGCTAGAAGAGGTGTAGATGACAACTGCAACAATCAATGCTCCCATGGTTTCCATGTAGGTAGTAAAGATTATGCAGATGGTTGGGCAGGTCACGACGGACATCTTATGGTTGTTAAATACGATCCAGCAGACGCTGTGTCTGTACCGGAAGATGGGATGTTCGAAAAGCTTAGAGTTTCAAAGTATCAAGTTGTTTGCGAGATACCAAGAGAACAACGAAATGATGCTTATCTTACAGCTCCTGTCTATAACGATGAAGATGGCGAACTGACAGAATCAGAAAGTGAGAACGGAGAACTATCACAAACACAACAGTATCACGATGACTGGTACAAAGCTCGTAACTACATTCAAAGTCAGAAAGAAAATGGATATGTAAAAGTATCCAAATCATATCTAGACAGCGAATTCGGTGCTAGCCAGTGGTGGTCCGACTGTTGGACTGATCTGTTAGAAGAAGTCAATGGTGAAGATACCGGCTTTGATATCGAGTTCGAAGTAGATGACGTGAAGCTAAGTGATCTCTTAGACGAAGCCACTGCTGACGATATCAGCTAAGTAAAAAAGAAAAGAACCTGTGGTACCGTGGGTCAAAACGGTACACCTATATAATATAAATATTAATTAAATGAAATTAGTTAGAGACAACAGATCAGTAATCCAAAGCGATTACAATATGGAAAGCACCGAATTCGGTATTCGTTCAGCAGATTCTCCAATCATTATGGAGATGTTGCGTAGTAAAATATATTCCAACAAACCAGCTGCAGTAGTTCGTGAGTATATTACTAATGCATTAGATGAACATAAGACTCACAATGTTACTAAAAGTGTTGAAGTTACCTTACCTACAACAACCAAACCAGAGTTCAAAGTTAGAGACTACGGTGCAGGATTATCAAAAGAGATGATCCAAGAAGTGTATGTAATGTACGGGTGTTCTACTAAAAGAAACACAGATGAGTTAACAGGCGGATTAGGTATCGGATGTAAAGCTGCATTCGCATACGGTTCGCAATTTACTATCACAAGCTGGTGGAAAGAAGACGATGCTATTATGAAAGCCGTGTATGTAGCAATCATTGATGAATCACACACTGGAACGTTAAAGGTTATGCAACCACCTGTGTTAGCAGAACAAGGTGAAGATACAGGTATAGAAATCGGAGTCGGAGTATCAACAAATGACATCGATCAGTTCAAATCAGAAATCTGGAATCTATGCTTAACAAGCAAAGTACAGCCAAAAATTATTGGATGGGGCGACGATGGTCTAAAACTACCTGAAGTAATTACTAAAGAAGCCAAGTACAAACGTTACAAGAAAGACAACACTTGGCATTTCAACAAATACAGAGGTGCTGTAGCAGTCATGGGCAACATAGGATATCCTATCAACACGCAGCAGCTACCAGGTATCACGTCAGCCATGCGAGCAATGCTTAACGAAAGTAGTCTTCATATTTCTTTTGACATTGGAGATCTCAGTATCGCTTCAAACAGAGAAGAGTTAGAATACAACAAGCTAACGATAACTAACATTAGTAAGGCAGCAGAAGATATCTTAGAACAGGTACTCAGCGACAGTGCAAATGCAGTGAACAACATACCGTGCTATCTCGATGCACAAAAAGTATACAGTGAAGTCATCCAAGAATTAGATAATTCATTGATCAACTTACTCTCTGCTAGAGTAAATAACTCAGTATGTAATACCAACATACCGATAGCAAAAGGTATCGACTATATCTACTATGAAAAAAGATATCACGGAGGTAGTGACAAACTGTTTGCAGATAACGATAACCATTACGTCAGGTTCGGTCCTCATTCCTGGAAAAACAACACATTACATATTGTGTTCTTCGACCATGGAACCGGCCAAGCAAATGTAACTAAAAGAATCAAGTCGTTCATGAATGAATTCAAAGAACCTAGTAAGATGAAAATCATAGCGTTCCCAAGAGACATAAAGTCCAGCCTTGAGGTTATGAGAAAGAAAGTCGGACTGCCCTTCATAGCTAAAGACAAGCTTGTCAACCTAATGGATTATGAACCAGCAAAAGCACAAGCAAGTATTAGCTCAAGAGATTCTACTACACATGTAGAACTGTTCAAAATGAACACAGGTAGCAGTTATCTAATGGAAACTAATCAATGGATTGATGCAGGTAACGTGTCTATAAGTTCTTCAAAAGCAGTGTTGTGTATGTATCTGTCAGGACATTCAGCAATAACGCCTGAAAGTAAACATGTTACAAATGTTAATCAAACAGATGCAAAGATCCCAAAAGACAGGCTTAAACATATAATAAATATAGCAAAAGAATATATAAGATATGCAACAGATGATGAAAAGAAAGCATTGTCTGCTTATATGGTTGATGACGCACTATCATTCAAAAATGCAGATCTATACGGTGTTAGAAAAAAGCACTACAAGATAATTGATAAGTTACCTAATGCAATAAATCTATATGAGTTTGCAGCTACTCTCTTATCTAGAAAGATAAAAGAAGAGCATGCTAAAAGTGATGTCTTAGACAATCATGTAAGATTAAAAGAAATCTTAAGTACTAGATATCGAGAACCTGGCTTCGAAGATCATCGTGATTCCATAACGTTAGATGGCAGATTGTCTAAAGGATATAACTGGCAGTACACTAGACTAAGGCATTCGTCTATTAATGAATTGCTTGATGAATTCAATTATGTGTTCACTCAAATAAAAAAATCGTTATCAACAAAGATATCGTCTACCAGATACAAATTGCTAACAGACTTAGCAAGAATCTCGTATGCGTATTCAGAACCATGTGCAAGCATTCTAATACAAGCAAAAGAACTAGGAATACTTAAGCTGTGTAAAGACAAAGCAAACAAAAACACCTTAACAAAAACATTAGTATTAAAAACACTAAAAACAGTTAAAGCTAATTGGCCTTTGCTAAATGTAATAGCAAAAGAAATGAAGCAATTGTTAAATAAAGGTGGTGAATATAACGATCAAGACAGGATCCTTGACGATTACATGTTTGGTCTAGGTAGAAGACTAGCCGAGGATGAAGATGAAAAAGCAATTGCAGATAACATGCAATACAACAACAGAGAAAACACTTACATACTAGATTCTATTGTAAAATACTTGTCCAGCTAACTAAAGCTCGGTCGGGGTAGTGCCCAAGCGCATTGCCCCGGCCACTATCATCACGTATAACAAACTAGAACAGTGTATGTAAATTTTATATATATTTTTTGAATTATACTTATTTAATTCATTAAACAACAGAAACAATAAACCAAAGGAAAAACGATGTCATACTTCGTATTCAGGGAAGGCGTAGATCCCTCAAAGAAACACGCAAAAAGACTAAGCGACGGAACAATAATCAGAGGCGGCTATGAAGTTGCATACATGAAAAGTGCAGAAGGATTACAATGGGCCAAGCAATGCGCAAGACGCGTAGGTGGTGTGGTCTATGTAAAAAACATAGCAAACGAGTGGAGCAAAATATTCACAGCACGAAAGAAATATAACAATCAAAATATAAGGAGAGCAGCCTAATGGTATACATAAAAGAAGATTCAGAAGACAAAGAAGATGCAATAAAACAAGTTATAGAGCTTGCCTATGACAAGGTAAGCGACTGTAAGCATCCAGAAATATTCGCAGCAGCAATGGTCAGCGAGACATTAAAAAGAAAATGTTTCAATGACATGGCCAGGCTTATGGATCAGGGGCTTGACGTAGATGAAGCCGCTGATGCAGCAGACGTAGTCCTGTTAAGAGAACTATCAGACATAGTCCTGCTACTAGCAGACTGTGTCATGGATAACAAAGGATACAAATCAGAAAATAGCATAAGTAATAAAGCTATAGAACTAAAAGAAGAATACGCAGAAAAACTAAGTAAAACCCTCGATGAACTAAAAGATGATATCAATAATACAAACAACTAAACATTCAGTTATAAGACTGTCCATGTATGACCCAAAAACCAAAACCTATACAGGTGAACGGTTAATAGGTACGTACGAATCTTTAAACGAAGCCAGCTTCATTGCTAAAAAAGCAGAGAAGATGGAAAAAGCAGCGGTCTTCTCAAGTAGACTCAAGCAACAACCCGGACTAGCAAGCAAGTTCAAAATACACGACGTTGTATTAGCAGATATACTATACAAAATAGTGCCTGCCGTAGACAACAAGTTAAGTGCTCTATATACCAATGGAGTAAGTAACATCGTGCATCACATGAAGGAATTAAATCCTCATGAAAAGCGACTAGATAAAGAAGAACAGAACAGCAACTCATACCTTAGCTTTGAAGAATTCATTAACCTAAGAGAGTCAAACGTTCTACTAAGAAGTAAGTTATCTAAGAATTGGACACCACAAGACCTGGGAATTACTTATGAAGAAACAGAATAAAGAGTCGCGTGAAAAAGCACGTGAACAAGCAAGCATCGTATCCGCACAACGAATATTAAGGAAGTGTGGATACGATGCCGGCAGAGAACAAGTAGAAGAAGAAGCTACTAGACAAACAACTCAAGCCCTAGCTGTTCATGTTGTCAATACAATGAAAAACAAAGGCTTTGACCAGCCTAGATTAATAAATGTCAAGAATACAAGAGAGTTTGCCAAAGCAACTCAACCTTTGTCTCCGACATTTGACCCTAATGATTACGAATCCATACAACTAAACTATGAAAAATACTAAATTAAAACGAAACGAATACATTGATGTGCCAGTAAATATACCTTGTCCAGAACTATCATCCATTGCTAGGCAGATAAAAGAATGTGAAGATTCAACCGGATTAAGTATATATTTCAAAAAGCAAAAAGCTTTTGCAAATGTAGATTCAAATCCAGTGAAGTTAATCAAAGCATCTTCATTGATGTCAGAACTACCGAATAATGCTTGTATATGTTGGTTAACTTCTGGCCAAGCAAACTGGAGATTCACAAAAGATAAATGGCATTACATTCAATTCCACACATGGAACTCTAGTAAGCCACACACAAGGCAAGACAGCCTGTGTGTACAAGGTGACTACATGCCTGAAGGTCCAGGAGCCTTGAGTAAAACAAACTACGTCATGCAAATAACAGCAGATGTATTCAAACTAGTATATAACTTGGAGGTAACATTATGAAAATAATAATGTACAGAGGCACAAGCGGTGCAGGAAAGAGCCAACATGCAATAGCAGTTAAAGACTGGTGTAGAGAAAACTATCTCTCGTTAGCATACTGTTCTGCAGACGATTACTTCATTGATGGATCGTTTAATTACAAGTTCAATCATCATAAACTATGTAATGCTCATTCCGAATGCTTCGATAAGTATGCATCTGCATTAGGAGAGAAAAAAGATGTCATTATTGTAGACAACACCAACTTAACATTGTGGGAGATAATGCCATACTTACAGTTAGCAAAGTTCTACGACACTGAGCTACATCTAATGCAGTTCGATGCACCTTGGCAACAAAGACAAGCAAATCAAAAGCATGCTGTGCCAGCAGTTAAATTAAGAGCTCAAACATTATTAGAGCTACCTGGTCACATACTTAGTCACTACGTTAAAACAATAACTAACGTATTTGATTATGATTATGATGAAGCAAAAGCACATGCTCTTGGTTATGAAGACACAGTACATCTAGGTAAATATGTATGGTTAGGACAAATCGGACTGACTATCGACAGCACTGATTGCGATCATTGCCAAAGTGTAACACATCGTGTGTTAGATCTGCCTGCTTATCGTAACTATGTAGACAATACGTATGACTCAGCAGAAGGCCCTACGCACATATCGCACTATCATCCAAAAGATGACGATGCCATGCAAGAATACAAGAAAGACCACATAGCAGAAGCTCATGAAAATGGTCATGCTTGGAGTGTGACAACATAAAACTAATACAATAACAACATAACAAAATTGATATATGGCTAACATAAACACAAAACGAAAAAGAAAAGAAGGAGTAGCTGGATACGGAAAGAAACGAAACGAAGCAGTTAATACAATGAGAATTAACAAAACTCCTTGGCTAGCAAAAGCCCTCTCAAAGAAGAGTAAAACAACAACAGAAACAACAACCTAACAAAGAGAGACAGGCATGCGTGTAACAGCGTGTGTCTGTCTTTTTTTATGGTGCTGGTGGCTTTCAACTATCATTACCTGCCTTAGTAATAGGGAGAGAGGGTAAGTGGAGTAAGTAAGAGGTGTATTATTATTATTAACAATGTAAGGAAATACCAAATATGGCATTCGGAAAGAAAACTAGCAGTGGGTCAAATGCACCCACACTTCAAACAGGAGGTAATCATAAGATGAAGACCAACAGAATGATTCATTCAGCAGGGAAACATCACGCATGTGCGCTCGTTAATGAGAAAGGTGCCGAGCATCTCGTCTATGCAGGTGAGAATGCAATCGGACCGATTATATTCGCAAGCTCTTTAGGGATACTTCCTAAAGAAGTTGGAGAAGCAAGAGCAGCGGTTGCTGCTAATAGCAGGAATCTCGAAGCTAAGGTTAAAGCCTTAGTCGTCGCAATTGGAGATTACTTCAAAACAGCAAAAACAGTAAAGTTCGCTGTGCATAAGAAAAACGGAAAAGCCGTCAAAAGAGCAGACGGTACAACTATCGTCAATCCGGTTAAATGAACGTTCTAGAAATACTTAGAGC
>ENA-UOXV01000305-UOXV01000305.1-marine-metagenome-genome-assembly--contig:-NODE-305-length-67906-cov-41.936567_pt1 | contig 67906 bp, 67 predicted proteins | sample MGYA00238165_ERZ766961 | MGnify/ENA primary metagenome ERZ766961 (study PRJEB28924, sample SAMN03173240) | marine metagenome | biome: Marine; feature: Water; material: Subsurface seawater | place: North... | reverse complement strand
GTTCTAATATTTCTTTTTGTTGATTATATATTTCTTGACTCATGTTTAACATATCGTTTTGAATCAGAGTGATTTTTTCTTCAATATTCTTTATGTTTGAATTCATATTTCTGCCTATAAATTATTTAAACTTTTTTTTCTTTAAACATATTTTTTATTTAATACTATTTAAATGATTTTATTCAAAAATTTTTAAATCTAACAATGAAATTATTTAAATTATATGATACTTAACTTAAATGAAGATAATTTTTGGCATATTTTTATTTTTTTGCGTATTAAACATTGCTATGTACTCAATGTCTTTTTTTGGCTAAGTTGAACTTTCCAATCAGGCCCTGTCATACATAATCCTAAACCAATACCTGTTAAAGCTAATCCGAAAGCCACTCCATAAAAAATAGAATTTATAGGCCAGGAAAAAGTTATAGAAAAGTAACAAACAAGTGAAACAGACAATAACCTTAAAATACCAACTATGACAGGAAAGAAAATTTTACCTAGACCTTGACTTGCAAAATATAAAGTTTGTCCTGCAGCAAATAAACAATAGAAAGGTCCTGCAATTCCTAAATAAAGTATTGCAAACTGCTTAGATAAAAAATTAGTTTGAAATAAATTTAACCATACTTCTGGATAAAATGTAACAGTTAAGCCAATGACTCCAACAATAAAAAATGAAATTGTTGCACCTACCCAAGCAATTTTTTTTGCTCTCATTATTTGTTTTGCACCAACATTTATTCCAACGCTTACAGTTAGAACTGATCCAATTCCAAATACTAGTGGGGTGATTATTATCTCTAATCTACTTCCTAGACTATAACCTGCAAGAGCTTCGATGCCATGATGACTTAACGATGCAGTAACGACTGCAACTGTTCCTGCAATAGTGACGCTATTAATTAACCCTCCAGCTCCAACATTCATTATATCAAATATTGATTTTTTATTTAAATTATAAGGAATCAGTTTAATATTTTTTTGTTTAAATTTAATATAAATAAATAAATAAAGTACCATAAAAAAGTGTGAAATTACCATTGCTATAGCAGGACCTAAAATTCCAAAGCTTGAAACTCCAAACCAACCCAATGTCAATGTTCCAGCTAATAAAATTTGGGAAAAACAACCTGTTATTTGTACTCTTGCAGGAACAATCACATCACCAACACCCCTTAAAATTGCAGACAGTGTATAAAGCAGCCAAACAAAAAGAGAGCCTCCAAAAGCAATTTGTGAATAAGCAATTGCTCCATTTAAAACAAGGTCTGTACCACCCATCGACAAATAAACTTGTTTAGGAAAAAAAACAAAAATCACTGTATAAAATACAGAGAAAATTACAGCTATAATTACTGCATGCCAAGCAGCTGAATTAGCACTTTCGTTTAAACCTGCACCAGTAAACCTGGATATTGATGAAGTCGTTGCTCCTCCTATTGCCCCAGCTGACATCATTTGCATAAGAGATATAAAAGGAAATACTAAAGCTAAACTGGCAAGTGATATGTTACCTAATTGTGAAATAAAATATACATCAGCTATTATAACTAATGGCATAGAAGAAACACCCAGGAAATTAGGTAATGAAAGTTTAGTTAACATCTTTAGAACAGAACCGTCTAATATCATAGCTATATTACTTGTCATAAACTAAACTTTATATTTGTGAAAAGATTGTTTTGGATTTAAATGGGAACATCAGGACATTTACCTTCGGATTTTAAGGTTTCAAATGCTCTAAGAGTGTGTTCAATTCCCTTTTGAACAGAGACAGAAGTATAATCACCAACATATTTTCTTAAAGGAAGATCGTCTAAATCTGGTGGAAACGGCAATGGCTGTCCTTCACAAGTCACAGACGAATTAGGTTTTAACTCTTTTATTAATTTCAATCCATTTTCTATTGTTTCACAGCTTCCATTTAGATTAAAAACATTAGATCCAACCATATCGTTGCTTACAGATGTAATAAAAGCTAAAGCTGCTTCTCCTGCATATAACCAACTATATTTTCCAGTATATGGTATCTTATAACTCTTATCTAAAACTGCTGCTTGAATTGCCACTGTATTTTTAGAACTCATTCCTTGATCCCTTGCTAATCCATAAACTATATTTGGCCTGATTCCTATTGATGGAACTTGCCAATCAGCCCAATAAACAAAAGCAGTATGTTCGTTAGCCAATTTATAAGCGCCATAAAGTGTCTCTTTCCATGGACCTTTTGGAGGCATACCAAGAGCAGCTACTGATGAAGCATAAACTGTTCTTTTTATATTTGCCTCTTTGGCTATTTCTAGAATATTTATGGTCCCTTCAACATTAACCCTAGCTCCTAAAGCAGGGTTAGCCGCACAAAAAGGAACTTGAAGGCCTGCTAGATGAATAATTGCACTTGGTTGATAGCTAAGTATTATTTTTTTTAAAGAGTTCAAATCAGTTATATCACATTTGTGCCACTTAATTTTAGATGCTTCTTTACCTAAAAGTAATTCCAATCGATTTCTTTCTTCTGACAAATCAATTGCAACACAAGGAATATTTGATCTATGCAGAATTGCTAATATCCAGCTTCCTATACACCCACCAGCACCAGTAACAATAATAGGAGCGGTGAATTGATTTTCATTAATCAAGAAATCATTTGTTAGAAAATCTAAATTCATAATTTATCCTCTTCAAAAAATAATAATTAAAACTATATAACATCTTTTACAAATTTATTTACATCTGAAGCTAATTCTTTGGGTTTCTCCATTGCAGCAAAGTGTCCTCCAGAATTGTGTTTTTCCCAAAGTAAAATGTTTTTATAAAATTGTGAGGCAAGACTATTAGGTGGAGAGAAAATTTCTTTTGGAAATTCACTATAACCCATTGGAACCTTAATAGGATTATCAATATCTATTGGCCAATCAGATCTATGACGAGCATAGTAAGGCCAGAAAGAGGCTCCAATACAACCAGTTATCCAGTATAAAGAAATGTTTGCAAGCATTGTATCTATATTTATATGAGAAAATAATGAACCTTTATTGTCTGTCCATGTATAAAATTTTTCACTTATATATGAACACAAAGCAACAGGCGAAGCGTTTAAAGCATGTGCTAAAGTGAAAGGTTTTGTTCCTTGTATTTGTTGGTAACCAGTTTCATATTTCATGAAATATCTAAGCTTTTCATAATAATTTTCTTCTTCAATGTTATTAGGTTTATTATTCAAACCTCTTGGTAAAGGTAATAAATTTAAATGAATTCCCATAACTTCTTTTGGTACATTGACAGCCATTATAGAAGCAATAAAAGAACCTAAATCACCTCCTTGAATAAAATATTTTTGATAATCAAGGGTTTTCATTAACTTAATGAAATGTTTAGAAATCCCATTTAAATCAAGAGGTTTTTGTTTTGGAGAAAAAGAAAAACCCACATTTGGTAAAGAAGGTATTATAAGATCAAAAGCAAGATGATCTTTTAAGTCATTTTTGTCAGGACTTGTTAATAAAGGAATTAAGTCATTGAATTCGAATATTGAACCAGGCCAACCGTGAATTAATAATAAAGGTATAGAGTTTTTATGATTAGATTTTATGTGTAAAAAATGTGTTTTTACATTATCATATTGAAATACATATTGATTAAACTTGTTGAGCTTTTCTTCTTCGTTAGTCCATGAAAATTTATTTTTCCAATAATCTAAAATATAAGAAAGATCATCAAAAGATATACCTGCCTGATCATTATAATCAGGAGCCCAATTAATAATTCTGTTTTTAGAGATTTGGTTATTTAAGTCATAAATAATTTTAGGATCTATTTTACAAACAAATTTTTCCATCCCAGTAACACCTTTGATTTGAAGTTTATTAAATGCTATTAATTATCAAGCAGTCAACAAATAATTAAGTTAAGATTAACTTCTGAGTAAAGCTCTCAAAAAAATTAATGATCAATTTTAACAACAAAAAACATTATTTTTATTATTTGAATCATAACAAAATTGGTCTACCTAATTAAAAAATTGAAAATTAATTTTAAGTAATTTTTAAAGTGTTATATATATATATTTATGAAAAAACTAATCGTCCAAATATTTACATTTTTAAATCTAATTTTGTTTATAAATTTTTCATCATTAGCTGACACGTTTGTATACTCTGGAGGTTGTTTTTGGTGTACAGAAGCTGACATGGAAAAATTGGAGGGTGTATCAGAGGTTGTAAGTGGCTTCACAGCTGGAACAACAAAAAACCCTAAGTATATTCAAGGTCAATGGGGAGATCACCGAGAAGCTGCTTTGGTAACTTATGATCCTCAAAAAATTAATTTTAAAGATCTTGTTATTCACGTTTATAAGACAATAGATTACGAGGATAATGAAGGTCAATTTTGTGATAGAGGAAGGTCTTATACTCCAGCAATTTATTATAAAACGAATGAAGAAAAACAAACTATTTTATCTGTAACACCTAAATCATCCATTGTGCCTATTGAAAAAGAAAGTAAATTTTACCCTGTTAGGTTAGAACATCAAGATTATTACAAGAAACAGACTTATAAATATGAATATTATAGATTTTTATGCAGACGAGATAAGAGAATTGAAGAACTAAATAATTAAAATGATTATATCTTAGCTGTATTTCTTAGTCCCCTAGGGTCAACCCAGCCAATTAACCCATCATCTCTTTTATAAATCATGTTTAATCCGCTATGTTTTTTGTTACGGAACATTAATGCCGAAATATTACCAAATTTCATTTTATTCAAAGCGTCATTAACAGATAGCTCTTCAATTTCAGTATTTAATTCTGCAAATATCATTGGTTCGTCATCTATCATATTATCTTGCTTCGTATTGAGCAGTGGGGGTTCATTAATAATCTGAAATTGAGCTTCTAATAAATTTAACTTTTCTAAACTTTCATTATTTTTAAAACTTTTTAGTTTTCTTTTATATCTTCTTAATTGTTTAGATAATTTTTCAATTGTTTCATTAAAAGCTAACTTTGCAGTCTGTCCATTAGACTGAGCTGTAAACTCCATTTTTTTGTTGATATGAACTATTACAATTATATAAAATAATTTGTTTTTCTTTGAAACACTTACTATTGAAGAAATAGGGTTTTCGAAATATTTATGAATTGTTTGTTTTAAGCTTGTCTCTACATATCTGGAAAAAGTTTCACCTACCTTAACTTGCTTCCCAAATATTTTAAAATTCATAAAAAACCTCCAAATATTATATTCTTATTACAGATTGATAGAACATATTTGTCAATAATTTTATTGATAAAAATTACAAAATTAAATTAATATATAATTTATAATATACTCTTTACTTATACATTATATCTAAGGTTAAAATGTCTGTTTACTTAATTATTAAATCTGAAACTAGTTTGGTTGATAAAAAACAATTTGATGATTGGTACAGTCATGAACACTTAAAAGAAGCTAAGGAAGACTTTGGAGCTATTAGTGCAAAAAGAGGCTGGATAACAAATAGTGATCTTCACGTAGCAGTTTATGAATTTGAAAATATTAAAATAGCTCAAAAAATATTGAAATCAAAAAAACTAAAATTATTAATTGAAAAGTTTGATAATAAGTGGGACAACAAAGTTAATAGAACAAGAGAAATAGTAGATATTATTCAAGAATATTAATTTTTTAAATTAAATAACATTTGAAATTTCTATTAAATTTAGATCCGGATCTCTGATATATATTGATTTAATAGCCCCATTTGCCCCTGTCTTTAGAACTGGCCCATCCTCAATATCAATATTATGTTTGGTAAAAATTAAAATCCATTCATCAAGAACTTTTTCACTAATAAAACAAATATCTAATGATCCTGGCATGGGTTTGTTTGCATGAGGCTTAAAAGGTTTTCCAGCTTCATGTAAATTAATTTTCTGGTTACCAAATTTCAATGATTTTCTTTTAGTAGTGTCTGATGTTGATACAAATTCAATTAATTCCATGTTTAATATATTTGAATAAAAATATATTGATTTATTTATATCTTTTACAGTCATAACAACATGGTCTATAAAAAGCGACATACTAGTTTTCCCTTCAATATTTTTCTTTATGATGTTATTTAATAATACTGATAGCAATAACAATTAACATGAAAGTTGTTTTTATGAATTCTATAAAAAAATATATTTTTTTATTTTTGTTTGCGGTTTTGTTATCACCATCTCAATTAATAGCAAGTGATATATATCTTCCATCAGCAGGATTTTCTTGTAGTGATAACGATCATAAATTTCAATTTCTTTTTGATAGATCAAAAGATATGGACAACCCAAAAGTTTACAGAAGAATAGATGAAAAGTTTATATTTATTGGAAATCTTTTAGCTGAAAAACAAGGCGCATACGTCATATGGGAAGATAAAGATTTTTTTAAAACAACAGATTTTGCTTGGACATTTGATAAAGTAACCTCAAAGTTATCATCAATAGTCCTAAGCGTAGGACTTGGAATAGAAAATTTAGACAAAATTCCTAAACCTATGACATGCATGCAAAAAATATTTTATTATTAAAGCCTATTTTTTAAATTTTGATACATTTGCTTTGACTTAGTAATTTATTAGTAATAGATAAATAATATTAACTTATTTAAATATGGACGCGTAGCTCAGCTGGATAGAGCAACTGCCTTCTAAGCAGTAGGTCAGAGGTTCGAATCCTCTCGCGTTCACCATTTAAATTATCTTGGAGTATTCTTTAATGTTTGGTTTAGGTTTTATAAAAGGTACCGCTTTAGGTTTAACTGGAGGATTATTAATTGGTCTGGCTATTAAAGAAGCTTGTAAACAAATAAACAAAAGAAAAGATAAAAATATAAATCAAAACTCTGAAGATGATAACAATTCTGAAGAAGATTTATCTAATAACTAATATTAGAACTTATATATTTTACACCTAATTTTTTTTCCAATTTTTGTACCATTCTTTAAATAATAAATATTGTTTTTTTGCATACATCATCTGACTTTTACTTAATTTATCTGTTGGATTGAAATGTAAATTATAGGCTCTTTCTCCATTTAGAACCATTAAATATTTGTAGTAAAGAACTAAGTCAGGTCCTTCGTCATATGATGATAGAATACCCAATGCTTCTTCAAGCTCTTTGGCTTTTAATCTAGAAGTTGAATCTCCATCAGCTGCCTTTTCACAAAGATTTATTAAATGCAAAACTTCTTTTGGAAAAGCATTACCAACTCCAGTAATGGCTCCAACTGCACCACAATTGACATATCCATGATAGACAGTCGTATCAACTCCAATCATTAAGGATATATTTTCATCTTTAGATGTGATATTTTCTGCAGCATACGTTAAATCAGCGGTTCCACCAAATTCTTTAAAGCCTACAAGATTAGGGAATTGATTTCTAAGATCAAAAAAAAGATCGGCCCTGGTTGAAAATCCATAATAATGACTATTATAAATTACCGCAGGAAGGTTCGGAGCAGCACTTAAAATAGAAGCAAAGTGTGATCTTTGAGCCGATAAGGAAGGGCCACGTGAGAGAACTCTTGGAATAACCATTAAACCAAGTGCGCCAGTATCTTGCGCATGTTTAGCATGTGCTGTTGCTTTTTTAGAATTTATAGCGCCAGTACCTACTATAGTCGGAATACCAGCACTTACTAATCTAGACACACCTTCTTGTCTTTCTTCATCAGAAAGAAGTGGCCAATCTCCCATTGAACCGCAATAGACTACAGCTGACATCCCTTCAGCAATTAATTCTTTAGCTTTAACTACAAGTAGATCAAAGTTAGGAGTGTAATCTTCATTACAAGGAGTCATTAGTGCAGGCATACAACCTTTAAAAACGTTATTCATATCTAAATTCCTCTTCATTACAAAAGATTTATAAGTTCTTTACAGCAATAAATTTATAAAATTTTATCCATTAATCGAGTATCCACCATCGACAGGTATGGCTGTTCCTGAAACATAATTTGATCCATTGCTAGATAAAAATACAGCAATACCACCTAAATCTTCTGGTTCTCCCCATCGACCAACTGGAGTCCTTTCTTCAACTCTAGCTTGTAATTCAGGTATATCAATTCTTGCCTGCCTTGTTAGCGTAGTATCTATATAACCGGGTAAAACTGCATTGACTTGGATGTTATCTTTAGCCCAAGCATTTGCTAGGCTCTTAGTTAATTGAACAACGCCACCTTTACTTGCTGAATATGCACTACCTAGCGGAGCTCCAAACAAAGAATGCATTGAACCAATATTAATTATTTTACCACCATCAACTGCTTTAAAGTGTCTAAAACAAGCTTTAGAACAGGTAAACATACTTATTAAGTTTGTATCTATGATAGATTTCCATTCCTGTAATTCATATTCCTCAGGTCTTTTTCTTATATTTGTTCCTGCATTATTAACTAAAATATTTAACTTACCAAAGTGAGCTACTGTATTCTCGATTAACTTGTTGCAAGATACCTCGTCAACAACATCAACAATTAATGAAGTAGAATCTATATCTAACGACTGTAATATTTTTATGGATTGATCATTTTTTTCTTGGTTTCTACCGGCAACAACAATTTTTGCCCCAGCTTCACCTAATGCTTTCGCCATTGCCAAACCAATACCACCATTTCCTCCAGTAACAAGAGCTACTTTTCCTGTTAAATCAAAAAGTTTCATTTTTAAAAATCCTTTCTTATTTACCAATTTTCTTTTGAGGTTCTTACGTCTAGTTCAAAAGTCCACGCATTCTTATTCTGATTATAAAGAAACATATATGCGTCTGTTACGCTTTCAATATCAATTAATTTTCCATCTTTTACTCTTTGATCAAAATCAGAAAGCCTTTGTTTAATTCTTTCGCCTGCAAGGCCTCCGTCAACTATTACATGACCAACATGAATTCCATCTTCAGCATATTCTTTTGCAATGGCTTGGGCTAAATTTCTTAATGCTCCTTTTGCTGAATTAAATGCTCCAAAATTTGACTTACCTCTTAAAGAGGCACTTGCGCCAGTGAAAATAAGAGTCCCAGCTGTTTTCTCTTTCAAGAAGGTTTTTATAACCTCTTTTGCAAACAGAAATCCGCCAAAGCAACCAGTTTCCCAACTTTCTTTAAAATAAGAAGCATCCATATCAATTATTTTACCTGGTCTATTATTACCAACATTATAAATTGCAAAGTTTAACCCACTACCTACAGACTTCATCATCTCTTTAATGTGTACTTCATTAGTTGTGTCAATTACTAAAGATTTAGCCTTGTTTCCATCCTCTATTATATTATTGACAACTAAATCCAAATTACCTTTAGTTCTACCCGCCACAAAGACTTCAAAGTTATTATTAGCAATTTTTTTACATAATTGTGCCCCAAGACCATTTAATGGACCAACACCGATAACTAAAGCTTTTTTCATAATTTTCTTATCCTCTATTTTTAGTCAACATAAGAATTAATCCTATTTAAAATATTACCTAACCTTATCTTGAGATCTAATAACTGATTTTTTAAATTATTGTTTTCTTTTTTTAATGTTTTTATCTTGTTCTTTAACAACATATTATTCAAATCTTTATTACTTGATTTATTGTTTGACTTATCTGCTTTACAAGAATTATAAATCGTAATTTCTTTTGCTGAAGTCCCTTTCAAAACACATTCATGAGACATGCTTGCATTGGAGACTAGGATGAAAAATAAAAAATAAAAAATCTTCATAATATTGCTTCTTTTAAATTAAATTAATATCGTATAATTACATATTAGCTATATAATAAACAAGAGGTAAAAATGTACGCTAGAATAGCTGAATTTCAATCAAGCTCTAAAGTAAATTGTGATATGTTAGTCGCTTTCTTTCAAAATGTTATGATCCCAAGAAATATTAAAAATGGTCAATTGAGTTGTGAAATATATAGAGTATCTGAAACAACTGGTTTTGTAATATCTTCTTTTAAAAATAAAAATGATGCAAACAAGATAATGCAAATCATGTCTGAAGAATTAAACGAAGTTAAAGGAAATACTAGGATCAAGCTTCTTGAAGGTGAAAGAGTTTTAAGAGTAGATCAATAAATTGACCTTTATACAAAATAAATTTCTAAAACATTATGTTGGTTATGACTCAATTTTTAATGAAATTGATAAAGCATGCTCTATAAACCTTGAAAACAATATAGCATTTGATGTCATAAAATATGATGTAAATAAATATCAAATTAAAATAGCTTTAGCGGGGGTGTTATCAAATCAAATCTCAATTAACGCTACAAATAACCTTCTTATAATTAATGTGTCAGAAAGAGAAAATAAACGAAAATCAGATTATATTCATAAGGGCATTCGAAATAATGTAATCCAGCAAATTTTTCAATTAGAACAGACCATTGAAGTTAAAGAAGCCGAGTTAAATAACGGGATACTTAAAATAGATCTCTTCAAAAAAGATATAAATAACAAAATCAAAAAATATATACAGATTTTAGAAGAATAATCGCCCAATGATTTTGTAATTTAATAATTTGTAATATATAATGAGTAAAATCTAGGAATTAAGGAAAATTAATAATGAATCATATGATTGATACAAATAAATTAAAAAGCCAAATAACTGAAGAAGAATGGAAGTTGCGATTAGATTTAGCTGCAACATATAGACTTATAGCTCTTTATGGTTGGGATGACTTAATTTACACTCATGTTTCATTAAGAATACCTGGTCCAGAACATCATTTCCTTATTAATCCATATGGATTAATGTTTGATGAAATAACCGCCTCAAGCTTGGTTAAAATTGATCTTAATGGGAATGCTGTGATAGATACTCCATATGAGGTTAATCCAGCTGGTTTTACTATTCACAGCGCAATCCATTCTGCACGTGATGATGCACAATGTGTACTTCATCTTCATACTAATGACGGAGTTGCAGTATCAATCCAAAAAGATGGCTTGTTACCAATTAGCCAAACATCTATGTTAATTCATCCCCATGTTGCATATCATGATTATGAGGGACTTGCTCTCGATCATAGTGAACGAGAAAGATTAGTAGCTGATATAGGTGATAAAAATCTTTATATACTTCGAAACCACGGAACCTTATCTGTAGGTCAAACCTGTGGAATAGCTTTTATGGGGATATATTTCCTTGAAAGAGCTTGCACTGCTCAAATAAGAGCACAAGCTGCTGGAAATATTAATTTACCCTCTAAAGAAGCTATAAAAACTACTCAAGATCAATCTATTGGAATGTTTGATATAGGTAGAGATAGATTAGCATGGCCTGCATTACTAAGAAAACTTGATAGACAATCACCTGACTATAAGAACTAAAAGGCTGATTTAGCTCCACCTGATTTTTGAGTTGTAAAAATAGAACCATAGTCTGGCGCTGGCGGAAGTGGTAGTACTACAGGAACACTCTCCATTCTTGGTTGATAGCTTACATTTCCACAAAGCATTTGTCTTTCCATTTGGTTACATAAATCAATAGGGTTTGTGTTATTTAAATAAGCTCCAACACCAACCAAAGGCCACGCATCAGCAGAATTACATTCATAAAAAAGCATTAATCTATCCTTATTACTATTATTAGGTGCAGAACCATGAAGTGTTCTAGCATGATGAATAGTCATTGATCTGGCTTTGCCTGTTAAAGTAACAGCTTTTGATATATCAAAATTTTTATCATTAGGGTCAATTGCTCCACAAAAAACACCATTATTATTATGACTTAAAACAGGACCTTTATGACTTTTAGGTATAACCATTAAAGGTCCATTATCAAGATCGACGTCATTTATCATAAGCCCTAAAGCAAGCACATTGTCATTTGTATGAGGGTAAAAAGCCCAATCTTGATGCCATTCTACAGCAGCACCTCCACCAGGAGCTTTTGTATTCAATTTACTAGTTTTTAAAGATATATCTTTCCCAAGCAGGTCAATGAGTATATTTTCTATCTTAGATTCTTTTAGAATATCCCAAAAAAATGGTGTATGTTGATGAGGTTGCTTAACCCGTTTTAATCTTGGGTTATTTGCAGAATGGCCTTCTTCTAAATCAAATATATTATCATTTTCTTTTATAGCTTTAGATTTTTCAAAGAAATCATCTACAATCTTAAGCATTGCACTCAGTTGATCTTCTGAAATTACATCTTCAACTAATACGTAACCTTCATTATTATAAAATTCAATCTGATCATTGGATAAAATCATTAACATCTCCTTAAACAATGATTAAACATGTATATAATTGTTTTAAGATCTAAACATTTATATGTTAATCGAATAACTGTGAAGAGCAACAAATAATGAAAAATAATCTAATAGATTTAGACAGTCGTGAAGCCTGGTTTAGGCTAATAATAATTTTTACAATGAGTATAATTGGAACCGCTGGTATGTGGTCAGTAGTTATCATTATGCCAACTATTCAGAATGAATTTGATCTTGATAGAGCAGCTTCAACTTATCCTTATGTAGCTACAATGTTTGGTTATGGGGTTGGTAACGTTATCATAGGTAGGATGCTGGATAAAATCGGGATTAAAAAGCCTATTATTTTTGCTTTAATTTTGTTGATTTTCTCATATTTACTATCAACATTAGCAAACAACATTTTATGGCTTTCATTTGTTCAATTTTTTTTAGGTTTCTCTGCAGCAGCTTTTTTTGGGCCTATGATGGCAGATATATCGCAGTTCTTTTATAAAAGGAAAGGGCTAGCGGTTTCTCTAGTAGCAAGTGGACAGCATTTGTGTGGTGCAATTTGGCCTTTTTTAATTAAAGATTTCCTTTTAGACGGAGAATGGAGGCATGCTCATCTTTTCATTGCATTAGTTTGTAGTATAATCATACCCATTTTGTTTCTTTTAATTGGTAATAAAAAACCATTCTTAAATAAAAAAATCGACCAAATAGCGCCAAAACTTAATGTGAATTCAAGCTTGAAATTATCAATCAGTAATAAAAATATTCAGATTTTACTTATGTTTGCAGGTGTTTTTTGCTGTGTTGCAATGTCAATGCCGCAAGTTCATATTGTACCATTATGTATTGATAACGGATTTGGTTTAGCAGTCGGGACTGAAATTTTATCTTATATGTTATTTGCAGCTGTAATGAGCAGAGTTATATTTGGTTATTTATCTGATAAATTAGGACCAATTCAAACTTTGATTTTATGTTCAACTCTCCAAGCAGTTTCACTTTCACTGTTTTTACCTTTTGATAGCCAAATGTCGCTTTATATAGTTGCTATATTTTTTGGACTGTCCCAAGGAGGCATAGTACCTATATATGCTGTTATAATTAGTAAATTTCTACCTGCAAATGAAGTTGCTGAGAGAGTTGGGCTTCTTATCTTCGCTACAATAATTGGTATGTCATTAGGTGGCTGGCTTTCTGGAGAAATTTATGATTATACAAATTCATATAGATTAGCGTTTTTAAATGGAATTTTTTGGAATATAATTAATCTTGGCATAATGATTTATCTATATTTATTATATAAACAATCATTGAAAAAATTGGTGATAGAATGAAATTAGAAGATACTATGCATTTTTTATGGAATAAATACTTAGAAACTAAAGATATGGAATATTTAGCTGAAGCATGTGAAAAAGCCCCTTTTTTTGGACAAGAAGATATGGGTAAAGAAATAGCTACAATTTTAAGAAATTATAAAAAATGATTGAAGCTAAATCAATTTTAGATTTCTGGTTTATAGAATGTTCACCTAAAATGTGGTTCAAAAAAAATGACGAATTTGACGCTTTAATTAGAAAAAGATTTCTTAATTCAATAAAAAAATCGTTAAAAACAAACATTGACGATGTAAATATTGCTTTAGATACTTATCTTTCTCTTATTATTTTGTTGGATCAGTTTACAAGAAATGTTTTTAGAAATAGCTCTAAATCTTTTGAAGGAGACAATAAAGCTATCAAATTGACTAAGATTGCTATTGATAACAATTTCATCAAAGGATCAAATCATTATTATAATATTTTTTTTTTAATGCCACTTATGCATAGTGAAAACATCCTAGATCATAAGTTAGGTTTACCACTTTTTAAAAAATTTACTAATGAGAACACATTTAAATTTGCTTTAAAACATAAAGACATTATTGATAAGTTTGATCGGTTTCCTCATAGAAATAATGTTTTAGGTAGAATTTCAACTAAATCAGAATTAGAGTTTTTAAAATTACCAGGTAGTAGGTTTTAATATTAAAATGGTTTCCATAATAAAGAATATAAAAATTGGTTCCCAACCCTCAATTTCGGTTGATTACATCGGTCAAGGTGAAATGGTTATTTTTCTGCATGGTATAGGAGGTAATAAGAAAAATTGGGAAGGTAATCTTCCATTTTTTTCAAAAAAATTCTTGTCAGTTGCATGGGATACACGCGGATATGGTGAAAGTGAAGACTATTCTGGAGATTTCATTTTTGAAGATATCTTAGACGACCTTAAAAGAGTTTTAGACTATTTCGATCGCGACAAAGCTCACATCGTTGGACTTTCAATGGGGGGACAAATTGCTACGCTTTTTTATGAAAAATATCCTAATTGTGTAAAGACGCTTACTTTATGCGACACTCATTTTGGTTTATCAAACTTAGACAAAAATGAGGTTAAAAAATTTATTAATTCAAGAAAAGAGCCACTCTTAAATGGTAAAGAACCAAAGGATATAGCTCCTCTTGTAGCATCATCGTTGATAGGTGACATGGAAAACAAACCTGCATACGAAAAACTTGTTCATTCAATCTCACTTCTTCATAAAGAAAGTTATCTTAAAACAATTGATGCATCAATGAGGACTGAACATCGTCATATTTTCAAAAAAATAGATGTGCCAACATTAATTATGGTTGGGGAGCTTGATACTTTAACGCCTCCATCAATGTCTTTGGAAATAAAAAAAGAAATTAAAAACAGTAATATTATAATTATACCAAATGCTGGACATCTAATTAATATTGAAGAACCAGAATTTTTTAATAAAAACTTAATGAATTTTTTGGAGAATTAAATAATTTTTAATATTTTATTATATATCAGGTTAATAAAAGCCTGATTGCTAACCCTACTAATATTATTTGAAATATAAGAGTGAAAAAATTATTACTAATTTTATTTAAAAAAATTTGTCCAACCCTGCTTCCCAATAAAGTTGCAGGAATTATCATAAGAAAAGTTTCTATATATTCGTAGAAAGAAAATCCTATAAATGTAAAACCAATTATTTTTATTAAATTTCCAATTAGACCAAAATAACCTAAAGTACCTACGATAGATTTTTTTTCTTCTATACTTTGTCTAACTATAACAGCTAAAAGTGGTGCAATAACTCCAACTAAAATATTAAAAATACCTGTAAAAAAACCAACAAAGTAATAAATATTCGAAGAAATTTTGATTTTCTTAAAACTTTTTAAGTTTTGAAATCCAATAGCCAATAAAATAAACAAACCTATTAAATTTTTTATATAATCTTGATCAATACTTTGAAATATTTTGAGCCCTATATAAACACCTAAAGGTAACAATACAGAAAATTTAAATATTATTTTCCAATTTACATATTTTCTTAATAACCATGTTCGTGTCATGTTAGAAGAAAGTTGGATTACACCATGAACTGGAATAGCCTCTGCTGGATTCATAAATTGAAGCATCGCTGCTAATAGAACTGTCCCACCTCCGGCTCCGGCGATTGATGTCATTAAAGCTGTAAAAAAAGATAATACAGTCAAAATAATATTTTCTGACATAGTTATTTCTAACATTTAGAGTATATCTTTTGATTGAATATTCATTTAAAGGTTTTCAATTAATTAAGTTTTAATATTATTTAAAAAATTAGAATTATAAATAGTTATTACTAAATTTAATAAGGTTTGTCTTTTGAAAATAGAAATTAAAACTGTTATAAATTCAATTAATAATAACGAGGGTAACTTATGTGTTGATATATTTAAAAGAAATAATCAAACATTTGGATTTGAAGAATATAGAAGAGATCCTGAAACGAATTCTGGTTGGTACAAAATTGGATTTTATAGCAATAAAGTATTTAAAAATGATACTGAAGCTTTAAAGTATGCCAAGAAACAAATATCATGGTTAAAAAATAAAATATGAAAATTGTGAGTTTATTACCTGCGGCTACGGAAATTCTTTGTGATATGGGTTTGGCAGAATATATAAGTGCTGTAAGTCATGAGTGTGACTATCCTTCAGCAGTAAAGAATAAAATAAAAATCACTTCGAGTATAATTCCTAATAACACCAACCAAAATGCAATTGATAAATTGGTAAAAGAGGCTGTTAAAAATAATATTCCACTTTATGCAGTAGATAATGAACAACTTAATACAATTAATCCTGACTTAATAATCACTCAAGGATTATGTGATGTGTGTTCAATTTCTGAAGATAAAATACAAGCAACATTAAAAAATAACTTATGTACATTATCATCAAGCACAGAGGTTATTTCATTAAATGGCATTACTTTTGAAGAAATATGTTCAGATATTCTAGCAATTGGGAAAGCCGTAAAAAAAGAAGAAATAGCAAAAAAAATGATAAAAGAGGCTATTCTTACTAAGTATAAAATTACTAAAGAAAAAAATAGAGGTAGTTTACTCCTTCTCGAATGGATTGACCCTTACTTTAGTGCAGGTCATTGGATACCTGAACAAATTGAAATGGCCGGCTTTATCTCTTCAATTGGAAAAAAAGGTGAAAAATCAAAGCAGATTTCTGCTGAAGAAATAATTAAGAAAAATCCTGATTATATAGGACTAATTTGCTGTGGTTATAATCTTGAAGAAAATATTTTGTTTTCACAAAAAATATATCAGGATGAAAGAATAAACCATTTAAGTGCTATAAAAGAAGAAAGAGTATTTGCCTTCGACTCAAATTCTTATTTCAGTAGACCCTCACTCCGTATATTAGAAGGAGTAAAACAATTAAAAAAAGCAATTCTACAAAATGATAAAAAATTTCATTGCAAAAGACGTTAAATTTTATAAATAACTGGAAATTCTTTTCCTGTTAATTTGTCACCAGTATTAAGTTTTATATTCTCAAAAGGTGGGGATCCCTTGCCTTTTCTATCTACAAAAACGGCATCATCCCCAACTATTCTTGCAGAAAAAACTCTTCGTCTAGAATTTTTATTAACATTTTCAGATGCTCCATGTAATGTTCTAAAATCAAAGGCAACAGCGTCCCCTGCTTTGATATCCCAACTTAAAATCTTGTAATCTTTTCTATTAGAATTTATATCAGGAACATCCTCAGAATTATCATTTTCATATAAATCGTTTCCGTTAAATCTCTTTGGTTTATGTAAAACATTAGATAAATGTGATCCCGCAATACACTCAAGACAACCTTCTTTGGATATGTCATCCAAAGCTATCCAAAAACTCACAGACTGCGCACCATCAACACAATAATAAGGTTTATCTTGATGCCACGGAGTAACTATTGACGATCCTGGTTCTTTAACTAAAACATGATCATGAAAAAATTGTGATTGCTTTGATTTCATCAACTTTGAAGCATAAAACCCTAATTTTGATTTAAAAACAAAATCTTTAAACTCAGGAATTCTATCCCAATTAACTAAATCTTGAAAAAAAGGAGCTGTACCATCATCTGGGGTATAAGATCTCTCCCTTACACTAGGATTTTCTATTAGTTTATCTACGCCAATTCTTAATTCATCAAGCCAGTCAATAAACATTCCTTTACATAGAACAGCGCCATCTCTTGAAAAATCTTCTATTGTTTTGTTATCTATAAATTCCATCCCATTCCTTCACTGGTTCTAACTTACCATCTTTACCTAATTTTGGTCTGTTTTTAGTAAACGTATTTTCAGATCCAACAACTCCATAATCCATATATCCTAAACGCACTAAGGGGCGTGCGGCAGAAGCATTAAAAAGACCATCTTTTATAAATTTATCATTGATATAAATGCCAACGACTTGACCAAAAATAACATAATTTCCTGTGCCTTTATCTCTATCCACATTTGGGAGGTCTACAGTTTTCCAATGTTTACACTCAAGAGCAGCTGCTGCCTCTGAAACAAACGGAGCTGATACAAAATTACCAATTTTAGGATTTAAACCTGCTAACTTAAATTCATCAACTTCCGGCCCTGCTGGAACAGAACTGCCATTCATATGGTCAAACAACTCTTCAGTTGCAATCGATACAGTAAACTCACCAGTTTCTTCAATATTTTTAACAGAATCTTTAATGTCTACAGAAGAAAACATAACATAGTGAGGTCTGTCAGCAATAGCATTAAAGTAACTATAAGGAGCTAAATTATAATTACCGGCTTTAGAACAACTTCCTATCCAACCTATTGGTCTAGGTGCAACAATTGCTTTAAAGGGATCATGAGGTAAATTGTGATTGTTTTTAATAGTGTCATAATGCATTCTTGTGTCCAATCGGATTCATAATTGATCTCTAAAAATAAACAATATTAATGAAAAGTATAGGATATTTTTTTAGAATGAATGTATCTTATAAATCAACAAATAAATACGGTGCATTATGAAAAATCAGACAATAAATACAATTGGGTTTATTGGGTTAGGCGTCATGGGAAACTCCATGTGCAAAAACTTACTCCAAAACAAAAATTGGTCAATTATGGTTAACGACATAAACAAAAACAAAGAAGAAGATTTACATAACCATGGAGCAATTATTGCGTCTGATATTGAAGATCTTTTTGATAAATCTGATGTGATTATAACGTGTCTTCCTGGAGGAAGTTTTGTTTATGAAATGTACTTTGGTAAACAGAACATGATATCTTTTATAAAACCAAATCAATACATTGTAGATATGTCAACTTCTCAACCAGATCTAATGGTTAAATTAAATGTTGAGATCAAAAAGAAAAATTCTTTTTTTGCTGATGCTCCTATAGGAAAAACAAGGCAAGCTGCTATAGACGGAACACTTGCTATAATGGTTGGATCAGATTTAGATACTTTTAAACATTTACTACCTATTTTTAATTTAATGGGAGAAGATATTATGCATTGCGGAGATGTAGGGTCTGGTCAATTAACTAAAATAATGAATAATATGATACTTTTCGAGACAGTAGTTGCACTTAGTGAAGCTGCTAATATTGCAGAAAAATATGGTATGAACGTTGGTAAATTATTTAATAATATAACTAAATGTTCTGGAGACAGCTTTGCACTTAAAAACCATGGGATCAAAAGTATTGCAAAAGATCACTTCCCTTCCCCAGCTTTTTCTTCTGAATATGCGTTAAAAGATTTATCTTACGCCTTAGAGCTTGGAAATAAATTAAAGATAAAATTACCTGGTGCCGAAACAGCAAAAAAACTGCTTCAGACAAGTATAGAACAAGGTGACAAAGATCTGTATTTTCCAGTAATTAAAAAATATTTAAAGTAGATTTACCCTCTACCAACAAAAGGCATTTTATTTGCCATAACTGTCATATTTAATACATTTACTGTAACGGGTAGTTTAGCCATATATAATACTGCCTCTGCAATATGAATTGAGTCTATGACTGGTTCAACACTCATTTCACCAGTCGCTTGAGGCACACCTTCTTTCATTCTAGCTGTCATAGGAGTCTCTGCATTACCTATATCAATTTGACTACATGCAATATCATACTTTCTACCATCTAAAGAAATTGTTTTAGTCATTCCTGTAACTGCATGCTTAGTAGCTGTATAAGGAATAGAACCAGGTCTAGGGGTAGCAGATGACACACTCCCATTATTAATAATTCTACCACCTTGAGGAGTTTGTTTTCTCATTAAAGCAAATGCATATTTTGCACATAAAAACATTCCATTAAGGTTTATATCAACTACACTCTTCCAATTTTCAAATGGCATTTCATCAATTGATTGTGCAGGAACACCTATGCCTGCATTATTGAATAAGATGTCAATTCTAGCGTGTTTTTCTTCTATAATTTTGAATGAATTTTCAACAGCTTTTGGATCGCTGACGTCACATTGTAATATTTCCGTCTGTCCAGAACATAATTCCTGAGTTTCAATCAATTTATCTTTACGTCTTCCTACTAAATAAACAATAATACCTTCTTTTGATAGGACTTCCGAAACTCTTCTACCAACACCAGTTCCTGCTCCAGTAACCATTGCAATTTTTGACATTTTTAATTTCCTCTTACTTAAACGCTAGCTATTTTCATTAACATGTATAATACTATGATAACATTTACTACCGAAAAAAATACTACTTAGAATAAAATATTATGACCAAAAAAGTATATATAGGATGTGGTGCAGGGTTTTCTGGTGACAGATTTGACGCGTCCATTCCAATCGTTAAAGAATTTAAAAAAATAACAGCACCAAAATATTTAATGTTTGAAGTACTTGCTGAAAGAACTTTAGCAATTGCCCAACAATTTAGGATCAAAAATCCAGAAGAAGGATATTCTCCATTTTTGGATTCATACATAACTCCTATATTAGACGATTGTCTTGAAAACAATATCAAGATTATATCAAATATTGGTGCTGCAAATCCACTGGGCGCTGCCAAAAGAATACTTGAAATTGCAAAAAAACAAAATATCAGGCCTCCTAAAATTGGAGTTGTTATAGGTGATGACTTATTAGAGTACATGTCCAATGATGAAATATTAAGTAGTCCTACTGTTGAAGGGTTAGACTTTTCTAACAATAAAATAACTGCCGCCAATGTATATCTTGGCGCTCAACCAATAGCAGACGCATTAGAAAAAAATGTAGATATAGTTGTGGTTGGTAGAACAGTTGATAGCGCGCTAGCTTTAGGTCCTTTGTTATATGAGTTTAAATGGAAAGCAAATGAACTTAACTTAATTGGATCTGGAACTATATGTGGCCATCTTTTAGAATGTGGTGCTCAAGTTACAGGCGCCTACTTTGCTGACCCAGGCTTTAAAGATGTTCCTGATCTTGCGAATGTTGGTTTTCCAATAGCAGAGTTTAGTGAAGATGGATCATTTGTAATAACTAAACCTGAAGGAACAGGAGGTTTAGTTAGCAAAGCCACAGTAACAGAACAGTTATTATATGAGACACATGATCCATCTAGTTATTTAGTACCTGATGTAACCGCTGACATGACTAACTTAATATTAGAAGATGATGGTATTAACAGAATTCTTGTTAAAGGTGGAGCTGGAAGAAAACCTCCTGAAAAATTAAAAGCAACTATTTGTAGTGACAATGGATTTATGGGAGAAGCTGAAATCAGTTATGCAGGTCCAAACGCCCTTGCTAGAGCTAAACTTGCTGGTAATGTAATAAATGAAAGAGTGCAAACTTTAGGTTTACAAGGTCAAATACGTACAGAAATAATTGGTGCTGGTTCTGTTCATTTCTCTATGGATGAGACCCCTTCATATGAACTTACAAATGATGGAGACTATAGAGTAAGAACATCTGCAATATACCCTCATAAAGAGCAAGCTCAACAAATGATCGATGAAGTTCTATCTTTATATTGTTGTGGACCAGCTGCAGGTGGTGGTGCTCGAGCGTACGTTACAGCTCAATCCTCTACGGCATCTATTCTTGTAAATAGACAGTTGGTAGATCCAAATATAAAAATTAGAATCTTATAAAAATATAATTGAGGTATTTATGAAAAAAATAAATTTACCTGTTCATGCAATTGCTCATGCAAGAGCTGGTGATAAAGGAGATGTATCAAATATCTCACTAATTGCATATTTAGATAATGGGTGGCAATTAATAAATTCTTTGGCAACAGAAGAGGCTGTTTTAAATATATTTAAACATTTAGGAGCGACAAAAGTGGATAGGTATGAATTACCTGGATTGAAAGCTCTAAATTTTGTAATACAAAATGCACTTGGTGGTGGTGTAAATAGTTCATTAAGATTAGATAGACATGGTAAAACTTTATCTTCTCATTTACTAAATGAACTAGTTTTACCAATAACTGAGAATATGATACCTATAAATTCTCCCTATTTAAAAAAATTTAAGGATTGAAAAATGAAAGAAGCCGGATCTTTACTAGTAGAGTTATTAGAAAATCAAAAAGTAGATAGAGTCTTCTGTGTGCCAGGTGAAAGTTATTTGTCAGTGATGAATGGTCTTCAAGAAACCTCAATAGAAACTATTTTATGCAAACATGAGGGTGCAGCCTCTATAATGGCCGAAGCAGATGGAAAGCTTACTGGTAGACCAGGCATTGCTTTCGTAACAAGAGGACCTGGAGCTACGAATGCCGCTGCAGGTATTCATATTGCACAACAAGACAGTACTCCTATGATACTTTTTGTAGGACAAATTGGTAAAGAAATGTATGGTCGTGATGCGTTTCAAGAGGTAGATTATCAACAATTTTTTGGAGGTATGGCAAAATTAGTTGTTGAAGTTCAACAAGCTGAGAGATTACCTGAAATTGTATCACGCGCTTATCACACAGCTATGTCAGGTAGACCTGGGCCTGTAATAATAGCCTTGCCTGAGAATATGCTTACAGAAAAAACTGATGAAAAAGCAACAAGTTTCATTGATCAAGTTTCTTCGGCTCCTTCAACTAAAGATTTAGCACAGTTTATTGAAGAAATTAAAGCTGCGGAAAACCCTGTTCTTGTTCTAGGTGGATCTATATGGTCTGAAGAAGCAGAAAAAGATCTAGCTTCTATTTCTGAAATGCTTGGATTATCAATTTTAACATCTCACAGAAGACAAAGTCTTTTTAATAATTTACATAAAAACTATGGTGGAGATCTAGGGTTAGGGGTAAATCCAAAATTAATTAATCGTATAAATGAAAGTGACTATATTGTATTGCTGGGAGCCCGATTAAGTGAAAACCCTTCACAAGGATTTTCTCTGTTTGGTATTCCAGAACATGATAAAAAAATAGTTCACATTCACCCAGGTCCCGAAGAAATTGGAAGAATATATAACCCTCATCTCGGGATTGTATCTAACCCAATAGATTTTGTAAGTGCTTTAAATAATGCCCTAAAAGGGCTAAACACTAAACCATCACCTATAAAAGAAGAAAAAGCAAATCAAGCTCATGAAGATTATATTGATTGGGGTGATATGCCACTTGAGGCTCCAAATTCAGGTGTTGATCTCACATCGGCATTTAGAACATTAAGAAAAGACATAGAACCTAATACTATAATTACAAATGGTGCAGGTAATTATGCTGTTTGGGGGCATAGATTATTTAGGTTTACTAAGCTTAGAACTCAACTTGCGCCTATTTCAGGTTCGATGGGATACGGACTCCCTGCTGCCATAGCTGCTAAATTACGTTTTCCTGATCAAATGGTAATTGCTCTTGCAGGTGATGGTTGTTTTCAAATGACTGAAAATGAGTTTGCAACAGCAGTTCAATATAATGCTGCAGTTATTGTTTTGGTTATTGACAATGAGATGTATGGAACTATTAGGATGCATCAACATAAAAACTATAAAGGAAAATATAAACATACTGGCTTAGTTAATCCTAATTTTGCCGATTTAGCTAAATCCATGGGTGGTCAAGGATATTCGGTAGACAACACTGAAGACTTTTATGATATTTTTGTTGAAGCTACTACATGGGCTAAGAAAAACAACCTACCTGCTTTACTTCATATAAAAACAGGTTCAGAAATGGTTCTACCTGGTAAACGCTTTAGTGCACTTTAACATTCAATTTAAATTATTTAATTTAAAATTGTTACCTAAAACAACTTTTTGACTTTTTAGTTCCTTAACGTTTTCAGCACATACTTGTTCCATAATATTTGATAGTTCATCTTTTAAAATATCGTGAACATGATTAGCTCCTTTAGCACCTAATGCAGCTAATCCAATAATAAAAGGTCTGCCAGTCATAACAAAATCTGCACCAAGCATTAATCCTTTACAAATATCTTGTCCTGAATAAAAACCTGAATCAATAATAATTGGAAACTTAGATCCAACTTTTTTCCTTATTTCAGGTAAAATTTGCAATGTACTTGGCGCTATGTCTAGTTGACGACCACCATGATTTGAAAGATATATAGCATCAACAAATTTAGTTGTTTTAATTGCATCTTCAATATCCATTAATCCTTTTAAAATAATTGGACCTTTCCAAATATCACGAACTTCTTTTAAATAATCCCAATCTAAATAACGTTGCATTTGACTTCCAGCAAATCCAGCTTTGGATTTAGCATTACCATGCCAACTACCATCACTATATTGATCCATGGTGCCAAAAGCAGGAATACCATTTATTAAGGTTCCTATTGACCAAGATGGACAAATTGCTGCTTGAAAAAAAGTTCTCAAGTTATTTTTAGGAGGTACAGAAACGCCTGCCATTCTTAGTCTTTCCCTCCTACTAGAAGCTGGTATATCAGCAGTAATTATAAGATTTTTAAAACCAGAGTCTTTAGCTCTTTTTAGTAAGTCATTCCTAATTGCTTTATCAGCTGGTGGATAAAGTTGAAACCACCCATTTCCATCTAAATGCTTTCCAACTTCTTCAACAGAAGTGCAAGACACAGTGGATAAAGAAAAAGGTATATTATTTTTTACAGACATTTTGGAAAGTGCTATTTCAGCACCAGGCCACATTAAACTTGTCATCCCAACTGGTGCCATTCCAAAAGGTGCATCATATTCATAACCAAACAATTTTGTTTTTAAATTAGGATTTACGGTACCTTTAAGGTATTGAGGGACTAAGAAAACTTCATTAAATGCTTTTCTGTTATTCTCTAACGCTTCATCATACCCAGTCCCTGCAAATAAATACTCCGCAGCAAAATGTGGCATTCTTCTTTTTGCAACACCAACCATATCACTAACTCTTGGGTATTTATCAACCAGACTAGACAAAGCTTTCTCCATAAATATAATAATGTTATATGTTTAACATGTTATTTTTTAAAATAATAATATTTAAAATAATAGTAATAAAATTAATTATACAACCTAGAAAGATTAATTAATGATTGAAAATCCTCCATTGATACAGATTAAAAAATCTACAAGTAGAAATAGACCTTCTCAAAAACAAATTGATTCTTTCAAAGATATCCCCACTAGCTTTATTTGTGATGCTTTAAGTGGTTACGCAGCCTTAGATCCAGCGATTAAACCATTATCGATACCTGGTAAGACTGTAAATCATATAGTAGGTCCAGCGCTTACTGTTTTTTCTGGAGCGGCAGATGTGCTTGGTATGGCAATAGCTTTAAGTGAAATTCAAGAAGGAGATATAGTTGTAAATTGTGTAAATGGATTTCAGGGGACAGCAGCAGTTGGTGACCGTATTGCAGGAATGATTAGAAATAACGGTGGCAAAGGACTTGTAACAGATGGTCCAATGAGAGATTTAAATGGTATTATTGAAACTGGCTTGGACTGTTTCTGCACAGGTTTAAACCCAAACTCGCCATATAATAGTGGCCCTGCAAAAATTGGCTACTCTATTGACATTGGAGGGAAAACAGTTAATAGCGGTGATATAGTTGTAGCTGATACAGACGGAGTAGCTGTAGTTCCTTTTGATGAAATTGATGAAGTTATAAATAAATTACAAAGAATAGTTGAAGTTGAAAATGCTATGGATAAAGAAGTATCTGAAGGTCTTAAAATTTCTCAAAAAGCTCTAGATTTTATTAATAGTGACCAGGTGATTTACACTGATTAATTTATCTACTGATAAACTTTTCCATCAGTGATATTTTGTAAAAACTCCATTGAAATATTCTGGTTAATATCAATAACTTTAAAGCCTTCTTTTGTTATATCTATTACGGCGTAATCAGAATAAACTCTTGATACTACACCTGCACCTGTGAGAGGTAATGTACAGGTTTGAACCAATTTAGGCTTACCTTCTTTTGTAATATGTTGTGTCATAACAAAAACATTTTTTGCACCTGCAACCAAATCCATAGCGCCACCCACAGCTGGAATCCCTTTACCTGTAGACCAATTGGCAAGGTCTCCATTTATAGAAACTTCCATAGCACCAAGGACGCAATAATCTATATGACCTCCTCTTATCATAGAAAAACTGTCTGCATGATGGCAAAAACTTCCACCAGGCAAAATCGTAACTGGTTTTTTGCCTGCATTAATTAAATCTAAATCAATTTCGTTTTCATTTGGTGTAGGCCCCATTCCCAACAAACCATTTTCAGAGTGATAAATAATTTCACGATCTTCTTTAATATGCTGTGAAACAAGTTCGGGCATTCCTATGCCAAGGTTAACATAAGAAGCATGTGGTAAATCATTAGCAATTTTTGACGCAATAGAATTCCTATCCCATCCTTTAATAACATTTTTCAAGTCTGGATTTATCATGGATATATAATACCTTCCTCAATTGCATTTGACTCAATAATTGGATTTTCAACTTGGATGATTTTTTGTACGAAAATGCCTGGGGTAATTACATGCTCAGGATTGGTTTCATCTGGTTCTATAATTTTTTTGGTCTGAATTAAAGATTGCTTAGCTGCCATGCACATTATTGGATTAAAATTTCTAGCCGTTTTATTAAACGTCAAGTTTCCATATCTGTCAGCCACATCAGCTTTTATAAAAGCAAAGTCAGCGGAAAGAGCTTCTTCTAAAATGTATTTTTTGTTGTTAAAAACTTTTTCTTCTTTTCCTTTCGCTAACGGAGTTCCTACTGCGGTTGCTGTATAAAAAGCAGGTATGCCTGATCCTGCTGCTCTAATTCTTTCAGCTAAAGTTCCTTGAGGTACAACCTCTAATTCTATTTCACCGTTATTGTATAATTCAGGAAAAGTTATAGCTTTAGCTGACTTTGCAAATGAACAAATAACTTTTTTTACTTGCCTTTGACCTATTAATGCTCCTAGTCCTACTCTACCATTTCCAGCGTTGTTAGCAATAATTGTTAAATCTTTTGCACCATGATCAATTAAAGCGTGTATCAATTCAATTGGACTTCCAGCCTCACCAAAACCACCAAGCATAATTGTAGCACCATTAAAAACATCACATAACATTTCTGAGAAATCTGTTTTAACTTTGTTAATTAACATGTTAACCTTTGCTATTATTGATAATTTTAATTATAAGATATACTTTAAATTATATACTAAAAAAACATTAAACTGAATGGTAATAAATTATGAATTTTGAGTACTCAGAAAAAGAAGAAAATTTTCGTTTAGAAGTAAAAGAATGGCTTAATCAAACACTTCCAAAGTCATTATCCGAAAAAGTTAAAAAATATCAAAGGTTAACAAAAGAAGACTATGAAATTTTTATGAAAAATTTGAGTGCTAAGGGGTGGTTAGCGTGGCATTGGCCTGTGGAATATGGAGGTACTGGATGGAATGCGATTGAAAAACATATTTTTGAAGAAGAAATAATTAAAGCATCTGCTCCAAGAATTATTCCATTTGGAGTAAATATGCTTGGACCTGTGTTAATTGAATTTGGTTCAGAAGAACAAAAAAAATATTATCTTCCTAGAATATTAAATAATGAAGACTGGTGGGCCCAAGGTTACTCTGAACCTGGAGCTGGATCTGATCTTGCAAGTTTAAAGACTACAGCAATTGATAAAGGCGATCATTATCTTGTTAATGGACAAAAAACATGGACTACTCTTGGTCATCATGCTGATAAAATTTTCTGCTTAGTAAAAACAGATCTGGAAGCCAAACCACAGCTTGGTATTTCTTTTTTACTAATAGACATGGATACACCTGGCATAGAAGTAAAACCCATTGTTACTCTTGATGGAGAACATGAAGTTAATGAAGTTTGGTTTACAGATGTAAAGGTTCCTAAAAAAAATATAGTTGGAAAAGAAAATGAAGGCTGGACTTATGCTAAATATCTATTGACCTTTGAGAGAACGGGAATTGCAGGAGTACCATATTCAAAATCAGCATTAAATCATTTAAAAGTAATTTCAAAAAAATCTCTTAAAAATGGGAAACCTCTTATTGAGGACCCAGTTTTTTCTTCTGAAGTTGCGGAGCTTGAAATTGATCTTCTGGCAATGGAAATCTTCAATATAAGAACTGTTAGTGCTGCTGCAGAAGGTAAAGCACCAGGAATGGAGAGTTCTCTTTTAAAAATAAAAGGTACATTAGTCAGACAAAAAACAACTGAACTTCTTAGAAAAGCACTTGGACCTCAAGCTTTACCTTATTTACCAGAGCAATTTGATGAAGGATGGAATGAAATGCCAATTGGCCCAGACTATGCAGGCCCAATTGCAAAGCAATACTTTAATATGCGTAAAATATCTATATATGGAGGATCTAACGAAATCCAAAAAAATATAGTTGCTAAAGCATCGTTTGGATTATAGGGCATAATATGGATTTTTCATTATCTGAAGAAAGAAAAATGCTTCAAGAAACAGTGGCTAGGTTTTTTGAAAGCAATTACCAAAATATAAATAAGCGCAACGAAAATGTAAATTTACCAGAAGGATTTTGTAAAAATTTTTGGAAAGAAAGTGCAGAACTTGGCATTATAAGTGCCCTAGTTTCACCTAAATTTGGAGGGTTAGGTGGTGACGGTGATGACATTTCAATAATATTTGAGTTAATTGGAAAATCTTTATGCGTAGAACCATTTCTAGCGTCAGGAGTGTTGTCGAGTACTATTTTATCCTCAGTAAGTAACCCTAATTTAGATTTAATCAACCAGATTGTAGAAGGTAAGCTATTAATTGCATTTGCACATACAGAGATGAATAACCGATATGAAGATAGTTTTATAGAAAATAGTGCTTCATTAAAAGATAATAAATGGTGTCTTAATGGTACGAAATCCTTTGTTATTAATGGCGATACTGCAAACAAAGTAATTGTTTCAGCTAGGATTGATGGGGATGTAAACGACAAAGCTGGAATTGGATTATTTTTAGTAGATAACGATCAAATAAAAAACAGATCTTATAATACTGTTGATGGGTATAGAGCATCTGAACTAATTTTTGATACTACAAAAGCAGAACTTATAGCTAGAGATAATGAAGCGCTGAGCTGCATCATTAAAGCTAACTCTGCAGGCGCTCTGGCACTCTCCGCTGAAGCTTTAGGTATTATGGAAACTTGTTTCAACTTAACTTTAGATTATTTAAAAACCAGAAATCAATTTGGGAAATCAATAGGTTCTTTTCAAAGCATTCAACATAGAATGGTTGATATGATGCTTGAAATTGAACAAGTGAAATCAGCAGTGATGTTAGCTTCATCAACTTACCGATCTGATGAAAAAACTCGAGATAAAAATATTTCAGCTGCTAAAAATTTAGTTGGTAGAGTTGGTAAATTAGTTGCAGAAGAAACTATTCAATTACATGGTGGTATTGCAATGACATGGGAGTATTCAGCTTCACACTATGCAAAAAGACTTATAATGATAGACCATTTAATGGGTGATAGTGACTATCATAGAGATAGATTTAAACTTTTAAGCGCATCTAATTTGTAAGCAGTATTCTCTCTGCTTTTTTTCTAAAATCGTGAGGAACTTCCATGGATTTTCTTTTTTCTAAATCAAAAAGAACTGCAACTATTTCTATATCCATGACTAATTCTCCAGATGTGTCGTCAATCATATGATGAATGAATTTTAGAGATTTGTTCCCAATTTTGGTAAAGTTTGTATACATAGTTACTGCCATTCCTAGAGGAGCTGTTTTATAATATCTAACAGAGTAATCCAACGCAGCTGAACCAATATTGTATTTAGACCTCCAGTTATAATCGGCTCCACAATAAGTAAAAAGATGTGTGGCTGCATCAGAAACACACCCAACCTTAAACTGACTAGACCCCATTTGTGAATAATCTAAATCCCAAGTATTGACTGCTTTTTTACATGTCATAAAAGCAGTGTTGTCAATTTTTTTAGTTGGTCTATTACCTTCTAATAGTCTTAAATTTTTAAATTCTAGTTCATTCAAATATGTAGTGTTATTTGACGTAAAAATTTTATTTATAACTTCTTTTATTTTTTCAGATATGTTTAGTGAGATTGTCATTTCAAAATATGCAGACACATTTTTATTATCTGGACAAAACACTTTGCTTAATAATATTAACTTATCTTTGCTTATAGATTTTAAATTTAAAACTATTTCTAAAGAACAATTTAAATGAACTTCTTTACTAAATATACAACGTTCATTTTCTATTTCAAAACAAACCTTTTTCTTTAAATTACTAGATATTTCATTAAATAAGTTTTTAATTGCATCTGAATGTTTGCCAAAATAAAATTGTACATTCATATGTGCCATTTGATCACAATCTTCTTTTTTAACTATTCCTTTATATGCTGAATATATACCCTTTTGAGTATTAGTTGTCATAAAGGTCATATCATTTAAATTAATTTTTTTAACTACATATTGCTTGCTAATAATTAATTGATCTTTTTCAAAATTAATATCCTTAGATAAATAAAGGCTTTTAATAATAATTAAGTCATTATCTTCATTTTGAGACAAGTCAGAAACAACATAGATAGTACTAAAACTTTCTACTTCTATTTTTGAATGATGTAATAAAGAGCCTGTATCAATATTAATATTTATTTTTTTTTCATATAAAGATGATAAAAAGGACATTGAATCTTCTAGTACTTTATCAAGAGAAGACAATTTCATATTATAATTTAAATCAAGGTCAAATTGATTAATTAGACCCCTAAAGGTTTCTAAATGTGCTTTATTCATATAATTAATATAATTAGGATTTTTCCTAATTTTTATCCCTTAACTCTAATTTAGCAACGCTCATTCTGTGAACTTCGTCAGGACCATCAGCTAATCTTAATGCTCTTGCGTATCCATATGCATAAGATAAAGGGAAATCAGAAGTGACGCCTCCTCCACCATGAACTTGAATAGCTCTATCAATAACTCTAGTCGCCATGTTTGGCGCAATAACTTTGATCATAGATATTTCTTTTCTAGCAATTTTGTTACCAACTGTGTCCATCATATGAGCAGTCTTAAGAACTAAAAGACGAGCTTGTTCAATTTCAGCTCTACTTTCTGCAATATCGTGCATGACAACTCCCTGTTGTGATATGGGCTTGCCAAAAGCTACTCTTGACTTTGCTCTGTTAACCATAAGCTCCAATGCTCTCTCAGCTTGCCCAATAAGTCTCATACAATGATGAATTCTACCCGGACCTAGTCTACCCTGAGCTATCTCAAACCCTCTTCCTTCGCCTAAAAGTATATTTGAAGAAGGAACCTTAACGTTGGTAAATTGAACTTCAGCGTGACCATGTGGAGCATGGTCATAACCGAAAACTGGAAGATGCCTTAAAACCTTTACACCAGGTGTATCAAACGGAACTAATATCATAGATTGCTGTTTATATTTATCTGCCTTAGTATCAGTCTTGCCCATGAAAATCATAATTTTACATCTCGGATCCATTGCACCTGACGTCCACCATTTAGTTGCATTAATTATATAATGATCACCTTCTCTGGTAATAGAACCTTGTATGTTTGATGCATCAGAGGAAGCGACATCAGGTTCAGTCATCGCAAAAGAAGAGCGAATTTCTCCGTTTAGTAAAGGAGTTAACCACTCTTTCTTTTGTTGATCAGTTCCATACCTTACTAAAACTTCCATATTTCCTGTGTCAGGTGCAGAACAGTTAAAAACTTCTGCACCTATAGGAGAACGCCCCATAATTTCACATAAAGGAGCATATTCCGTATTTGTAAGCCCAGCTCCTAGGTCACTGTCTGGTAAAAACAAATTCCATAAACCTTCAGATTTTGCTTTAGCTTTTAACTCTTCCATTATTGGAGGTATGCACCACCTTCCTCCTTCCTCAACTTGTTTTTTATAAACATCTTCGTTGTGATATACGTGTTCATTCATAAAAATGGATAGTTTTTCTTGAAGTTTCTTAACTTTATCTGAATGTTCAAAATTCATTATTTTTCCTTTATTAAATATTCGTTAAAAATGAAAGACGTTATTTGCTCTATTTATTAAGGCTTCTACTCTATTCCCAAACGTAGAAAATCTTTTATCTTTTGTTTGTCCTTTTAAATATCTTATATAAATTTGCTGAAGTATGACTGCTAATTTAAATGCACCGAAAGCATAATACCAATTTATATTTTCTAAATCAAAACCAGTTCTATTTGAATAATAATCTATTATCTCTTTCCTAGTTGGGTATAGTATATTATCAGTTGGCATAGAGGTTATAAACTTACATTCTTCATTATCATTTTCATCAATCCAATAATTTAACATATGACCAACATCCATTAAAGGGTCTCCTCTCGTACACATATCCCAATCAAAAACGGCTACTGGGTCAAACGGATCTATATTACTCCACATAATATTGTCTAATTTAAAATCATTATGTAAAATAGTAACAATCTTAGACTGTGGTAGGTTTAACCTCAAATGTGACGTTAATTTATCAAACCTAGATTTTAAATTTTCATTCTCAGTAGACTTTTTCCACCTGTCTTCCCAGCCATTTAGTTGCCTTAATGCAAACCCTTCTGGTTTTCCCAAGTCACCTAGCCCTACTTGATTTGGGTTAACCTTATGCAAGTCAGCTAGAATATCAATCATTCTAAAACTTATTTTTCTAACATTCTCTTTTGAATTAGCAATATGATCATGCATTTTTTTTCTTATTACATAACCATTTCTTCTTTCAATAATATGGAACTTAGAACCTATAATACTCTCATCATCGCAGAAATATAAACTCTTAGGAGCAAGGGGAAATTTACTATTTATTTGAGACTGGACCTTATATTCTCTTAACATATCATGTGAGGATGGAGCAATCGGACCAAGAGGAGGCCTTCTCAAAACGTACTCTTTATTATCTAATTGTAATAAGTAGGTTAAATTAGCGTGGCCACCAGAAAATTGTAATATTTCGATATTATCAAAGCTGTAATCCAATTCGTTTTTTAGGTAGGTTTTTAATTTATTGAGATCTAGCTTTTCGTCTGCTCTAACATTAATTAACTCTTGATCGATAGTATTCATAATAAGTAATTATTAACGCTCCAAAATTATTTTAAAAGAAAATTAAATATGATAATCTTTTCTACTATTTATCATGTTAAATAGAATCACAACTAATAATTTATATAATTAACATTTAGGGAAAATATGGAAAACTTATTCAATTTAAACGGTAAAATAGCACTGGTTACGGGTGGATCAAGAGGTATTGGTGCAATGATAGCTGAAGGTTTTGTTCGTAATGGAGTAAAAACATATATCTCTTCAAGAAAATCAGACCCTTGCGATAAAAAGGCCAGAGAACTCTCAAAGTATGGAGAATGTATTTCAATACCTGCAGACTTAACTGACATGAACGAAATGGATAAATTAGTTACTAAAATTAAAGATAAAGAAACCAAACTTAATATTTTAGTAAATAATGCAGGAGCAGCTTGGGGTGCTTCATTTGATGACTTTCCAGAGATCGGTTGGGATAAGGTTATGGACACTAATGTTAAGTCTGTTTTTTTTCTTACTCAAAAATTAGTTGATATATTAGAGACGTCAGCAAGCACGTCTGACCCTTCAAGAATTATAAATATTGGATCCATAGATGGCCTTGGAATTCCCAGAGCTGAGACATACTCTTATCCCGCATCCAAAGCGGCAGTTCATCAACTTACAAAAGTTTTAGCTAATAGATTAGCAAACCGAAATATAAACGTTAATGCTATTGCGCCTGGACCTTTTGAGAGTAATATGATGGCCCACACTCTTGAAGAATATGGAGAACAAATAAGATCTTCAGTTCCCAGAGGAAGAATTGGCGTTCCTGAAGATATGGCAGGTGCATCTATTTTTTTATCTTCAAAAGCGAGCTCTTATATAACAGGTTCAATAATTCCTGTTGACGGAGGATCTTTAATTGCGAGAAGGCATATGGAGTAAACTATATAGATCCAGATCTAAGGTGGCTATTAATAGCATCTATAAATAATTTTACTTTCATTGCTCTTAAACGAAGTTAACATTGAAGTTTCGTTAGATTATTCAACTGGAAAATTTAAGTTAAAATAAGTTTTTTCTGTCAACTTATTCTATGACCACCAAATTGATCTCTTAATTTGTTTTTTAAGATTTTACCTGTAGCTCCTAAAGGAATTAAATCTGTAAAAATCACATCGTCAGGTATCATCCATTTGGCAATTTTACCTTCGTATATTTTTAAAATATCATCCTTTGATGGCGATTTTTCAGGCATAGATTGAACAATTAGAATAGGTCTTTCTTCCCATTTTTCGTGGGGAACAGAAATAACAGCAGCGTTAGCGACCTCTGGATGACCAACGCATATATTTTCTAGATCGATAGAACTTATCCATTCACCACCAGATTTAATAATATCTTTTGTTCTGTCGGTAATAGTCATAAATCCATTCTCATCTATTTTCGCAACATCACCTGTATCAAACCACCCTCCTTCAAGAAATCTATCCTTTTCAGAAGTATCATTATAATATTCCTTTAAAACCCAAAATCCTTTTGATAGCAGTCTGCCTTGAGTCTCCCCGTCTTCTGGTAAATCGTTGCCTTCATCATCAACTAATTTCATTTGATGACCAAAAATAGTTCTACCTTGTGGAATTTTTTGATCATAATATTCAGTCCTATTTTTAGGCTCTTCAGCTAATGCGGGCATATTTACAGTTCCAAGTGGGCTCATTTCTGTCATGCCCCATGCATGAATTACCTCTGCTCCAAATTCATCTTCAAATCCTTCAAACAATGTTCTTGGACAAGAAGATCCACCTATAACCAGTCTTTTAACTGTATCTATTTTTTTGCCAGAATCCCTTAAGTGATTTAATAATAAAAGCCAAATAGTAGGAACACCAAGGGAAATAGTTACCTTTTCTGCGTTCATAAGATCAGTTAAGCTTTCACCATCTAGCTTCGCACCAGGAAAGACTATTTTAGTGCCACACATTGGCGCCGCATAGGGTGTGCCCCAGGCATTAACATGAAACATTGGAACAACTGGGAGCACTACGTCTTTAGCTCCGTACGGGACTACATCTTTTAAGTTCATACCATAAGCATGAAGAACTGTAGATCTATGTGAATAAAGAACACCTTTTGGATTACCTGTTGTTCCAGAGGTGTAGCATAAGGATGAAGCGGTTTTCTCATCTAATTGTGGCCAAATAAATTGGTCAGTTTCATCTTTAATAAAATCCTCATAACATATTACTTTTATATCATCTTTGATTTTAGGTTTTACCATATTCTTAGCGTCAGTCATGACCACTATGGCTTCAACTGTTTTAAAGTTTACAGATGCTTTTTCTATCAATGGTAAAATATTCAAATCAACACATAAAACTTTGTCTTCTGCGTGGTTAACAATATAGGAAACTTGGTCAGGGTGTAACCTAGGATTAAGTGTGTGACATATAAGCCCACTACAAGAAGTTGCGTAATATATTTCTAAGTGTCTATAACCATTCCATGCTAAAGTTCCAACTTTATCACCTTGTTGCAGATTTAATAATTTTAGAGCATTAGCTAATTTCTTAGTTCTTTTACCCCAATCTGAATAATTATATCTATGAATGCCACCCTCAACTGTATTAGATACAATCTCTTGTTTTCCATAGTTTCTAACGGCATGTTCAAAAATACTTGAAATTAACAAAGGATGATCCTGCATCAAACCTAACATATAACTATCTCCAAAATTTAGACTTAATAAATTCTATCTAGCATTACTCTATAATATTTTTTTATTTTTTCGCAAAAGTTTTGTTTCTTTTTGATTAATTTCGTAATCTTTTTCGTTAACATATACTCCAAAAAGTTGAATTGCTTCTTCTATAGAATATTTTTTTTCTATGACATCTTTTAATACCAACAGCTCATCTCTTTCAAATGGAAGGCCATAACCTCCGCCTCCAGGTGTTTTTACATGAACTGTGTCACCTTTTTTTAGCTGAATATCCTGCTCTTTAGACAAATGAACAGGGGTGTAAACTTTTTTTGATTGCTCGACATTAACAATGTTAACTTGACCATCCTGGCCTCCCATAGCTCCTTGAGGGCCAAATCTGCCATGATCCATTACAAAACTTGCTTGAGCATTATTACATAAAATCTCTAACTTATAATCTAAACCAAAACCACCTCTTTGTTTGCCTGCGCCTCCTGAACCTTCATGAAGAGCGTAATGGTGATACAAAACTGGAAATTTTTGTTCCATTATCTCTACAGGTGGAGCTTTGGATATGCCTATAGTTGAACATCCATTAGCAAGGCCATCGTGATCAGAATTACCGCCATACCCCCCACCAGATAATTGATACATAACAAAGTCGCTATTTGTATCTTCATTAAAACCACCCAAAGCAAAATTTCCACTTGTACCTGCGGGTGCTGCAGTGACCCTTGATGGAAGGACTTCAACTAATGCGATAAACACTGCTTCAGCAATTCTTTGTGAAACCTCTGCTGCACAACCAGAAACAGGTCTTGGATAATGAGCATCTAAAAATGTGTTTAATGGTCTTTTAACTTTAAGAGGAATAAAAGCACCACCATTTATAGGAACTTCTGGGAAAATGTGTCTCATAGCTAAGTAAACAGAACTTAAAGTAGTAGCTAAAACAGAGTTCATTGGGCCCTTACATGGCTTAGATGAACCAGAAAAATCAAATTCTAATTCTTCTTCTTTTTTGGTAATTGATAATTTAATTTCTAGAGGTTCGTTAACTACCCCATCAGAGTCAACCCATGCAGAAGATTTGTAAATACCATCAGGTATTTCTTGTATCATTGACTTCATTTGATCTGAAGCTGCATTTCTTAACTCAACTATACTTTTTTCTACAACATCATCACCATATTTGTCTAAGAGTATATTTAGACGTTCTTCACCAACTAAGAGAGCGGCTTCTTGAGCTTTTACGTCGCCAATTCTTTGGTCGGCAACACGAATATTAGAGCAAATAATTGAGTAAATTTCATTGTCAAGTTTACCTTTTTTAAAAAGTTTGACTGGAGGTAGCCTTAAACCTTCTTGTTCTACAGCTGTCGCAGAAGCTGAAAACCCACCTGGGACACTTCCACCAATATCAGGCCAATGTCCAGTATTAGATAACCAACAAAAAATTTTACCTTTTCTAAAATAAGGTTTTACAAACCTTACGTCCATTAAGTGTGTTCCTCCAAGGTAAGGATCGTTAACAATGTAAATGTCATCCTGATTAGGTTTATCTACTTTGCCTTCGTTTATTAACCTAATAAGCTCTCTTGTAGAATACTCCATAGTACCAACAAAGACGGGCAACCCTCCAATTCCTTGGGCAATAAGGTCACCACTTTCAGCGGCATAAATACCATCTGAACGGTCATTTGCTTCTGAAATAACTGGAGAAAAAGCTGCACGAGAAAACGTTAAATCCATTTCATCACAAACCTGTTGAAGGCCTGCTTGAATAACAGATAGTGTTATTTTATCTATACCCATTAAAAATCACCTACCTCAATAAATATATTGCCTAAATCATCCCCATAGGCCTCATCATTTGGCTCTATTAAGGTTGTCGTATCCATTTGTTCAATTATTGCAGGCCCTTTAATTTTAAATTGAAATGGTAATCTGTCTCTAGAATAAATTGGTGTATTTAAAAATTTATCCTTAAAGAAAACTTCTCTATATTCTAATATAGCATCTTCTGCTTCATCCACTTTTCCAGATATATTATTTAATAATGCAAGGTCTAAAGGAATTTTATGGCCTTGAACCGTAGTGTTGATATTAACTATATTTGCTTTGATCTGAGGGAGTTCAACTTTAAATCTTATTAAATAGGCATCTTCAAAACTTTTTTGTATATATTTTAAATCTGGTTTTGAATCATCTAGATTAATTCTTAAAATGTGGGTTTGACCAATAAATTGCATATCAAGACTGAAACTTGAACTGATTTTTGTGAGTTCAAGACCTTGTTTTTTGATTAACTCTTCTCCTCTTTCTTTTTGTTTTTTAAAGATAGTATGTAAATCAACAACATTAACTTTTTCAACAGGAATATTTAAAGTCTTAGTAAAATCTTGTCTTAAATCAGCAATAACACAACCTAGTGCATTCGTAATTCCTGGTCGAGCTGGTACTAATACTTTTGGGATACCTAGTTCTTTTGCCAAAGAACTAGCATGTAATGGACCAGCACCTCCAAAAGCGAATAAAGTGAAATCCCTTGGGTCAACACCAAGTGAAATGGAAACCATTCTTATAGCACCTGCCATTTTTGTATTAGCAATTTTTACAACTGCTTGAGCAGTTTGAACTTCATCAAGCCCTAGTCCTTCGCCCAAAGCAGAATTAAAAATATTTTTAATTTCATTTAAAGAGACATTTTTTTTCTCTGAAATTATTTTAGATATATTCAATCGACCAAGAAGAAGATTTGCATCCGAAATAGTTGGTAAAGTTCCACCATTACCATAACAAATGGGACCAGGTTTAGAACCAGCACTTTCTGGACCCACTTCTAGTAAACCCGCCAAATTTAATTTAGCTATTGAACCGCCACCCGCTCCTACTGTTCTTACATCCACCATAGGAACGTGAACGGGCATAGCATATTCAACCTCTAAATCACTAGAAACAGATGGCTCATTTCCAATAATTAGAGCCACATCAGTTGAAGTTCCACCCATATCATATGTAATAATATTATTAATTCCAGAGGATTTTCCAGTATGCGCAGCAGCAATGACACCAGAAGCAGGTCCAGACATTACTGTTTTTGCTGCCTCTTCAACTACTAATTTTGACGAAATAGTGCCGCCATTACCATTCATAACAAGTAATTCACCAGTATATCCATTCGAAACAAGTTCTTTTTCTAATTTATTAAGATATTTTTCTAGTATAGGTTGAACACTAGCATTAATCGCTGCTGTAACACCTCTTTCATATTCTCTATTTTCAGAGAGTAATGAATGGCCCATTGTTATATAATTATTAGGCCATATTTTTGAAATTATTTCTAAGGCCATAAGTTCATGTTGGTTGTTAGCATAGGAGTGAAGAAAATGAATAACAATAGACTCACAACCCAATTTTAGAAGTTTTTTAGTAGCATTAATTATTTCAATTTCTGAAAGTGACTTAATAACTTTTCCACTAGCATTAATTCTTTCATTAACTTCATAACGTAAGTCTCTGGGTATTATTGGAACAAATTTTCCTAACATGCCATAAGAATTAGGTCTAGTTCTCCTACCTAATTCGATCACATCTCTAAAGCCTTTAGTTGTAATAAAACCAGTCTTAGATAACTTTCGCTCTAATAAAGCATTGGTAGTAGTCGTAGTTCCATGAACAATTAACTTTACTTTTTCTAAGTCAAGTTCAGCCTTCTTGATTGCATTCATAACTCCAAAGGCCTGATTTTCTGATGATGTTGGAACTTTTGCAAATTCTATAACATTATTTTTTTTGTTAACGTATATTAGGTCTGTGAAAGTTCCACCTACATCTATGCCTAGAACATTAAACTTTTCAGAATTTGTTTTATTTATTTTCATATTTCAAAACCAATAGATTAAAACATAATAAAATTTATTTTAAATAATTTACAAAAAATTGTTAGATCATATATTGTGATTATCATCAATCATTGTTAAAAAAATAAATGAAACTCGGTTTTAGAATTAGTTAGAAATTTAGTGTATTACAGACCTGAAAATATAAATGACGCAATTACTACTCTGTCTAAAGGGGAACTGACTATTGCAGCAGGATGTACAGACTTATTTCCAACAACTCAAGAAGATAGTCTCGGCAGTAATATTTTAGACATATCAGCTATCAAATCATTAAAGAGTATTACTATTGAAAAAGAATTCCGAAGAATTGGCTCAGGAGTAACTTGGACAGATCTTGAAAATGAAGAATTACCAAATTGTTACGACATGCTTAAAGAATGCAGTTTACAGGTAGGATCAAGGCAAATTCAAAATTTAGGAACTATAGGAGGCAATCTATGCAACGCTTCCCCTGCTGCAGACGGTGTCCCTTGCCTTTTATCATTAGATGCATCAGTTGAACTGATATCAACAAATGGAAAAAGAATTTTAAAATTAGACGATTTTATTAAAGGCTCTAGAAATACAGAATTAAAGAAAAACGAAATATTATCTGCAATTCTTATTCCTGAAAAAGCTGAAAGAGGACATTCATCTTTTGTTAAGTTAGGCGCACGAAAATATTTAGTTATTTCCATTGCAATGGTTGCATGTAAAATTAACTTAGATGGCGATATTATATCTGACATTGCTATATCTATAGGCTCTTGTAGCGCTGTTGCCAGAAGATTAGGAGAACTAGAAAACACTTTAATTGGGAAGAACGTAAATTCTGACTTAACTCAAGATATTTATAATTTTGATTACAAAAATCATATATCACCAATTAATGACATAAGAGGAACTGATGCATACAGACTTGAAGTAGCTAAAGTTTTGGTAAAGAACTCGATTATAGATACTATCAAAAAATTTAAAAAAAAAGGCCAATATGAATAATGCTAAAATTGAAATCAATTTTTATTTAAATAATAAAAAGCAAAATTTATTAGTAAATCCCTCTGATAGAGTTAGTAAAGTTTTGAGAGAGGACTTAGGCTTAATGGGCACAAAAATAGGCTGCAATGCTGGAGATTGTGGTTCTTGTACAATTCTTGTTAATGATGAGCCAGTTTGCGCATGTCTGATGACAGTTGCAAAAGCAGAAAAAAAGAATATTCAAACTATTGAAGGGTTAAGCTTAAATGGAGTGAGCAGCCTTCAAAAATCATTTCTAAAATATGGAGCAGCACAATGCGGAATATGCACACCTGGTCTTTTAGTAACAGCTACAGCTCTTCTTAAAAAGAACTCAACTCCAAGTAAAAAGGAAGTTGAAGAAGCCTTATCAGGTGTTCTATGCAGGTGTACTGGTTATCAAAAAATTATAACTGCCATTATGAACGTAAATTCTGAAGAGGAAATAGAACCCGTCTTTCATAATGCTGTAGGAAAAAGAATTCCTAGAATTGATGGTTTAAAAAAAGTTTTAGGAACAGAAATATATGGAGCAGACTATTGGCCTGAAGATTCACTTTACATTAAAATCGTTCGATCACCATATCATAGAGCAAACTTTGAATTTGGAAATTTAAAGCAATGGCAGCTTGAAACTGAGGGTTTAGATATTATTCTGACTGCTAAGGATATACCTGGAGAGAATAAATTTGGAGTTATACCAAACTTCGCTGACCAACCTGCTTTAGCAGTTTCGGAAGCAAGGTTTAAAGGTGAAGCTGTAGCGATTATTGCAGGTACCTATAATTCAATTAGTAATTTAAACATGGATAAGTTTCCAATTAATTGGGAACCTTCAACAGAAAGCCTGTCCATTAAATCATCAAAAGATAAAAATATAGATAACATTCATTCCGATAGAGAAAATAATTTATTAACTGTTGGTAAAGTGATCTCTGGAGACCCTGAAACTATTATCAACAAATCAACTTTTCAAGTTTCAGGAAATTTAGAAACTTCTTATGTGGAGCACGCTTACATCGAACCTGAAGCTGGAAGTGCTTGGATGGACCATGATACTTTGGTAATACAGGCTTGTACACAAGCTCCTATTATGGACCGTGACGACACAGCTAATATACTTGGTTTAAAAAAAGAAAATGTAAGGATTATTCCAGCAACTGCTGGAGGAGGCTTTGGATCAAAATTGGATGTTTCTATTCAGCCACTATTAGGCTTAGTAACATTAAAAACTAAAAAGCCTTGTAGAATAGTATACACTCGAAATGAATCAATGATATCTACAACAAAGAGACATCCATCTGAGATGCAAGCCTCTGTTTCTGCAGATAAAAATGGTAAAGTTTTAAGTATGATTTTTGATGGTGATTTCAACACAGGTGCATACGCAAGCTGGGGACCGACAGTTGCAACAAGAGTTCCAATACATGCAAGTGGTCCATATTACACTCCAAATTACAAGGCTGTTGGAAACGCATTACATACCAATGGTCCTGTTTCTGGAGCATTCAGAGGTTTTGGAGTTCCTCAAGCTGCAGCTCTTCAAGAAACTCTATATGATCAACTAGCAGATATCTGTAAAATTGACCAATTAGAATTTAGAAAAATAAATGCTCTTAAAGACGGTCAAAAAACAGTTTGTGGACAAGAACTTTATGGTGTCGGCATATATGAATGCTTGGATGCCCTATCAGAAACATGGAAAGAAGGTCTTGAGAGAATAAAAAAATTTAATGAACATTCTAAATTTATAAAAAAAGGTATAGGTTTGGGGTCTTGTTGGTACGGCTGTGGTAATACGGCTCTTCCAAACCCTGCTACTATTAAAATTGGAATAGATAAATTTGGACAACTTTTTTTACACCAAGGGGCTACAGATATAGGTCAGGGATCTAATACAGTTATAACACAAATATGTGCGGATGCTCTAGGAGTATCTATGGAGACATTTAACTTAATTGGTCCTGATACGCATTTAACTCCCGATTGTGGAAAAACATCTGCTTCTAGACAAACTTATATTACGGGAAAGGCAGCAGAATTATCTGGAAAAAGTATGCGTAGTAAAATTTTAAGATTAAGCAACATGGGCCCTGATGCAGTTATTGAAATTAAGAACCAGTCAATTTTTGTTAAACATAAAGAAAAAGAACAAAGACTTGAACTTAAAGACATGATCCCAGATAAAGATAACTATGTATTATCGTCAATTGAGACTTATGACCCTCCAACAATACCACTTGATGAAAATGGTCAAGGAAAACCTTATGCAGTATATGGATATGGCGTCCAAATGGCTGAAATAGAAGTCAATAAAGAGCTTGGCACAATAAAAGTTGAAAAAATTACAGCTGCTCATGATCTAGGCAGAGTTATCAACCCATTATTGGCAGAGGGACAAATTGAAGGTGGAATTGCCCAAGGTTTAGGGCTAGCTTTAATGGAAGAATACATTCCAGATAGAACAGAAAATTTGCACGATTATCTTGTCCCTACTATAGGTGACATGCCAGAAATAAAGAGTATTTTTATTGAAAAACCAGATCCAGAGGGACCGATGGGCGCGAAAGGGTTAGGAGAACATGTTTTAATTCCAACAACACCTGCAATCTTAAATGCTCTTAGGAATTGTACTGGCGCAATTATTAAAAAACTTCCAGCGCTTCCTCATAGAGTTTTAGAGGCTATATCGGAGGCTAATGTTGACACAAGAAAAAATTAGATGTGACGCATGCCCAGTAATGTGTTTTATCGCCGACGGTAAATCAGGTGCTTGTGACAGGTATGCTAATGAAAATGGAGAGATCATTAGACTAGACCCTTTAGTCATTTTAAATAATCAAATAGAAAAAGGGGAACAAGTAAAACCTTTTCTTAAAGCTGATTGGAATGGTGAAACTACAGAAAATGATAATACTTTTATAACAGCCATTGGGTCAGGTACCACTTATCCAGACTATAAACCTGCTCCTTTTATCTTCAACAGTAAAGTAGATGGTGCAGATTTTATTACTGTAGTTACAGAAGCAATTTTTTCATATTGTGGAGTAAAAATCAAAATTGATACTGACAGACATTTAGGGTCTGAAAGAGCGATTGTTAGACATAAAGGGGAAGCTATAGGCCATGTCATGACAAGTGAATATGGATCACAAATGCTTTCATTAGGTGGAGTTGACCACTTGACCGGTGGTACTAAAGTTGAAGGTCGAGTAACTTGTGAAGCTTTGATGAACTTATGCAACAAAGAGGCAATAGAACTATCAATTGATGAAGGTCTTACAGTTATCGTTCAAGCAGGAAAGCCACCAATTATTGAAGGAATAGAAGAAACTAAAATGAGAGTTGGATGTGGATCTGCTACAATAGGAATGTTTGCATCTCAATGGATTGGTCTTGTTGATGAGGTTGTTGTAGTAGATGACCATATTACAGGTGTTGTTTCAGAGCATCAGGCTGGCAAAGTATTAGATTGGAAAAGTACAGGTATTTCAGTAAAAGGAAGACGATCTACTCCTGGCAGATATTTTCAAGTTGCAAACCCAGGCACGGGATGGGGTGGCACTGATATTCAAGACCCATTAACAATTTTAGGCACTTGGAATGAGAAAAAAGGTGCTGTACCTGGATTAACTATTCTCATGGTCTCTACAACTGGTGAGAATTACTCTTATTACGAACTAGACAATGAATTGATCCCCAAGAAAAAAAAATTACCTGCAAATCTAAAATCAAGTGTTGAGCTTATTAAAGAAAATTGTGAACCCGCTCTTTGCACCGTGATGTTTGTTGGAGGTGCTGGTGGATCACTTAGATCGGGTGTTACCAAGAATCCAATTCAGCTAACTAAATCAGTTAAAAACAACGAAACTAATATAACATGTGGAGGAGCTAAAACTTATATTTGGCCTGGTGGTGGAATTACTCTTATGGTTGATGTTCATGAAATGCCTGATAATTCATTTGGATATGTACCTACTCCTGCGATTGTAGCTCCTTTAGAATTCACCATTGATAGAAACAAATATAAATCAATTGGTGGACATACTACAAAAATAAGGTCAAAAAAAGATATAATTGAAAATGGTGGTGAATATGGAAACAAAAAGTCCTTCTTGTCCTAACTTTCACTAATGCTTATCAAAGAAAAAGATAATAGACTGTTCCTTAATCATGGTCCAATAGATATAGTTCTTGAAGCTTTTGGAAAAGATAAACCTTTAGCATATGAAAAAGCAAAAAAATACTTTAGTACTTTATTGAATGAACTTGTCTTAGATATGGACTTACTTAAAAAAGAAGTAGTTCCGCATAGAAATTTTAATAATAAAATTTCTCAGAGCATGCAAAATGCAACTGAAAAGTTCTATCCTGACTTTATAACCCCAATGGCTGCTGTAGCTGGATCAGTAGCTGATAATATTCTAAATGTTTTAGTAAAAGATACTAAGCTTGAAAAAGCCTATGTAAATAATGGTGGGGATGTATCATTTTATTTAACAGAAAATCAAACCGTTAAAAGTAGCTTGGCATCCATTCCAAACATTATTGCAGAAATTGATTATAAAGATAAATCCAGAGGTATTGCTACATCTGGATGGAGAGGACGAAGTTTTTCTCTTGGTATAGCAGATTCAGTTACTGTCTTAGCGGATAATGCAGCAATGGCTGATGCTGCCGCAACGATGATTGCTAACTCTGTAAATATAAAAAATCACCCTTCAATTATTAAAAAACCTGCCGAAGAAATTTATGAAGATAGTGATTTAAAAAATTTAATGGTTACGGTTGAAGTTGGTGATTTAAAACAATCAGAGATCGAAGACGCATTAAGAAATGGAAATGAAGTTGGTAAAACGTATCTTGAAAATGGCTTGATTAATTCAGCTTTGATTGAGTTGCACAATTGTTTTTGTATTGTACAAAAGGAATCAACTAATTTAAACTTTATTAACAAATCTAGTTTGAAAAAAATTAATTACGTTTAATACATTGAGCAAAGTAATTATGAATTTAATAAAAGATTTTTTTAATGATATTACTAAAGAAAATATTACGAATGGATTTGTAGCATTCCTTTTTGCCGTTACAGGTCCTGTTGCAATAATGCTACTTGTTGGAACTAAAACAAGTCTTTCAAACCAAGAACTTTCAAGCTGGCTGTTTGGTGCCTTTGCTATAAATAGCGTAATAAGTATATTTTTTTCATTTTGGTTTAGACAACCACTAGTATTCATGTGGAGTATCCCTGGAATTATATTAATTGGTTCTTCGATAGAAAATTATTCATTTAATGAAATAGTAGGAACATATTTAGTGACTGGAATGTTTCTTACATTTCTTGGTTTAACAAATATATTGAATTGGATAAATAAAAAAATTCCAATTGAAATTGTAATGGGAATGGTTGCTGCTATTTTTCTCCAATTTAGCTTAAATTGGCTTTACTCACTAAAAGAAACTCCTTTACTATCTGGATCAATGACAATTACTTACTTTATCATTTATGCTTTTCCTTCGCTACAAAGAATAATGCCTCCACTTTTAGGATCTTTAATTGTAGGTGTTTTAATTATTTTAAACTCTAATCATGCTGAAATTTTTAATAATTTAAGCTTGTCCCCTATAATGCCAACAATTTTTAAGCCTGAATTTAATTTAAATGCTAACATAGAATTAGTAATACCTTTAGCTATTACAGTTTTATTTATTCAAAATGGGCAAGGTCTTGCCATTCTAAAATCTGCTGGTCACCAAACTCGTATTAAACCTTTCACTGTAGCCTGTGGAATAGGATCAATAATCAATTCTTTTTTTGGAACAGTATCATCTTGTCTAACAGGCCCTGTAACAGGCATAATTACATCAGACGAAAACAATAAAAATAGCTTAAAAGTTTCTGATGCAAATAAATTACTCGGACAAGAAAGAGTTGAATTTCTGGTCAAAAAACATGGAAAAGAAAATTTTTTAGAAGCTTTAAAAGATCATAAAGTTAAAACTATAATAAAAGGGCACTACACGAGTGGAATAGTTTTTTCTTTACTTTGCATAACCTTTGGTATTTTTTCTCCTTTTTTTACTGGATTCATTTCCTCTTGCCCTCCAGGTTTCATTGCTTCTCTCGGCGGAATAGCGTTATTAATAGTCTTAAAAAACACATTTATAGCAGCTTTCTCTGGAAGCTTTTCACTTGGTGCACTTGTATCTTTTCTTATTACAATGTCAGATTTAGTTTTCCTTAATATTGGGTCACCTTTTTGGGGAATACTTGGTGGGTTATTGATAGCCAAAATCTATGAAAAAAATAATATTTAACAAAAAAAACGCATAATTAATTATTATTAATATGTTAAATAATATGATAAAAAATAACTTGCTTTAAGAAATTTGCTGTGTTTCATTCTATATTTATATTATGGGGAAAATTAAAAAATCTTTACTTATATATGATATATTTAAGGACAACCATTTATAATAAACTATATGTAAAATCAAAATATTTTTTTTCTGGGAGGTATTAATGAAAATCAAAATATTTAACAAAACTACGAAAGTTGCATCTGCTTCAATGCTAGTCGCTTCATGCTTGTTAGCCGGAACTGCTTTTGCAAAAGATACAGTTAAGGTTGGTGTGGTTTCATTTTTGACTGGACCAGCTGCAGGAGTTTTTGGGGTGCCTGCAAAACAGGGAGCTCAAATAGTTATTGACGCTATTAATAATGGTACAATGCCTGCACCTTATAATAAGCAAGGATTTGCTGGTGCCAAGATGAACCCTATTTTTAGTGATGAATCAGGTGGTGGAACTAAACAAGTTGGTCTATTTAGAGATTTTGTTGAAAAACAAAAAGTTGATGCAATGATTGGTTATATATCTTCTGGAAACTGTATGGCTATCGGTCCAATTGCTGATGAGTTAAAAATGCTAACTGTGTTTTCAACATGTGGAACACCTAGATTATATGAAGAAAAGCTGAGGTCTCATGTTTTTAGAACACAAGCTAATGCAGTTGGTGATAGTTTAGCCGCAGCTAGATATATTACAGACATGTACCCTAATGAAAAGAATTACACAGGCATAAATCAAAACTATGCTTGGGGACAAGATTCTTATAAATTTTTTGAATTAGGTATGAAACAAATGTCACCAGACAGTAAAGGTTCTGATAAACCTCAATTTCCAAAACTTTTTGTTGGACAATACGGAACAGAAATTTCAGCATTATCTTTAGATAAAGCTAAAGTTGTGCATTCAAGTTTTTGGAATGGTGATATTGAGGCATTTACTCTTCAAGCAATGGTTAGAGGCTTTTTTCAGAAAAAAATCTTTGTTTCTTCTGTGGGAGGATCAGCTGTTGATGCATTAGACAAAAAATTTCCCGATGGTATTGTAATGGGTACAAGAGGTAATGTAGGTCTACTTGCAAGAGATGATAAAAGCCCATTAAATGTTTGGTTCATAAAAGAGTATAAAAAAAGATTTAATGCTCTACCATTAGGACCATCATATCAATATGCTAGATCAATTTTAGCTTATAAATTTGCTATGGATAAAGCTATGGCCAAGGCAGGAAGTTTTCCTACTCAAGACCAAGTTATTGCTGCTATGAAGAACATCAAGTTCAAATCATTTACAGAAACTATTTCAATGGCAAGGGGTGGTGGTCATCAAGCTGTTCATTCAGTTGGCTATGGTCTAACTAAATACAATAAAAAAGGTAAGACACCTGGAGCTGAAAAAGTTAAGATGTATGGTCCAGAATGTATATATCCACCAGCTGGAACAAAGTCAGAAGACTGGATAAATGCAGGAATGCCTGGAGCAAAATGTAATTAAACTTAATATTTAAAAGGGGTGCCTTCAAAAGCATCCCTTTTTTATTGCCATTTTGGAGTATATCAATGCAATTTTGGGCTACAGTTTTTTTAGACGGTCTTACTTATGCCTCTTATCTTTTTATAGTAAGTTTAGGTTTAACTATTATATTTGGGGTAATGAAAATTTTGAACGTTGCTCATGGTAGTTTTTATGCCTGGGGCGCTTACACAGCTGCATTTGCAATAGGTATTATTTCAGACAATGATCTGCCTGAAATTTTATTTTTACCAGCTATATTAATTTCTGCAGTTTTAGTAGGTGTAGTTTTAGGGTATATTATAGAACGTTTTATACTTCGAAAAATGTATAATCAGGACATACACCTTATAGTTTTAGCTACTTTTGGGGTATTTTTAATTTTTGAAGATCTCATTATAATTACCTTTGGTGTTGACCCTTATCTTCCTTATCAACCTGCAATGATGCTTGGCTGGATTGATATTGTTGGTTTAAATAGAGGTGTCTATCAACTCTCTTTAATTCTTCTTGCTACAATTGTTGCTTTTGGTTGCTGGTATGGCCTTACCAAAACTAAGTGGGGTAAGCTCCTTCAATCGGTAATTTATGACAGAGAAATAAGTGAAGCTATGGGCATAAACGTTACTAAAGTTTATGTTGTAACATTTATCGGAGGTGCCATTTTAGGAGCTCTAGGAGGTGCATATGTTGCTCCTACTACATCTGTATCTCCAGGTTTTGCTATAGACCTTGTGGTTTTAAGCTTTGCTGTTGTGGTTATTGGTGGAATGGGTTCAATTCCTGGTGCTCTTATTGGTTCTTTAATAGTAGGGTTATTAAGAGCATTTGCAGTTCATCAAGCTCCAATATTAGAATTGTTTGTTGTTTTTGCCGTTATGGCAATCGTTTTAATTATTCGTCCTGAGGGCTTATTTGCTCCTCCTAAAGCAAGGAAAATTTAATGTTTACTGGTATTTTCAAAGACACAAGCGTAAGAGTTTTGATCGTATTTATGATAAGCTTGTGCGTTATTTCATCTTTTATTTTACCTGATTGGATGCAAAATAACTTTATGTATGGCTTGTCTAGAGGCTTAGCTATTTTAGGTCTTATGTTACTATGGCGAACAAACCTAGTGTCTTTCGGACATGCATTATATTATGGTTTTGGAGCATATGCTGTTGCCTTATGTCAAAAATATTTTGGTATAACTGATATCTTGTTAAGGTTTACAATAGCAGTTGTTGCAGCAGGATTATTAGGTTTTTGTCTTGGGTTTATTCTTAGAAAATACAGAGAAATATTTTTTGCAATGTTATCGCTTGCTTTTTCTATGGTATTATATGGATTGTTGGCTAAAGCCGAGTTCCTAGGATCAACTGATGGAATGTCAATTTCTCCGTCTACGCTTTTTGGATTAGAGCTTACAAGACAATATTTATTCTTCCTTATAACATTTTTTGTTATTTGTGCTGCTGTTTCAATACAAGCTTATCTTAGATCAACACTTGGACACTTAACTACAGCAATTCAAGATAATGAAATAAGAGTAGAGTTTCTTGGTTTTTCTGTACAAAAAGCAATACATATAAAATATGTTATTTCAGCCTGTTTAGCAGGAGGTGCTGGAGGGCTTATGGCTGCAAGCCTTGGTCAAGTTGATCCAGATTCAATGGTGAATTGGAATGTATCTGGAGAGCTTGTATTTATAACAATAATGTCTGGTTGGGGAAATATTTTAGCACCTTTTATTGGAGCGATAATTTTTGAATTCATAAGAACATACGCTTTTGAATGGGCACCGCAAGCTTGGGCAGCAATCGTTGGTGGAACATTACTTGCAATAATTTTCTTTTTCCCAGGTGGTATATGGTCAATAATTGAAAAAGTTTTTAACTATGGAAAGAAAAAAGATGTCAAGTAATATAGTTTTAAAAGCATCTGAATTAAATAAATCTTTTTCAGGTATTGTAGCGGCTAAGGATATTAATGTTTCAATAAATCAAGGAGAAATTATTGGTATAATTGGAGCAAATGGAGCTGGCAAAACTGTTTTTGTAAATATGATTACAGGTTATTTAAAACCTACAAGTGGTAAAATAGAATTTATGGGATCTGATATTACTGGAATTGAACCAAGAAAAGCAACCCATATTGGCTTATGTAGATCGTTTCAAATTAGCCAAGTTTTTATGACAATGACAGTTAAACAAAACCTTATGATAGCAATGTCACTGGCTAAAAAAAGTGGTAAGACATTATTGGACCCCATAGAAGATGAGTCTATTTCAAAAGAATGCGACACAATACTGAAATTGTACAAAATTTTAGATCAAAAGGACAATATAGTTAGCACCCTATCTCAAGGAATAAGAAAACTTCTAGACATTGCTATGGCTGTGGTTGGAAACCCTAAGGTAATATTACTTGACGAACCAACTTCAGGCGTTTCTGTTGAAGAAAAGTTTGGCATTATGGATATAGTTATTGCCGCATTAAAACAAACAGAAACTTCAGTATTATTTGTTGAACATGATATGGAAATAGTTGAAAGATACGTTGACCGTGTCATAGCTTTCTATCAAGGAGAAATTATATGTGATGCTCCACCCAAAAAAGCTTTATCAGATAAAAAAGTTATTGAATATGTTTTAGGGCATTAAACAAATATGTTATTAAGGTTTAATTATGTTAAGATTAGATAAAATAAATGTAAATATCGGATTAATTGAGATCCTAAAAGACGTTTCTTTAGATTTAAAGAAAGGTCAAATGGTTGGTCTAATTGGCAGGAATGGAGCAGGAAAAACAACATTATTGAGGGCTATAATGGGAATTTTGCCCACTATTTCTGGTGAATTATCATTTGAAGATCATGATCTAATTAAAATGCCATCACAAAAAAGAGCCTATTTATCAATTGGCTATATGCCTGAAGATAGAAAATTAATACCATCTATGTCTGCTGAAGAAAATATTCTTACTCCAGTTTGGGCTACTAATATAAATGACTGGAAACAAAGGTTGGATTGGATTTACAAAATTATTCCGGAAGCTTTAGATTTGAAAGACAGACCTTCTACTAGTTTATCAGGAGGACAGCAAAAGCTTATAGCATTATCCAGAGCCCTTATGGTTGGAAGTAAACTTTTACTTCTAGATGAACCGTCAGAAGGAATCGCCCCTGCTCTTACTAAAAGGATTATAGATATTTTGAATAATCTAAAAAAAGAAGGGGTTACAACTCTAATTGCAGAAAGTAATGCTGGTCATTATCAAGGCATGCTAGACAAATCTTTTGTAATAGAGCGTGGACAAATCAAGTAAATTTATAAAAAATTTATTGCTTAAAATTATCTTTATTTTACTATTTAAATAGTAAATAGGAAAATTTGATGCCTTTGTATAAATCTGATTCAAAAATTAAAATTCAATTTAAATTGAATAATAAAGATATAAATACGGAAACAGACAATAGAACTCTTCTAAGCGATTTTTTAAGACATACAATTGGCGAAACAGGCACTCATGTTGGATGTGAACACGGAATTTGCGGAGCCTGTACGATTTTACTAAACAATGAACCAATAAGATCCTGCTTGATGTTTGCATCACAATTAAATGGCAAAGAATTGGTAACTATTGAAGGGTTAGTAAATGATAAAAACTTTGATAATTTAAGAAAAGCTTTTAAAAAAAATCATGCTTTACAGTGTGGTTATTGTACGCCAGGTTTTTTAGTAACAATTATAGCATTTTTAAACACAAAGCCTAAAAATGTTGATGTTAACAAAATTAGAGAAATGCTAAGCGGTAACATATGCAGGTGTACGGGTTATACAGGTATAATAAATGCAGTAAAAGAAGTCATTGGAATAAATGAAATTGAACAAAAAAATGTTTGATCTTGGAACAACAATTTTAGCTTCAAAAGAAAAAAATCCAGATGCAATAGCAATAGCAGGTCTAGATTACAAATACACCTACTATGAATGGTTTAAAAAAATAGATACTCTATCAGGATCTTTAAAATATTTAGGTTTAAAGAAACAAGAAAAAGTTATTACTTTACTCCAAAATAATTTTGAAGCCTCTACAATACATTGGGCATGTCAATTAAATAATCTAATCGTTGTGCCTTTAAATTGGAGAATGAAGCCTGAGGAGATTGATTTTTGTATTTCTAATTCAGAAGCTAGTTGCATATTCTTTCAAAAAGAAAGTATGGATGGAGTAGAGCTGTCGCTAGAGGCAAAGAAAATTAAACAAATCTTTGTTGGTGGCAATAATAATAAAATACTAAATATAAGCGAACTTATTAAAAATGGTAATCCTGGAAACCACCCTGAAGGAAAAAGTGATAGTTATTCAATAATTTTATACACATCAGGCACTACTGGAAAGCCTAAAGGTGTGCCAAGAACACATTTAGCTGAAAGGTCAGCTGCACTAGCTCATGTCGCTCAAAATATGTATAAAAATGGAGAAATCACTCTTGGTGTTATGCCTTTATATCATACAATGGGAATTAGATCATTAATTTCAATGTCACTAATTAATGGAACATTTATAACACAACCTAAGTTCTCATCCCTAGAAGCTATAAAATTAATTAATAAGTTTAAAATTACTTCTTTATATTTGGTACCTACTCTATTTCATGAATTAATCGAAGATAAGAGTTTTACAAATAATAAAGTTAAATCATGCAAGAAATTAGGATTTGCTGGCGCACCTATGAACAATGGTCTCATAAAAAAAGTTATGAAAGCATTTAAACCTATACAACTTGTTAATCATTATGGATCGTCTGAAGTCTATACTTTTACTGTTGATCAAAATGCACATAAAAAACCAGGATCAGCAGGCAAAGCTGGAATAAATCAGCGTATTCGAGTTGTAGAAATTGGATCTAAAAACCCTCAAAAAATTGTTAAAAAAAATATTGAAGGAGAGATAATTGCTTCTCTTAAATCTGAAGAATCTTTTTCAGGATATTTAAAAAGACCTGATGCTAATAAAAAGTCTATAATCAAGAACTGGTATTTTACAAATGACATTGGTTACATAGATAACAATGGTGATCTTTTCGTAACTGGCAGAGTTGACGACATGATTATAACTGGAGGTGAAAACGTATCACCCATTGAAATAGAAAATTTATTGTCGTTAAATAAAAATGTTCTTGAAGTCGTTGTAGTTGGACTTCCTGACGAAAAATGGGGGCAAAGAATTTGTGGTTTTATTAAACGAGATGGTAATATTGAATTTGGTAATCTAGATAAACATTGTAAAGAATCTGGTATGGCCAACTTTAAAAGACCAAAAGAGTATATTTTTGTAAAAGAGATACCTAAATCTCCTACAGGAAAAATTTTAAGAAGAAAATTACTTGCAGGTGAGTACGATTTAGATAGATGAATTATTAATAGAGAAGAGGAAGAAATATGTTAAAAAGAAAACCGCATCTTGAATTTACTAAAATTTCTTCAAACGAAAATTGGCATACGCCTCAAGGTTATCCAACTGGAATAAAACAACATATTTTAGCTTCTGACATTGATGAAGTTAATAAGACAGGAAGTAGATCAAGATTACTTAAATTTGAACCTGGTGTATTTACAACTGAAAAATTTATTCATGACCATTGGGAAGAAGTTTATTTGGTTAGTGGGGATTTAATAGTAGGAAACGATGAAGATGGAAATGGTGGAGAACAATTTGAAGGATCAACATATGCATGTAGACCTCCTGGCGTTTATCATGGTCCTTTTAAGTCTGATAAAGGCTGTGTCCTTTTTGAATTACATTACTATAAAAATGAAACTGAATTTTAATTTTTAAGGATTTAAGATGATTAAAACAGGCAAGGAACACTTAAGTCAATTAAGAGATGGAAGAGTAGTTTATATTGGTGATGAAAAAATTGATGACGTTACAACTCATCCAGCCTTTGAGAAAGCCGCGCAAAAAGTAGCTGAATTGTATGATATTAAACATCAAGAAATTTATAAAGACGTTTTGTCATATGAAGAAAATGGCGAACTATGCTCTACTTGGTTTTTACAAGCAAAAAACAAAAGTGATTTAAGGAAAAGATCTAAAGCGCATAAAGTTATTGCTGACCAAACATCTGGAATGATGGGACGTTCTATGGATCATGTAGCTAGTTTTGTAACGGGTATGTCTACAAATCCTGATATTTTTGATAGTGGTAAATATAAATTTAAAGAAAATCTCTTAAATTATTATAAATACATGAAAAAAAATGATGTTTTTGCATCTTATGCTGTTGTTCCTCCTCAAGCGGCAAGAAACCCTGAATTTTATCAAAAGCAAAATCTTCCTATTCCAACTCTATCTGTTGTAGAGGAAAATAAAAAAGGCGTCATTATTTCAGGGATGAAGATGCTTGCTACAAGCGCTGTATTTGCCAATGAAATATGGATTGGCAACCTTGTTCCCCTAGCCCCAGACCAGATCAAACAAGCCATAACATGTGCAATACCTTGTAATATTGAGGGATTGTCTCTCTGGATGCGTCAACCACTATCAACACATTATGACAATCAGTTTGACTCTCCTTTATCATGGAATATGGATGAAACAGATGTACTTGTAATGTGTGATAAAGTATTTGTTCCTTGGGACAGAATATTCGTGATGGACGATGCTATTTTAGCTAGGGAGATATACATAAAAACACCTGCCCATTGTTATGGAAATCATCAAGCTAATGTAAGATATTGGTCCAAAATGGAATTAATAACAGGACTATGTAATAAAATAGCTAAAGCCACCGGTGCAGACCAAATTCCAGCAGTAAGAGAAACACTTGGGAAAATGTCATCATTAGAAGCTAATTTATCTGGAATGATACATGGACAAATAGAAGCGGCTGAAACTTGGCCAAATAATCATATGACATTCAATAGAAGAATGATGTACGCAGCATTAAATTGGTGCACCGAAAATTACACACCAATTGTTGACGAATTAAGAACACTTTGTGGTGGAGGTGTTTTTCAAATGCCTGCAAGTATTAATGTTATGAAAAATGAAAAACTAAAGAAAGATTTTGAAACTTATTTTCAAACCCCACAAATGGACGCAAAATCAAGAATGAAGCTATTTAAATTAGCCTGGGATGTAGTAGGCTCTGAATTTGCTGGAAGACAACAGCAATACGAAAAATTCTATGCAGGAGCTTCTTTTATTATTAAAAACCACAGTTACCGTGAAACTCCTTGGGATTATTTTGATGGTGTGGTGGATAGTTTAATGGATAAATATGATCTACCAGAAAATTAATTTTAAGAAATATAGGAGTTTTAATTGGCAATAGTTATTAAAGAATTCGATGGGTTTAGAGTTGAAGTAAATAATGAAGATAATAGAGGTGATATTATTTTATCAAGACCCCCATTAAATGTTATTCAATATTCGCAAAGAATTCAAATGGCTGAAGCTATGAAAGATTTAGATAAAAATGAAAATGTAAGAGTTATTATTTTACGAGCAGATGGAAAAAACTTCTCATCAGGAGGAAATATTGAAGGTTTTTTAAAAGAGACACCAGAAACACTAACTATGCTTGCTCAAAACGTAATGACGCCTGAAAAAATTAGAAAACCAGTTATCGCTGCAATTCAAGGTTACTGTTTTGGAGTTGGCTTAGAATTTTCTTTAGCTTGTGATTTCAGGATTGTGACTAAGTGTGCACAGCTATCCCTTCCTGAAATGAAAATAGGAATGATACCAGGATCAGGTGGATCAGTTCGACTAGCTAGGATGATCGGGTTATCTAGGGTTAAAGATATGATAATGAGAGGTAAAAGAATTTCTGGAGAAGAATCTTATAATTATGGTCTAGCATCTGAAGTGGTTGAAATTAACGAACTTGAGAGTGCGACTAGTAATCTTGTTAAAGAACTTTGTTTAGTATCACCTTTAGCACAAAGAGCCATTAAAACTGTTCTTAATGCATCTCAAGATGCGCCTTTACACGTTGCAATTGAGTTAGAAGGTGAAACATATGGCAGGCTTAGAAGTTCTAGTGATTTTAAAGAAGGTGTTCAAAGCTTTGTAGAAAAAAGAAAACCTGTTTATACAGGAAAATAGAAGGTAAAAATTGTTAATGGAGAAAATTCTCAACAAAGTTAATAATTGTAAAATTGGATCATCAATTGAAAGATCAGAAGATGATACATTAATTATAGGTAAAGGAATTTATGGCGACGACAAAGGTAATCCACCTGGAACTTTACACGTTGCAGTATTAAGATCTCAATATGCAGCAGGAAAAATTCTTAACTTAGACACAACAATGGCTTCTTGTATTCCTGGAGTGCATTCAATAATTGATGGTAAATCATTTTCAAACCTTTCAAAACCTCTATTGTCCGTTTTAAGAATTGATATCGAGGTTTGGCCTTGCGCAATTGAATATGTTAGGTATGTAGGCGAACCTATAGCTCTAGTGTTAGCTGAAAACAGATATATTGCTGAAGACGCAATTGATAATATTAAGGTAACATATCAAGAATATAATCCTATTATTAAGACAGAAGATGCTACGTTGGATTCTTCACCAAAAGTTCATAAAAAAACTAAAACTAACGTGGTCAGTGACAGAAAATTTTCATATGGAAATCCAAAAGAAGCTTTTAAAAAAGCTGATGAAATAATTAAGTTGAAAATTGAATATCCTAGAAATAGTTGTACTCCACTTGAAGGTTTTATAGTTCAAAGCAATTATAATTCTTCTGAAAAAAGTTATACCGTTCACTCAAATTTTCAAGGACCATTTAGCCTTCATTCTGTGATTTCGAGATCTTTAAATGTTAATGAAAATAAATTAAGGTTAATATCAAACCAAGATTCTGGAGGTAGTTTTGGTATTAAACAAGCTATACTTCCAATGATAGTATTAACCTGTTTAGCTTCAAGAATTTCAGGAAAAAACATAAAGTGGGTTGAAGATAGAATTGAACATTTAACCGCAGCATCATCAGCCACTAATAGAGTGACTACTATCAAAGCTGCTGTAAGAAGAAATGGTGAAATTCTAGCGCTAGATTATGATCAAATTGATGATGTTGGTGCTTATTTGAGAGCACCAGAACCAGCTTCATTATATAGAATGCATGGAAACTTATCTGGAGCTTATTTGGTTAAAAATATATCTTGTAGAAACAGAGTGGTTCTAACTAATAAAACACCAACTGGTTTAAATCGAGGTTTTGGCGGTCCTCAGCATTATTATGCTCTTGAGAGATTGGTTCATAAAATTGCTGTTAATCTAAAATTAGATCGCCTAGCAGTTATCAAATTAAATTTAGTAAAAGATAAAGATTTTCCCTATCAATCTGCTTCTGGAGCACTTCTAGATTCTGGTCAATATAAAAAATTGATGGATAAAGTTTTAAAATCCAATGAATTTTCTGATATGAAGTTGCGACAAAACTTAGCACAAAAAAAAGGTAACTTGTATGGAATTGGTTACGCTGCAATAGTAGAACCATCCGTATCAAATATGGGTTACATAACTACGGCAGTACCATTTAAAGAAAGAGAAAAATCAGGACATAAAGGAGGAGCCATTGCAAGTGCGACTGTATCAATAGGACCTACTGGTGGAATTTATGTAACATGTGACAGCGTTCCACAAGGTCAAGGCCATAAAACTGTACTTGCACAAATTGTTGCCGATATTTTTGGATTAAGCTTTGAAAATGTTTTTGTTAATGGTGAATTGGATACTCAAAAAGATGCGTGGTCCATTGCTGCAGGTAATTATTCAAGTCGTTTTGCAGGAGCAGTCGCAGGTACGACATCTCTTGCGGCAAAAAAACTAAAATTAAGAATATTAAAAATTGCTTCTACAAAACTAAATTGTAAAGCTGAAAATATAATATTTGAAAATAATTTCGTTATAGATAAAAATAATTTTGATAATAAAATATCTTTTAATCGATTAGTTGGATTAGCACATTGGTCTCCAGGAGAACTTCCAGAAAACTCTGAGAATGGTTTAAGAGAAACTGTTCATTGGTCACCACCACAATTAGCTCCGCCTAATAACAAAGATCAAATTAATGGTTCACTTGCCTATGGTTTTGTTTTTGATATTTGTGGTTTAGAAATAAATCCTAAAACCGGTCAGACAAGGGTTGATAAGTATATTACAGGACATGATGCTGGAAATATTTTAAATCCTTTATTAGCCAATGGACAAATTTATGGTGCTTTCGCTCATGGTTTAGGAGCTGCATTGTTTGAAGAATTTAAATATACTGATGATGGCTCTTTTTTAGCTGGAACTTTTGCAGATTACCTTCTTCCATCAACTTATGAGGTGCCAACACCCTCTATAATTCATATTGAAACGCCTAGCCCTTTTACTCCCTTGGGCGCAAAAGGCTTAGGTGAAGGTAATTGTATGTCAACTCCAGTAGCTATAGCAAATGCAGCATGCGATGCTTTAAAAATCGATAATGTTACACTTCCCCTAACACACTCTAAAGTTCATTCCTACATCACTTCTAATTTAAAAGAACAACCAAGATCTAAATTAAATTCAAATAAAAACTTTATTAAGCCAAATGATAAAAATAATATTATTACTGGCCAAGGAAATAATTTATTATACAAAAAACCGAACCAAATCTGGGATTTTTTATTGAATCCTGACAATCTATCAAAAATATTACCAGTTACTGAAAAGATTTTATTAATAAAAGATAACCACTATGAAGGTAAAATTAAAATTAAATTTGGTCCGATTACTGGTGAATATGAATTTTCTGTACTATTAAGCAAATTAAATAAACCAAAAAATTTAAAACTATCTGGAAAAGCAAGTGGCCCATTAGGAATAGCTAGTGGTGAAGGTTTGATAACATTGTCACCTATGAATAAAGAGAAAACAGAATTAACTTATCAATATGATGTGCAAGTTTCTGGTAAAATTGCAGCTATAGGTGGTCGTTTCTTAAAAACTGCTTCAAATATAATTATAAATCAATTTTTTGATCGTTTAGCTCAAGAAATATCACCTGAACATAGAAAAAATAATTTTTGGAATTTGATATTAAAATGTTTGAAAGTCATTAAATGAAACCTGCATCTTTTGACTTATTTCAACCCAAAAATTGGCAAGAAGTTCTTGAAGGATTGCAAGAGTATGGTGAGGATGCACAAATATTAGCTGGTGGGCAATCTTTAATTGCAATGTTAAATATGAGAATTGCAAAGCCAAAAGTTTTGATTGATATCAATTCCATAGAAGATGATGTTCCGTTAATCGATAATAAGACTAACATTGAAATCAGCGCATTATTTAGACAATTACAACTTGAAAATAGAATAAAAACAAAAGATGACTTACCATTAATAAGCGAATGTCTTCCTTATATTGGACACCAACAACATAGAGCCCGTGGAACAATCATAGGTTCTTTATGTCATGCAGACCCTAGCTCTGAGTTACCTTTATGTTTTATAGCTCTAAAAGGACAATTAAAGTTGAATAGTTTATCTACACAAAGAATTATTAATGCAGAAGATTTTTTTCTTGGTCCACTATTAAATTCTAGAAATCATAATGAGGTAATTAAGTCGGTAATAATACCTAAAGCAAAAGAACAAACTGGTTACGCTTTTAAAGAAATTTCTGAAAAACACGGTGACTTTGCACTTGCTTCATTTGCTGCAATTGCAAGTCATAATAATGTTAGGTTTGTTGTAGGTGGTGTTAGCGATAAAATTACAGCAAGAGATTGGATTACAGATGACTTAAATGAAATTGAATCTCTTGTAAATGACTTTGCATGGGATTTAGATACTGCGACAGATCAATACACAACTGACAGGTATAAAAGAGATATTATTAGGAACTTAGGCTTTGAAACCATTAAAACAGCAATAAGTAGAAAGAATGCAAGATAATTTGTATTAATCTAAATTAATAAATAACATTAGATGTTAATATTTTTGTAAGCTATTTTAAAAATATAGATAACTTGAGTGGGAGTAGTTAATTATGTTTAAAGATAAAGTAACAAAACAAAATAATGCTGCTTATTATTTTATTGATAGACATTTAAACTCAACAATTGAAAACAAAAAGGCATTTGTTGAAGCAATTCCAGATGGTAGAAGTATTTCATACAAGGATCTATCTATAGAAACAAATAAAATTATTGATCTACTTGCAAAATATAATATTCGAAGAGAAGAAAGAGTATTAATGTTGGTATTAGACCAAATCGAGTTTCCAGTAATTTTTTGGGGATGCCTCAAAGCTGGAGTTATTCCTGTCCCTGTAAATACTTTATTGTCAAAAGATATTGTTAATTCTATTTTAAATGATTGCAGAGCTAAAACTATTTTTATTTCAGAGGAAATTCAAAATTTAATTCCTAATCCGTCTGAAATTGATAATCCAATTGAGAATATATTTCTCATTAGTAAAGATAATAATATTAAAGAATTTAAACATTTTAAATCTGAGATGGATTTATGTGTTCCACAAGAACCACTTATAGTTTTAAAAGACGAGCCTGCCTTTTGGTTGTACTCCTCAGGCTCTACAGGAGAACCAAAAGGAGTTATTCATGTACATGGGAGTTTATTAGAAACTTATGAAACATACGCCTCAAAGATTTTAAATATAAAAGAAACAGATATAGTTTTTTCTGTAGCTAAACTTTTTTTTGCATATGGTTTAGGAAATGCGATGACTTTCCCTTTGGGAGTTGGAGCAACTACTGCCCTTTATCCATTAAGACCTACACCTGATAGTGTTAAGGAAGTAATGAAATTAATAAAACCTTCAATTTTATTTGCTGTGCCAACTATTTATGCAGCAATGATAGCTAGTTTAAAAAAAGAAGCTAATGTAAAATTTACAAATTTGAGACTTTGCGTGTCTGCAGGAGAGGCTCTTCCTTTTCAAATTGGAACTGATTGGAAAAAAATAACTGGAGTAGATATTTTAGATGGTGTTGGATCGACTGAAATGCTTCATATTTTTCTTTCAAACAAACCAGATGATATAATATATGGCACTTCAGGTAGTGCTGTTCCTGGATATGAATTAAGATTGGTTAATGAAAGTGGAACAGAGGTGTCTATTGGAGAAATTGGAGAATTGCTTGTTAAAGGTAAATCATCTGCAACGTGTTATTGGAATAAACTAATAAAATCAAGAAATACCTTTGAAGGAGAATGGACAAGAACTGGAGATAAATATGAAAAATTAGAAGACGAAAAGTATATTTATAGTGGTAGAACTGACGACATGTTTAAAGTCAGTGGAATATGGATATCACCATTTGAAGTTGAACAAGCATTAATATCTCATGAAATTGTCCTAGAAGCAGCCGTCGTTGCAAAACAAGATAAAGAAGGTTTAGATAAACCATGTGCATTTGTCATTTTAAATGAAAATGTCCCTAAATCAGGTAAAGAGGATATCTTAAAAGAGCATGTAAAAAACAAAATAGGTAAATGGAAATATCCTAGATGGATAAACTTTATTAACGAACTTCCTAAAACAGCTACAGGAAAAGTACAAAGGTTTAAGTTAAGAAAGTGAAACAAAGTAGTAATACAGAAATAAAATTTTTAGAAATTGATAGTAAAATAATTGAATATCAAGTTTTTGGTGATATATCCAATGACATTCCTGTATTAATTTTATTGCATGAAGGTCTTGGCTCAATTGCTATGTGGAGAAAAATACCAGAATTAATTCATCTTAAAACAAAACTAAATGTTTTTGTATATTCAAGGTTTGGTTATGGAAAATCATCAACTATTAAATTACCTAGACCTACAAATTATATGAGTATTGAAGCAGAGGAATATTTACCTAAAATCATTAAAAGTTTATCAATTAAAAATTATTTTTTAATTGGACATAGTGATGGAGGCACAATAGCCAGTATAGGGAGTAAATCAAAAAACATAGAACAATTGTTAGGCACAATTTTGATTGCCCCTCACTTTTTTGTGGAACAAGAAAGTATTAATGCCATTGAAGATATTTCTTATCAATATAAATATAAAAACTTAAAATCAAAATTAGAACGTTTTCATAATGATGTTGATAATGCTTTTTGGGGTTGGAGTAATGTCTGGTTAAGCCCCGATTTCAAAAATTGGAACATTTTAAAGTATTTACCTCAAATAAAAACTCCAATTTTGGCTTTGCAGGGAACAAACGATCCTTATGGAACGATAAACCAAATAAATATTTTAGAACAAAAAGTTCGTGGTCCGTTTGATAAAGTTGTAATTAAAGACTGTGGACATAACCCCTTTACTGAATATACAGATAAAACAATCGAGCATATTAATGCTTTTATTAAAAAAATTATATAGTCTTTAATATTAAAATACTTATACAATTATATTATTAAAAATAAACTTGAGGTAAGAATGCGTCCAAATATAAATTTTGATACAAACCCTTCTATTTATAAACATTGGCAATTAATAGTTGAAAATACAAAAGCATTTTTAATAATGAAAGTTGATGAAGATGCAGGTTTTTTTGATGGATATAAATTAAAGTTAAACAGCTATGATATTGGTGTTGATATAGAGTTAGCAGATGCTGTTCAAAGGTTAAGGTTTGAATATCCAAATGTAAATTCTGTAATTATAAAGTCAGGAAATGAGAAAGCATTTTGTGCAGGTGCCAATATCAAAATGTTAGCGTCTTCAGATCATGCGCATAAAGTTAACTTTTGTAAGTTCACAAATGAAACTAGAAACTTTTTAGAAAATTCATCAAAAGAGTCTAATCAACTATTTATTTGTTTAGTTGAAGGGGTATGTGCTGGTGGTGGATATGAGCTTGCGCTTGCATGTGATCATATTATTTTGATGGATGACGGTTCCTCAAGTATATCATTGCCTGAAGTTCCACTCCTTGCTGTTCTTCCTGGAACAGGAGGTTTGACAAGACTTACAGATAAAAGAAAGATAAGAAGAGACCTTGCTGATGTGTTTTGTACTATGGAAGAAGGTGTTAAAGCCAAAAAAGCTTTTGAATGGCGTCTAGTAGATACAATTTTAAAAAAAACTACATTAAATGATGATCTACAAGCATTAATAGAAGAAAAGTCTATTAAAAAACCTAGTATGGATAATTTAACTGGTATTAAACTAAATAATATAAAAAAAAATATAATAAATGAAAATGAGATTAAATACTCTACTATATCTGTTAATATAGATAGAGATAAAAAATCTGTAACTATCACAATTCAGGCTCCTGTAGACAAAGCTCCGATAAACATTGAAGATATTTTGTCTCAAGGCGACGATGTTTGGCTTTTACGTTGTGCTCGTGAATTGGATGATGCTATTTTATATTTAAGGTTCAATGAATTAGAAATTGGAATTATTTTTTTTAAAACAAGAGGAGAAATAGGAAAGGTTCTTTCTTATGACAAGTTATTTGAAACTTTTGAAAATCATTGGTTTATAAAAGAGATTTCTTATTATTGGTCTCGAGTTTTTAAAAGAATTGATCTAACATCAAGAACTTTAACAACTTTAATAGAAGCTGGTTCATGTTATGCAGGTTTTCTTTGTGAATTAATTTTTTCTGCCGATAGAAGCTATATGGCTGAAGGTAAGTTTGAAGAACTTAATAATAAAGAAGCAAGTATTGTTTTATCTAATTCAAACTTTGGTAGATTTTTAATGTCAAATGATATGTCTAGATTAAACACTAGATTTATTGGATTACCTAATCAATTGCTTCTTACAAAACAAAACCAAAGTAAATATATTTTGGCAAAAGAAGCATATGAATTAGGTTTAATAACATTTATTTTTGACGACATAGATTGGGATGATGAAATAAGATTGTTTTTAGAAGAAAGAAGTAGTTTTTCTCCTGATTCTATGGTGGGCATGGAGGCAAATTTAAGGTTTCCGGGAAAAGAAACTATGGAAACAAAAATTTTTGGAAGGTTGACTGCGTGGCAAAACTGGATTTTTCAAAGACCAAGCGCAGTAGGAGAAGAAGGTGCTTTAAAAAAATATGGTACTGGAAACAAAGGAATGTATACTAAAGAAAGAACATAAGCGAGGTAAAAATGTTAAGTAGTCAAGTTGAATATGATACAATAATTCCTAACAATGTTAGTTTATCTTCAGATAGAAGAGTTCTTAAAGCTCTTGAAAAATGGCACCCTGGATATATTGACTGGTGGAAAGATCTTGGTCCAGTAGGATTTCAAGATATGTTAGTTTATTTAAGAACAGCAATTAATGTTGATAAAGATGGTTGGGCTACTTTTGATTACGTTAAAATGCCAGAATATAGATGGGGTATTTTACTAGCTCCTCAAAAAGAAGGAAGAACAATTCCATTTGGTGATCATATCGGCGAACCTGTGTGGCAAGAAGTTCCTGGTGAATACAGATCGATGCTAAGAAGATTAATTGTTATCCAAGGTGATACCGAACCTGCTTCAATTGAACAACAGCGATTTTTAGGAAGTACAGCACCATCCTTATATGATATGAGAAATTTATTTCAAGTAAATGTTGAGGAGGGAAGACATTTATGGGCAATGGTATATCTACTTCAAAAATATTTTGGATCTGATGGTAGAGAAGAAGCAAATGAGCTACTTAAGCGACAGTCTGGATCTGAAGATGCACCAAGAATGCTAGGAGCTTTTAATGAATCAACACCAGATTGGCTTTCATTTTTTATGTTTACAGCATTTACAGATAGAGACGGTAAAATGCAATTAGAAGCATTAGCTCAATCTGGGTTCGACCCTCTGTCAAGAACTTGTAGATTCATGCTTACAGAAGAAGCCCATCATATGTTTGTTGGAGAAAATGGTGTAAGAAGAGTCATAAAGAAAACTTGTGAAATGATGAATAAAGCTGGTATTTCAGATCCATTTGATATTGATAAGATAAGACAGTTAGGCGTAATTGATCTACCCACCATCCAAAAAAAAATTAATCTTCATTACTCTTTATCACTAGATCTATTTGGATCAGAAATTTCTACAAATGCTGCTAACACATATACAGCTGGTGTAAAAGGAAGATTTTGGGAAACAAAAATTAAAGATGATCATATTCTTAAAAATGATACCTATCCGATTTTAGAATTTGCTAATCAAAAAATAATTAACAAACAAGCTCCTGCCCTTTTATCACTAAATATGAGATTAAGAGACGACTATACTAAAGATACTGCAGTGAGTATAAAAAGATGGAATAGGACTATTGAAGAGGCAAAGATAAATTTTAACATTAAATTACCTTTTGAGGGTTTTAATAGAAAAATTGGTACTTTTATGAGCGCTCATATATCGCCATCAGGCGATGTTTTGACAGAGGAAAGTTGGAACAAAGAAAGTAATAAATATTTACCAACAAAAGATGATAATTTATTCATTGAGTCACTTATGACACCAGTATCTGAACCTGGAGTTTATGCAGATTGGATAGCGGCTCCAGATCTGGGAATTGACAATAAACCCGGTGACTTCGAATATGTGAAAATCCATGACGCTTGATCTTCACTTTTTTAAAAGATTATTTTAAACCAGATTGCTTTAAAGCTTTTCTTAAGTTATTTATTTCTTTTTCGCTGATTTTCATAAGCGGGGGACGAACAACAGCTTCCTTCATATGTCCAGTTAAAACTAATACTTCTTTCATCCTATTATGCATATCTAAAAATGGTGGTGAATAAAATGCCTGAGCCAAAGGAAATATTTGATCATTTATTTTTTGGGCTTCTTGTAAATCTTTCTTCTGAATTGCTCTGAATAAAGCAACTTGAAAGTTTGCTATCACACTACCTGCTCCAGACAAAAGACCTTTTGCACCCATAACAAGCGAAGACATTAACCAAGAACTATGAGTAGTTAGAACATTCACCGGATTAGATAAGTTTTGAAATGTTTTTATATGTTTTTCATGTAGCATAGGGTCATTTGACCAGTCTTTTATTGCCTTTATTGTAGGCACTATCTCAAATAATTTTAATAATGTTTCAAATGGATAAGTTAAGTTGCCAGAAGATGGATAATTAAAGCATATCAAGGGTAAATCTGTCACATCAGCAATTCTTTTAAAATGCTCAAGAGCCATTTCTGGCCTTAGATGCCCTCCCATAGACATACTTTGTGGAGGAAAACAGAGTAAAGCAGAAGCTCCATTTTCTTGAGACATTTTAGCAATTTTAGCTGCTTCTATACTACCATCTGCATATACACCATTTATTATTGGAATAATGTCGCCAATTTCATCAAGTGAAAAATTCAATATTCTTTTTTGTTCTTCAAAATTACATGCATGCACTTCAGATGAGTGTCCGTTAATGGTGAGAGCAGATATTCCGTCAGTTAAAGCACAAGTTTTTATGTGCTTTCTACTAGATTTTTCGTCAATTTGAAAATCTTTGTCAAAAGCTAACAATGTAGCTGGTATAACACCTTCTAATTTTATTTTATTTGAATGAGACATTTAAATCCCCATAAAAAATTTATTTTTATTTAATATAAAATACATTATCATTTAAAATAATTTTTTAAACATATTAAAATAAGAGATTAAAAAATGGTAATTATTGAAAGTCCATCAGAAATTAAAAAATTCATCGACAAACCATTAACTCCAAGTGAGTGGTATGACGTTACTCAAGATAAAATTAACAAATTTGCAGACTCAACATCAGATCACCAATGGATCCATATAGATGAAGAAAGAGCTAAAAAAGAAATGCCTGATGGAAAAACTATAGCACATGGTTATTTCATGGTATCTCTACTTCCAAAACTTGCAGCGCAAAATGCAGAAATCAGAAATACTTCTAGAACATTAAATTATGGTTCTGATAAAGTAAGATTTATTAATATGGTTAAGGTAGGTTCACAAGTTAGATTAAATAGAACTATTATATCGTGTGAGAAAATGAATAACGGTGGTTTTAGAGTAGTCAATAAATGCGAATTAGAAATTAAAGATGAAGATAAACCAGCTTTTATTGCTGAGACAATTTCTTTAGTTTTTCCTTGAAAAAAGCAAAAGGAACAAAAATGAAAGCTATTGTTTGTAATAATTTTGGACCCATCCAAGATATTGAATATAAAGAAGTAGATCAACCAAAACTTGACGATGATAGTGTAATTATAGATGTAAAATCTGTTGGTGTAAATTTTCCTGACGGCCTATTAGTTCAAGGAAAATATCAGTTAAAACCTGAAACACCCTTTATACCTGGAATGGAAGTTGCAGGTGAAATAATGAAAACAGGTCAGCACGTATCAAATTTTAAAATTGGTG
>ENA-UOXV01000302-UOXV01000302.1-marine-metagenome-genome-assembly--contig:-NODE-302-length-68105-cov-6.804570_pt1 | contig 68105 bp, 61 predicted proteins | sample MGYA00238165_ERZ766961 | MGnify/ENA primary metagenome ERZ766961 (study PRJEB28924, sample SAMN03173240) | marine metagenome | biome: Marine; feature: Water; material: Subsurface seawater | place: North... | reverse complement strand
TAGCTGTCCAAGCCTAAGCTTGGCCTCGCCGCGCGACGCAGAACGCCGAGGTTCACAAGTGAGTTTTAGCCACCTCGAAGGTTTTGCAATAATGCAAGCGCTGATCGCACGTGGTGTGATAGGCGACTTTAGGGCACCCAATTTGATCAGATTTGGTTTTGCGCCACTTTATAACACGGAAGATGATATTGACTCAGCGGCCCTAACATTAGCCGAGATTATGCGCGACGACCTTTGGAAAGAGGCTACCTATCAAACACGCGCAGCTGTCACCTAAGATGAAAGCGCCATAGGCACTTCCCCCATAGCCCAAGCTTGGGCAGCTTTACCAAAAGCCTCAAAAAGAGGGCGCGACACAGGATCGATATCGGCGCGCCACTCGGGGTGCCACTGAACCGCCAGCGTAAATCCAGGCGCGTCTTTGATATAAAGCGCCTCTGGTGTGCCGTCGATGGCGTGGCCATCCAATACGACATTAGGGCCTGCGGTTGCTATCCCTTGCCCATGCAGAGAATTGGTTTCAACCTGATTTTGGCCCATCAGCCGCTCGAATACCCCGCCCGCACGAAATTGTACGGTATGGCGCAGGGCGAATTTTTCCTCAAGCGTGCCATTGGGAGGCATGCGATGGTTCATACGGCCGGGAAGATCGCGAATCTCAGGGTAAAGGGAGCCGCCCATGGCCACATTCACCTCTTGAAAACCTCGGCAAATGCCTAAAAATGGCTGCCCCACTAGAGTACACGCCCGTATGAGAGGCAAAACCAATGCATCACGGGCACGGTCAAAAAATCCATGCGCAGGAGTTTCTTCTTCTCCATATTCAGAAGGATGCACATTTGGCCGTCCACCGGTTAGCAAAAATCCGTCACATATCTGCATCAGATCGGCAACGGAAACGCAGCTTGGGTCAGCAGGAATGATCAAAGGAACACAGCCAGAAGCCTTTGCCACCGCTTGTGCATTCATAATACCCACAGCTTGAACTTCATAGGTGTCGTTCAAAACGTATGCATTGCCGACGATGCCTATCGTTGGTCGGCGCAATCTTGTGGACGACATTATATTACCTATGCATAGTGTAATTGCAATTATCCAATAACAAACACACACAACAACAACAAACAAGGCGGTAAGGCAAAATCCTCTTAAAGTATGACCTTTTTTTCCCAACGAGAAGGCAGAACTGAGGGCCTTCTCCCTATGGTCCAACCGCGCGCGCGATGCTACGCGCAGCAGCCGTCAAAGCCCCATGGCCGTGGGGAATGTCTAGTGCCAAAAGGCCGGCTTCGATCACGCTTAACGCACCCAAAGTCATATGAGCATTCACATGCCCCATATGCGCCACCCGCAAAAAGCCATGGTACGCAAGATCGCTTGGGTCAGCCATGCCAAGCCCAATACCCAAGGTCACGCCCGCATTTTGTTCGCACCAACTGCGCAAATTCGTGGCATGGGGCGCGCCAAAACGCGCCGCCGTCACTGAAGTCCCACGATGTGCGGGATCCGGTACATTCATCGCAATATGCTCATGCCCAAGGGCCCAAGCGTCAAAGGCAGCCCAAACGCTGGCCGCAAGCGCTTTGTGGCGCGCCCAAACGGCTGGCAGACCTTCGGCCAAAATCAGATCAAGCGCTGCCTCAAGCCCATAGATATGATGAGTGGGGGCGGTTCCTGCCCAAAGCTGCCAAAATTCAGCTCCAAAAGCGCGTGGTTGCCAGTTCCAATATGGGCTGCGTAAATCAGACGATGCGCTGAGCGCAAGCGCTTTGGGCGAAAACCACACAAATCCCATACCAGGCGGCGTCATAAGTCCTTTTTGAGATGCGGCAACCGTCACGTCAACGCCCCACACATCCATCAAATAAGGGTCGCAGCCCATCGATGCGATTGCATCCACAGCCAGAAGTGCAGGATGGCGCACAAGATCAAGCACTTGGCGTAGCGCTGCAATATCATTGCGCACGGTTGTGGCCGTGTCGACATGAGTGACCAATACAACCTTTATCTCTTGCGCATGATCCGCGCGCAAAGCCGATTCAAAGCGTGCCAGATCAACCGCAGCAGTCTTGCCAAAATCCAAAAGCGCCACATCGATACCCATCGCCTGAGCAGAAGCCGCCCAGCCAAACCCAAAATGCCCTGTGGCCAGCACCAGCGCCTTATCCCCGCGCGAAAAAAGATTAGCGTTGGCCGCCTCCCATGTAGCGTGACCATTGCCAATATACATGGCCAAATGATGCGTTGTGCCTGCCACTATCTTAAGATTGGCTTGGACCTTAGCTGCGACATCAATAATCTCTCCTTCATAAATATTGGGGGCTGCACGCTGCATAGCAGCCAACACACGGTCAGGCATAACCGACGGCCCGGGGATTGCGTGATAATGACGGCCCTGAGCAACTACCATGGTGGTCTCCTTTTCATTACCGCTAATCCAAGCTCTGCGTCACGTCAATTAGAACAATAGGTTTGACGCAGGTTTGCTCATCGCCTTGCGCCGCGCCCCTATTGGGCTTAAATCATAAGCACCCAAAAGGATAAAAACGTTGTCAGATTCTCAGTCCCCCGACCGCGCTTTGCAAGTTCAAAGTTACGAATCAAAGCAGCTTATCACCCGCTACTGGCACGACAGTTTACGGCCATATGCGGGCCTTATGACACTGGCGTTTGCCGTAATGATGATCGAAGGCAGCGCCCTTGGGGCGCTTAGCTATTTGATTGAGCCACTTTTTGACAAGGTCTTTACCCCCAAGGGCCAGCCGGCCTTGGTGTGGGTTGGGCTAGGTATTTTTGGCCTGTTTGTCTTGCGAGCAACCTGTTCCATTATTTCTAAATATTTGATGGCGCGCGTATCGCAAGGCAGCGCAACCGGCATGCAACTGACCATGTTGCGTCACATTTTAACTCTAGATGGCACGTTTTTCTTGAAAAATGCGCCCGGCGCTTTGATTGACCGAGTGCAAGGTGACACAGCTGCGGTGCAACAAATCTGGGCCACACTTTTAAGCGGCATTGGTCGCGATGGGGTCGCGCTTTTGTCACTGATGGTTGTGGCGGTGAGCATTGACCCCTATTGGACATTGGCCGCTTTAGTGGGCACACCGCTTTTGATTTTACCTGCGGCCATATTACAAAAATATATTCGTAAAAAAACTGACCAAATGCGTCACCAATCTGGACTAAGGGCAACACGCTTAGACGAGATATTCCACGCAATCAACGCGATTAAACTTTACCAGATGGAGGGTTATCAAATAGCGCGTTTTGGCGCGATCGTGCATAAGATTGTGCGAGCCGAGTTGCGTATGGCTCTTGGGCGCAGCGGCTTGCCCGCTTTAATTGATATTGTCACGGGCCTTGGTTTTTTTGCAGTTTTGATGCTCGGCGGACACCAAGTGATCGAAGGCGGGCGCACAACTGGCGAATTTATGGCGTTTTTTACAGCCATGGCTTTGACTTTTCAACCTTTGCGCCGTTTGGGTGACTTGTCGGGCACGTGGCAAACCGCCGCCGCCAGCCTTGAGCGCATTTACCGCTTGCTAGACACAAAGCCCAGTGATCCCCGCCAAAACATATCCCAAGACCAAAGCGCGCAAAAACCCGCAACAGACCAGGCAGCTCCTGATATACGCTTTGACAAAGTCTCATTCTTCTATGATGAAACAGCAGTTTTAAAAGAGCTGAGCTTTCATGCCCCTGCGGGAAAAATGACCGCACTTGTCGGGGCTTCGGGGGCTGGGAAAAGCAGCGTTTTCAATATTTTGACAGGGCTTATTAAGGCAAAATCCGGCAGCGTCATCATCGGCGAGCGCGCGATCTTAGATCTGTCAAACCAAACACTGCGCAAGATGTTCGCAGTCGTATCACAAGAAAGTGCTATTTTTGATGAAAGCTTGATTGAAAACATCGTCCTTGGCCAAGACATTCCACCAGTGATGCTTGCCCAAGTGCTCAACGCGGCCTATGTCACGGAATTTATTGATAAGCTAAGCGACGGGCTTGAAACCCAAGCGGGCCCCCGTGGCAGCGCCCTTTCGGGTGGACAGCGCCAAAGATTAGCCATAGCGCGCGCACTACTGCGCGACGCGCCGATCTTGCTTTTGGACGAGGCTACAAGCGCACTTGATGCGCAATCTGAAACTTTGGTGGCCGAGGCTTTGGCCAAATTACGCACTGGGCGCACAACTTTAGTCATTGCCCACTCGCTGGCCACCGTACGCGATGCGGACTTGATTTTGGTGATAGACAAGGGCCGTGTGGTCGAACAAGGCAATCACGATAGCCTATTGGCGCAAGACGGCCTTTATGCAACGCTCTGCCGCTTACAATTTAGCAACTAGGAACCCAATGACATATCAAGACCGCCACATCTATTGGGTTTCGGGCCAAGACGCACTGCCCTTTTTGCAAGGTGTCTTGTCAAATTCGGTTATGTCTTTGCAAGAGGCAGACGGACTTTTATGGGCGGCGTTACTGAACCCACAGGGGAAATACCTGTCAGATATGTTCATTGGCCGCGTGCAAGGCCAGCTGATTTGCGACCTAAGCTCTGCTCAAGCAGAGGCCAGCATCAAACGCCTAACTATGTACCGCCTGCGCGCAGATGTGCAGTTCTTATTACAAGATTGGGGCATGGTTGCAGGGGTGGGCACGGCGCCCAACGGTGCCTTTGCCGATCCGCGCCACTCTGCCTTGGGCTGGCGGATTTACGGGCCTAAAAATCAGCTGCCTGCCCTCCAAGCCGTGGATTGGGACATGCTGCGCGTACAACATTTGATCCCACAAGCGGGCATCGAACTTATCGAAAATGACAGCTATCTTTTGGAAATGGGCTTTGAGCGGCTGCACGGCGTTGATTTTCGCAAAGGCTGCTATGTTGGGCAAGAGGTGACTGCTCGCATGAAACATAAAACCGAATTGCGTAAAGGGCTGGCGCGCGTGGCCTTATCGGGCCCCGTACCTTTGGGCACGGCTATAGAGAATGAAGGCAAAGAGGTGGGTCGCATTTACACCCAAGCGGGCGGTTATGCTTTGGCATATCTGCGTTTTGACCGCACATCCGAGCTGATGCAGGCGGCAGGGCAAACAGTCACTGTGGCCCCGCAGCTCACCTTAGATTAAGCGCGTTCCGAATATTCAAAAAGCTCAGTATTCACGATGATTTTTTCATCAACGCCAATAAAAGGCGGCACCATGATACGCACGCCATTGTCCAAAATCGCAGGCTTATAGCTGCTGGTTGCTGTTTGGCCTTTGACGACAGGCTCGGTCTCGACCACAAGGCAGGTGACTTTTTGGGGTAAGGACACAGTCAATGCCTCTTCGCCGAAATATTCGACGGTGGCGGTCATCCCATCTTGCAAGAAGGGACGGCGGTCTCCCAAAAGCTCGGCATCAATTTCGGCCTGCTCATAGGTTTCAGAATCCATGAACACCAAACGACCGTCGGTTTCATACAGGAATTGCTGATCCTTTTGGTCCAAACGTACACGCTCAACCTTATCTTCCGAGCGGAATCGCTCGTTCAATTTGCGACCGTCGCGCAGGTTTTTCAGCTCAACTTGCGCAAAAGCGCCGCCTTTACCGGGTTTGACATGCGATACCTTCACTGCGGCCCAAAGACCATTATCATGCTCTAGAATGTTTCCAGGGCGAATTTCGTTGCCGTTAATTTTGGGCATGAGAATACCTTACCAAAAGGTTGAATAAAACTGTTCCGCACCTATATATGTATGGCAGCATGCTGGCAAGCATCTGGTGTGAACCTACAAAGTGGCACCGTTTGGGTCAGAAAAATAGCAGTTAATTAGCCATGCGCTCAACGCATATCAGGCATTCTAAATAGACATAGACGAATCGCCACAAAATTGTCATAAACACGAAACGTAAAGATCAAAAAATACAAGAGCAAGATTAGGAAATAGAATGGCCGATTTTATTGATGGTACCGCATTCAACTTCGAACAAGGCCAGCGTGCTCGCAAATTATTTGCAGCAGTTGTCTTAGCTGCCCTTGATGATGCGATCGCTGACGATAAGAAATATGGCAATGGTCCTGAGCAAATCGCCCGTTGGGCCCGCTCGCGTGATGGGCGTGAAGTTTTGTCTTGCGCCGGTATCGACCCGAACGAACGTGTCGTCAAAGGCCTAATGGAATTTGTGACCAAAGGTATTCGTACATCGGTTGCGCTATCGCGCGAAGAAAGTGAACGCCGGCACGCTCTGGAACTGGATCAAGCCGAAGCTGCTTGATGTTAGGACCAAACAACGGCAAAATATCAAAAAGTGCCCCATAGGGCATTTTTTGATAGACCCTAACCCCTAGACCCTGCTGGTTTCAATCTACTCGACCCGAGCCCTTTTATTAGGTAATCCAGAAGCCTGTAGTTTTCGAATAGAAATTCTACCGTTGGCACAGAACCTCGCAAGCGTACATCAAACATCAGTAGCGCACCTGACAATTTATTTACACAATACCCGCTCGCCCACCAAGATGGTGCTTGACCCTTTTAAAAATCAGGTTGATTTGCGAGATACCAACAGATTTACTCTAATAGATCAACATATCATCGACTTTAAAAAGCAACCATTTGAATTAGTCGTCCAAATAAAAATTAGTTAACAAGGTTTCAGCAGCTCAAAAATAAAAAAATTATTTATTTTCCCAAAGATTTTAGCAACTTATCTAATCTTTTGCCCTGTGCGCTCTGGGAGATGGGGGCATTTTTGACTGCATCATAATAAGTTGAAACATCATAAGTAGGCATGCCCAATCCTAAATGGTTAACGGTCAACATCCCAAGGGAAGCAAGCAATGCATAAGTGCCGCTGTAAAGACGTGATTCCGCAGATAGGCTTGCGTCTTTTGCATCAAGCAAATCTTGCTCTGCATTCAAGACATCAAGCGTTGTACGCGACCCAAGCGACGCCTCTTCGCGCACGCCATTATAAGCGATTTGTGAGGCTTCTATTTGAAGTTTTGCCGCGTCGATCCCGGCTTTCGCGACTTTTAGCGCTGACCAATTATTGGCTACGGATTGATCAACCAAAACTGCAGCTTGCCGTAAGGCTGCTTGCGCGCGATTTTGCCCATTAACCGCCAAGCGCACTGCCGACGCCGACGCCCCCCCCGCATAAATAGTTTGCGACAATGTCACTGACAATCCTGTACTATCAAGATCGCCCCCATCATCATAACCCGCCGAGGCACTGGCCTTAAGGGTTGGTCGCAGTGCTGCACGGGCGGATTGCACTCCTAAATCGGCAATTTTTGCCGTATGGCGCGCCACGGCCAAGTCAACATTACTTGCACGCGCCAAGGCAATCGCGGCATCCAACGTGTCTGGAACCTCAGGCAAGGCTGGTAAATTCACAACATCGTTAGGATAAGCACCCGTCGCCACCTTATATGCTTCACGACCAACTAAAAGGGTTCCCTCTGCAGCAGCGAGGTTCGCGCGGCTTGCAGCCAAACGTGACTGTGCAATTGCCACGTCTGTTTGGGTAATTTCACCAACTTCAAAACGGGCCTTCGCAGCATCAAGTTCCTGACTGATCAGCCGGTAGTTGTTTTGACGCAAACTGACAGTTTCCTGCGCCAAACGAACATCAACAAAGGCATTCACTGCCGTTAAAAGCACAGATTGTTCGACCCCAACTAATGTCTGGCGAGCACTTAAAATGAATTCTTGCGCAGCTGCCTTTGATAGCTTTCCACGCCCAAAATTGTAAAGTTCGATTGAGCCGCTCAGGGTCAAATAATTAGCAAAAGTATCGACATTCACCCCCGACTTTTCACCCACGTAAACCCGCGACGCGCTATAGGCAAAGATGGGACGCAAGTCAGAAACTGCAGTTGCCAATTCTTCATCCGCGGCTCGCAAAACGGTGCGATTTTGTGCAAGCAGGTTTGAATTTTTATATGCGGCGATCATAGCATCCGACAAGGATTCCGCCTTAGTCTGCTGAACCAAAAAAACCGTTAGAAAAATCAGCAAAAATGACCAAAACCGCATCTTATTCTCCAACAATGTGCTTTATAAAGCAAAAGATAGTGTTTTTCCAAACCCCAGCAAGACAGGCGCTGATGCATTGAAAGAAAAGCGCCAAGTGATCGTGGTACCCATTTTATAGCCAATGCGCGCCACGCCCAGCGCACCTTCCATAAAGATAGCCCCAATACGACCGCCCTCTTTCAACTGAGCCAAGATAGCGTCAGGAATGACTTCGACAGCACCTTGCAGCACGATCACATCATAGGGCCCATGCTTAGGTGCACCCAAAGCCAATTCACCTGTCATAATAGCGGCATTGTCTACGCCCTGCTCCGACAGGGCGCGCTGCGCTCCAGCCCCAAGACTTTCGGTTTCAACTCCAACAACCGTTTCACAAAGCCGCGCTAAAACAGCCGTTGAATATCCAAAACCACAGCCTATGTCTAAGATAAGCTCAGCAGGTTGAATATCCAAAGCGTCCAAAAGCTTGGCAAAGCTTCGCGGCTCCATCAGCACTCTTCCTCCGCCTAAATCGATATTTTCGCCCATATAAGCTGTTTCGCGTTTGTCGGCGGGCACAAAATTTTCGCGCGCTACTGCCAACATTGCGGCAATAATTGGAAATTTAGTCACGTCAGAGGGGCGCACTTGAGTGTCTACCATCATCACGCGTCGATTCGAGTAATCTGTCATATCCCACTCATCTGGTAATTAATAACTAACCTATTGGCACAGAATAAGGACAACAGCAAGAAAGCGCCAAGCAAGACAGTTTTTTTGAATGTTGGCGCCCCCAATGGCGAACTTGAAACGCTTCATTTCGGCACCAAAGGCTGTATATCGCACCACTTTCGTTAAAAGTGCCTCATGATTGGCAGCCCTAAGATTTAAAAAGCCCTTTTCAGGGTGCATTGGGACGAAACGCCTGCAGCGGATCGTCGCACCTCATAACCCTAAACCTAACCTTATGCTGACTGCCTTATAAAATTATACATAAAAATCATATAATTATAAAAATGCAGCAACACTGCTGCAAAAGGGTGCGCCTTTATATAGGGTGGAAGCGCTTTTTTTGGGAGACATAAACACTCGCTTTTCTGCTGCCTCTTTCGTATAAAATCAAACAGGGTTTTTGCAGTTTGGTTCAATTCCTTGGTGCTAATTGATAATTTCACTCTGTTTAGCACGACCGCCTAACCGACAATGCAGTGAATGCAGGACATAAAATGGACTTTGAACAGATTTTTAGTGATCAAATCAGCCTATTAAAATCTGAGGGTAACTACCGAGTTTTTGCCGAACTTGAGCGTAAACGTGGCGATTTTCCACGCGCGGCGAGCCATGCCGAAGGCTGTGTGAAGGATGTGACAGTCTGGTGTTCGAATGACTATCTTGGCATGGGCCAACACCCCGAGGTTGTGGCAGCAATGGTTGAAACCGCACAAGCATGCGGCACGGGTGCAGGTGGCACGCGCAATATATCGGGCAATCATCACCACCATATAAAATTAGAGGCCGAGCTGGCCGACCTTCATGCAAAAGAGGCGGCCTTGCTGTTCACGTCTGGGTATGTGTCAAATTGGGCGGCGTTGTCGACTTTGGGGTCCCGCGTTCCAAATGCGGTGATATTGTCGGACGCCCACAACCACGCCTCAATGATCGAAGGGGTGCGCCATTCGCGCGCAGATAAGGTCATTTGGGCGCATAATGATTGGCGTGATCTTGATAAAAAGCTGACCGCTTTGGGTGATAGGCCGAAAATTGTGGCCTTTGAGTCCGTCTATTCGATGGATGGCGACATTGCCCCAATTAAAGAAATAGTCGAAGTAGCCAAGGCCCACGGGGCTTTAACATATATTGACGAAGTGCATGCCGTGGGCATGTATGGACCTCGTGGCGGTGGCGTGTCAGAGCGCGAAGGTTTGGCCGACCAAATTGACCTGATTGAAGGTACATTGGGCAAGGCCTTTGGTGTCATGGGCGGATATATCACGGGATCAAAGGTGCTTTGTGACTTTATCCGTTCCTTCGCGAGCGGCTTTATCTTTACTACCGCCCTGCCCCCAGCCATTGCAGCGGCAGCGACGGCGTCGATCAAACATCTGAAGGCCTCAGATACTGAGCGCCAAGGTCAGCGGACCCAAGTCGCAAAAATGCGTACCCGTCTTGATAATTTGTGTATTCCCTATATGAACAATGAAAGCCATATCATACCCGTTATGATCGGCGATCCGATAAAATGTCGCATGATCTCCGACATCCTGATGCGTGATTTCGGGGTTTATGTGCAGGCCATCAATTACCCAACCGTTGCCAAAGGTACGGAGCGCCTGCGCATCACCCCGTCGCCCTTGCATTCAGATGCCGATATCGACCATCTGACAAATGCTCTAGCAACTCTTTGGAAACAATGCGCCCTAGCCCGCGCGGTGGCCTAAAAAGAGGCTCACGTTATGAGGTTCGCGGCTACGGTACCGCTTAAAGAACCTGATCCAAGGCAGTGATCAGCTTCGTCACTTCTGCTTGGCTGGTGTAATGGACAAAACTCAGCCGCAGCACGCCATGCTCCATATCAACTCCCATCCCGCTTAACGGGCGGGTAGCATAAAAATCGCCCCCACCCGCCATAATGCCAAAGGATGACAAGGTTTTTGCTGTGGCTTCGGCGCTCTTATCAAGCGCCAGTGCGACCGTTGGGGCCCGTAGGTTGGCCGCGCGCGGCCCAATCAGGCGCAGATCATTACGCGCAGCTAAATGATCAAGCAACGGTTGCAAAAGCTCCGTTTCATGGTCACGCATCAAATCATGCACCGCTTCGCACCGCGCAACGGGGGCGGTTACGTTTGCTGCCACTTGGCCAAAGTGATGGTTGAAAAGTGCATCAATATAATCAACCATCCCAGCACAGGCCGCCACTTGCGCGTGATCGGGCCCCGATGGGGTAAAGCGTTTATATAACGTATCTGCATTGAAAAAATGCGACTGCGCGGGCAAAATTGCCCCAAAAATGCGGCGAACCACCATAATTCCTTGATAGGGACCATAGGTCTTATAGGCCGAAAAAAGGTAAACATCCGCCCCAAGTGCGCCCACATTGGCAAAGCCATGCGGCGCATAAGAGACGCCATCTACGCACGTATAAGCACCAGCCGCCCGCGCCATGGTGCAAATCTCGGCGACTGGGTTAATCTCAGCCACAACATTCGAGCAGTGTGGAAAGCAAACCAGTTTCACACGACCATCCGCCAAAAGCTTCTCCAAGTCTTGCAGATCAAGGTGGCCAGTTTGTGGGTCAATCTGCCATTCACGCACCTCAATCCCGCCATCTTGGGCTAAACGACGCCAAACGCCTGAGTTAGCCTCATGATCTTGGTTTGTGACCACTATCGCCGCCCCTTTGACGCCCGCAAGCCATTGGCGCACCGCTTGAGCTAACACAAAGGTATTGGTCGAGGTCGAGGGGCCAAAAGACAGCTCATCTTCCGCCACCCCAAGCAACGCCGACAAGCGCACACGCGCCTCGTCCATTTCATCGCCTGCGCGCTGAGCGGCCCCATAAGGGGCATAGGGTTGGACTTTGCGGTCCAAATAATATCGGTGCAAACGATCAACCACCGCCCCGCAGGGGTAAGAGCCGCCAGCATTTTCAAAAAAGGCCTGACCTTGAAAATTGGCCTGCGAAAAAGCAGGGAACTGCGCGCGCACAAAAGACAGGTCAAGTTTGGTCATGATTGCTCCTCATTTCATCACTTCAATCCTACCTTTTGAAACAAGCTTGGCAAGGGGCAGATCACAGCGAAATTGCGTAGCACCAAAAAAGCGCCCCTTGCATCATGATCTCTGTGGGGCTAGATTGAGTTTGTTGTGGGCAACCTCGACTATGGCGATAAACGCACCCGTAATAATCGGATCGGACCCGGGGGCGGTACCCGGCGACTCCACCAACACCCTTCATTTGGAGGCTATGGGGTCGAAATAGGATCGACGAACGACTAAAGGGGCCAGCTTTTGCTCGGTAGGTACCACCGTTATCGGACCATCTGTACAGTTGCAAATGACAACCGTGCTCCGGCAATGGCTTTGGCTGCGTAAGCAGTTCGAGTCGCCGAAACTAAGTCCTTGCGCCTAGCCGCGTAAGGCGGGGCCCGCCGGAGCCTGGCAACAGAATCCGGCACTTTATTCAACATTAGGCGACAAGATGATATTCAAAATTGCATTACTCATCATGGCTTTTTGGATACTTTATTTTATTTATAGCCGCACAAAATAGCCCTAAATTCCCTGTTGTACCCGTGCAGAAAAGGCCAAAGCGGCGTAGTTTAGCGCCAACCGCCAATCTTGTGGGGCGGCGTGATCCGCCTGATCTGAAATATATTTAAAGGCCCTGAGCGGCGTCTGTTCTGAGCGGCAAATTTTGGCAATCGCATAAAGTTCCATATCCACCAGATCGCAAGGCAGTTCAGGTCGACTGGCGGCGAAACTGTCGCCCGTACCGCATAACAGCAGGCTATTGGCAAAGCGGATCAGGTGACTGTCGGCCTCAAAGGGGGTGTGACCCAAGGCAACCCCAAGGGCGCGCACATCCATATCGCGTTGACACGCGGCTCCCACCTCAACCAATCCCCTGATCTCTGGCATAACTGCACCTGCCGTGCCAAAATTGATCACCAAATCTGGCTTGTAGCGCTCCAAAGCCCGCACCGTTTGCCATGCGGCGTTTACTTTCCCAATGCCCATATGCACCAAAATCATATCCGGGTTTGGGGGAGTTGGCAGCTCTTCTGGCATCGCGACTAATAAAAGAATTCTTTGCATCTTACCTCTCACACATCGGTTTCGAATAAAATACCATGCCCAAAAGGCCAAACCCAATCTTTAAGCTGGGCACCGATTGATATTTGGCAAAAAGGGCGGCAACGCTCTTTCTTTTTGGTTCAAATGTTTTATGTTGCGTCAAACAAAAGGATAAACATGTCACAGCAAATTCATTATGGCAATCTGATGCACAACGCCATGCGTGGCTTGATCCAATCTGTCTTAGTACAGATCGCAAAAGAGGGATTGCCCGGAGCGCATCACTTCTTCATAACCTTTGACACAACTCATCCTGATGTAAAAATTGCGCCCTGGTTGACAGAACGCTACCCGTTAGAGATGACCATAGTCATTCAACATTGGTTCGAAAATTTGATTGTGACAGACAAAGGCTTCTCCATCACCCTAAATTTTGGCGATATGCCCGAACCTTTGGTGGTACCATTTGAGTCGCTGCGCACCTTCGTCGATCCTTCAGTGGAATTTGGCCTGCGCTTTGAACAGCATCTAGACGATGAAGATATTACCACAAAATCTGAAGCCCAAAAGCCGGAAGGTGCGAAAGTGGTGTCGCTTGATAAGTTTCGCAAATAGCCAAAAGGCCTTGCGGTTTTAGCGCCCTTGCCACTGGCTACTTTGTCCAATTCAGCATAAAATCACTTTAACGAAATAAGTAGGTACCACATGTCAAATATTCGCGTTGAAACAGACAGTTTTGGCCCACTCGATGTGCCTGCCGACAAATATTGGGGCGCACAAACACAGCGTTCAATCAAGAATTTTCCAATTGGTTGGGAAAAGCAGCCCATAGCGATCGTGCGTGCCCTTGGGACAATTAAAAAGGCTTGCGCCTTGGTTAATATCACGCAGGGCGACATTTCAACTGAATTGGGCAACGCAATTGCTGCCGCCGCAACCGAAGTGATTGACGGAAAATTTGACGATAATTTTCCTCTTGTCGTGTGGCAAACAGGGTCAGGCACCCAAAGCAACATGAATGCAAATGAGGTCATCTCAAACCGTGCGATTGAACTCTTGGGGGGGGTTATGGGCTCAAAAAAGCCCGTGCATCCCAATGATCATGTAAATATGGGACAATCGTCAAACGATACATTTCCCACCGCCATGCATGTGGCATCGGCAATGGTGGCGCACGATGTTTTATTACCAGGGCTTGAAAAATTGCACACAGCCCTTTTGGAAAAAGTTGAGGCTTTTAAAAATATCATCAAAATCGGCCGCACACATACCCAAGACGCCACCCCTTTGACCTTGGGCCAGGAATTCTCGGGCTACGCGCATCAGGTTGCAATGGGCATTCGACGAATCAACGCGGCCTTGCCCGCGATATATGAACTGGCCCAGGGCGGCACAGCTGTGGGAACGGGTCTTAACACCAAAGTGGGTTGGGACAAACGCGTTGCGGCCGAAATTGCCAAACTGACTGGCCTTCCTTTCGTGACCGCACCCAATAAATTTGAAGCCCTTGCCGCGCATGACGCGATGGTTGAACTGTCAGGTGCCACACGCGTGGTTGCCGTCTCTTTGTTCAAAATTGCAAATGATATGCGGTTTTTGGGTTCCGGGCCGCGATCGGGCTTGGGAGAATTGAATCTACCCGAGAATGAGCCAGGCTCATCCATCATGCCGGGTAAAGTAAACCCAACCCAAGCCGAGGCCCTAACCATGGTGTGTGCCCAAGTCATGGGAAATGATGCAGCAATTGGCTTTGCAGGCAGCCAAGGGCATTTCGAATTAAATGTTTTCAACCCGATGATGTCTTATAATCTCCTTCAATCATTGCAGCTATTAGGTGACGCGGCCGCGTCATTCACAGACAATATGGTAAAAGGCACCACCGCCAATATCGCCCGCATTGATAAATTAATGAAAGAAAGCCTAATGTTGGTGACTGCTTTGGCTCCTACCATAGGTTATGATGCTGCCACCAAAGTGGCCAAAACTGCCCATGCGAATGGCACCACTTTGCGTGAAGAAGCCATTGCTTTGGGCTACGTTGACGGTGAAACCTTTGACCGTGTGGTGCGCCCAGAAGATATGATCGGCCCAAAGGGCTAGGCGCAGAAGTGGCGCAGATCATCTCGTTTAATAAAATCAAAAAGGCGACGACCAAACGGGCCGCCCACATCAAAGCGAACGAAAATTCCCAAAAATTTGGTCGCTCTAAGTTGCAAAAAAAGCTTGAAGCGGCACAATTGGGCAATGCCAAAATCTACTTGGACGGGCATAAGAAAACATGAAAATTCAGAAAAAACATTCCTTGAATCTGCGTGGACACCAAACATCAGTCTCGCTTGAGCCGCAGTTTTGGCACGCCTTTAAATATATTGCAGACCAAAAAAAGATCGGCATCAATGCCCTGGCGAGCGAAATCGACGAAGGGCGGGTGCCGCAAGCAGGGCTGGCCTCGTCCATTCGACTTTATGTGCTGACGCACTACCAAAAACAGGCGACCTAAGCGCCGTAGACTTAGTTGACCAAATGCCCACTTCTGCAATTGCGGTCTGCTGTGTGATCGGTTTGGGACTATTGGTAGGACGGTTGGGCAAAAACGTGCCCTCACCTCCGCCAACATCAAAGGCCCTTATAACATTAAATGCAATCCGCTCGGCAGGTGCGCCACCGACCAAAAAACAGGTCTATTTATCTGAAGCACGCTTTGTGTAAACAAAGGTTGCATGCCTCTATCCTAACGAGGTCAAACCTAAGCTACTGTAGGTTTCCAGCAACCAAAATGACAGCCGCGAAAAGCCGCCCGTCAGCATCAAAAACCCTATCGTCCAAAGCAAAAGCCCCATCATCCGCTCGATACGCTGCATGTTGCGGCGCATGAAGCCCATCGCTCCGTGCATTTTTGGGAAAAACGCCGCAACCCCAAGGAATGGCAAACCAAGGCCCATCGCATACACACCCAGCAAAATTGTCCCTCGCGCCAAACTATGCTCAGACGCGGCTAGCGTTAAGATTGTGCCCAGCTGCGGGCCTATGCAGGGCGTCCAGCCAAATGCGAATGCCAAGCCCAAAAGATAGGCCCCCATCAATGACCCCCCATGATCCCCACCCTCAAGTCGAAAATCCCGTTCAATAAAGCCCAAGCGCAAAATACCTAAGAAATGTAGGCCAAAGACCATAACAACCATACCCGAGATCAAGTTGAAACTTTCAGCATGGCTTAGAAAAAAGCGCCCAAAGACCGAGGCCGTAAAGCCCAAAAGCAAAAAGACCGTCGAAAGACCCATCACAAAGAACAAAGCTGCCCCAATCGGGCTGCGCCCCTTTGCACCAGTTGTGGACATGTCTTGGAGCGAGATGCCGCTTATATAGGCCAAATAGGGCGGCACAATCGGCAAGATACAGGGACTTAAAAAAGACAGTACCCCCGACAATAGCGCCACAAACATCGCCGGCGCTAGGGTGGCGTCAATCAGTTCAATTCCAAACATCGGCTTCCCTTACTTTGGAAATTCATACGCGCTAAAGCGCGCTCTGTCACGCCTAAGGCTATGAGTTTCTGCACATTCTCGTGCGGGGTGGTAAATGCCCCTGGCAAGCGCCAAGGGCAAAAAATTAACGCCCTAGGTTCCACCAACCTTTGCGTTTAGCGGCCACTTCGCTGCCTCCAGCAGCCGCCGCAGGGTCTGCAATAACGGGCTCTGCTAGTGCTGAAGTGGATGCAGGTGCATCTTTGCGCGCTTTAGGGGCTGCTTTAGCCCTCGGCTCTGCCTTGGCCGAAGGCTCCGCCGTTAAAGTAGTTGGCGCATCAGCTTTGACCTTAGCGGGCGCACGTTTGGCTGGAGTCTTTTTTACTGCCTTTGTTTTGACGGACAGGTCCACATCATCTGCGCTTGGCGCCAATTCTGGCGCTGTTGCGGCCGTTTGAATAGGTTCTAATGCTTGGCTTATGGTTTCGTTTAGTGCGACAGCCACGGTTTTTGGGCTACGGCTGCGTGTGCGGGTTTTACGCAACGGTTTGGCTTCAGCGTCACCTTCCAGACTGACGGGGTCTCTTCCCGCGTCAACGCCAGTGGTTTTGCTCTCATCACCACTTTCGTGTTCGACCTGTTCGGCACCATTTTCGCCAGTTTCAAGCATTGCAGTGCCTGCCCCACGACGGCGACGGCGACGACGCCGTTTCTTCTTACCATCGCCAGTCGCCTCATCAGGGTCGCTTTCATCAGATCCGGTGGCAATTTCCACCACTTCTCTTGTCAAATCAATTTCCGTCTCATCGACAGGATCGCCCATCATTTCAGCCGTACCGGAGATGGCGTGATTTTGCGCTTCTGTGACCAAACGGGTCGCGAATTTGAACTTTTCAAGCACATAGTCTGGGCTAATTAGGTGGGGATCGGCCTCAATGCGCACCGACATCCCATAGCGGGCTTCGATGCTGGCAATATGTTCGCGCTTTTGGTTCATCAAGAAGTTGATCACAGCCACGGGGGCCTTGAGCAACACTTCTTTTGAGCGGTTGCGCGTGCCCTCTTCTTCAAGAGCGCGCAAAATTTGTAAAGACAGGCTATCATCCGAACGGATTAAACCAGTGCCGTGGCAATGCGCGCAGGGCTGCGTTGTACTTTCAAGCATGCCTGGACGCAACCGTTGCCGAGACATTTCCATCAAACCAAAACCAGAAATGCGGCCCACTTGAATACGGGCGCGGTCGGTTTTTAGTTTATCTTTTAGACGTTTTTCAACCGCGGTATTATTCCGCCGTTCATCCATATCAATAAAGTCAATCACGATCAAGCCGGCCAAATCCCGCAAACGTAACTGACGCGCCACTTCTTCGGCGGCCTCAAGGTTGGTTTTCACAGCCGTGTCTTCGATCGACCCCTCTTTGGTGGCGCGCCCCGAGTTCACATCAACCGCAACCAAAGCTTCAGTGACACCAATCACTATGTAACCACCTGATTTCAGCTGAACGGTAGGATTAAACATGCCCGCAAGATAGCTTTCGACCTGAAAGCGCGCAAAAAGCGGCATCGGGTCATTATAGCGGCGTACCAAATTGGCGTGGCTTGGCATTATCATCCGCATAAAGTCTTTGGCGGTGCAATAGCCAGATTCTCCTTCGACCAACACTTCGTCGATCTCGCTGTTGTAAAGGTCACGGATCGAGCGTTTGATCAAGTCACCTTCTTCATAGATGGCGCTGGGAGCCACAGATTTTAAAGTCAACTCACGCACCTGCTCCCAAAGCCGCATCAAATATTCATAATCTCGGCGAATTTCGGGTTTGGTGCGGTTGGCGCCTGCAGTGCGAATGATTAGGCCTGCACCTTCTGGCACTTTAATCTCTTGCGCTATTTCTTTTAGTTTTTTACGATCAGTAGCTTGGGTGATTTTGCGAGAGATGCCACCACCGCGTGCAGTGTTGGGCATCAAGACGCAGTAGCGCCCGGCCAAAGAAAGATAGGTGGTCAAAGCCGCACCTTTATTACCGCGTTCTTCTTTAACCACTTGCACCAACATGATTTGGCGCATTTTAATCACTTCTTGTATCTTATAGCGTCGCGCCCGCGCTTTGCGCATGGGGGCTATTTCATCAGATACATCTTCGTCGGCGATCGACTCAATCTCGTTGGACTGGTGTTTGGTATGGTCTTTATGGCCGGCATGCTCATCATGGTTGCGATCATCACTTGCCTCAACATCGACCTCTGTTTGACTTTGGCTTTCAGCTTCAGGCTGCACCGCCGGAGCTTCAAAGGGGGCGTCGAAACTTTCTAATTTAGCCTCATCGTCCTCATGACCGAACATTTCTCTGCCGGCAATTTCTGTGCCCAAAACGGGAGTTAGCGCTTCTATATCAACGTCTGCGTCAGATAAGGGTCCTTGCAAAACCGCATCATTCGACTGAGTGCGTTCCGCGCGATTTTGATCGTTCCGGCCACGATCATTGCGAGGCTTTCTCTGACCACGCGCGGGGCGTGGTTCATCATCATTTTCTGCCGATGCCAAAGCCCGTTCTTCGTCCAGAAGCGCTTGGCGGTCTTCGGCAGGAATTTGGTAATAATCAGGGTGAATTTCGGCAAAAGCCAAAAAACCATGACGGTTGCCGCCGTAATCTACGAAGGCCGCCTGCAACGAGGGTTCAACCCGTGTGACTTTGGCTAAATATATATTGCCAGCAATTTGGCGTTTATTTAGGGTTTCAAAATCAAACTCTTCGACTTTATTTCCATCAACCACGACCACACGCGTTTCTTCGGCGTGGGTGGCATCGATAAGCATTTTCTTAACCATTGTGTTCCGTTCCACCGTGCCAAAGCTGTGATGACCAAACCTATACTGGTCAAAAAAAGCGATTGGGGTTGGTGTATTGTTTGGGCGGTGGCGCTAAGTCGAAATCCCACGCGGGCACCATATTGGCGCCACTCGCATTTTTCCATTTTACTCTCGCGCATCATCGCGGTTCTGTCCCAAATGCAAAGTGCATTCATTAAGTTTGCCCTGAGTGCCAAATTTTGGCGGGCTCTGCGTGACCCTAAAGCCGTTTATCTGCCATTGTGAGCGCGGTGTCGAACACTATGTCGGCCTTGCGCGTGCAACTGCGAATCTTGTGGGTATGCGTTTGATAAACGCACCTTAATGACCGTTATGGCGAAGCTTGTGGAAATTACAATCGAAACTTTTAGCAAACACAGACCCTTTGGTTGAACAACCCCTATAAATAGTCCGAGCGCACTAAATGATATTTGGCCATCTTCTCGTTCAAGGTGCGTCGTGGCAGGCTCAGCTCATCCATCACCGCCGAGATATTGCCTTTATGGTGACGCATGGCCGTGTCGATAAGCATGCGTTCAAAGGATTCAACATAATCTTTCAGAGGTTTACCTTCGGTGGTCAGCGCAGGACCGGCTATATCATCATCGGCCAAAAGCAACGCGACAACCGCCCCCAACCCCCGACGGCTTTGCAAAACTGCACGTTCGGTGATGTTGATCAGCTGGCGCACATTACCCGGCCAAGGCGCTTGCAACAGTTGCGCCGCCTCTTGCGTGGTTAGTATAGGAGTGTCGCACCCATATTCTTCTGAAAATTTTTGGGCCATTTGCGTGAAAATGGTCAAAATATCTTCTCCGCGTTGACGCAGCGGCGGCAAGGTAATTGTCATCGCACTCAGACGATAGAAAAGGTCAGGGCGCAGCGCACCTTCGACGGTTTTATCAGGCGCATGATCGTTGCAAATCGCAATGATGCGGATTTGCGGGGGGGTGCCTTGCTCGTTCATAAAGGCCAATAAGCGCGATTGCGCCGGATGAGACATCGCTTCTATATCTTCAAGGCAAAGCGTGCCGCCGCGCGCCTCTTCGACCAGGGGCAATGTGCCGTCGGCGGTGGGGCCGAACAACTTTGTGACCAGCTGATCTTCGGACCAAGCCGCACAAGAAAAGGCGATAATTTTGCGCCTAGCGCGAGGACCAACGGCGTGCAGTGCATGGGCGACCAAGGTTTTACCCGTGCCAATTTCGCCGTCGATCAGCACATGCCCGTCAGCTTGACCCCAATCAAGTAGATCTTCGCGCAACCGCTGCATAACCCCCGAGGTGCCGATCAGCTTTTTCACAAGCCCCGACCCATCCGACAATTCCCGCCGCAAAGCGCGGCTGTCCAATACTATGCGCCTATTTTGCGTGGCCCGCTTGGCAATTTCAGCCATTCGATCTGGATCAAAAGGTTTTTCCAAAAAGTCAAAGGCACCCAAACGCATCGCCTCGACCGCTATTGGCACATCGCCATGCCCTGTGACCAGAATCACAGGCAACGTTGAATCCATCACCATGATTTTCTTCAAAAAAGTCATACCGTCCATTGTGGGCATGCGGATATCTGTGACCACAATGCCTGCATAATCAAGTGACAGATGGCACAATGCTTCTTCTGCGCTGGCATAGGTCTTCGTGTCATAGCCCGACAGCGCCAACCATTGGCTGACCGATTGCCGCATGTCCATCTCGTCATCAACAATCATAATTTTCATGACTCGTGCCATCTTACCCTCATTTCTGTGTGACTGTGGCACCGATCAGAGGTAGCTGCACCTCAAATATAGCGCCGCCGCCATCACGATTGCGCGCAGTCAAGCGCCCCGAAAGATCTGAGATAATCCCCGATGAGATGGCCAGCCCAAGCCCAACCCCCTCGCCGGCTTTTTTGGTGGTATAAAAAGGTTCAAACACATTGTTCAATTGCGCAATCCCAGGCCCATTGTCTTGCACCAACAAAAGGGCGACTTCCTCCTGACGCATGATAATGTCTATATGCGGTGCTTGGGTAGTTTTTGTGGCATCAAGCGCATTGCGCAGCAGGTTGATGATCACTTGTTCAAGCCGAATGCGGTCGGCCAAGACCATCATGGGTTTGCGCGGAATGTCGCGGTTGATATGCACGACGCGCTGTTTAAGCTGCGGCTCCATCATCGCCAAAGCCTGCGACACGCAGTCGCGAAAGTCCACCGCCTCAAAGGCCTCGCCGCCTTTGCGGGCATAGGATTTCAACTGCCGGGTAATGGCCCCCATCCGGTCAATCAAATCATCGATCCGCTGAAATGAAGACAGCGCCTCTTGCGCACGGCGGCGTTGCAGCAAAAGCCGCGCTCCGGCCAAATAGGTTTTCATCGCTGCTAAAGGCTGGTTCAACTCATGACTGACCGCCGCAGACATTTCACCTAAAGCCGCCAATTTTGACGATTGCGCCAAGGTCAGTTCGGCCACTTCCAGGGTTTTTTGTACCTTTTCGCGTTCGGCTATTTCGGCCTCAAGGCGCGAATTCAGGCGGCGCAGGTCAGCGGATTCGCGTTGGAATGTGATCGACTGGGACCAGGCTCTCTGCGACAGATAGTAAAAGGCAATCGACAAAAGAATTGCAAACCCCATGATTTCAAGGGCCAGAACGCCATTCACACGCTCACGCACCGAATTATAGGCGGTGAATGTATAGATGCGCCAACCACGAAACAGCACGCGCGCATTGGTTTGCAAAACCGCCGCACCTTGAACAAAGGCCTCACCCTTGCCGTCGGTCCAGTTCGAGGGGGCTTGCTTTAAATTAAACAGACCTTTTAACGTGGCGGTGCTGGTCAGCGCCTCTTCAATGGTTTTATCGCGCCAACGCGGCTGCGTGGATAGGATGATAATGCCCTTGCTGTCGGTCACCAAAACCGCATCTTGCAAACCCGACCAGAAACGTTCGAATTTCATCAAATCAACCGAGACGACAATCACCCCCAAAGGTTTATTGTCTACCATAATCGCGCGTGAATAGGTGAAATCAAACCCGCCCGAAAGGCCGGGGGTAGCGTTAAAAAGCGTATCAACTTGGCGCTGCGCAAGCACGAAATAAGGCTCACTGCGCAGATTTGCTCCCAAAAGCGTGCGGTTGGTGGCGGCCACGACGCGGCCATCCTTATCCAAAAGGGTGATTTGCGCCACACCAATATCAGCTTGAAAGGACATCAAAAGCTGCGAGGTGGCAGTATATTGCCCCGACTGCAATGAGGCGACAAGTGCCGGATCCCGCGCCAAAAGCAGCGGCACAATCGAGGTGCGCTGAACTTCGGTTAAAATATTCCCCGAATAAAGCGTTAACCGCAGCTCGGCGCGGTTCCGGGTGGCCTCGGTGAAACGTTGGGTTAAAAATTTATTTGTATAAAAGACCACACTGATTGTCATCGCCAAAAGCAGGCCAACGATCAGCTTTATGCGCCAGGTGACGCCCCCCCCTGTAACAGGCTGCGGGAGCACCGCCGTACTGGAGACATTTCCGCTTTGTTTCACGGCTGGTTTGCTCATGGGGCAAGCATAGCAAGGCCCGCGCCAATGCTCAAGACAGGCTGTTTAGGCAAGGGCAAGTTGCCCGACCAAAGTTTGAAACATCGCTTGCCCATCTGTAGCCCCTATTGCGCCGTCAGCCACCCGTTCAGGATGCGGCATCATGCCCAAGACACGGCGGTTTTGGGACAAGACCCCCGCAATATCACCCATAGAGCCGTTAGGATTGTCGCTGTAGGTAAAGGCGACGCGCCCCTCGGCCTGCACGCGGGACAGCGTGTCTGCGTCCAGCGTATAATTGCCGTCATGATGGGCAATCGGTACTTGAATATGCGTGCCTTGTGCATAGCCATTGGTAAAGACGCAGTCGCAATCACCAACCTTTAGTGTCACGGTTTTGCAGATGAATTTAAGCCCCGCATTGCGCATCAACGCTCCTGGCAAAAGTCCCATTTCGGTTAAAACCTGAAAGCCATTGCAAATCCCTAAAACATAACCACCCCTTTGGGCATGGGTCTGTACAGCGACGGCAATTGGGGCACGCGCAGCGATTGCCCCACAGCGCAAATAGTCGCCAAAAGAAAAGCCACCTGGCACGCCGACAATATCAACCCCTTCGGGCAATGCGATTTCCTTGTGCCAAACTCGTACCACTTCGGCACCTGCCGCCTCAAAGGCTAGGGCCAAATCGCGGTCACAGTTAGATCCAGGGAAGGTCAGAATTGCGGCTTTCATGTCGGAGACTTTCGATCGAGGGGCACGGCAAAGGGGACTTTTGCGCTTTTTACGAAATTTCGATTGTGTACTTTTCAATTACAGTATTGGCTAAAAGTCGGTCGCACATGGTTTTGACGGACATTTCGGCCGCATCTTTGTCTGAACCGACGACATCAAGCTCAAGCACTTTTCCTTGCCGCACGCCAGTCACTCCTGAAAAGCCTAAAGCGCCCAGTGCGTGGCGGACAGCCTCACCTTGGGGGTCTAACACGCCATCTTTCAACATAATATGGATACGCGCCTTCATGGTTTGACCTTTCAATTTATTAATGTGGGCCTGGTTGTGTGTGTAACGTTTGATGGCAAAACACCCAGCCTTTTCGCCAGCTCGGTATAGGGATCGGGTAATGGAACCGGGACGCGTGGTGCGCCGTCTGGTTCAGGGGTGTCTAGACCGCGATTGTCCCAAAGGCGGCAACTGTCGGGGCTAATTTCATCAGCCACGATCAGACGCATAAAGTCGCCCTCCCAAACACGGCCAACTTCCAAACGAAAATCCGCCAGCCGAATGCCAACCCCCATCATAACGCCAGACAAAAAGTCATTCACACGCAAAGCCAAAGCCACTATGTCGTCTATGTCTTGTTGATTGGCCCAGCCAAAGGCGATGATATGTTCCTCAGACACCAAGGGCGAACCAAGTTTTTCATCTTTGAAATAATACTCAACGATCGGACGCGGCAAAGCCATACCCAGTGGTATCCCCAACCGATTAGTGATATCTCCCGCGGCAAAATTACGCACCACCACTTCAATTGGCACAATTTCGGCCATTCTGACCAACTGCTCGCGCATATTAAGACGGCGCATAAAATGGGTAGGCACGCCAATGCTGTTCAACCCAGCCATGAAAAATTCGGACAAACGATTGTTCAACACGCCTTTGCCATCAACCGCAGCATGGGGCGGGATCGCCGTCCTATTGCCGTCGTCTTTATAATATTGGATCAAAGTGCCAGGCTCGGGGCCCTCATAAAGGATCTTAGCCGTACCTTCATAGATTTTCTTACGACGTGCCATCAATGCCTCGATCACTTGACGGGTAAGTTGAGCGATCCCGCCCGTCTTTCATCTACGACTATACTTCAAGGAGGGCGAGGTCGCAAGGCTGATGGCACCCGTTGTTTTGCGACCAAAGCTTTATATTAAAAAAGAAAAATCCAATAAATTATGTTAAATTAAAAAGATTTATTGAACATAAAGCGCTTTTAAAAATAAGTTTTCCATGATGCCAGTTTAAAATTTCAGCTGAAAATATACCAAATAATCTTTTGGGCCTATGGGCAATCTATTTACTGAGCAAATCCGTCCCAAAGGCCTATGGCCAAGGTTGTGATTTTAGATCTGGCTGAAATGGTTGTTGGGTCGGTTATGGCTAACGTCATCCAGAACCTGGGCACACAATCATCGTCAGGTGAGCCAGTATAAAAATACGCCCAATATGGGCTTGATCTAAAAACCCACATCATGGAACGGGGCACATAGAAACTTCTGTAGATTTTATTTGTTAAAACCTTGGTTGCTGCCTTACCGTTAGAACGGGTCAGAAGGACTGATTGCCACCATTTGAGCCTATCAGCCATACTCTTATAAATCGCCTGTGCTAGGTTGGGGGCGGATTCGCTATCTCTCAGCCCAAATTTACCCAAACTCACCCAAAAGCCCTTACGCGTGCGAGGCTTTTGGTGCTACCTCCTTATATAGGTTGGTCCATGGATTACAGTTAAGCAAAAAAATGCAACCCGCGCCGCAACCAACCAAGGATCTCGAAAATAGCATAGTCTTATGGCAATTTTCGTAAACCGCTTATTATCTGCCATGCGACAAAGTTTTTGAAATTTAGGCCTGAAGTCCGTCAATTGGAAACAACTTTACTGCTCTGTGCACCCCATTACTGGGGGTGGTTTTGGGCCAATTTTCTTTGATATCACGCTTCGTCGATCAAAAGAAGGTAACTTTGGTCTCCTTTACTGCAGGCGCATCTGCTTTAAAACTTCATAATGATCATGAAGAATATGAAATTGCCTAAAGTTCATTTGTCTGTCATGGGCAATATTTAAAGTTTACCCTACTTCAGTAAGGATAATTTATGGACGCGCTTTCAAAACTTTTGCAAACACATGATTGGCTAATGGCTGACGGAGCTACGGGCACAAATTTGTTTAACATGGGCCTATCCTCTGGTGATGCCCCCGAGTTTTGGAACCTCAACCATCCCGACCGTATCCGCACGCTTTATAAATCAGCGATCGACGCCGGATCGCATATTTTTTTGACCAACAGCTTTGGCGGCAACGCGAGCCGCCTGAAACTGCATGACGCACAAAGTCAGGTTCATGAACTGAACCGCGTCGCCGCAAGCCTTGGGCGTGACATAGCCGACGCAGCAGACCGCCCCATTGTAGTTGCAGGCTCGATGGGCCCCACGGGTGAGATTATGGCGCCAATGGGCACCCTAACCCATGAGATAGCGGTCGAAATGTTTCACGAACAGGCCGAAGGCTTGAAAGCTGGTGGTGCGGACGTTCTGTGGGTGGAAACCATATCAGCCCCCGAAGAATATGCCGCCGCCGCCCAAGCTGCTAAATTGGCAGGCATGTCTTGGTGCGGCACCATGAGCTTTGACACCGCTGGGCGCACGATGATGGGCCTGACCTCTTCTAATATGGCGGATATGGTCGAAAAATTAGAAAACCCCCCCTTGGCCTTTGGGGCCAATTGTGGGGTTGGCGCGGCGGATCTATTGCGCAGCCTTATTGGTTTTGTCGTCCAAGGCGAAACGCGACCCTTAATTGCCAAAGGTAATGCGGGCATTCCTAAATATCACGACGGCCATATCCATTATGACGGCACGCCAGAATTGATGGCGGAATATGCGGTTTTGGCACGCGACATTGGCGCCACTATCATTGGCGGCTGCTGTGGCACGATGCCTGAACATCTGGCCTCAATGCGTCGCGCGCTTGACAGCCGTGCCAAAGGCTCCCCTCCCAGCCTTGAGCTGATAGCCAAAACTTTAGGCGGTTTTTCCTCGGCCTCAGACGGAACAGGCGATCAGGCTAATGAGGCCCCGCGCCGTGTGCGGCGCCGCGACAAATAACCGCTTTCTTTTCATTTTATAGGCTAAAGAAAAGTTTGATCTTTAGCTTTTTGTGACGCTTGTCGGCTTTATACGCAGCTATGTCGCTAACCGATAAGTTTCGCGATGCGATTGGTCGCAATGAGAACGAACAGTATAGTGGCAGGAGCGCCCCATGGCCGATGAAAATGACGACATCATCTTAAGCGAGCTTTCAGACGACGAATTGGTCTTGCAAATGCACGACGATCTTTACGACGGGTTGAAGGAAGAAATCGAAGAAGGCGTGAATATTCTTTTGTCACGCAAGTGGACCCCTTACGACGTACTGACCAAAGCTTTGGTCGCAGGCATGACGATTGTGGGCGCTGATTTCCGTGATGGGATTTTGTTCGTGCCAGAGGTTTTGCTTGCCGCTAATGCCATGAAGGGTGGCATGTTCATTCTAAAACCGCTTTTGGCCGAAACAGGTGCTCCGCGCATGGGTAAGATGGTTATAGGCACCGTAAAAGGTGACATTCACGATATTGGCAAAAACTTGGTGGGCATGATGATGGAGGGCGCAGGCTTTGAAGTGCGCGATCTGGGCATCAACAATTCGGTAGAGAAATATCTCGAAGCCATCGAAGCGGACCAACCAGATATTTTGGGTATGTCTGCCCTTTTGACCACGACCATGCCTTATATGAAGGTTGTGATTGATACTCTTAAAGAAAAAGGCATGCGCGAAGATTATATCATCTTGGTCGGTGGTGCGCCTTTAAACGAAGAATTTAGCCGCGCCATTGGTGCAGACGCATATTGCCGGGATGCAGCGGTGGCTGTTGAAACGGCAAAAGCGCTTGTCGCCCGCAAACACAATCAATTGAACGCTTAAGCGGTTTTTTAAATCACTGAAAGATTTAGTCGGTTAAACCCTAGACCTCGGTCTGGGGTTTTTCTTTTGGGACTAGAAAGTTCTTGCTCCACCCCCATATAAAGGAAATGATCAATCCGAATTTAGGAGAGTCGCAATGCCAATCCATGTTTTCGTGACCTTACTGATTGCCGTTATTTTGGCTGGGGGCTTTACGTTACTTTTTGTTCAAGACCTTGGCTGGCCGGCTGCCATTTTGGGGGCCAGTGCTTTAGCAATGCGTGCGTCCCTTGCTTTGCGTCCATGACGGCACTCGATGATGACGCTCTAACCCATCAGGGGTTAGAGTGTCGCGATCATGGTCGGATTTTGCTAATTGCTTGCGGCGCCCTTGCGCGTGAGGTGTTGGCCCTCAAATCCGCCAACGGCTGGTCGCATATGGATTTGCACTGCCTGCCTGCTAATTTGCATCTATGGCCCGACCGTATCCCGGACGCTGTCGAACAGATGATCCTGCGTCAGCGCGAATCTTATGAAAAAATCTTTGTCCTTTATGCCGATTGCGGCACGGGTGGACTATTGCAAACTCGCTGCGCAAAACTGGGAGTCGAGATGATGGCCGGCCCGCATTGCTATTCGTTTTTTGAGGGTAACGCTCTTTTTGAAACATTGGCCGAGCAGGAGTTTACTGCCTTTTATTTGACCGATTTTCTGGTGCGCCAATTTGATTCGTTCGTGTGGAAACCCATGGGGCTTGATCGCCACCCAGAGTTGCGCGACATGTATTTTGGCAATTATACCAAATTGGTCTATCAGGCCCAAACCGATGACCAAATGCTTGACCTAAAGGCACAAGAATGCGCGCACCGATTAGGCCTTGCATATGAGCGGCGTTTCACGGGATATGGTGATCTTTATGCCGAACTTGTAGCGCTTTAACGCGCCAAAACCTTGAAATTGGACCCAAAAGCCGTGCAAGCGCAAGAATTTGTCAAAAACTTTATAAAACTATGGGGTGACAAGGCCCCGCGCGAGATAGCAGCGCTTTGCGCCTTTGACGCGCATATGCTGACCGTTACGGGCCTTTGGTGCGAAGGGCGCATTGAAATTGAGAAAGCCCTTTCCAGCGAAATGGTGGGGCTTTTTCACCAAGCGCGCATAGTCTTGGGGCGCTCACATATCCGCACACTGTCCTCATCAGCCGAAGTTGCGACCCAACGACTTGTCGTCTCGGGGCTTGTGGATGCGCAAGGGCAAGATCTCGGGCGCGTTGGGGCGATTTTAACACTGGTTTTATCGAAAAGTGACGAGGGTTATTTCCAAGCAGTCAGCGTGACATTCAGCCCGCTAAGCCAATAAAACGCCTTAGTCACCCAAAAGCGCACTGGCCGCATCGCGGGCCGCTTGGGTGATTGTGTCCCCCGCCAACATGCGCGCAATCTCTTCTATGCGGGCATTCTGATCTAAGGGGGTAACAGTCGAAAGGGTCATGCCGGCCTTTACCTTTTTTTCCACCCGCCAATGATGGGTGCCAAGGGCTGCTACTTGGGGCGAGTGGGTCACAACCAACACTTGCCCACCTTGCGCCAAACTTGCCAAACGCCGCCCCACCGCATCGGCCGTAGCCCCACCAACACCGCGGTCAATCTCGTCGAAAATCATGGTCACTCTTGGGTTCTCACGTGTCAGGCACACTTTCAGCGCCAGCAAAAACCGCGACAACTCCCCCCCCGACGCAATGCGATTAAGCGCCCCCGAAGGCGTACCCGGATTGGTCACCACGCAAAAGGCTACCAGATCTTGGCCGTCGGGCCCGGGATCTTGGGCTGTGAGGGTGGTTTCGAAAATCGCCCGTTCCATCTTAAGGGGAGCCAATTCACCCACCATGGCGTCATCTAGCCGCTTAGCCGCAGCTTTACGCGCTACGGTTAGAGCGTCAGCCTCTTGGGTATAAGTGGCTTCAGCCGACGCCAATATTTGCGAAAGAGCGGCAACGCCTTTGGTACTGTCGTCGAGCGCATTTAGGCGCGCGCACAAACGATCAGCAAACGGGCCCAGATCATCTGGCAAGACATTATGCTTACGTGCCAATGCACGAATGGCAAAAAGACGTTCTTCTAAATGTTCAAGATCTTGGGGATCAAAGTCCAAGGCTGCAAGCTGGCACTCGATACTGTCGATTGCTTCGCCCAGCTCGGTCATTGCCCGGCCAAGGCCGGCGATGGGAACCTCAAGGCCCGTTATGGAATCGGATTGGATCGCAACCCCTTCCAAACGGCGCAGGGCGTCGCCCATCATCATATCGGCCCCTTGGTCAGATATCAGTACCAAAGCGCGAGCAATTTCGCCGCGCAATTTTCCGGCCGCCTGCATGTGGCGGCGGCGAGTGTCTAAGGACGCCTCTTCGCCTGCTTGAGGGTTTAGTTGGACAAGTTCGGCCACAGCATTACGCAAGTATTCTTCTTCAGCGGTCAGTTTGGCAACTTCGGCGTGCGCGCTGTCCAGCGCCTTTTGCGCCCGCCCCTGCTCTGCCCAAGCCGCCCGACAAGCACTTAGGTCAAGTTTGGCAAAATCGTCCAAAAGCGCGCGGTGTCCACGTGGGTTCAAAAGCCCACGATCATCTTGCTGGCCATGCAGTTCAACCAATTGATCCGACAAGGCACGCAACAACTCGCCCGAGGCGCGCCGCTCATTCACCCAAGCAGACTTGCGGCCGTCGGCATAATTCACTCGCCGCAAGATCACTTCGGACGTATTTTCCATACCCGCGTCAACCAAGATTGCGCGGGCAGGATGCGCCGGCGCGAGGTCAAAAACGGCCGTAACCTCCCCCTGCTCGGCCCCTTGGCGCACTAGCTCGGCCCGGCCACGCCAGCCCAGCACAAAGCCCAAACTGTCAAGCAAGATCGATTTTCCCGCCCCAGTCTCGCCAGTAAGCACGTTTAGCCCCGGCTCAAAAGCCAAACTTAAGTTATCAATGATTAGCATATCTCGAATATCAAGCGCGCGTAGCATTTTGATTCCTAGCCGTTAGAGCCATTCGCCCTTAATCATTTGCCGATAGACATCGCGCAACCAATTGCTGCCCCCAACCTCAGGTTTCATGCCGTTGGCCGTCAACAGCTTATAGCTGTCTTGGTAAAAGGGACTTGATTGGTAGTTATACCCTAAGATCGCACCTGCTGTCTGGGCCTCATTCTGCAAGCCCAGTGCAGTATAGGCTTCTACCAGACGGTGCAGAGCTTCGGCCGTGTAGGCGGTATTCTGATAATTTTGCACCACTGAGCGAAAACGATTGATCGCAGCTGTGAAGTTTGAACGTTTTAAATAGTAGCGCCCAACTTCCATTTCTTTCGCCGCTAAATGGTCAAAGGCCAAATCGAATTTCAGCGCAGCAAGGCGTGCATAATCTGAATTCGGATATTGGTCGATTACATTACGCAGTCCCGTCAGTGCTTCGAATGTAATGGCCTGATCGCGGCCCACATCATCAACTTGATCATAATAGGACAGGGCCACCAAATAAAGCGCATAGGGCGCGTCTTCGTCCCCAGGATAAAATTCGATGAACCTCTCCCCAGCCGATCGGGCCTCTTCATATTTTTGGTCTTTGTGATAGACATAGCCCTGCATAATCAACGCGCGTTTCGACCACTCGGAATAGGGATAAAGACGTTCAACCTCAGCAAAAAGTTCTACCGCTTTTTTGCGGTCTTTATCCACTTCCAGCATATATTCAGCGTTTTGATAAAGGGTCTGCGCACTTTTATCGAGCAGTTTTTCTTCGCCGTTTTTTTTGGCACAACCGCCGAGTGTCAAAAGCGCCAGCCCTAACATACAAAGAAAACATTTTATCTGCCTAACACCCATCTTGCCACCCAGTTTCTAGAATGCAAAGCCAACCTAAAGATTGGCTTTGCACTTCCTAGCATATAAAAATATTAGGCGCAAAATCCATTCGCCGCAAATCACTTAAACTTGCTGTGGAATGTCCGATTTTTTTAGCCCCATACCAGGCAAAAGATGCCCCATACTCCTAGTAACCGGGGTGAGAGCATAGGCCGAAGGATCCGAAAAAAGACCACGCAATAGCTTGTTGGTCAAAGCATGGCCCGCACGTACACCTTCGTAGCGGCCCAAGATAGGCGCGCCCGCCAAAGCCAAATCGCCCAAAGCGTCAAGCATTTTATGGCGCACAGGTTCGTCCTGATGGCGCAAACCACCTGGCGACAGTACTTTGCCATCGTCAAAAACAACCGCATTTTCCAAAGTGCCTCCCAAAGCCAAACCGCGCGAAAGCATCACATCGACATCATCCTGCATACAAAAAGTGCGGCTGTCACACAGTTCGCGGACAAATGCACCATTTGACATATTAAGCGTTTTCTCTTGATAACCAATAGCTCGGTCAACGAAGTCTATGCTAAAGGCTATTTCCAACATCGCACTTGGCGACAGGCGCGCCATGGCTTGGCCTGCGCGGACTTCAACCGTTTTTAAGATGCAAATCGACAGCGACTGTTGGCCTAAGTCAGTGATGCCTGCAGCCATAAAGCCGCGCACAAATGGTTGGGCTGAGCCGTCAAGAATGGGCACCTCAGGACCGTCAATTTCGATCAAAGCGTTGTAAATCCCACAGCCTGCAAGCGCGGCCATCAAATGTTCAACCGTGGCTATGCTAGTTCCGGCTTCATTGATCAGCTGCGTGCAAAGCGGTGAATGGACGACATTACTCCAATTTGCCCCGACCATTTGGTCGGCCACGATGACGTCTGTGCGTTTAAACCAAACACCAAACCCTGCGCCCGCCGGGTGCACCGCAAGCAGTGCACGCTTACCAGAGTGCAAGCCAAACCCCTCAAACTGTGCGGTCGTTTTTAAGCTTCTTTGCACAAATGCCTCAGTCGTTCCCCTGCGGCACATAGCAAAGACCAAAGGACTTCACCGGCAGCAGCTTACTAATGGATTAACACGCACCTGCAGAAGAACAACTCACTCTTTGTAACAATTTGTAATAATGCTAATTATTAATTAAAAACCAAAAATAGGAGAAAAATCGCCAAAAAAGCCCCCTTTTTGGAGCTTTCTTGAACTATTTTTCCAAATTCCGCCAACTTGCAAAAGGGGCTAGTTAGCTTGCCGGCGCAAAAAGGCGGGAATTTCGATGCGATCTTGGCTTTCAGGGCGATCTTGCTCATCGTCATAAGTCAAAATAGCGGAAGTTTGGCGTGACGCAGCGGCGACACTTGGCGTTTGCGTGGCGCGTGGCGCTGCGCTAGGCTCGGCATAGCCGGCCATACGGTTGATCAAAGAACCAATCCCAAAACGAGGCTTTTCGGTTTGAGGCTCAACGGTACGTGGCGAGGTTTGCGCAATCATAGGCTGACGTCCCGCCGAGGCGGGCATTTTATTTACGGCTGCCTGCAGTTTCTGTAGCGCCTCGGGAGAGGGGGTGCCCGGGGCCCGCGGTGCGGGCGCAATAAAGCCCTCAGGATTGCCCCGTATCACACGGTCAATATCTGCGGAACTAAGGCTTTGGTTGTCAGTGTGTGGCATATCTGCAATAGGGTTTGAGGCGTGAACTTGGGGTGCGGGCTCAGCATCAAACTGCGCGAACAGATTGGGCACCTCTTGCTCGAATGCAGGTCGGGGGTTAGACAAGCTCATGGGTGTCTCCGTCAGCCCCACCTGCTCTTGGACCACAGGGGGCAAAGGGTGCGAAATAGCCCGACGCAGCACGCCGGACCCTTGGGCACTGACCAAAGCCTCGATCCCAGTAGCGACAACTGATACGCGGATAGAACCTTCCATGGTTGTATCAAGTGTCGAGCCCACAATAATATTGGCATCAGGGTCAACTTTTTCGCGAATAATATTCGCTGCCTCGTCCAGCTCAAACAAGGTCAGGTCATACCCACCCGTGATATTTATCAAGACGCCGCGTGCACCGTTTAGGCTAATTTCATCAAGCAGCGGGTTAGCGATGGCTTTTTCCGCCGCTTGCACGGCGCGATTTTCGCCCGAAGCTTCCCCAGTGCCCATCATGGCTTTCCCCATTTCATCCATTACTGCGCGCACATCAGCAAAGTCAAGATTAATGAGGCCCGGGCGCACCATCAGATCAGTGACACCCTTAACACCCTGATATAAAACATCATCCGCCATAGCGAAGGCTTCAGTGAAGGTGGTTTTCTCATTGGCCAAACGAAACAGATTTTGATTTGGAATTATGATCAGCGTGTCAACCACTTTTTGCAAAGCGGCAATACCCTCTTCAGCCTGACGCATACGCTTTGCACCCTCAAACTGAAAGGGCTTAGTCACAACGCCTACGGTCAGCACGCCCAATTCACGCGCAGCCTGCGCGATGATGGGCGCCGCCCCCGTGCCTGTGCCACCACCCATGCCTGCGGTAATAAAACACATGTGCGCGCCAGCAAGCTGGTCAACAATCTCTTCAATGGTTTCTTCTGCCGCGGCTGCACCCACGGAAGGGCGCGCGCCCGCACCCAGACCTTCGGTAACCTTAATGCCCATTTGCACTTTTGATGTGGCTTGGCTTTGCTGCAAAGCCTGCGCATCCGTATTGGCAACAACAAACTCGACCCCTTCGAGTTTCTTGTCAATCATATTATTGACCGCATTACCACCTGCGCCGCCCACACCAAACACGGTAATGCGTGGCTTTAGCTCTTCGTGACCGGGGACTATTGTAAGATTAAGTGCCATGCCTATTTGCCTCTTTATAAAACTGCCCAATTTTTATCGCAACTTTTGCGCGACTTGGGGGTGATTCTATCGGGTTTATTTGCGAAGGTCACTAAAAAAAACATAAACTACCAAATATAGACAGAAATTAAACTAATTTTTCATAGTTAGAGGTAATTCACCGCATATTGCGGTCACCAATTGTCACCAAACCATTTCAACGCCCGCTTTAACGAGTGCGCGGGATAGCGTTCCGAAGGGACATCAAAATCCCACCATTCATCTTGAGGCTGCACCGCAAATAAACAGGCCCCCACAATCGAAGAAAAAGCAGAGCCCGTCAGCGCTTGTGGTAGGCCATTAATGCGCATAGGCCGCCCCAAGCGCACCCTAGGGCCTAGGATTTTTCCCGCCAATCCGTCCATCCCTGGCAGCTGGGCCGCCCCGCCCGTCAAAACAATTTGCTGGCTTGGTAAATGTTCAAAACCCGCTGCGTCTAATCTAGCCCGGGTTTCCTCTAAAATCTCTTCGACGCGGGGGCGGATAATACCGATTAATTCCGTGCGGCTAATTTGGCGACGATCTTTGTCCCAATCGCCGCTATCCCCCGAGATTGCGATCATCTCGCGGTCATCCATGCCCGTGGCTTGCACGCCGCCATGCATATTTTTGATCCTCTCAGCCATAGCCAATGGCACTTGCAACCCTTTTGAAATATCAGAGGAGATATGATCACCCCCCATTGTAACGCTATCGGCATAGATCATATGTTTTTTGACAAATATAGACACGCCCGTGGTACCGCCACCCATATCAATGCAAGCCGCCCCCAACTCTTGCTCATCTTCAACAAGGCTTGAAAGTCCTGATAAATAGGCAGATGATGCAACTCCCGCCAATTCGAGATCGCACCGTTTAATACAATATGCCAAGTTTTGAATGGCGTTTGTCTCAACAGTCAAAAGATGCATGTCGCAGGCTAAACGAGTACCAGACTGGCCGCGCGGATCAGACAGTCCTGTGCGCGCATCAAGAACAAAATTTACCGGCTGCGCATGCAAAACATCGCGAGAGATACCCAAATCAGGCATATGACAAGCAGCAAAAACCCGCGCCAAATCTTGCTCAGATACAAAGCTTTCACGCACCTGCGTTTCACCCACCAAACCGTAACTGCGCGGCTCTGCCCCCGAAAAGCAGGCAATGGCTTGGTCAACTTTCAGATTGGCCATCTTTTGCGCAGCTTGCACAACGGTGCGGATCGCCCGCTCGGTCTCATTCATCACTTCGATCTGACCAAAGCCCACCCCACGCGACTTCGTGGTCGAGGCCCCAATGATCCGAAACAGCGCCTGCCTCGCAAAATTAGGCCCCACTCCTTGGGTACCCACCGCACTCGACAGGGCTTGCGCATCGACTAGATCGCTAGGGCGAACTTCGCCATCAAAGCGCAGGATCAAACAGGTGATTTTAGATGAACCCACGTCCAAAAGCGCAATAGCCCCCTTTTGTAATGCCATTTTGCGCATATTTCGCATCATCCGCTGAGCGTTATAAAGATCTTTCATAACTTGGTCCCAACCGACAAATTGTCATTTTTACGGCGCAATACTTCCAACGCTTGCGGTGAGAGCTGCAACACAGGGCGCGCGGTGATGCGTAAATCAATGACAGGCACATCACGCGCCAAAAGACTTTGCGCCTGATCAAGCGCGATCAGGCGCTTAAGAGCGTTTTCAGGGTCATTTTGCGGCAATAAAATCCGCTGGCCACGGTCAAGCACCATATCCCAGCGCCGCGCCCCCACCCGCACCAAACCGCGCAGACGAGGAGACAAAGGGCCCGCGACCATCAAAAGCCTTAGGGCCTCCTGAGCGGCTAAATTGGCCCCTTCACCCGCGATAAGGGGCAGATCCATACGATCAGTGCGGGCGCGCAACAAGGCCAAGCGTCGCCCTGTTGCATCTAAAAGCTGCAACCCATCTTGCAAGCGCCAAACAAGTGCAGGCGCGCGTTCGCTGATGCTCACTTGCAAAATACCCGTATTGATACGCAAATCCGCATGTGCCACTGCGTCAAGATTTTCGATCTGAGCACGCAAGGCCGCAAGGTCTATGTGGAATGAGCTGATCGGCAGCTCTAATGCCAAGGCGCGACGCACCCCGTCGGTCAACTCGGGCGATGCCCCGTCAATCGACATCAGTGTGACTTGATATTCTGGGCGCTCTTCAATGGTGTGCTTCATCTCTTGCACAAAAGTCATTGCTGCTGTGCGGCGCGCCGTGTCTGAAAAGTAAACAGCAAACGGCAAGGTAATAATCAAAATCGGCACGCCTAAGCGCAAGAACACCTGCACCCAAGGGTTTAGCAAAAACCGTTGCAAACGGTAAGAGCCGCGACTTGGGGCAGGATCCCGCCGGGCAGATGGGTTGTTTTGATGGCGCTTGGGGGCGATCAACGGTTGCATGAGGCGTCCTTAATCATCCAATCACACAGGTCGGCAAATGAGATCCCGCATATAGCGGCCTGTTCGGGGCTAAGCGACGTGGGCGTCATGCCCGGTTGAGTGTTGGTTTCCAAAAGCACCAGCCCAGCCAGTCCGCGCGCCTCGTCCCAGCGAAAATCTGTGCGGCTCAGGCCACGGCACCCCAAAGCGCGGTGCGCACGCAAAGCGTAATCAAGGCAGGCGTTGGTGATAGCATCAGGCAGTTTGGCCGGCACCACATGCGACGAGCCACCCACCGTATATTTGGCCGCATAATCATACCAGCCGTTGGTGATAATATCCGTGACACAAAGCGCGCGTTCCCCCATCACCGAAACGGTCATTTCGCGGCCCCTACCATAGGCTTCAACCATCACGGTTTCAGGCATCTCGGGACCGAGGGCGGGAGGGGCATCAGCCTTATTATGCACGATATAGACCCCCACGGACGAGCCTTCGCTATTAGGTTTGACCACATAGGGTGGCACCATCACATGGCGCACACGCACTTCGGCGGCAGGGCTTAGTATACCCTCTAAAACAGGCAGGCCTGCGGCGCGGTAGACTTCTTTGGTGCGGGTTTTATCCATAGCAAGGGCCGAAGCCAAGACCCCCGAATGCGTATAGGCCAAGCCCATACATTCAAAAAGCCCCTGCACCGACCCATCTTCGCCGTAGCGGCCATGCAGTGCGTTAAAAACAAAATCAGGGGAGATCGCGCGCAAGGCTTGAGCCAAGTCTCGGTCGGCGTCAACCTCGATCACATCATATCCTGCGCTTCGCAAAGCTAGGGCACATTCACGCCCTGTCGATAATGAGACGTCCCGCTCAGCGGAAAGCCCTCCCATCACTACTGCCACGCGAAGCTTTGCTTTGTTCGCAATGCTCGCCATTCTGCCTCAATGGGGCTTGGCCCCTAAATTGCTCACTTGTTGTGAGCTTTTGTGCGCGCCAAATTGGTTCCGACGCGAATGATTTCCCATTCTAACGTAATTCCTTGGGTTTCGAAAACCTTTTTTCGCACCAATTCACCCAAATCTTCTAAATCTTGCGCCAAAGCGCCGCCCTTATTAATCATAAAGTTGGAATGTTTGGGTGACATCTGCGCCCCCCCTAGGCTTGCACCGCGCAAACCGGCTTTGTCAATGACACTCCAAGCTTTCAGCTCTTGGCTGTCGACAGGCTGGCCCGTGCTGGAAAAACCTGCAGGATTACGAAAGGTTGAGCCAGCCGAGCGCTCTTTGGTGGGTTGGCTGGCATCACGTTTGGCAATCTGATCATTCATGCGGGCTAACAATTGCGCTGGGTCGCCTGGAGGGGCGCGCATCAGGGCCGAGACGATCACCGCCCCTTCGGGCAATCTTGAGTGGCGGTAGGAAAGATCAAGCAGTTTTGCCGGAAACGTCGCCAAATGCCCGTCGCGCTCCACCACATCGACAGAGACAAGATGATCCGCCACATAGGCCCCGTAACAGCCCGCATTCATCCGCACGCTCCCCCCGATCGTGCCCGGGATCGTGCGTAAAAAAGTCAAATCCAGCCCTGCTTCGGCGGCGCGGCGCGCCACATGCGCATCGAGCGCTCCAGCCCCTGCCCGCACCAAAGGCCTGTCAATAGTGACCTGGTTAAAACTACGCCCCAAACGCACAACAACCCCCGAAACGCCTCCATCCCGCACGATTAGATTGCTGCCAACCCCCATGGGAAAAAGGGCAACATCAGGGTCCAAAGCACCCAAAAAAGATTGTAAATCTTGCAAATCTGCAGGTTGAAAAAGCCACTCCGCAGGCCCGCCAACGCGCAACCATGTCAGGTCGGCAAGGGAGCGGTTTTCGCTTAAAGTGCCACGCACTAGGGGAAAGGATTTAATCATAGCTGAAGGATAAGCAAACTTGGCCCAGACCGCAAGATAGCTGCACAAAAAGCAAAAAAAGCCCCGTTTAGCTCCTACTATCATCCAATCTTTGTACCAAATTGCTGGCCCAAGCTGAAATACTACCAGCACCAAGGCAAATCACCAGATCACCGGGCTTTCCATTGTAACGCACCAGCTTTTCTAGATCGCCTTCATTTGAAACGGCCACCGCATGACGGTGGCCGTGGGCGATCAACCCTTCAACCAGATTTTCGCGCGTGGCCCCTGCAATCGGATTTTCGCCTGCACTATAAACTTCAGCTATAGCGACGATGTCCGCTTCATTAAAACAGGTGCAGAAATCTTCGAACAGGTTCGACAGGCGAGTGAAACGGTGAGGCTGGTGCACCGCAATGATACGCCCTTTGGTCGATTGGCGGGCGGCGCGCAAGGCGGCGATGATCTCAACAGGGTGATGACCGTAATCATCAATAACCGTGACACCACCCACCGTCCCTACGCGGGTAAAACGGCGGTTCACTCCCCCAAATGAGGCGAGGGCCGTACGAATAGCATCGCCGCTCATGCCCAAATGGCGCGCCACTGCAATGGCCGACAAAGCGTTTGAAACATTGTGATCGCCCGGCATCGGTAGGATTAGATCGCGGATCATTTGCTCTTCGCCCTCGGATTGCAATGCCACGTCGAAATAGGCCGTCCCATCTTCAAAGCGCAAATTGATGCCGCGCACATCGGCTTGGGCGTTAAAACCAAATGTCACGATACGCCTATCCGTGACGCGTCCGACCAGGGTTTGCACCTCGGGGTGGTCAGTGCAACATACAGCCAAACCATAAAACGGCACATTCGAGACGAAATCCAAAAACCCTTTGCGCAACGCGTCAAAACTACCCCAATGTTCCATATGTTCTGGATCTATATTGGTCACAATCGCGATGGTTGCAGGCAACCGATTGAATGAGCCGTCGGACTCGTCCGCTTCGACCACCATCCATTCGCCCGCACCCGCGCGTGCATTTGACCCGTAAGCATGGATCACGCCACCGTTGATCACCGTCGGATCAAAGCCGCCCTTTTCAAGCAAAGTGGCCACCATCGTGGTCGTCGTGGTTTTGCCATGGCTGCCCGCCACTGCAATATTGGACTTAAGGCGCATCAGCTCGGCCAGCATTTCTGCACGCCGCACTACAGGCAAGCCACGCCGGCGCGCCTCTTCCAACTCGGGGTTGCCTTTTTTGATGGCAGAAGACATCACCACAACCGCTGCCAAAGCCACATTTTCCGCCGCCTGCCCCACAAAAATCTGCGAGCCCAATTGGGCCAAACGGTCGGTGATTTTGCTGGCATTGGTATCGGAACCTTGTACAGAGCATCCCAAAGTCATCAAAATTTCAGCAATACCCGACATGCCAATCCCGCCGATACCAATAAAATGAATAGGGCCCAACTCGCCCGGAAGTTTGGTAACGCCCGTCATGTTATTTCTTTCTAAAATGCTCAACTAAAGCCATAAGACGTTGCGTGGCATCGGGAATTCCATAGCCTTTCGCGAAGCCAGCCATCCGAACGGCCAGACTTGGATCTTGTAAAATGGCCATGATTTCGGCGCATAAACGCTCGGGTGTTAGGCCCGCCTCGACTAAGGCCACGCCTGCGCCCGCATCAACCACGGTTTTGGCATTTGCGGTTTGGTGATCCATGGCCGCAGCCGCATACGGAATTAAGATCGACGGACGCCCCATCACAGATATATCCGCAATAGACGATGCCCCTGCCCGCGTGATGACCAACTGTGCTTCGGTCAAGCGCCGAGCCACATCGTCAAAAAACGGCGAGACGTCGGCCGTGACGGCCGCCGCGTGATAGGTTTGCTTGACCAACTCGACATCTTCAGCTCGGGCTTGGTGATCAACCCGCACCAAAGCGCGCAAATTACCGGGCATCAAAGCAATGGCCGCAGGCACCACTTGTGACAAGATTCGCGCACCTTGCGAACCGCCTATGACCAACAGGCTCATCGGATGATCGCCGGGCGGGATGTAGCCTGATGCCGCGCGCATCAAAATCGCATCGCGCACTGGATTGCCAATGTGGATGGACTTCACCCCTTTGGGCAAAGCCAAAGGCCAAGTACCGCAAGCAATGGCCGAAACATAGCGCGCAAACAGGCGGTTAACCCGCCCTAAAACGCCGTTTTGTTCATGAATGATCCGAGGCAGGCGTAAAATAACCGCGGCAGCCAAGGCTGGCATAGATGGGTAACCGCCAAAGCCCACCACCATGTCGGGTGGGTCTTGGCGAAATTGATGCACCGCCGCGCTAACGCCGCGCAACAGCGTAAGGGGTACCAAAAACTTTGCCAAACCCCTGCCACGCGCGAATGTGTCGGACGAGACTTGACGGACTTCAACTCTGGCGGGAAAGTTGCTCGCATAGTGCTCCCCACGCACATCGGTGGATAGAACAACCCGCCAGCCGCGCCGCAACATTACCTCGGCCAGAGCTTGCGCAGGGAACATATGCCCCCCCGTACCACCTGCTGCTATTAAGATCATTGGAACCTTTGACATCAGCGCCCCCACCTCAAGATTTCACCCATGTCACCTTGAGGGCGACTGCGCGTCAAGGCCAAAAGCATGCCCATCGTAATGCCCGCTGCCAAAACAGACGAGCCCCCGTAAGAGATGAACGGCAGCGTCATGCCCTTGGCGGGCAAAAGACGCACAGCAACCCCAAGATTAATCATGGCTTGCACGCCAAAAATGCACGCCAAACCCGCCCCTGCTAAGCGCACGAACGGATCGCGTTCTTTAAGCAATCTAAAAAGGGAGCGTACGACGATTAAACAGTAAAGCACCACAATAAAGGTGACCAAGATCAGCCCATATTCTTCGGCGGCAACCGCAATTATAAAATCTGTATGGGCATCGGGAAGGGACCATTTCACTTGCCCCTCCCCCACACCCACGCCCAGAAATCCACCCTCTTGAATGGCGTTAGCTGCATAACCAAGCTGGGTCCGCGGATCTAGATCTGGGGTTATAAACCCATCAATACGGCGAGCAAAATGCTGAGACAGCTTATAGGCAAAAAGCGCTCCTACCACCCCAGAACCTATGACCCCTGCGATCAAAAAAATCGGCGCCCCACCAACAAAATAAACCACTCCCCAACCAAATAGGATTAGGGCCGCTTGGCCAAAATCAGGCTGCATGGCCAAGAGACCCACAATAACTACTGCCAAAACAAATGAGATCAGCCTTCCAGGCGGGCCGTTAATGTCAAAAGACGCACCAATAAGCCAAGCGGCCAAAATGATGAAACCGGGTTTTACAAATTCCGAAGGTTGCACTGTTATAAAGCCAAGGTTTAACCATCTGACGGCCCCTTTTCCAAGATCAGTACCCAATGGGATCAGCGCCAAAAGCGCTATAAAGGCCCCTAAAAAACCCAGCGTACCCAAGCGGCGCAGCGTAGCAGGCGACATCATCGAGATCGAGACCATCACCACCATCGACAGGGTTCCAAAAAATACCTGCCGCTGCACATAATAAAAGGGCTCGAGATCATTTCGGGCGGCCAAAGGCACTGAGGCAGCAAGTCCTAGCAAAATGCCAATCGCAAATAGGATAAAAACAGCCGTAAACGACCACTTATCAATGGTCCGCCACCATCGTGGAATAACCGGCTCTCTTACCCGTGTGGGCAAAAAACCATAGACCATTTCCGTCATGGAACCGCCTGTGTTGCCTGTGTTGCCTCTGCGCCCAAATGGGCAGTCCGATTTTTCGGATCTTTAACGACTATAGCGCTGATTTTTCCCTATGGCTAGAGGTTTGATGACCATAGCTTTGACCCTCGGCGACTTTAAAGTCTAGATATAGTACCTAAGCCTCCAAATAGGCCTGCACATGGGCTGCAAAATCGTCACCACGTTTTTCGAAATTATCATATTGATCAAAGCTGGCGGCGGCCGGCGACAGCAAAACCACATCCCCCGCTTTGGCATCGCGCACCGCAGCTTCCACGGCCTGTGCCATGGTGGTGCAAATCTCATATTGGGTTGCGCCCAGGCTTTGTGCAAAAGCGTGGGCCGCGTCACCGATCAAATAGGCCTTCACAACAGCCCCCAGATCATTGCTCAGGGCGGAAATACCCCCCTCTTTGGCTTGGCCGCCAGCGATCCAGCGGATATTTTCAAAAGTGGTAAGGGCTTTGCGTGCGCTGTCAACATTGGTCGCTTTGCTGTCATTGACAAACCGCACGCAATTTTTGGTGCCGATGGTTTGGCTGCGATGGGGTAGGCCCGCGAATGAGGCAAGCGCCGCCTCGATCTGCTTAGGCCCTACTCCCAATGCACGCAAGGCCGCATAAGCAGCGGCGGCATTTTGGTGATTATGAGCTCCTGGCAAACCTTGTACTTGGCGTAGATCTATCGAAGCCACCTGCTTACCACGGCGCCATTCCGCTAAAAAGCCTTTGCGCACAAAAACTGACCAAGCGAAATTGTCTAGCTTTTGACCCGATGAGATGCGAATGACACGGTCATCCGCCGCACTTGCCCCCAGTTGATTGGCCAGAAACTGACCCTCAAGTTCATCAACGCCGATCACCGCGCGGTCGGGCCCACCTTCGGTAAACAAGCGCCGTTTCGCGGAAAAATAGCCCCCCATGCCTGCGTGGCGGTCCAGATGATCTGGCGAAAGGTTGGTGAAGACAGCCACATCAGGCGTCAGCGCGCGTGCCAGTTCGGTTTGATAGCTTGACAACTCAAGCACCACAACCTCGCCGTCCCGCGCAGGTTCAATATCCAAGACCCCACGGCCAATATTGCCCGCCAATTGCCAAGGGCGGCCCACCTCTTCTAAAATATGCGCAATCAGCGCCGAAGTGGTGGATTTCCCGTTTGCCCCCGTGACGGCAATCACCCGTGGGGCCGTTTCGTAATCATTCCAAGTTTCGGTAGCAAAAGACCGAAAGAAAAGCCCAATGTCATTATCTATCGCTACACCCAAGGCCAGCGCGCGTGCAATTACGGGATGGGGGGTGGGGTAAAGATGCGCAATCCCTGGGGAGACAATCAGCACCTCCACCCCATCAAAAGCACCATTTCGTATAAAATCATGCAGGTTTAGCCCCTGCTCAAGCGCTTTGCCACGGGCTGTTTCGTGATCGTCCCAAGCCAAGACCATGGCCCCGCTCGCCTCAAGCGCTTTGGCCGCAGCCAAACCCGACCGCCCAAGGCCCAACACGCCAACCACTTTACCGTCATAGCCCAAAATCGGAATCATTCATGCCCCTAGCATCTGTTATGCAACCAATAATTGTCCCTTAGCGGACTTTGAGCGTGGCCAAACCAATCATAGCCAAAATCAACGAGATGATCCAAAACCGGATCACAATCTGCGGCTCCGCCCAACCTTTTTTCTCATAGTGATGGTGAATAGGGGCCATCAAAAACACTCGTTTTCCAGTACGTTTGAAGTAAAGTACTTGAATGATGACCGACAAAGCCTCGACCACGAAAAGCCCCCCTACGATTGCCAAAACAATTTCATGTTTGGTGCAAATAGAAATGGCGCCCAAAGCGCCTCCCAAAGCTAAAGAGCCCGTATCCCCCATAAAGACTGCAGCGGGCGGCGCATTATACCATAAAAAGCCCAAGCCTGCGCCAAACAAAGCGGCGCAAAAGATCAAAATCTCACCCGTGCCAGGCACAAAATGTAGGCCCAAATATTCGGCAAAATTATAGTTCCCAACCAGATAGGAAATTACCCCAAAGGTGCCCGCAGCGATCATCACAGGCATAATCGCCAACCCGTCAAGCCCGTCGGTTAGGTTGACCGCATTCGCGGCCCCCACGATCACAATCGTGCCAAAGGGCAAGAAGAAAAGCCCCATCGGGATCAACAGGTTTTTAAAGACGGGCAACGCCAATTGGTGAGTCAATTCTGGCGGATGAAAATAGCTGGCCCCATAGGTGGCCAAGGCAGCAATCACCAATCCCAAAAAAATGCGCAGCTTAGATGAGACGCCCTTAGTATTTTGCTTAGTCACTTTGGCATAATCATCGGCAAAACCGATAAAGCCAAACGCCGTCGTCACTCCAAGTACAATCCAAACATAAGGCGTATCAAGGCGCGCCCAAAGCAGGGTTGAAAAGATCAGAGCCGACAAAATCAAAAGCCCGCCCATCGTTGGGGTACCCACTTTGGCGAAATGACTGATTGGGCCATCATCACGGATCGGCTGCCCTTTGCCTTGTTTGCGGCGTAGCAAGTTGATCAAAGGTTGCCCAAATATAAACCCAAAAATAAGCGACGTCGCAAAGGCTAAGCCCGCGCGAAAGGTGATATAACGAAACAGATTGAAAAAATCGCCGCCGTCGGAAAATTGGGTCAGCCAATAAAGCATTATAAATCCTCTACCCCACTGTCTGGGGCTTCTTGTCCTAAGTTGCGCAGCGCCTCAACCATTAGGGCTACTTTACTGCCTTTTGACCCTTTAACCAGCACCACATCGCCCGCGTCAATCAGATGATGGGCGCGGGGCATTAATTCTTCGGGGGTTTCGACCCAAAGCCCGCGCTTTGTCGGTGGCAAAGCCTCATAAAGCGCACGCATGCGCGGGCCTACGCAATGCACGACATGCACGGCCGCCATCGCAGGCAAGGTTGCAATGGCGCAGTGCAAGGTCAGCTCTTCAGGGCCAAGCTCAAGCATATCGCCCAAAATGGCGATCCTACGGCCTTTGCGTAAGCGACCAACCCCATCCATCGGTTGATAAAGCGCCAAAACAGCTAGGCTTGCGGCCAGTGAGGCGGGGTTGGCGTTAAACGCATCATCGATCAGGGCGAAACTAAGATTCTCGGTCGCATCAATCCATATTTTTTGGGCCTGACCACGCCCTTGGACGGGTTTCCACTGGCCCAGATCCAGCGCGCTGACGGTCAAATCCAGCCCCAAGGCTTGGGCTGTGGCCAAAACCGCCAATGCATTGGCAACATAATGCCGACCGGGCGCTGCGATGCGCAGCATCAAAAGCCCTGCGGCGCTGTCTTTATAAGCGCTTTGGGGCGCGCAAATCACCTTTAAGGTTGATTGGTCTTGGGTCATTACCACATCTTGCGCGCACCAAAGACTATGTGCGTCTGAGAGATCTGCGCCTTGCACCCCCGCCCCTGTTTCAAAGGTAAAGATCTGCGCGCTAGACGCGCGCGCCGCATCCAGAAACAGCGGGCTTTGCGCCAGGTCGCAAGGCACAATCGCCGCCCCATTCGGCCGCAGACCTTGAAAAATTGCGGCCTTTTCATAGGCAATTTCGGTGACACTGGCAAAGGCCTCAAGATGGGCAGCCGCTACTGTTGTGATCAGTGCCACATCCAAATTTGCCATCTGGGCCAAAGGTGCAATCTCACCAGGATGGTTCATCCCAATTTCAATGATCGCAAAATCCACATCTTGCGGCAAACGCGCCAAGGTCAGGGGCACGCCCCAATGATTGTTAAAGCTGGCCTCTGCCGCATGGGTCCTGCCCTGCCCTGAAAGGGTCTTACGTAGCATCTCTTTGGTTGAGGTTTTGCCCGCAGAGCCCGTCACCCCAATGACCCGCGCCCGCGTGCGCGCACGCCCGGCGCGACCCAAATCCTCTAGCGCTGTCTGGACATTTTTGACCAAAAGCAAAGGCGTATTAGCACCAAGCCCTGCAGGTATATAAGAAACCAGCGCCGCCGTCGCCCCTTTTTCAAAGGCGGAAGCTACAAAATCATGCCCGTCGCGCTGATCTGAAAGCGCGATGAACAGATCTCCCTTTGTAAGGCTACGCGTATCAATAGACAGGCCGCTAGCCTGCCAAGCGCCACCCAAAACTCGGCCCTGCGTGGCACTGGCCGCTGCGTCTGAGGTCCAAAGTACTGTCATCGTATAATCCCGTCCAGGGCCGCAACAGAAATACTGGCCTGTTCAACATCGTCAAAAGGGTAAATATCGCCGCCGATAACTTGGCCCGTTTCATGGCCCTTGCCTGCAATCAAAAGCGCGTCCCCTGGCCCTAAAGCATCAACCCCGCGCAAAATTGCCTCGGCGCGGTCACCCACTTCGGCTGCTAGGGGGCAGGCGTCAAGTATGGCGGCGCGTATCTGCGCGGGCGGCTCAGAGCGTGGATTATCATCTGTCACAAAGACCATATCGGCATAAAGCGCTGCGGCGTGGCCCATCAAGGGGCGTTTGGTACGGTCGCGGTCGCCACCTGCTCCAAAGACCAAAACGATGCGCCCCATCACATGTGGGCGCAGCGCCAAAAGTGCGGTTTCAAGCGCGTCAGGCGTATGGGCATAATCGACAAATACTAAAGCGCCATTGGACCGCACACCTGCGCGCTGCATGCGCCCGCGCACCCCAACAAGGCGCGGTAAAGCGGCCATGACCTCGCCCACGGGGGCACCGGATCCGATGGCAAGCCCCGCCGCAAGGGCCGCATTTTCTGCTTGAAATCCACCGATTAGCGGCAAATAGGCCTGATAAAGACGCGCGCCCCATTCAAAACGCACCTCTTGTCCACCCGCATCAAAGCGCTGCGCCAAAAGGCGAAGATCGCAGCAATCAGAACGGCCAACGCGGATAATCCTTTGGCCACGCGCTTGCACGATTTGGGCAATATCAGCGCCGCGCGGATCGTCCATATTGATCACAGCCGCACCATCATCGGGCAAAACCTGATCAAAAAGCCTTGCTTTTGCTCTGAAATAAGCGTCAAAACTTTGGTGATAATCCAGATGATCTTGGGTGAAATTGGTAAAAGCCGCTGCGCGCAGCTTCACGCCATCAAGACGCGCTTGGTCAAGCCCGTGGCTTGAGGCCTCCATCACTGCATGGGTCACATGCAGTTTGGCCGCGCGGGCAAGCATCTTATGTAGGGTGACGGGCTCGGGGGTGGTGTGAGGGGACGGAGCGGTAAAGGCACCTTCAACGCCCGTGGTGCCTATATTAATCGCCTCATACCCTAAGGCTGACCAGATCTGGCGAGTAAAACTTGCAACCGAGGTCTTGCCATTGGTCCCAGTGACGGCGGCCATGGTCTTAGGCTGCGCGCCAAACCAAAGGGCGGCAGCCATGGATAGGGCTGCACGGGGGTCTTGGACGACGATCAGGGCTGCGCCCGCCTCCTCAACCATGGCTTGCACTTTTGTGGCCCCTTGGGCATCAATTAGAATTGCAGCGGCTCCATTTTTAAGCGCCATTGGCACGAAATCCGCACCGTGCGCTGTCAGACCCTGAAGGGCTGCGAAAAGATGACCCTGCGCCACAAGTCGGCTGTCGACACTTAGGCCTGTGACCATCACAGATTTGCGGTCTTTGGCGGTCAGCCCCAGCTCTGTTAGCAGTTTCATGAGCTGGTCATCCTTATCATTGACACCCTATTGGTTGATCGACCCGCTTATCACCGCTTTGACAACAGTTTCTTGTGCCAAGTCAAGGCCTGGCCGAAGCCCCAACAAAGGCGCCACGCGGCGAATAATTTCGCCCGCGACGGGCACGGCCGTATAGCCCGCGGTGCGCCTTGGTTTGGGACCTGTGTTATCGACAGGCTCATCCAAGGTGACGATCAAAACATATTTGGGTTTATTGGCAGGAAACAAGCTTGCGAATGTGTTGATAACACGATTTTTATAATAGCCACCTTGCGGATTTGGCTTGTCGGCGGTTCCGGTTTTACCTGCGACCTGATAGCCATCAACATCAGCAAATGTTGCGGTGCCGCGGGTGACCACGCCGCGCAACATGCCCACCGCTTGGGCGGCGCTTTTTTCAGACAGGATGCGCGGCATATTTTCAAGAGGGTGATCGCGGAGCAATGAGGGTCGCACCAAAATGCCACCATTGGCAATGGTTGAATAAGCCGCCGCCAAATGGAGCGGGCTGGTCGCAATCCCATGTCCGTAAGAGGCGGTGATGGTGGTGATTTCAGACCAGTTTTTGGGCACCAAAGGATAGGTGCCGCGCGCCTCGGACAGTTCAACCGGGCTGAGATCTAAAAGGCCAAGCGACTGCAAAAACGCTTTTTGACGTTCGGCACCAATTTCAAGAGCAATATGCGCCGTCCCAACATTTGAGGATTTTGCAATCACATCCGCTACAGACAAAAGGGGGCCGTAGTTCTTTCCCTCATATTCACTGATCCGAAAGCGGCCCCAAGTCATGGGCGCGTCGGCGTCAACCATCGTGTCGGGGGTGACCAAGCCCAGCTCAAGCGCTTGGGCAACAGCAAAGATTTTGAAAGTCGAGCCCAGCTCATAAACCCCTTGCACGGCGCGGTTGAAAAGCGGGCTTAACGCAGGATCATTGCCCAAGATTGGGCGCGGACGGTCGTTGGGATCAAAATCAGGCAAAGAGACCAGACTGATCACTTCCCCCGTATCCACATCCATCAAAACCGCCGCGGCTCCTTTGGCGTCCAGCATTGTCATCCCCGAAGCCAAAACCTCGGCCACGGCGTCTTGCACGGTCAAATCAATGGACAAGGCCACGGGCTGATTGCTTAAACTTGGGTCACGCAAACTGCTATCTAGCGCATATTCCAGACCCGCCATACCAATGACTTGGGCCGCATTCACGCCTTCTTGGCCAAAGCTGGCCCCGCCTAAAATATGTGCGGCAAGGCGCCCATTGGGGTAAAGGCGCATCTCGCGCGGACCAAACAGCAAGCCCGGATCTCCAATATCATGCACCGCTTGCATCTGCTCGGGCGATAAGACTTTGCGCAGCCATAAAAAATTGCGCCCGTCGGTAAAACGGCGCTCAAGATCAGCGACTTTGAAATCTGAAAAAATCAGAGCCAGCTCTTTGGCCACACGCACAGGGTCGATCATATCTTTGGGGTGAGCGTAAAGTGCATGGGTCACCATATTGGTGGCCAGCATTCGCCCGTTGCGGTCGGTCAGATCAGCGCGACCTGCTGAAATGCCGCTTTCCGCACCTGCAAGACGCGGCTCAACCGGCTCCGAGGCGGCCAACATCCCCATACGAACTACAATCGTGGCAAAGGCCGCAAAAAACGCCAGCGCCAAAACCGCCAACCGCAATTGCGAACGCCCCTTGGTGCTTTCGCGCATTATATCATGGCGCTTGGCTAGATTGTCGCGCTCGATCATGTCGGGGTTTTGCCCCGCTTGGCGGGCCAAAAGAATCTGGGCTAGGGGGCGCAAGGGTGTGCGGATCATGGTTTTGGTGCTCCAACCTCGGTTGGGGCTGTTAGGGTTTGCAACTCGATCATATCCACGGTCATTTGCGACATATCGGACGGGGGCGCTTGATAAAGGGCCACACGCGCCAAATCGCCGAATTGGTCAGGGTTCATGGGTAAAAGCTGCAAACGGTCAAAGTTCAACGCGGTCAGGTCGCGCAGCCGTGCGGGGCGGTTCAAATAGGCCCATTCGGCTTTTTGCACAGAAATAGACTCGCGCAGATGGGCGATGTCTGCGCGCAAGACGTTGACTTCTTTCATACCATGCTGGGTCGCGTAATTTTCGCGATAGGCCCAAAAGGCCAAAGCCATGACGCAACAAAAGGTCAAAAGATAAAGTAATGGGCGCATTAACGATATCCTTTCTTTGGCAATTGCGGCACGCCTAAATGGGCATAATCAATGGCCTGAGCTGCGGCCGCCGTGCGCCGCCCTGCCCGCAATTTAGCAGAGCGTGACCTAGGGTTTAGCGACAGCTCATCTGCATCCGCCGTAATGGCCGAGCGGTTGATCAGTTGATAGCGCGCTGTCTCCTCTGCGCGCGCGGGCGCATAGCGGTTTGACTGCGAATCGCGCCCTGCAGCCGCTTGAAAGTAGCGTTTTACAATGCGATCTTCGAGCGAATGAAAGGTCACAACCGCCAAAACTCCGTTTGGAGCCAAGGCGCGCTCGGCTGCGGCAAGCCCATCGGCCAGATCGGAAAATTCGGTATTCACAGCAATGCGCAAAGCCTGAAAGCTACGAGTGGCAGGGTGACTTTGATTTGGTTTGGGGCGCGGTAAACAGCCCGAGACAATGTCGGCAAGCTGCAAGGTCGAGGTGATGGCGCCGCGCACACGCGCAGCAACGATAGCGCGCGCGACGCGACGCGATGCGCGCTCTTCGCCATAGTGAAACAAAATATCGGCAAGCTGCGTTTCGTCTGCGCCATTTACCAGATCTGCGGCACTTTCGCCCGATTGGCTCATGCGCATATCCAAAGGCCCGTCACGCATAAAGGAGAATCCGCGCTCGGCGAGGTCAAGCTGCATGGATGAGACACCCAAATCCAGTACAATTCCATTTAATAAAACATCGCTATAACTGTCAAGCTGCGCAAAATTGCCCGCCTGAAGGCGCAAACGCGCACCATAGATGGGTAACCAATCTTGCGCCATCTCAAGCGCCAGCGGGTCACGATCAACGCCAATGACGGATGCCGCCCCCGCCTCTAGCAAGGCGCGCGCATAACCGCCTGCGCCAAAGGTGCCATCCAACCAATGCCCCGCAATCGGGCCTACTGTGTTCATAATTGAGCCAATTAGCACCGGAATGTGCGGTGCGCGATCGGGGTCTAGATCGCGGGGAGTTTTACTCATGCGCCATCTAGGGTAGCCCCTTCATGGGGCGGCAAAAGGGACAGAATATCTGAATCCGCCGAAAGTAAAGCCTGATCTGCCCGCGCCATCTCACCTAGGGCCTGATCATAGCGGCTCGATTTCCAGATTTGAAACGTATCAAGCGTGCCCGCAAAAATCGCTTCGACCCCTGATTTCAGATCATCAGGTGACAGGGCAATTTTATCGCGGCCCTTAGCAGGTAAAACAATGCGACCATCTTCGTCGATCTCAACCGTCAGCGAGAGGGTAATCAAATTACGCTCAAGTAAACGGCGGGCTTGGCTGCCACGCGGCAGGCGGGCGATCTGCCCCTCAAGCCGCTGCATCTCAATGACTGTGTAACATTCTAAAAAGTCACGCCGCTCATCGCCGTACACCAGCACAAAACGCGGGCGGTTTGAGGTGGCAAAATTAGGATCCCCCGCCTCCAAGACACGACGAAAAGGCGCTGGGATCGAAACCCGCGCTTTGTTGTCAACCCTTTGGTTGAATTCGCCTCTGAATGCCTCCGACACGATGCCGCCCTGTCTTGCAAGCGCCCCTAGCCTGCTTAAATTGAAAACGGCGGATTGTGCGGCTGCCACTGCCCACTCCGCCGTCAAGCCCCAATTCGGGTATCCACTGCGCATCTACTCCGGGGAAGAAGGCCCGCGCAGTGGGTTTTTAAGATGGTGGCAGTGCCTGTATGTAACCTGCCCAGTCGGGTCTTGATGCCCTTAAATTTGAACCTGCCATCATCTTACTTTTAAGATGCCATGGGATTTCATGGAACGCAAGCCTTTTTTTCAAAAAACTAGCGCTATTTAATATTATAATAGAAAAATACAGACTATTTTCAAGAAAAAATTACAAGCATTAAACGTAATATATGATTATATTACAAATACTTAAATTAAAAGTCAAAGATTTTCCCATTATTTCCCAGAAATCTATTAAATATGTAGGTTTTAGGATTAAAGCACTCACCAAAGCGCCAGACATGCCGCTGAGGCGGTACAAAAAGCAAGAGCTCGCCAAAATATTGGCCGTTCTTGATTTAAATCATAATTATTTTAGACCAGAAACTTAGGTTCAGCACGCATTTTCAGACCTGTCCCGCGCAATCCCATCCAGTCTAAGCCATACCACCTGCAATCAGTCTTTTTGCCAAATGCGCATATGCTTCTGCCATCACACTGTCGCCCGCCGCAATAGGCGTGCCATTATCGCCCGCAAGTCGCGTGTCTAAATCTAAGGGCAAGGCCCCTAAGAAGGGCAGACCTAGACGCTCGGCCTCTTGCACAACACCGCCATGGCCAAAGATATGGGCCTCATTCCCGCATTCGGGGCAAATATAATGCGACATATTCTCGATCAAGCCAAGAACAGGTGTCTTGAGCTTTTGAAACATATCCAAGGCTTTGCGCGCGTCCAGCAAGGCCACATCTTGAGGGGTCGAGACGACGATTGCTCCCGTTAATTCGGTGCGCTGACAAAGTGTCAGCTGAATGTCGCCCGTGCCAGGTGGCAGGTCGATCAGCAAAATATCAAGCTGGCCCCATTGCACTTGTGTCAAAAGTTGTTGCAAGGCCCCCATGATCATTGGGCCTCGCCAGATCACCGCCTCATCAGCCTTGAGCATCAAGCCGATCGACATCACCGTCACCCCATGCGCCTGCAGGGGGATGATGATCTTGCCGTCGGGGCTTGCGGGACGCTGCGAGACACCCATCATGCGCGGCTGGCTGGGCCCGTAAATATCAGCATCCAAAAGCCCCACGCGCCGCCCCTGACGCGCTAAAGCCACCGCAAGGTTAGACGAGACGGTGGACTTACCAACCCCCCCCTTCCCCGAGGCAATGGCGATAATATGGTCAACCCCCGTCACCCGCGCAGCCCCACCCACCTGTGGCGTGGGGTGTTGGCCAATTTTAAGCGCAGGGGGCGCTCCAGCAGACGCGGGCGCCTTGGCGGCGGGTGCCGTTGGCCCATGCGCCGTAAAGACCAGCTGCACCGACTGTACGCCCGCGGCGGCCGTTAAAAGCGCTGTGATCTGATCTTTCAAAAGTACGTAAAGGCGGGCTTGCTCTGACGTGGGAGCTTCAACCACGAAACGCACCAGACCGTCGGTCACATCAAGGGCACGAATCACATCGCGGCTCACCAAGGTTCCACCATCGGGTAAAGCGACCGTATCCAATAAAGCCAAAACATATTCGCGACTTAGGGGCATTCATAAATCCTTTATATTCATTGCAGAAATGGGTGTTTTTGGGCAAATAACAAGGTCGTTTTTCACGCTGCAATATTTTTAGGCGAAATTTTGAGGCCTTGACCGGAATCCGTCAGTCAAGCCATGCACTTGCTGCATAGCAGCATTGATCAATCAGTGGATTGTGCGCACGCAGCAATAGCGACATATTAAACCCATCCAAAGATAAAACGCAATCCGGCGTACAACCTAACGATAAGAAAGAAAAAGGTAATTATGGCATTTGTACAATCAACTCATGTAGCTAATTTTGGCATTTATGATCGTTTGAGCGCTGCACTAAGCTCCGTCAAAGTGGCCCTGCAACGCCGAGCCATTTTCTCGCAAACGATCCGTGAACTGCAAAACCTAAGCAACCGCGAATTGGCAGACATCGGCATCAACCGCACAGACATTCATCGCATCGCGATGGACGCGGCTTTTGGCCCAAACTTAAAATAGAATAGCAAGGCCATACCTCCTCCCGGGGCTGCGCCCTTAGCGACAATATTTATCTCCTCCCATATATTGCCGCGCTTTTGTTCGAAGCTTTGGCTTTACCCTGTTACACTGGCTTTACCTCCTCCCAAGGTCAGTGGTTAGTGCGGCGGCCTTTAGCTCCTCCCAAAGGTCGCCGTTTTTTAAATAGAAAAGCCACGCTGTAAATAGCGTGGATTTTTTGCTGTTTGGACGGGCGGTTGCGCTAGAAGGGTACGTCTTTACTTTGGGCGAGCACCACAAATCGGGCCACCACTTTCTTCGTGCCTGCTTTTTCAAAAGCAATATCAAGCTTATCAGCATCAATAGCCACCACAGAGCCATAGCCGAATTTTTCGTGAAAAATTCGCTGGCCAAGGGCAAAGGTATTGACCACTTTGGCGTCAATGGTCACAGCGGGCGTTTTACGCTGGGGCGCGTAACCTTGCAGGCGTTTCCAACCGGGCGAGTTATAGACATCGGCCGAGGCAGCGCGCGCTTCGACCTGCGCGCCGCCACCGTAACCCGCATTCATCCCTGCCACACCATAAGCCCCGCCGTAAAGACCGGGAGGCGTTAACACATCCACATGTTCGGGCGGCAATTCATCAATAAACCGCGACGGCAGCGACGCTTGCCACTGGCCATAGACCCGCCGATTGGCCGCAAATGAGATGGTGCAGAGCATTTCAGCACGGGTGATGCCCACATAGGCCAAGCGGCGCTCTTCCTCGACGCCTTTTTGACCAGTTTCGTCCATCGAACGTTGGCTTGGGAAAAGGCCATCTTCCCAGCCTGGCAAAAACACCACCGGAAACTCTAACCCTTTGGCAGCGTGCAACGTCATGATCGAAACTTTTTCAACATGATCTTCGGTCTCATTTTCCATGACCAACGAGACGTGCTCTAAAAACCCTTGCAGATTTTCGAACTGCTCCAATGCCTTAACCAGCTCCTTCAAATTATCAAGCCGCCCCGCCGCCTCGGGAGTTTTATCAGCCATCCACAGGCCCGTATAACCAGACTCGTCTAAAATGACTTCCGCCAAGACAATATGGGCGGATTTTTCTATGCTGTTTTGATCAACAATGATTTGCCTTTGCCACCGGGTCAGCCCTTCAACGAAAAGCTGCAGCTGCAGGGCCCCTTTTCCGCCCAAAGCCCCGTCGGCCAAAACAAGCTTTGCCCCTTCGAAAAGCGACACGCCGCTCGCGCGCGCATAGAGTTGGATCGTTTGTTGCGCCTTGTCGCCCAAGCCGCGCTTGGGCGTGTTAATAACACGTTCAAACGCCAAATCATCGTCGCCCGAGACGGCCAAACGAAAATAGGCCATCGCATCGCGGATCTCGAGCCGTTCATAAAAGCGAGGGCCACCAATGACGCGGTAAGGCATGCCAATTGTCAAAAACCGATCTTCAAAGGCGCGCATCTGATGACTGGCACGCACCAAAATGGCCATATTCTCGGGCGACTGGCGGTCCATGCCGCGAGCACCACGTTGCAGATCTTCGATCTGATCCCCAATCCAACGCGCTTCCTCTTCGCCGTCATAATGGCCGATCAATCGCAGCTTTTCACCGTCATCGCGATCAGTCCAAAGGGTTTTGCCAAGGCGACCCTGATTGACCGCTATCACCCCCGAGGCGGCGGCCAAAATATGCGGGGTAGAGCGGTAGTTTTGCTCTAACCGTACGACTTTTGCGCCGGGGAAGTCAGTTTCAAAGCGCAAAATATTGCCCACTTCGGCCCCGCGCCAGCCATATATAGACTGATCATCATCACCCACGCAGCAAATATTGCGGTGAGCTTTGGCCAATAGGCGCAGCCATAAATATTGCGCCACATTGGTGTCTTGATATTCGTCCACCATAATATAACGAAAGAAATTTTGATATTGCGCCAAAATATCGCTGTGATTTTGCAAAATAATAACCACATGCAACAGAATATCGCCAAAATCGACAGCGTTCAGCGTGCGCAACCGCTCTTGATAGGCGCCGTAAAGGGCGACGCCGCGCCTGTCGTAATGCGACGCCTCAGATGCCGGGACCGTTTTGGAAGTAAAGGCGCGGTTTTTCCACCCGTCAATCAGGCCCGCCAACATGCGCGGCGGCCATCGTTTTTCATCAATTTTTTCAGCTTGAATCAGCTGCTTTAGTAAGCGTAATTGATCATCCGTATCCAAAATGGTAAAACTGCTTTTCAACCCCACAAGTTCGCTATGGCGGCGCAAAATCTTGACCGAGATCGAGTGAAACGTGCCCATCCAAGGCATACCCTCAACCGTTTGGCCCAACATTTGACCCACGCGATTTTTCATCTCGCGGGCAGCCTTGTTGGTAAACGTCACGGCCAAGATCTGGTTGGGCCGCGCCTGCCCAGTGGTCAGCAAATGCACTATCCGCGCCGTAAGCGCCTTTGTCTTACCCGTGCCCGCTCCTGCCAACATCAACACAGGTCCTTCAAGCACCAAAACCGCTTCGGTCTGCTCCGGGTTCAACCCTTCAAGATAAGGGGCGGGACGCGACGCCATCGCCCTTTGCGAAAGCGAAAGCGCTGACGTGTTAGGCTCTTGGGTCGGTTCAAAGGGAAAATCATCGTTGTTCATTGGTTCTTTATAGCGATTATTTTAAAAGTAGAAAGAATTGTTCTTTATTTGTTCTAAAAATTATTTAAATAAATCCATTTCCATCACCCGATGCACGCATTTAGGGAATTTACCCCACAAAATGCTGCTTTTGCAAAATAATACTTGCGCTGCGTTGCAGCGAAACTAAGCTACCTCACAAATCTGTTACATCGATCAATGGAGTAAACATGGCCCATTTCAAGAAAATACTAGTTGCCAACCGTGGTGAAATTGCGATCCGCGTAATGCGTGCAGCCAATGAGATGGGCAAGAAAACCGTCGCGGTTTATGCTCGGGAAGATAAACTCTCGTTGCACCGCTTTAAAGCGGATGAGGCTTATGTGATTGGTGAGGGCCTGTCCCCTGTAGGTGCTTATTTGGCAATTGATGAGATCATTCGCGTGGCTAAACTGTCAGGCGCAGACGCTATTCACCCAGGTTATGGGCTTTTGTCAGAAAATCCTGATTTTGTCGATGCCTGCGATGCAGCGGGCATTACCTTTATAGGCCCCAAGGCAGAGACTATGCGCGCATTGGGCGATAAGGCCTCAGCGCGTCGGGTGGCGATGGCGGCTGGCGTGCCCGTCATTCCCGCAACCGAGGTGTTGGCAGATGATTTTGACACAATCCGCGCCGAGGCGCAAAGCCTAGGTTTTCCTTTGATGCTCAAAGCATCTTGGGGCGGCGGCGGGCGTGGGATGCGACCGATCATGAATGTACAAGAGTTGGAAGATAAAGTAAGTGAAGGCCGCCGCGAAGCAATTGCCGCCTTTGGCAATGGCGAAGGCTATTTGGAAAAAATGATCCTACGCGCCCGCCATGTCGAGGTGCAGATCTTGGGCGATAGCCACGGCAATATCTTTCACCTATATGAGCGCGACTGCACCGTACAACGGCGTAATCAAAAAGTGGTAGAACGCGCTCCGGCCCCCTATCTCACCGATGCCCAGCGCGCCGAAGTCTGTGATCTGGGGCGACGTATCTGCCAGCATGTGAATTACGAATGCGCCGGCACCGTTGAGTTTTTGATGGATATGGACAACGATAAATTCTATTTTATCGAGGTAAATCCGCGCGTGCAGGTCGAACATACTGTGACAGAAGAAGTCACGGGCATTGACATCGTGCAGTCGCAAATTCGCATTTCAGAAGGGGCTACGCTGTTTGAAGCCACAGGGGCCAAAAGCCAAGATGAGATAAGCCTATCAGGCCATGCGCTGCAATGCCGCGTCACCACAGAAGATCCACAAAATAATTTCATTCCGGATTATGGCCGCTTAACGGCCTACCGCTCAGCCACTGGTATGGGTATCCGCCTTGACGGCGGCACCGCCTATGCGGGGGGGGTGATTACGCGCTATTATGACAGTTTGCTGGTCAAAGTGACCGCTTGGGCCCAAACGCCGGAAAAGGCCATTGCCCGCATGGACCGCGCCTTGCGCGAGTTTCGCATTCGGGGCGTGTCTACCAATATTGCATTTGTAGAAAATCTGCTTAAACATCAGACGTTCCTAAACAATACCTATACCACCAACTTCATTGATACGACACCAGATCTATTCAACTTCAAAAAGCGCCGTGACCGTGCTACCAAGATCTTGACCTATATTGCCGATATCACGGTAAACGGGCACCCCGAAACGGCCGGGCGCGCCAAGCCGCGTGCAGATTTGCCGCAAGCAAAAACTCCCACAAGCACTACATCCCCCGCCTATGGCACCCGCACTCTGCTCGAAGAAAAAGGCCCTCAAGCGGTGGCCGATTGGTTGGCCGCACAAACCAAAGTTCTGATCACCGACACAACCATGCGCGACGGGCCACAATCTTTGCTGGCCACGCGGATGCGCTCGATCGATATGATCAAAGCGACGCCCGCTTACGCGGCCAATTTACCGCAGCTTTTTTCGGTGGAATGTTGGGGCGGGGCCACCTTTGATGTGGCTTATCGTTTTTTGCAAGAATGTCCCTGGCAGCGCCTACGCGATATTCGTGAAAAGCTACCTAATGTGATGACCCAAATGCTGTTCCGTTCGTCCAACGGGGTGGGTTATACAAATTACCCCGACAATGTCGTGCAAGCCTTTGTGCGCCAAGCCGCCAAAACGGGGGTTGATGTTTTCCGGGTGTTTGATGCCTTGAATTGGGTTGAAAATATGCGCGTGGCCATGGACACGGTGCTTGAGGAAAATAAGCTTTGCGAAGCCTCAATCTGCTACACGGGCGACATCCTAGATCCTGACCGCTCGAAATATAACTTGGCCTATTATGTGGCCATGGGGAAAGAACTCCGCGAGGCTGGCACCCATGTATTGGGCCTTAAAGACATGGGCGGACTTTTAAAACCTGCTGCAGCACGCGTCTTAGTAAAAGCCTTGAAAGAGGAAGTGGGCCTGCCCATTCATTTTCACACGCATGACACGTCGGGAATGGGAGCGGCTAGCATTTTGGCGGCAGTGGATGCTGGGGTCGATGCGGTTGATGCGGCTATGGATTCGTTTTCGGGCGGCACGTCGCAACCTTGCATGGGCTCGATCGTCGAGGCACTGCGCCACACGCCGCGTGACACGGGCCTTGATATGAGCGCCATCCGCAATCTTTCCAACTATTGGGAGAAAGTGCGTGCTCATTATCTGGCCTTTGAAAGCGGCACGCCCGCACCTGCGTCAGAAATTTATTTGCATGAAATGCCAGGCGGACAATTCACCAATCTGAAGGCGCAAGCCCGCTCGCTAGGGCTGGAAGATCGCTGGAACGAAGTGTCACAGGCCTATGCGGATGCCAACCAAATGTTTGGCGATATTATTAAGGTCACGCCCTCGTCCAAAGTGGTAGGCGATATGGCGCTGATGATGGTGTCACAGGGTCTGTCACGCGCGCAAGTCGAAGATCCGAATGTTGACCTGGCCTTTCCAGAATCCGTGATAGAAATGTTGCGCGGCAATTTGGGCCAACCCTATGGCGGTTGGCCAGAACCCATTCTGACCAAGGTCCTAAAAGGGGTCGCACCCAACACAGAAAGACGCGGGGCCGAGCTTGCTCCCGTAGATTTTGAGGCCACACGTAAAGCGTTGGCAATTGAGCTTCGCGCGAACGCCGATGAGGGCGAAGAAACCCGTGTCGATGACGAAGACCTTAACGGCTATTTGATGTACCCTAAGGTTTTTATCGACTATGCGGCGCGCCACTCGCTTTATGGCCCCGTGCGCACATTGCCCACGCGCAACTTCTTTTATGGGATGGAACCTGCCGAAGAAATCACAGCCGAAATTGACCCCGGAAAAACGCTTGAGATCAGGCTGCAAGCCGTGGGGGAAACGGGCGATGATGGCGATGTGAAAGTGTTCTTTGAGTTAAACGGCCAACCACGCGTCATTCGCGTGCCAAACCGCATCATCAAAGCACAGGCAGGCGTGAAACCCAAAGCGGTTGAAGGCAATGCAAACCACATAGGCGCGCCAATGCCTGGAGCAGTGGCCTCGGTCGCAGTTAGCGTGGGACAACAGATTAAGCCAGGCGATTTACTTTTGACGATTGAGGCCATGAAAATGGAAACAGGCCTATATGCCGAGCATGCGGCCATCGTTAAGTCGATTTTGGTCAGCCCCGGGAGCCAAATAGATGCGAAAGACCTGTTGATTGAACTTGAATAGGGTGTAAGGCAAAAAAGTGATGCAAAAATCAAAAAAACTTAGCCTCAAAGTCACTTTCCCCCTTGCACGCGGGCCAGAGTGTTTATAGATCAGCAAAATCGAAACGGTGCGGGCGTAGCTCAGGGGTAGAGCATAACCTTGCCAAGGTTAGGGTCGGGCGTTCGAATCGCCTCGCCCGCTCCAATTCGATCGCAAATGGGCACCCTAGGGTGCCTTTTTTGTTTTAAGGGCTTTTAGATCCACCTTCCCGGCCTAATCTCTTGCCCCTTTAGACCTTTTGGTCCTATAAGGCCGTAATTTACCAAGGCTAGAGGTATTATGCGCATTTCATCACTCACCCGCACAACCAATGAAACCAACATCAGCGTTACCCTTAATTTGGATGGCACAGGTAAAGCCAAAGTTGCGACAGGGGTTGGCTTTTTCGACCATATGCTTGACCAGCTGGCCCGCCACTCAAAAATTGACATCACCATAAACTGTAAGGGAGATCTGCACATTGATGACCACCACACGGTCGAAGATTGCGGAATTGCCTTGGGTCAGGCCTTGGCACAGGCTCTGGGAGATAAGGCGGGTATTAACCGCTATGGTGATTGTCACTTGGCGATGGATGACGCTTTGGTGCGCGCAGCGCTTGATCTGTCGGGGCGACCCTATTTGGTATGGAATTGTGATTGCCCCACCCAAAAGATCGGACAATTTGACACCGAACTACTGCGTGAATTTTTTCAAGCCCTGTCGACCCATGGCGGCATAACGCTGCATATTGACTGTTTGCACGGTATAAATTCCCACCACATTGCGGAAGCCGCCTTTAAAGCGGTTGCGCGAGCTTTGCGGACCGCAGTAGAAACCGATCCACGCGCGGAAGGCGCCGTGCCCTCAACCAAGGGCATTTTGTGAATGCTCACCGTTTTAGTCGATTACGACTCGGGGAATTTACATTCAGCACATAAGGCCTTTGAGCGGATGGCACGCGAACACGACGCGGGTGAGGTGATCGTCTCAAACCGCCTCGAAGATGTGACACGCGCCGACCGACTTGTTCTTCCCGGTGACGGGGCCTTTCCGGCCTGTCGTAAAGCGCTTTCAGACCATCAGGGCCTGTTTGAAGCCATATCCGAAGCTGTGACCCAGCACGCACGCCCGTTCATGGGCATTTGTGTGGGCATGCAGATGCTGGCCAGCTGGGGTCGCGAATATCAAGACACCGCAGGCTTTGATTGGATCAAAGGCGAGGTGGTCAAGATCAGCCCATCCGACAAGGAGCTGAAAGTGCCCCATATGGGTTGGAATGATCTTGTACTGGATCACGGAGCATGTGGGCATCCTGTTCTTGCGGGTTTAAGCGCGGGCGATCACGCCTATTTTGTGCATAGTTATCAGTTCAATGTAACTGATCCGGTCCATCGCTTGGCGCATGTGAATTACGGCGGGCCAGTTACGGCCATCGTTGGCCGTGACACGATGATCGGCACGCAATTCCACCCTGAAAAGTCCCAATCTTTGGGCCTTTCTTTAATTGCTAACTTTTTGACATGGCGCCCTTAGGCGAACGGAACTAAATGATCCTTTATCCTGCGATTGATTTGAAAGACGGCAATTGCGTGCGCCTATTGCGCGGCGACATGGACAAGGCCACGATCTTTGGAGCAGACCCTGCCGCACAAGCGGCCAGTTTTGCAGCAGCAGGCTGTGCTTGGATCCATTTAGTTGATTTAAACGGTGCCTTTGCAGGTGCGCCTGTGAATGCAAAGGCGGTGCGTGATATTTTAAAAGAAGTTGATGTGCCGTGCCAATTGGGTGGCGGCATTCGCGATATGAAAACCATCGAGATGTGGCTATCCGAGGGCCTATCACGGGTAATTTTAGGAACTGTGGCTGTCGAAGACCCCAACCTTGTGCGCCAAGCCGCGCGCGCCTTTGAGGGAAAAATCGCTGTGGGCATTGATGCGCGCAAAGGCATGGTAGCCACCAAAGGTTGGGCAGAAGAAACCACCATCAACGTCACTGACTTGGCGCGCAAATTCGAAGACGCAGGCGTAGCAGCGGTGATCTATACAGACATTGACCGCGATGGTGCGATGCAAGGCCCAAATATTGCTGCAACCGAAGCCTTGGCGCATGCTGTCTCAATGCCGGTGATTGCGTCAGGCGGCGTCTCGCAGATGAGTGATCTTTTAGCGCTGCGGGATACGGGCGTGATTGCGGGGGCCATCTCAGGTCGCGCACTTTATGATGGGGCCATTGATCTTACGGCTGCCTTAGCTGCGTTACAGGTCTGACATGTTGAAAATCCGTATCATTCCGTGCCTTGATGTTGCCGATGGCCGTGTGGTCAAAGGCGTAAACTTCAAAGAACTAGTCGACGCAGGCGACCCTGTAGAAGCAGCCAAAGCCTATGACGCCGCTGGCGCAGATGAGCTTTGCTTTTTAGATATCAACGCCACCCAAGAAAACCGCGGGACCATGTTTGATCTCGTCACCCGCACCGCAGAGCAATGTTTCATGCCCCTCACGGTGGGTGGCGGTGTGCGCAGCGTACAAGATGTGCGCGCGCTCTTGCTGGCGGGCGCGGATAAGGTCTCATTCAACTCGGCTGCGGTGGCCGATCCAGATGTTATTGCGCGAGCAGCGGACCATTTTGGGTCGCAATGTATTGTTGTGGCTATCGATGCCAAAACGGTTAGTCCGGGAAAATGGGAAATTTTTACCCATGGAGGGCGGCGCGCCACTGGCATTGATGCTGTTGATTTCGCGCGTTTGGTCGTGGCAAAGGGAGCAGGAGAAATTCTTCTGACCTCCATGGATCGTGACGGCACGCGGGCAGGCTTTAACCTTGCCCTGACCCGTGCCATTGCGGACGCGGTCTACGTGCCCGTGATTGCTTCGGGCGGGGTTGGCACTTTAGACCACCTGGTCGAAGGCGTGAAAGACGGCCATGCCAGCGCTGTTTTGGCCGCATCTATATTTCACTTTGGCACCTTTACCATCGCCCAAGCCAAGGCCTACATGGCCCAAGCTGGCCTACCCATGAGGATTAAATGAGTGCACTAAACACGTTGGCCCAGACAATTTTTGCCCGTAAAACTGCCGATCCTGACGGATCATGGACGGCTAAGCTTTTGGCCCAAGGACCCGAGAAATGCGCTGAGAAATTCGGAGAAGAGGCCATCGAGGCAGTGATTGAGGCCGTCAAAGGCGACAAGTCGCGCCTGATCAGCGAAGCGGCAGATGTGATTTACCATCTTTTGGTAATGCTGGCATCGCGCGACATCACGCTGGCCGAGGTTGAAGCCGAACTTGCCGTGCGCACCCACCAATCTGGTCTGACAGAAAAGGCCTCGCGTGGGGCTAAATGACCTAAAGCGTGTGGCCAGAGGCCAGAAGCCTTGGAATTTCGATGGCTGGGCAACGATTTTTCACCACATCCACCCCATGTGCAAGTGCCAAATCGGCCGCCGCCTGATGAGAAACACCAAGCTGCATCCAAACTGTTTTCACCGTTGGTAAATGCGCAAGCATGTCCTCAATAATGGGCAAGACATCCTCTGACTTTCTAAAAATGTCAATCATATCAACTTTTTCATTAATATCAGAAAGCTGGGCGCGCACCGTCTCTCCCGCTACAACCTGCCCTGCAACCCCAGGATTTACGGGAATGACACGGTACCCCTGTTCCGTCAAATAGCGCGCTACCCGATGTGAGGGGCGATCTTCGTTGGGTGACCAGCCCACAAGGGCAATCACTTTGGTACGCTTTAAAATTGTCAGAAGGGTTGCGTCGGTTTGTAAGTCAGTCATGGCCATCTTTCAAAAAATGCGCCCAAGCAAGCTTAGGCGCAGGTTTGGAACGGGGAAGGACATTGAGAGTGTTCCACACTCTCTGCCTGGAGGTAGGCAGCCTTTATCCCAAAAAAGGTCAGTCACATAAGTGTGACCAATCAATCTCACGCCCAGGCGGTGGCAACCGCGTAAAGTCCAACCGCAGCCGCATTTGATACATTCAGCGAACCAAATCCGCCAACAAAAGGCACACGTACTAAATGATCACATGTCTCGCGGGTTTTGTCGCGCAGGCCCGGCCCCTCGGCACCCAGCACTAAGGCGATCGGGCGCTTTTCGGCGTCGGTTATGCCTTGCGCCAAAGTCATGGGCGCGCCACTGTCAAGACCCAGTAAAATATAACCCATATTCTTAAGATCGATCATCGTGTCAGCTAAATTTCCTACACGCAAGTAGGGCTGACGCTCAAGTGCACCAGAGGCGGTTTTGGCCAAGGCCCCTGTTTCGGGAGCCGAGTGGCGCTGCGGCGCTATCACCGCGCGCGCACCAAACACTTCGGCCGAGCGCAAAACCGCCCCAACGTTATGCGGATCAGTCACGCGGTCTAAAATAACGAGCAGCGGCAGGCCTTCGCCTGTGATGCAAATATCTTGCACGGTGCCCCAATGCAACGGCTTGGCCTCAAGCGCCGCCCCTTGATGCACCGAGCCCGCATCAATGGGCACATCAAAGTTGCGCGGATCAACAATCTGAGGCTCAATTCCACCAAGATCAATAGCTTCAAGCAATTTATCGGCGGCATTTTTGGTCAAGACCAAACGTAGTTTTTCACGTGCAGGGTTCATCAGCGCATCACGCACCGCATGCAGGCCAAAAAGCCAGACGGTTTCTTGCCCCGCTATGCGTTTTTGGCGTTCTTTCGCGATGATCCAGGTCGGTTTGGTGGCTTTATCGTACATTTTGGCCTCATTCTTTCGCGCCACATTGCGCATCTTGAACGCGGCCTTGCAAGGAAAATACGCTAATTTGCAGGCCAAAGGCAAGTCAGGTGCTTTTGGCCTTGACGCACCATAGGGGCTTTAGTAATCCCACACTCAGTGGGCGATGTGCTGCAAGGTGCGGCAGCGGACTGTAACTCCGCCGAGGCGACTCGTGCCTGGTTCGATTCCAGGATCGCCCACCATTTCAGTTGTACGCCTGATGTTTTTGTTTCTAATATTATAGAGAGACATAACATGATCGCTTTAAGCACTTCTTTACAAAATCATTCAGCAGTATTTTGCATGGACGTAATCTTGTCCAATTTAGTTCAAAGGCGACCCGTTTTTGTTGATATGATGACTTTGGAAACAGCCTAAAGACCGCTTTATGCCATCTGACGTTTATGGCTTCATAAATCCACCTTTAAAGACCAGGGCTTGCTATAAAACGGCAAACCTCTATTTAGATACTTCTGAGATCAAATAACTGATCAGGTCAAAACCTTCGCTCTGCTAGCTACATACAAAATTAAGAACTACTCGCGCTTTGAGTAACATCTTTTGGGTTAATACTGAGTGATCCTTCAAGTTCGGCGCCTTCTTCAACTGAGAAGTTTGAGCTCGTTATATTGCCCATTACATGACTACCTGCCTTCAAGCTTACAACATCAGCCCTAATATTACCAACCACCTTACCAAAGACAATAACTTCTTCAGCTGCAATATTTCCTTTAATGATTGCCATAACCGCGACAATAATATCATTACACTTTGTGTGTCCCGCAATGCCTCCAAGTACTTTTAAAGAACCTGGTGTACTTAGGTTTCCTTTGATTTGAAGGCCCTCATTTATGATGGAAACGTTAGGCGTTGTCATTGATTATGTCCTTCCTGCAGTTTTGGGTTGGAAGTTGTTTTTTTGTGGGCAATTTTAACAGTTACTTGCTCTCGGATCGAAATAGAAACACAAAAAAAAAAAATGCGCTAGCTTTTGTTGCCCAACGTTTTAGTTTCTTATGTCTTGTCATACTTGAAAAATAAAAGAACAAAAGTTCGCATGAATTCAGTTAAGTAGTGCTTACAACAAAACAAACTCAGGGATGGATGATTAAAATGCGTGTATTAAAAGTTATGGATACCTTAAAACTATGTGTTGTTGATCTTGAGGTCGAGTTAAACGGAAGCTTGAGGAATGCCCCCACACTTTGCGCCATGAATGGCCAATATGTAATTCCATTAAACACACCGGACGGTAGACCAATATTAATGGACTTTAAGAATGCAATTAAGTTGGCATAAACAGTAGTTAAGATTCTTTTATTTGTCTCTCAAATTCTCTCAACCTAGCATAAACTGATGCTAGCTCAATTATCGTTGGCCAAGAGTTAAATAGGTAAAGCATTGAACTTTCAACTCGACCAAAGGCTCTCAGTATCTGTTGCATAACGCCAAGGGTCATTACCCCTGCAACAATCGCTGGAGCCAAAAATATGTAGCCGACCAAGACGTTGGTTTGGAGATATGCCAATCTACCAATACTAAACCAGATGTATTGAAAATAACTTTTGTAATGAATGGATTTCACGTCCTCGAAAATCTCGTCAAGGCTTTTGGGGCGGATAGTATTATCATCTTCGGCTATTACTAATAATTTGCGATAAGCGGCTTCTTTCTTTTGCAGATCGTATTCAATTCCTACCAACCTAAGAAACCAAGCTAGCAACACCATCAAAAGTGTGCCTCCCACTGTCCAGATTAATGCTCCAGTTACCAACCCATATTTCCAATCACCAAAAAAGAGGACTGAAATTCCAGCAGACAAGCCAAGCAATATTGGAAAAAATTCGATCAAAACCATTATTGCTTCAATAAAACTTGTTCCTAAGCTCTCCATTATACGAGAAAAACGTACTGTGTCCTCTTGAACACGTTGGGATGCACCTTCTATGGTCCGCGCTCTATCATAGGCCTGGTGATACCAGTCGACCATTGACCTACGCCAACGAAATAGAAAGTGACTTGTTAAAAAAGATGTGGCCAAGTTGATCGAAATTGCTAAGGCCGCCAGTTTTGCAAAGGATATGAGCCCACCAGCATATTCTGACATTGTGATAGCGTTTGGTGTCCCCAATGCCTTCTGAATCAAGTCATAAAAGCCACCAAACCATTCATTAATTTGGACATCAATTTGTACGGATATCCATAAAGACGTCAAAATTACAAAGCCGCCCCCATACGCCCAGAACACCCATTTCTTGGTTGTGAAAAACATCCACATTTGAACAGCCCTTTTTGTCCTCAATCACTTTTACAGCTCGTTGTTTTATGGCTCGCCGCAAAGTCTTTTATTTGGATACACGTACAGCAGCATCCACACTGCAGTGTGACAAAGTCAAGTAACAATTCAGTTGAACCATTTCAGTTTCTCGTCGGTAAAGCAGTTAAGTGATAGGTTTATAGATTGGACATAAAGCGGCTTCAATAAAACCCAATTCAGGTCCACATTTGAGCGGCTGGCGTTCCGCCAGCCAGAGGCCACAACACCAGGCTTAAACGGTACGTTTATAAGCCGCAGAATGGGCAGCAGCCCAGCACTCAAATTCACTAGGGGAGCGGGGCAATCAATCTATAGTAAAAACTCAAGTTTCAAGAAATATATAGCCGAAAAAAGAGCTAATTCAGGAAAATTTCTATAAAGACTAAAAAAATATGTTGATCCTAGTCAAAGAACTTAGAGTTAAAAATTGCAACTCCCATAACTGATGCCAAAAATAGACTGGTTTTCTTGAAAAAAATTGAATACCACAAAAAGATTAATATAATTTAATATTATTTCTTTACATGAAACATTCACTGTTGCTATTCTTCCCACAAGAAAATTGAATAGAATTTTATAAGGATAAAAAGATGACAAACTCTTGGCGTTTTTCAACACTAATCGATCGGCACAAAAAACTTGGCTCAGACCTGGAAGATTGGAGCGGCATGGGGACGGCTTGGTCTTATACGAAAGGTGATGCAGACGCCGAATATATGGCAATCCGTACTAAAGCTGGTTTAATGGATGTTTCAGGATTGAAAAAAGTACATATTACAGGGCCCGCAGCAAGCCATGTGATAGAACGTGCAACATCACGCAATATAGAAAAGTTGATGCCTGGTCGCTCTGTATATGCGACAATGTTGAATGACGCAGGGAAATTTATAGATGACTGCGTGATCTACCGCACGGGCCCCACTGCTTTTATGGTAGTTCACGGTTCTGGTGGAGGACACGAGCAATTGACTATGGCTGCGACTGGTCGCGACGTATCAATTCGCTTTGACGACAATTTACACG